>Ga0079995_1033182_pt1 | contig 51900 bp, 50 predicted proteins | sample FaiFalFF_MnMetaG_2_FD_69198 | JGI IMG/M metagenome (GOLD analysis project Ga0079995, IMG submission 69198) | Freshwater microbial communities from Yellowstone National Park, Wyoming, USA - Fairy Falls C (FF_Mn_C) (SPADES assembly) (version 4) | ecosystem: Environmental > Aquatic > Freshwater >... | reverse complement strand
AGTGGTTCGTGTTGCGGGAATCCGCCGCCGCCGCAATGGTCCGGGAGGAAGAACAGAGGAAACCGCACGGGATGGCTCGCCCCCGATAGGGGATGGCCAGGAGCAGCAGCCAGAAGCCCCGGGTGCGGCCGTCCCGCAGCACCCCCCCATAGGAGGTCCGGCGGGCCTGGGGGCGCTCGACCTCCGTCCCGTCCCCCAGGACAAAGGGGGCCTGTGCGGAGAGGAGGCGCGCCAGGGCCGGACGGGGGTCCACCCGGCGCAGGAAGGGCTGGATGCGCTTGTAAGGGGCGTGGAAGGAGCCCCGCATTTTGGCGGCGATGTCGGCGAGGCGTAAAGAGCGGGCGGCCAGGAGGGCCTGGGCGATCTCGGCCGCCTGAGCCGCCAGGGTTGTGTCCGCAAAGAGGGCTTGCATAAATGCCCGCATGGGGATACGGTGAGCCATGGGGGACCTCCTGGGATAGGGTTGAACCCGCTCGTCATTCTATCCGGTAAGGAGGTCCCCCCTCCCCCTGTCCCAACTCGTGTCCCAACCTCAGTCAGGCCCTTGCCCCCAAGGGCGGGCTGTGCTATCCTGGAAGAGGCAACACGGGTCCGGTGACGCCTTTAAAGGACAGCCCCGTGAGGCTGGCAAGGCGTCGGATAGCAGAAGGCCTTGGCCCACCCGCCTGGCCAGCAGGGGCAGGCGGGTTTTTTGTGGGCCTGAAAGGGAGAAGGGAATGCCCACAGAACGGGTGATCCTGACGGCCGAGGACATCCGCCGGGCCCTCTCCCGCATAGCCCACGAGATCCTGGAGCACAACAAGGGGGCTTCCCACCTCCTCCTGGTGGGCATCCTCACCCGAGGGGTCCCCCTGGCCCGCCGCCTCGCCCAGAAGATCGCCCAGGTGGAGGGCGTGGAGGTCCCCGTAGGCAGTCTGGACATCTCCCTCTACCGCGACGACATCGCCCTGCGCCACCCCCTCCCCGTCGGGGTCACCAGCATCCCCGTGGACGTGACGGGACGCATCTGCGTCCTAGTGGACGACGTCCTCTTCACCGGCCGTTCGGTGCGGGCGGCGATGGACGCCCTGACCGACCTGGGCCGGCCCCGGGCCATCCAGCTGGCGGTGCTGGTGGACCGGGGGCATCGGGAGCTGCCCATCCGGGCCGACTACGTGGGGCGGAACATCCCCACCAGCCTGCGGGAGGAGGTGCAGGTACGCCTGGAGGAGGTGGACGGCTGGGACGGGGTGGTGCTCATCCGCCCCGAGGAGGGGAGGACATGAGGGCCCGCCCGACGACCCTTCCCCTGGGGCTGGAAGGCCCCTGGCCTCACCGCCACATCCTGGACCTGGACACCTTCTCCCGCCGGGAGATAGAGCTGGCGCTGGGCCTGGCCGCCACGATGAAGCAGGTTCTGCGGCGGGACGTGAAGAAGGTCCCCTCCCTGCGGGGCAAGGTCATCCTCACCTGCTTCTACGAGCCCAGCACCCGGACGCGCATCTCCTTTGAAGCGGCGGGGAAACTCCTCTCCGCCGACGTCATCACCATGCAGAGCGCCGGCTCCAGTGTGGAGAAGGGGGAGTCCCTGGTGGACACCCTCCTGACCCTTCAGGCCATGGCGGCCGATGTGCTGGTGCTGCGTCACCCCCACGCCGGCGCCCCCTATGTGGCCGCCCGCCACCTGCGGCACACCGCGGTCATCAACGCCGGGGACGGGACCCATGCCCACCCCACCCAGGCCCTGCTGGACCTCTTCACCCTACGGGAGCGCTGGGGCGCCCTGGAGGGGCGGCGGGTGGTCATCGTGGGGGACATCGCCCACAGCCGGGTCGCCCGCTCCAACCTGTGGGGCCTGGTGCGCATGGGGGTCCAGGTGGTCCTCTGCGGCCCCCCGACCCTCCTCCCCTGGGACCTCCTCCAGGGGCGCCACGAGACGCCCGGGCACCCCTTCGCCTCGGTGGAAGTGGAGACGGATGCCGACAGGGCCCTGGAGGGGGCCGATGCGGTGATGGTCCTGCGTCTGCAGCGGGAGCGCATGGAGACGGGGCTCCTCCCTTCCCTTCAGGAGTACATCGCCCTGTGGCAGGTGAACGAAAGGCGCCTGGCCCGGGCCCGCCCCGGGGCCCTTGTCCTCCACCCCGGCCCCATGAACGAAGGGGTGGAGATCAGCCCGGGGGTTGCCCACGGCGCCCAGTCGGTCATTGAGGAGCAGGTGACCAACGGGGTGGCGGTGCGGATGGCCCTCCTCTACCTCCTGTGCGCCGCCGGGGGGGCGAAGGCATGAGGCCCCTCTTCGTCCGCAACGGCCGGGTGGTGGACCCCTCCCAGGGGCTAGACACGATAGCCCACGTGCTCATCAGCGGGGGGAAGGTGCAGGCCGTCGGCCGGGACATAGCCCCCCCTGAAGGGGCCCAGGAGCTGGAGGCCTCGGGTCTGGTGGTCTGCCCCGGCTTTGTGGACCTCCACGTCCACCTGCGGGAGCCGGGGGAGGAGGAGAAGGAGACCATCGCCACCGGCGCCCTGGCGGGGGTGCGGGGGGGCTTCACCACCCTCTGCGCCATGCCCAACACCCTCCCCCCCATCGATACCCCCGCCCTGGTGGAGATGGTCCTCCGCCGGGGCGGGGAGGTGGGGCTCGCCCGGGTGCTCCCCATCGCCTGTGTCAGCAAGGGGCGTCTGGGCAAGGAGCTGGCGGAGCTGGTGGCCCTGGCCCGCGCTGGGGCTGTGGCCTTCTCCGACGACGGCTCCCCCGTGGCGGACCCCTCCCTGATGCGGGCCGCCCTCCACTACAGCACCCTGACCGGCCTTCCGGTTATCAACCATCTGGAGGAACGCTCCCTGGCCAGGGGGGTGGCCCATGAGGGGTGGGTGGCCAGCCGTCTGGGCCTGCCGGGCATCCCGCCCCAGGCCGAGGAGGCGATGGCCTACCGGGACATCGCCCTCTGCGCCCTCACCGGGGGGCGGCTGCACCTGGCCCACATCTCCACCCTCGGCACGGTGGAGGCCCTGCGCCGGGCCAAGGAGCAGGGGCTGCCGGTGACGGCCGAGACGACCCCCCACCACCTGTGCCTCACCGACCAGTGGCTCCTGGGGCGGCAGGGGCAGGGCTCCCCCTTTGACCCCCTCACACCCCACGCCTACGATACCCACTGCAAGGTGAACCCCCCCCTGCGCAGCCCCCCCCACCGGGATGCCCTGCAGCGGGCCCTCCGGGAAGGGGTTATCGACGCCATCGCCACTGACCACGCCCCCCATACGGCGGTGGACAAGATGTCCACCTTCCAGGAGGCCGCCTTCGGCATCAGCGGGCTGGAGACAGCCTTTGCCCTCTGCTATACCGTCCTGGTGGGGCAGGGGGTATTACCCTTCTCCCGCCTTATCGAGGCCCTGACGATAGGCCCCGCCAGGGTGCTGGGGGAGAAAGGGAAGGGGTTGGGGAGCCTCCGGCCGGGCTCCTGGGGCGACCTGGTCCTCCTGGACCTCGGGGCCCGGTGGACAGTGGACCCCTCCTGTTTCGCCTCCAAGGGGAAGAACACGCCCCTGACGGGGATGACCCTGCAGGGGCGGGTGGTGGCCACCGTTGTGGGGGGGCGGGTAGTCCACGATGCCCGGGGTCAGCCCCCCCTGGCGGGGGAGTCAAGCGTTGCCCCGGGAAAGGAGGTCACGGCCCCGTGAAGAGAGGGTTTCTGGTCCTGGAAGACGGCTCCGTCTTTGAGGGGGAGGTGTTCGGGGCCGAGACGTCGGCCTACGGAGAGGTGGTGTTCAACACCTCCATGACGGGGTACCAGGAGATGCTCACCGACCCCTCCTATGCCGGGCAGATCCTGGTGGCCACCTACCCCCTCCAGGGCAACTACGGGGTCAACGGGGACGACAACGAATCGCGCCGGATCCAGGTGTCGGGTTTTGTGGTCCGCCAGTGGTGCCCGTACCCCAGCCACCCCCGTAACGAGAGGGGCCTGGACGCGTTCCTGCGGGCCTATGGGGTGCCGGGGCTGTCAGGGGTGGACACCCGCGCCCTGACACGGCGGCTGCGGATACGGGGGGTCATGATGGGGGTCCTCGCGTGCGATGAGGGGCCCGAAGAGGCCCTGGCCCGCCTCCGGGAGGTCCCCCCCTACGGCAACGTGGACTTCGTCCAGCAGGTGACAGTGGGGGAGCCGGTGGTGTGGCCCCCCGCAGGGGAGGAGCGGTGGCATATCGTGGCCTTCGACTGCGGCCTGAAGCACGCCATCATGCGCCTCCTGAACCGCCGGGGCTGTCGGGTCACCGTGGTGCCCTCCTTCTTCACGGCGGAGGAGGTGCTGGCCCTGCGGCCCCATGGGGTTGTCCTCTCGCCGGGGCCAGGGGACCCGGCCCTGCTGACGGGGGCTATCCGGACGGCGCGGGTCCTGATGGAGCGGGTGCCCATCCTGGGCATCTGCCTGGGGCACCAGCTGCTGGCCCTGGCCTCGGGGGCCCGCACCTTCAAGCTGAAGTTCGGACACCGAGGGGGGAACCACCCCGTGAAGAACCTCCTCACCGGTCAGGTCTCCATCACGGCCCAGAACCACGGGTATGCCGTGGACCTGGACACCCTCCCCGCCGACCTGGAGGTGACCCACATCAATCTGAACGATGGGACGTGCGAAGGGCTCCGCCACCGCACCCTCCCCTGGTGCAGCATCCAGTACCACGCGGAGGCGGCCCCGGGGCCCCGCGACAACGAGCACGTCTTTGACCGCTTCCTGACCCTGGTCCGGGAAAACGCCCCTGGAGGAGGATAGAAGCCATGGCCTGGAAGCCCTCTAAGGTCCTGATCATCGGGTCAGGGCCCATCGTTATCGGGCAGGCGGCGGAGTTCGATTACGCCGGCACCCAGGCGTGCAAAGCCCTGCGGGAGGAGGGGGTGGTCACCGTCCTGGTGAACTCGAACCCCGCCACCATCATGACCGATGAAGGGCTCGCCGACATCGTGTACATCGAGCCCCTGACGGTGGAGGTGTTGGAACGCGTCATCGCCCGGGAGCGCCCCGATGGGCTGCTGCCCACCCTGGGGGGCCAGACGGGGCTGAACCTGGCGGTGGCCCTGGCCGAGAGGGGGGTCCTGGACCGCTACGGGGTCCGCCTCCTGGGAACCCCCTTGCGGGCCATCCAGCTGGCCGAGGACAGGGAGCTCTTCCGAAAGCTATTGCAAGAGCTGGGGGAGCCCCAGCCCCCCAACACCACGGTGACGTCGGTGGCCGAGGCGCGCCGCTTTGCCGAGGAGGTGGGCCTCCCCCTGGTGGTGCGCCCCGCCTATACCCTGGGGGGGACAGGGGGGGGGATGGTGCGGCGCTGGGAGGAGCTGGAGGAGGTGGTCCAGCGGGGCCTGTACACCAGCCCCGTCCACCAGGTGCTCCTGGAGCGCTCCATTGAGGGGTGGAAAGAGCTAGAGTATGAGGTGATGCGGGACGGGGCCGACACCTGCATCACCGTGTGCAACATGGAGAACATGGACCCCATGGGGGTCCACACGGGGGAGTCCATCGTGGTGGCCCCCTCCCAGACCCTCTCCGATAGGGAGTACCACATGCTGCGCTCCGCCGCCATCCGGATCATCCGGGCCCTGGGGATCGAGGGGGGGTGCAACATCCAGTTCGCCCTGGCGCCCCACCCCGTGGTGGCGGAGGCCCTGCCGGAGGCGGCCCGCCCCAAGTCCCCCCTGGACTACTACGTCATCGAGGTGAACCCCCGGGTGAGCCGCTCCAGCGCCCTGGCCTCCAAGGCCACCGGGTACCCTATCGCCCGGGTGGCGGCCAAGATCGCCATCGGCAAACGCCTGGACGAGATCCCCAACGCCGTGACGGGCAAGACCAAGGCGTGCTTTGAGCCCGCCCTGGACTACTGTGTGGTCAAGATCCCCCGCTGGCCCTTCGACAAGCTCCCCGACGCCGACAGGACCCTGACCACCCAGATGAAGTCCACGGGGGAGGCGATGGCCATCGACCGCACCTTTGAGGCGGCCCTGCAGAAGGCGGTGCGGGCCCTGGAGCACCAGGCCAAAAGCCTCCAGTGGGAGGCCCCCCAGTGGCGGGAGGTCCGCTCCTGGCAGGACCTCCCCCTCTTCCCCCCCCACGACCTCCGCCTCTGGGCCATCGCCGCCGCCCTCCGGCGGGGCGCCACCCCGGAGGAGGTCTCCCGCCGCTCCCTTATCGACCCCTGGTTCACCAGCGCCATCGGTCGGATTGTGGCCATGGAGCGCCGCCTCTGGCGGGAGGAGCTTACCCCCTCCCTCCTGCGGGAGGCGAAACGCATGGGGTTCTCCGATGCCTCCATCGCCTCCTTCGGCCACTGTCAGGGCCTGGCCGAGCGGGTGCGGGCCCTGCGCCGCCAGTGGGGCATCCGCCCCGTGTACAAGATGGTGGACACGTGCGCCGCGGAGTTTGAGGCCGTCACCCCCTACTTCTACTCCACCTATGAAGAGGAGGACGAGGCCCCTCCCCTCCCCCACCCCAAGGCGGTGGTCATCGGCTCAGGCCCCATCCGCATCGGCCAGGGGATCGAGTTCGACTACTGCTCCGTCCACGCCGTCTGGGCCCTCCAGAAGGGGGGCGAGAAGGCCATCATCGTCAACTCCAACCCCGAGACCGTCTCCACCGACTTCGACACCTCCGACCGGCTGTACTTCGAGGCCCTGGATGAGGAGGCGGTGCGCGACCTGCTGGAGCACGAGACGACGGCCGAGGGTCCCCCACCCGCCATCGTCCAGTTCGGGGGGCAGACGGCCATCAACCTTTCCCAGAGCATCGCCCGGGCCGGGCTCCCCATCCTGGGCTCCTCGGCCAGGGCCATCGACATCGCCTCGGACAGGGGCAAATGGGAGGAGTTCCTGGCCGGCCTGGGGCTTCCCCAGCCCCCCGGCGGGGCGGTGGGCACTGTCCAGGAGGCCCTGGCGGTGGCGGAGCAGATCGGCTACCCCGTCCTGGTGCGCCCCAGCTATGTCCTTGGGGGGAGGGGGATGGAGATCGTCTACACCCCCCAGGAGCTGGAGCAGTACGCCCGCGCCGCCCTAGAGATCTCCCCGGGCAAGCCCCTCCTGGTGGACAAGTACCTGGAGGGGAAGGAGTGCGAGGTGGACGCCGTGAGCGATGGGGAGGAGGTCCTCATCCCGGGGGTGATGGAGCACACTGAGCGGGCGGGCGTCCACTCGGGGGACGCCCTCACCGTCTACCCCGGCGTCACCCTCACCGATGAGGAGGTGCAGACCCTGGTGGACTACACGCAACGGATCGGGCGGGCGCTGGGGATAGTGGGGCTGATGAACGTCCAGTTCATCATCATGGGCGGCCCCCCCTACCGCTCCCCCGGTCAGCCGGCCAACGCCCCCTTCCGGTCCACCGTGTACGTCCTGGAGGTCAACCCCCGGGCCAGCCGCACCGTCCCCTTCATCAGCAAGGCGACGGGGGTCCCCATGGTCTCCCTCGCCATCCGGGCGATGGAGGGTGTTCCCCTCCGCCGGCAGGGGTGGCAGGGGGGCCTCTACCGTCGGCTGAGGCTCGTCGCCGTTAAGGCCCCCGTCTTCAGCATGAGCAAACTGACGGGGGCCGATACGTTCCTCGGCCCGGAGATGAAGTCCACAGGGGAGGTCATGGGCATCGACTTCACCTTCCACGCCGCCCTCGTCAAGGCCCTGATGGCGGCGGGCCTCCACCTCCCCCCCAAGGGGAACATCCTGATGAGCCTGTCCGACCGCACCAAGCCGGAGGCGGCCGACATCGCCCTCACCCTGGCCCGGCTGGGGTGGGGCTTCTACGCCACGGAAGGCACCGCCGCTTTCCTCCGCTCCCTGGGCATCTCCCGGGTGACGGAGGTGAGCAAGCTCACCCATCGCACCCCCGATGGCCGCCCCAGTGTGGTGGAGGTGATCCGGGCGGGGGCAGTGGACGCCGTGATCAACACCCTTTCCGGGGGCAGAGAGCCTTTGCGGGACGGCTTCTTCATCCGGCGTGCGGCGGCGGAGAGGCGGATCCCCTGCTTTACGTGGCTGGATACGGCCCGTGCCGCCGTGGAGGCGCTGACGGCGGAGGGCCGGCTCTACTCAGTCCTCCCCTACCCCTCCTACCGCCGGGGTCCCTCTGCGCAGCCCCTATAAGGGGGGGATGGGGACCCGTCTCCCCTCCCTCTGGGAGCGGAAGATGGCCTCGGTGACCTGGCACACCCGCAGGCCGTCCAGCCCTGTGGCGGGGGGTTCTCCCCCCTCCACAAGGGCCCGTTGAAAGGCTTCCACCTGGGCCTGGTACATGTCCCCGGCGGTGTAGGCGATGGCGGTCTGCACCTGAGTGGTCTCCACCTCCAGCCGTCCTGTGAGGGTTGTGCCCAACGTGCCGTGGCCCACAGCCCGCCCGTTGACGCCGTAGACCACCAGGTTGTTGAGGGAGTCGGGGAGGCGGCGGGAGCAGACCAGGGTGGCATAGGCGCCCCCCGAGAGGCCCAGGAGGGCGATGGCCAGCTCCTCCAGGGGGCGGTCCTCCCTCTCGTCGGTCATGGCCACCACCTCGGTCACCTCCTGCCCGCTGATGTAGCGCACCAGGTCGATCAGGTGAACGCCCATGCCCATCATGGCTCCGCCCCCGGCCAGGGCGGGGTCGCCCCACCAGGCCCGCAGGCCTGTGAAGGGGGCGGCCCTCTTCTCCCCCCGCACCCCCCTGGCCCACTGCCCCTGGATGAGGACCAGGTCGCCCAGGACGCCGTGGCGCACCAGCCGGCGCACCTCCTGATGGGCGGGGTGCTGCCGGGCGTGGAAACCCACCCCCAGCACGACCCCCCGCCGCCGACATTCCTCTATCATCGCCCAGCAGTCGGCCACCGAGAGGGCCATGGGCTTCTCCACCAACACGTGCTTGCCCGCCTGGGCCGCCAGAAGGGTGTGCTCCTTGTGGAGGGCGTTGGGGGAGGCGATGAAGACGATGTCCAGCCCCGGGTGCCGGAGGAAGTCGGGGATGGAATCGTAAGACCCCGCAGCCCCATGCCTCTGGGCGAAGGCGCGGGCACGGCCGAGGTCCCGGCTCACCACCGCCACCAGGCGCGCCCCCTGGGCCTTGGTGATGGCCGGGGCGATGAAACGGTCGGCGTGGTCACCGATGCCGATGATCCCCCATCCGAAGGTCGGCATTGCCCCCCTTTCCGGGGCCGGGGTTCTCACGCCCCGAGATGCTCCGTAATGTACCGGTAGGCGGAGAGGGCGGCGGTGATCCCATCCCCCACGGCGGTCCCCAGCTGGCGGTCGGAGAACTGGCGCACATCCCCACAGGCGAACACCCCGGGGATGGCCGTCTCCATACGGATGTTGGTGATGATGTGGCCGGCCGAGTCCATAGGGACCCCACTCCCCCGCAGGAAGGCGGTGGCGGGGTGGAAACCGATGTAGATGAAGACCGCCTGGGTGGGGAACTCATAGGTCCCGCCCGTCTTCAGGTCCTTCAGGAGCACCCTGTCCACCGACTCTTTGCCCCGGATCTCCTGGACGACGGTGCTCCACCGGAACTCCATCTTCGGGTTGGCGAAGGCCCTCTGCTGGAGGATCTTGCTGGCCCGGAGCTGGTCCCTGCGGTGGACGACCGTCACCTTCTCCACGATGCGGGTGAGGTACAGGCCCTCCTCGATGGCGGCATCCCCGCCGCCCACGACCACCACCGGTTGGCCGGCGAAGAAGTTGCCGTCGCACGTGGCGCAGTAGGAGACGCCCCGGCCGGCGAACTCCTCCTCCCCGGGCACCCCCAGCTTGTTATGCTCCCCCCCCATGGCGAGGATGAGGGCCGTGGCCGTGAGCCGGGCCCCGGAGGCGGTGTACACCACCTTGGGATGCCCCTGCACCTCCACCCGCTCCACCACATCGTAGAGGACCTCCGCCCCAAATTTGCGGGCCTGCTGTTCCATGGCCTGGGCCAAGAGGGGCCCTTTGACTCCCTCGGGGAAGCCAGGGTAGTTCTCAATGAGGTCGGTGGTCAGGATCTGCCCCCCACACCCCATCTTCTCCACGACCAGCGTCCTCAACTGCGCCCGGGTGGCATAGAGGGCCGCCGACAGGCCGGCAGCGCCCCCTCCGACGATGATGACGTCATAGTCCATAGGAGCCCCTCACTCCGGCCGATGCTCATCCGGTGTCGCTACAGGGCGCGGAAGACCCGCTTTCTCTCCAGCCGCACCAGGCGCCCGAAGCCGGGGGGCGGGAAGTGGCAGAACACGGCAACCAGCCCCTCCGCCTCCAGCATGTCCAGGATGCGGTTGCGGGTCTGGATGGCCTGGGCGCCATCGGTGTCGAAGGCGGGCACCCAGGAGGTCTGGTCCACCTGGGCCGGGTGGTGGGCCAGGTCGCCACAGATGAGGGCCCGCTCCCCCCGGGAAGAGAGGAGGATGCTGGTGTGGCCGGGGGTGTGGCCAGGGGTGGGGAGGGTGGTCACCCCCTCGGCCAGCCTGACCTCCCCTTTGAACAGCTCCAGGGCCCCAAGGGCGCGCAGGGGGACCACCGTGCGGTCGGTACCCCACTGGCCGACACGCTCGGGGGCCGCGAAGAACTCCCAGTCAGCCTGGGGCACGTAGTAGCGGGCGCGGGGGAAAGTGGGCTGGGGCGAGGCGCCCTCGTAGCGCAGGTTCCAGCCCACGTGGTCCGGGTGGAGGTGAGTGAAGACGACGATATCCACATCCTCGGGTCGGACGCCTTTCTCGCGCATGTCCTCCAGCAGACGGCCGCGGGCGCCTCCCAGCCAGTCGTGGGGTCCGGGACCGACGCCCGTGTCGACAAGGATCATGCGGCCGCCGGCGCGGACGAGGTAGGCCTGGGCATAGGTCTGGAAGCGGCCATCGGGGGTGAAGGAGGCGGGGTACAGCTGGCGGTACGGCTCAAAGGGCTTTGCCCCCTGCTGAGGGAAGAAGACATCGAAGGGAAAGGCCATGGACAGGTCAAGGAACTCCATGACCTCGATGCCACCGACGCGCAGGACGGGTCCCGGCATAGGGCACCTCCCCCCTCCGGTGTTCGTCAGCAAGAGTATACCCCATCCGGTGGTCCCGGGGCCACCCCGACCCGCCGTGGGGATGGGGGACAAAACGAGACTGTAACATAAGCGGTTGGTCCCGCTTGCGGTAGGAGGCCGTCCCTAATCCCTAGCTGAAAGCAGCTCGAATCACCGGAGACCCGCCAGTGGAAGGCTGTCCTGGTCGTCGGTCCTACCGGTTTCTGCTCGAGGGCCTTGGCGGGGAGACGAAAAATTGCCAACCGTACATGTTACAGTCCCGACAAAACACGCGGCGGGTGGCCCAAACAACCCCTGTGATATCATAGGGGTATGCGTGGACCGGCCCCCGAGGGGGACATGTCCCCGGCCCCCGTTGGTCATCGTGGGGAAGGGACATCCCTTCAGGAGGGGGTGTCCCGCCTGAAGGGCGCCACGCGGAGGAGGGGGTATGCTGACGGTGACAGAACGGGCCAGCCGGGAGCTGAAGCAGGTGCTGGACACCGTGGAGCGGGAGACCAACCAGTGCCTGCGGCTCATCACTGACCCCCAGGGGAACTTCCGCCTGACGCTGGATATCCCCCGGAAGGGTGACCAGGTGGTCAAACACGGGGAGGAGGCGGTGCTCCTCATTGAACCCCGCATCGCCCAGCACCTGGAGGGGGCCGTGCTGGACGTGGAGGACACGCCCACCGGCCCCTCCCTGGTCATCTCCCGGTAAGGGGCTCTGCCCTTCACGGCCTCCAGGAGAAGGCTTTACGGGGGATCACCTCCACCAGGGCCGGGGAGGTCCACCCGTGGCGGGCCTCTTCGGCCCGGCGCACCTGCTGGGCCTCCTCCCCCTCCGGGAGAAGGCGCGCCTCCCCCTCCACGATGAGCACCCGCCGCCACCCCTGATGGACCACCAGGGCCAGGCGGGGGGAGCGCTGGAGGTGGCGGAAGGCCGCCGCCTGGGGGGAGAACCCCAGATAGAGGCGGCCCTGCCACAGGATAGGACCGGTCAGGGCCAGGTGGGGGGCGCCGGAGGGCGAGGTGGTCCCCACCACCGCCACGGGGGCCTTCTGCAGAAGGGCAAGGACCTCCCGGCCGGTCAGCCGGTGGGGGCCGAAGACCCCCTGGGTAAAGGGGGTAGCCTGCTCCAGACTCCGCTGGAGGAGGGCGTCCCACTCCTCGGCGTCCACGCTCCCCTGTCCCTCCGGCGGCCTTTGCTTTATGGTAGCCTATGGGGAGGGCCCTTCGGAAGGTGTATGCCATCGACCTGACCGGGAGGACGGCCGCCGTCTTCGGGGTGGCCAACGAGTGGAGCATCGCCTGGCACATCGCCCAGGGGCTGGATACAGCCGGGGCGCGCCTGGCCCTCGCCTATCAGAGCGCGCGCCTCCGGGAGAGGGTAGAGCGTCTGGGGCAGACCCTCCGGCACCCCCCTCTCCTCCTCCAGTGTGACGTGCAGCAGGAGGAAGAGGTGGAGGCCGCCTTCGCCTCCCTGCGGAAGGAGTTCGGCCGCCTCCACATGCTGGTGCACAGCATCGCCTACGCCCACCGGGAGGACCTGAGCGGCCCCTTCTGGAAAACGGGGAGGGAGGGGTTCCGCGTCGCCATGGAGGTGAGCGCCTACTCCCTCCTCCTCCTGGTGCGCCACGCCGTACCCCTGATGGAGGAGGGGGGGAGCATCGTCACCCTGACCTTCCAGGCGTCCCAACGGGTCTTCCCCGGCTACAACGTCATGGGGACGGCGAAAGCGGCCCTGGAACAGATGGTGCGCCACCTGGCCTACGAGCTGGGGCCCCGGAACATCCGCGTCAACGCCCTGTCCCCCGGACCCCTGGACACCCTGGCGGCCCGGGGCATTCCGGGGTTCCTCGAGATGAAGCGCATCCACGCGGAGCGCAGCCCCCTCCGGCGCAATACTACCCACCAGGAGGTGAGCGCCGCCGCCCTCTTCCTGCTGAGCGACCTATCCAGCGGCATCACAGGCGCCATCCTGCCCGTCGATGCGGGGTATCATATTATTGGCCTCTAGGGGACGCCGGTGGGGACCTTCTTCTTTGAACGGGAATGCCGCACGCCCGCCTCCGAGTGCTACACCATTTTCGAGGACGAGGAGGAGGTGGGCCGCCTTGACCTGCACTTCACCCCCACCGTAGTGCACGCCAGCCTCTTCGTCCACGAGCGCCTCACCCAGGAGGCCATCCAGGAGATCATCAACGTCATCGACGAGGAGCTCCTGGACGCGGTGGGGATCAACCGGGAGGAGTTCATTGTCCACATCCACCAGGGCCGGGACCTGGGGGTCTTCAGCCAGGGGGCCATGGACCAGGAGACGGACCACGGGGAGCCCCCCTAGGGCCCCCCTGGAACCCCGGGACCGGTTTCCCCGTGGGCCCGGGCCTTCTACGGGCCCGCGATCTGCAACACCGCCTGCTTTACCGCCTCGTAGTTCGGTTCCTGGGTGATCTCGGGGACGTACTCCACGTACCGCACCACGTCGTCCCTGTCCACAACGAAGACGGCCCGGGCCAGCAGGCCCAGCTCCTTGATGCGCACCCCATACGCCTCCCCAAACTGCCTGTCCCGGAAGTCGGAGGCGCAGAGCACCCGCTCCACCCCGTTGGCCCCACACCACCGGGCCTGGGCAAAGGGCAGGTCCATGCTAATGACCGCGACCTGGACGTTGCTGGGGAAGGCGGCGGCCATCTCGTTGAACTTCTTCGTCTCCGTCGAGCAGACCTGGGTGTCCAGGGAAGGCACCGACAGGAGCACCTTCACCTTCCCCCGAAAGTCCTGAAGGGAGATGGGCTTCAGACCCTGCCCAAGGGCCACAAAGTCGGGGGCCTTCTGCCCCACCCGGACCTCCGGCCCGATCAGGGTCACGGGGTTCCCCCGCATCTTCACCGCACCGGGACGCTCGACCGGCATGGCCCTCCCTCCTCTCAGGCGCCCTTCCGTGGGCGCCCTCTTTACCAGGGTACACCGGGGGGAGCCCCAGGGAAACGGGTCTGGACCGATACCTTTACGGACGGCCCAGGGGGCCCTCCCGCAGGTAGCGCTGGAACAGCTGCCCCCAGGGGGTCCTGAGGGCCTGGCGCACCCGCCTCCTCCCGATGAAGGTGCGCCAGAAGCCGTTGTAGTAGGCGTTGGAGACGAAGTAGGCCAAGGGCACCAGGGGAGTGCGCAGGATCAGGTATTCCAGGGGCTTCAGCGGCCCCCAATAGGTGAGCTTCTGCAGGCGGCTGGCCAGGGTGTCCTCCGTGGCCCGGAAGCGGAAATTGACCCCCTGGACCTCCTCCCCTACCACCTCGATGGCTTTGGGGTCGCCCACCCCCAGCCCCGCCTCGTGGGCCAGGCGGATGAAGGGGATGTCCAGGGGGGAGAAGCCCATCAGGCGGGCCGCCACGGCGTCAATGGCCACCTGGTCGGCCGAGGCCAGGAGAACGTTCTTCACGTGCCAGCGCATCGCCCGGGGGCCGGGGCCATCCCCGGCAAAGGTGCCGTCGGTCACCGCAAACAGACCCGGGTGGATCTCCTTCTGGATGGTCAGCAGGTCCACCAGGGTCTCGTGGATCACCGCGTGGGTCCAGTGGCGCTTCCGGTTCAGCAGGCCCCCGAAGGCGTTCTTCATGGCCCCGGTCATGGTGGTGAACACATGGGTCTTCAGGGTGGGCAAGTGCACCACGCTCTTGCCGGTGAAGATCTCGGGGATGGTTATCCCCTCGGGGAAGATGCGGTGGAGGACCAACAGCTTCCCCTTGGGGGTATAGGGGATCCACCGCGCGGGGGGCACATCCACGTGGATGCTCCGCAGGCCATAGGCGTCCAGCACCGCCTTGTGGCCGTTGTTCACCTCCCCCACGAAGGAGTCCACCACCACCGTACCGTTCTGGACGGGGATCAGGTCCCTGTACCCGGCGGCCCGGAGGGCACGGATGACCCCCTCCAGCTGCCAGGGGGTGGTGGAGCAGGCGGGGTACCAGTGCTGCCAGGAGATGTTGAGCTTCAGAAGGACGGGGACGCCGGGGGGCAAGGCCTCCCGGTACCCGGCCAGCTCCATGGCCCGGGCGATGTCCTCCAGCACCGTCTCCGGCCGGGTGAACACTACGGCCACCGTGGGGCGCGCCGGGGAGGCCCGCCCCGGAAGGAGCACCTGAGGCGTCGGTATCGTCATAGACCCTCCTTTAAGCCTTGGGGGCTTCCCCCGGAGGGGTCTCCCCAGGCGGGAGACGGCGGCGGACAGGGCGGGCGGGGACCCCTGCCGCCAGCACCCCCGGGGGGACATCCTTAGTGACCACCGCCCCCGCGGCGGTGGCGGCGTCGTCGCCCACGGAGACGGGGGCCACCAGAAGGGTGTCGGAGCCGATAAAGGCCCGGGCCCCGATGAAGGTAGGGTGCTTCCGCACCCCATCGAAGTTGCAGGTGATGGTGCCGGCCCCGATGTTGGTGTCGGGGCCGATGGTGGCGTCCCCCAGGTAGGTGAAGTGACCGCTCTTTACCCCACGCCCAAGGCGGCTGTTCTTCACCTCGACGAAGTTGCCGATATGCACCCCCCGCTCCAGGTACGTCCCAGGGCGCAGGTGGCTGAAGGGCCCCACATCTACACCCTCCTCCAACACCGCCCCCTCCAGGAAGGAGGCCACCACCCGACAGCCGTCCCCCACCACCGTGTCCCGCAGCACGGCGTAGGGCCCGATATGACACCCCCGCCCAACGCGGGTGGAGCCCAGCAGGTGGACGCCGGGGTACAGGACCGTATCCCGGCCGATCTCCACGGTGGCGTCCAGGTAGGTCGTGGCGGGGTCCAGGAGGGTTACCCCCTCCTGCATCCAGCGCCGACGGAGGCGGTCCCACAGGGCCCGGTGGGCCGTGGCCAGGGCCTCCCGGTCGTTCACCCCCAAGACCTCCACGGGGTCAGGGGCGCTGACGGCCTCCACCCTCAGGCCCGCCTCCCGCCCCACCGCCACCAGGTCGGTGAGGAAGACCTCCCCGTTGGGGTGACGGGGGAGGCGCTCCAGGAGGGGGAAACAGGGGGACACCTCCATGGCGTAGACCCCCCCGTTCACCTCCCGCACCCGGCGCTCCCGGGGGGTGGCCTCCCCTTCCTCCACAACGCGCAGGACCCGACGGGTGCGGGGCTCCCGGATAACACGCCCCATGCCTGCCGCGGGGGGGTGAGGGGCTGTCAGGAGCGTGAGGGCAGCCCCACGGGCCTCGTGGTCCTCCATAAGGCGCCGGAGGGTCTGGGCCCCCACCAGGGGCGCATCGCCGGGGAGGACAAGGAGGCGGGGGAAACGCCCCTCCACCGCCGGGCGGGCACACGCCAGGGCGTGGCCGGTGCCCAGGGGCTCACCCTGGACCACCACCTCCACATCGCCCCCTATCCCCTGGAGGAAAGCCCGGTGGTCAGGGGGGACCACGATGACAATGGCCCCAACCCCTGCCTCCCGCACCGCGTCCACCACGTGGCCCAGCAGGGGCTTGCCGCAAAGGGGGTGCAGCACCTTCGGCGTCGCGGAGCGCATGCGCGTCCCCTTGCCGGCGGCCAAGATGACCGCTCCCCACCGCTCCATCACCGCACCCCCTCACGTTCTCCCGGGGAGGAGGGATTCCCCCTTCATCGCCCTCTCCCGCTGTCTTACCCACTCCTCGATGATGCGCTGGTCCCGGGGGAAGGCCAAGACGGGCAAGGCGTGGGGGGGGAAGAAGCCGAGGGCATCCACCTCGGCGCCGGGGGTCATCTCCCCTCCCACCACACGGGCGATGTAGACCGCCAACACCACCGGGTCCTCGGCGGCGGAGTATAGGCCCAACAGGGGGCCGACCTCTATCTCCAACCCCGTCTCCTCCCGCACCTCCCGCCGGGCCGCCTCCTCCACCGGCTCCCCCCTGTCCACATACCCCCCGGGCAGGGCCCACAACCCCACCCCCGGCTCCGCCTTCCGCCGTACAAACAGGATCCCCCCATCGCGCTCCACCAGGGCCGCCGCCACCAGCTTAGGGTTCTGCCAGGCGACGGTGTGGCAGGAGGAGCACACCAACCGCTCCCGGCCGTCGAGCCTCCGGGGCTGGAGACGCCCCCCACACTGCTGGCAGTACTGGGGAGGCGGGGTCGTCACGGCTCCTCCTCTTCCTGCGGCGGGGGGGAGGGTTGGGGTGTGGGTGGAGGGGGGAGCAAGGGGAAGAAGCGGCCTTTGGCGGGGTGTCGGGGGGAGAGGTGGGAGAGGCGCCGCCGCAGGTCCCCCAGGACCTCCCGCCCCATGGCCGACGCCCCCGCCAGGAGGACATTCACGCCGATGTCCCTGAGCGCCTCCAGCTCCCTGGGGGAGGGGAGGCCCGTTACTTCCACCAGCACAGGGCGGTTCACCTTCCCCCGCCACACCGCCAGGGCCAAGGCGGCCTCCAGGGACAGGGGGGGCTGCACCGGCTCGGCCAGAAGCACCCCGTCCACGGGAAGGGGGTCCAGGGCTTTGGCCACCTCGGCCGCCACGCCCTGCGGGAGGCGCAGGACCCTCCCCACCCCCTCCCGGCCCAGGGCCTCCAGGGGCGCACCCCCATCCACCACCAGGAAATCGGCCCCCTGCTGTAGAGCCTCCTCCGCCAGGGGGGCAGACCAGGGGCTCACCACGACACCCCAAGGGACCCCCTGCGCCACCTGCGCCATGGCCCCCACCTCATCGGTCGCCCCGGCGAGGAGGAGGCCGTCCGGCTGCGCCTCCATAAAGGGGGGCACCTCCCCCGCATGGGAAACGATCAGGACCAGCAGGATAGGGGGGATGGGGCTTTCCCGTCGGGCAGCAAACCCCATAGGGGCAGGAGACCCCCGAGCCGCCTGCTCAATCCTCCGGAACAGTTTACCCATCCCGATGCTCCTGGGGGACAAAGCCACCGGTCGGATTCGAACCGACGACCCGCGGTTTACGAAACCGCTGCTCTGCCGCTGAGCTACGGTGGCATAGGGCCAAAGCCCTTTTCATCTTACCATCCCCTTTCCCCAGAGAGGAAGAGGCTGCCGCCCCCACGCACCCGCTCCCAGGCCTCCCAGAGGCCGGGCACGGTGGGGAGGGTGCGCATGGCCTCGGGCTCCTCCCAGCGCATCTCCGTATGCTCCCAGTCCAGACGCACCCGGGAGGGGTCCTCCACCCGGAAGGCGAAGGGGTGCACCAGCCACTCCCGCCCCTCGGCATCCCGGACCAGGAGGGGAGCGCCCCGGGCCCGGAGGGTCAGCGCCTCGGGGGGGAGACCCGTCTCCTCTGCAACCTCCCGGTACGCCTGGGCCAGGGGGTCCTCCCCCGGGGGGAGGGAGCCGCTGACCCCCGCCCACAGCCCGGGGAAGGTGCTCACCCGCGGGCTCCGGCGCAAGAGGAGGACCTTCCCCCCATGGACAAGGAAGGCGGTGACCACCGGCCGCGGCCCTGGCACCCCTCCTTCAGCCATCCCCCTCACCTCCCCTTTTCCGCAGGCGCCCCCACAAACTCCAGGAGGAGGCGGACGAAGGCGTCGGGGTCCTCGTAGTGAGGCCAGTGGCCACAGCGGGGGAAGACCACCACCCGGGCGTGGGGGGCGGACCGCCGCACCTGGAGGGCCTGCCGGACAGGAAAGACCCTGTCCTTTTCCCCCCACACCACCAGCAGGGGGCACCGCACCCCACCGAGGCGACGGCCCAGGAGGACCCGCCCTTTTACCCCCAGAAGGCCGACGCCGTGGCGCAGGGCCGCCAGCACCGTCTCCTTTGCGCCCGGACGGGAACGCACCCGGGTCAGCTCCGTGACCAGGGCGGGGGTAACATGGCGGGGGTCGGCAAAAATCAGGCGACGCAGGAGGCGTTCAGTGCCCCTGGGGGAGGGGGCCTCCAGCACCTCCCCGAGGAGGGGCAGGGTGGCCAGACGGAGGACCCAGGACACCTGGCGTCCCAGGCCCGCGGCGTCCACCAGCACCAGGTGGGAGACGCGATGGGGGCGCTCCAGGGCGAAGGCGAGGGCGACCAGCCCCCCAAGGGAATTGCCCACCAGGGCGACCCGCCCCAGGCCCAGGGTGTCCAGCAGGGCCTCCACCCAGGGGGAAGCCTGCTCCAGGGTGTAAGGGTGGAGGGGATCCGAATCCCCATGCCCGGGGAGGTCGGGGGCCACGGCCTGGCAGTGGGGCGTTACCAGGGGGAGCACCGGCCCCCAGGTGACCCATGAGGCCCCCAGGCCGTGGAGGAAGAGGAGGGGGACGCCTTCCCCCATGGCCACCAGGTGAACCCGCCGCCCCAGGACCGTCGTCCAGCGGTGGGCTGCCACGGGCACCCCGGTCACCATCCCTTTCAGTATAATCCCCTTCAGACCGGGGCCCTCTGGGCCCCCTGTAGGGAAGGGGAGCCGTGGAAGAATCGCCCTCCTCCCAGACCCTGGCCATCTCCCGGAAGGTGCGCAACGCCCTGGAGCAGGCGTCGTGGATCCGGAGGATGTTCGAGGAGGGGATGCGCCTGAAGGCCCTCTACGGCCCGGAGGGGGTGTATGACCTCTCCCTGGGCAACCCCGTCCTGGAGCCCCCGCCCGAGTTCCACCGCCTCCTGCTCCAGGTGGCCCAGAACCCCCCTCTGGGCCTCCACCGCTACATGCCCAACGCCGGCTTCCCGGAGAGCCGCGCCGCCGTCGCCGACTACCTCCGGAGGAGGACGGGCCTCCCCTTCACCTTCGAGGACGTGGTGATGACGTGCGGCGCCGGCGGGGCGTTGAACGTAGCCCTAAAGGCCATCCTGGACCCCGGCGACGAGGTGCTGGTGCTGGCCCCCTACTTCCCCGAGTACCCCTTCTACATCGACAACCACGGGGGTGTGGCCCGCATCGTGCCCACCGACGCCTCCTTTCAGCCCGACCCAGAGCGCATCTTCCACGCCCTCACACCCCGCACCCGTGCCCTCATCCTCAATTCCCCCAACAACCCCACAGGGGTGGTCTACACCCCCCAGGCGCTGGAGGGGGTGGCGGAGGCCCTCCGCCGGGGCGAGGCCCGCTTCGGCCGGCCCATCTACCTTCTGAGCGACGAGCCGTACAGCCACCTGGTCTACAATGGGGGCAAAGCGCCCTCCCCCTTGCCCTTCTACCCCCGCACCATCGTGGTGACCTCCTTCTCCAAAGACCTCTCCCTGGCGGGGGAACGGATCGGGTACCTGGCTGTACACCCCTTCTGCCCCTCCAAGGGGGAGGTGGTGGACGCCTGCATCTTCGCCAACCGGGTCCTGGGGTTTGTGAACGCCCCCGCCCTGATGCAGTTCCTGGTACGCTTCCTCCTGGACACCCCCGTGGCCCTGGAGTGGTACCAGCGGCGGCGGGACCGCCTCTATACCGCCCTGGTGGAGATGGGATACCGGGTGGTCAAGCCCGGAGGGGCCTTTTACCTCTTCCCCCGCTCCCCTATCCCCGACGACATCGCCTTCGTCCAGCGCCTCCAGAGGGAGCGGGTCCTGGTGGTGCCGGGGAGCGGCTTTGGGGCGCCCGCCCACTTCCGCATCGCCTACTGTGTGGAGGAGAGGGTCATTGAGGGGGCCCTGGAGGGCCTGAGGCGCGTCGCCCGGGAGGTGGGGCTGGGATAAAAAAGGGGAAGGGGGGCAAAGCCCCCCACCCCCGCACAGCCCCCAGGGAAAGGGCCCTACTTCTTGGGCTTCCCCTTCTCCGAGGGGGCCGACTTGCCCGCGTGGGCGGCGCACATCTTACACATCGGCTCTCACCCCCTTTCGCCACCCTACAGGATACCCCACATCTCCCCCCGATGCAAGGCGCACAACAGCCCGCTGGCGGTTTTTTGGCGACGGGTTGCACGCCCCCCCCGCCCCGGGCTACACTGGGGCCGACCGGTATCCAGGGGGAGCACCCGGGCACGACCTGTCTTCCCAGGGCGCCTCCCCAGGAAGGGGAAGGGGTGGGATGGCAGACCAGATGACCCCTAGGGAGCGGGTCCAGGCGGCCCTCCAGGGCCGGCCGGTGGACCGCCCGCCGGTGAGCATGTGGCGCCACTTCTTCGCGGAAGAGGGGGAGCCCCTGCGGATGGCCGAGGCCATGCTCGCCTTCCAGCACGCCTACCGCTGGGACTTCATCAAAGTGAACCCCAGGGCCTCCTACCACGTCGAGGACTGGGGCGTACGGGTGCGCTACACAGGGGATTCCCCTCCCCATGTCGTGGAATGGCCTATCAAGAGGCCGGACGACTGGCTGGCCCTGGAACCCCTGGACGTCACCAAAGGGGTCCTGGGCCAGCACCTGGAGGCGTTGCGGGTGGTGGTCCGGGGGGCAGGCCCTGAGGTGCCGGTGGTGATGACCCTCTTCTCGCCCCTCTCCCTCCTGGGGCGGTTGGCCAACAGCGAGGAGGTGGCCGCCGCCCACCTGCGCCTCTACCCCGAGAAGGTGGCCTACGCCCTGGAGGTGATCACCGACACCTTCACCCGCTTCGCCAGGGCGTGCCTGGAGGCGGGGGCCAGCGGCCTCTTCTTCGCCACCACGGGGTGGGCCACGGCCCAGCGCCTCTCGCGGGACGAGTACGCCCGCTGGGGACGCCCTTATGACCTCCGTCTCCTCCGCTCCCTGCCCCCTGCCCCCTTCCACCTCCTCCACGTGTGCAGGGACTACGCTTTCGTGGCGGACCTCCGGGACTACCCGGTGCACGCCGTCAACTGGGATGCCTACGGGGAGGGGAACCCCTCCCTTCCCCAGGGGAAAGGGCTCCTGGGGCGGTGCGTGGTGGGGGGCATCCCCCACCGGACCCTTCTGGTCCACGGGACGCCCCAGGAGATAGCCCGGGTGGTGACCGCCCTGCGCCAGGAGATGGGGGAGACGGGGTGGATGCTGGGGCCGGGGTGCACCTTTCCCCCCAACGCGCCGGAGGCCAACCTCCGGGCCGTGCGGGACGCCCTCGAGGGATAAGGGGAAGATGCCCTCCCTCCCGGGTCCGATGAGGGTGTGCAGAGGACTGGGGCACCCCCTTGTCCCCCCTATCCTCCTGGCCCTCTGGCTGGGGGTGATCGTCGGGGTGTCGTCCTGGCCCGACCCCCAGCCCCCCCTGGTTGGTAACAGGGGGTGGCTGGCCCCCGCGACGCACCTGGGCCTCTATGGGGGGCTGGGGGTCCTTCTCGTCTGGAACCTGGTCCGCCGGCTTCCCCGCCCCGGCCCTGTGAGGGGGGCCTTCCTCCCGGCCTGCGCCTTGGGCCTCCTGGTGGGGATGCTGGACGAGGCTTACCAAAACCTGGTCCCCGGGCGTGACCCCTCTTGGGGGGACGTGGCGGTAGACGCCCTGGGCGCCGCCATCGGGGCGGGGGTGACCACCTGGGCCATAGCCCGCCGGTTGATCCCCTAACCCCCTCCTGCATCGGGTATCCTGGGGATAGGCCCCCACCCCAGGGGGTGTGAGGAGGCGGGGGTGCGTCGGCCGCCGGTGTCCGTCAGGAAAGCCGCCCTCCCCATCTACGGGATGACCTGTGCCGCCTGCGTGGCCCATGTGGGGGAGGCCCTGCGGGGGGTGCCGGGGGTGCAGGGGGTGGTGGTGAACCTGGCCTCCCACCGCGCCTATGTGGAGTACGACCCGGGGGTGGCCTCCATCAGGGCCATGCGGCGGGCGGTGGAGGAGATAGGGTACCGGGTGGGCCTGGAGGTGGCCCACCTCCGCCTCCCCACCCCGCCGGAAAAGGGGGAGGCGGAGCGCATCGTGGACACCCTCCTGGCCCTCCCGGGGGTCGCCACGGCCTCGGTGGCCGCCGGGTCGGGGCTCCTGACGGTGCACTTCGCCCCCACGATGACCACCCTGGCCGACATCGAGCAGGCCCTCCGGGGCCACGGGTACCCCCCCATAACAGCCGAGGTGGTGGCGGGGGAGAGGGGGTGGGAGGAGAGCAGGAGAGAGGTGCGCCGGTGGGGGCTCCGCCTCCTCCTGGCCACCCCCCTGGCCCTGGCGGTCATGGCGGGCACCTTCCAGCCCTACTGGGGCCTCTCCCGGGTTATCCCCGAGGTCCTGCACCACAAGGTCGTCCTCTTCCTCCTCACGACCCCTATCGTGGTGGGGGCGGGGGCGCCCTTCTTCCTCGCCTCCCTCCGCGGCCTGCGCCGGGGCGTCGCCGACATGAACCTCCTCTACGCCACGGGCATCGGGGCGGCCTATCTCATCGCCGTCATCAACACCTTCTGGCCCACCGCTGGCTTCGGCGGCCCCAAAGCCACCTTCTACGAGGCCGCCGCCCTCCTCACCTGGTTTATCCTCCTGGGGCGCTACCTGGAGGCCCTCACCCGGGGGCGGGCCTCCGAGGCCCTCCGCCGCCTCCTCACCCTCCGGCCCCGCCGGGCCCGGGTGGTGCGTCAGGGGGAGGAGGTGGATGTCCCTGTGGAGGAGGTGCAGGTGGGGGACCTGGTGGTGGTCCGCCCGGGGGAGCAGGTCCCTGTGGACGGGGTGGTGGTGGAGGGCTCCTCGGCGGTGGACCAGTCCCTCCTCACCGGGGAGAGCATGCCGGTGGAGAAGGGGCCGGGGGACGAGGTGATGGGGGGGACCCTGAACAAGACGGGCTCCTTCACCCTCCGGGCCACCCGGGTGGGGTCCGAGACGGCCATCGCCCAGATCACCCGCCTGGTGGAGGAGGCCCAGGCCTCCAAGGCCCCTATCCAGCGCCTGGCCGATGCGGTGGCGGGCCGCTTCATCCTGTGGGTGCACGGGCTGGCCCTGGCCACCTTCCTCTTCTGGTTCCTCTTCGGCTACGAGCGCTGGTTCACCCCGGAGAGCCGGTTGATGCTCACGCCGTATACCCTCACCCTCGCCGGCGCCGTGGGCTTTGCGGTCCTGGTCTCCATCGCTGTCCTGGTCATCTCCTGCCCCTGCGCCGTCGGCCTGGCCACCCCTGCCGCCGTGATGGCGGGCTCCGGCAAGGGGGCGGAGCACGGGATCCTCTTTAAGGGCGCCGACGCCCTGGAGGCCGCCGCCAAGGTGCAGGTGGTGGTCTTCGACAAGACGGGGACCCTCACCAAGGGCCGGCCCGAGGTGACCGACGTGGTCACCGCCCCGGGCGTGTCCCCCCGGGAGGCCGTGCTCTGGGCGGCCACCGCCGAGAAACGCTCCGAACACCCCCTGGGGGAGGCCGTCCTCGGCCGCGCCCGGGCGGAGGGCCTTTCCCCGCCGGACCCCGATGCCTTTCAGGCCCTCCCCGGCAAGGGGGTAGAGGCCCACACCAACGGCCACACCGTCCTTTTGGGCAACCGCCGCCTGCTGGAAGAGCGGGGCATCCCCCTTTACCCCCTGGAGCCCCAGGCGGAAGCCCTGGAGCAGGAGGGGAAGACGGTGCTGTTCCTGGCGGTGGAGGGCCGCCTGGCGGCCCTGATAGCCGTGGCCGACACCCTCCGGGAGACGGCGCCCCTTGCGGTCCGGGAGCTGCAGGGCATGGGCCTCCGGGTGGCTATGCTCACGGGCGATAACCGCCGGACCGCCCACGCCATCGCCCGGCAGGTGGGCATCGAGATGGTGATGGCGGAGGTGCTCCCCTGGGAGAAGGCCAGGGCGGTGGAGGGCCTCCAGGGGCAGGGGTACCGGGTGGCCATGGTGGGCGACGGGGTCAACGACGCCCCCTCCCTGGCCCGGGCCGACGTGGGGATCGCCATGGGGGCCGGGGCCGATGTGACCAAGGAGACGGGGCACATCATCCTGGTCAAAGACGACCCCCTGGACGTGGCGGCGGCCCTCCAGATCGCCCGGGCGACCCTCCGCCTTATCAAGCAGAACCTCGCCTGGGCCTTCGGCTACAACGTCGCCGCCATCCCCCTGGCGATGGGGGTCCTTTACCCCTTTACCCACCAGATCGTGAGCCCCGAGCTGGCCGCCCTCCTGATGGCCACCAGCTCCCTCTCGGTGACCCTGAACACCCAGCGCATGCGGGGGTATATCCCCCCTGTCCGCCGGCGCTACGGGGGCGGGGCCCTTGCCACCCCCCGGCCGGCGCCCGCCACCGTCCCGGTGGGGAGGTAAGGCGTGTCCGGCCTCCCCCTGTCCCTGGGCCTGGCCCTCCTGGCCGCCGGGCTCTTCCTGGCCCTGGCCACAGGGAAGGGGGAGACCTCGTGGGCCGGCCGCGCCATAGGAGCGGGGTGGGTCTTCCTCCTCACCGCCATCATCCTCATGCCCATCCTTGTCCCCAAGATGAAGGGAGACGGCGATGGCCGCCGGATGTCCCACGGGCGTGGAGGGAGGTGAAGCCGTGTTCTTCCTGCGCAGGGCGAAGAAGGAGACAGACCCCGTATGCGGCATGGCCGTTGACCCCAAGAGGGCGGCCGCCACCCACGAGTATCAGGGGAAGACCTACTACTTCTGCGCCCCCGGGTGCAAGGTGGCCTTCCAGAAGGACCCGGAGAAGTACCTCAAGGGCGGGCCCCAGCCCATGGGACACCCGTAGACGCCCCGCCGGGGGCGGGTGGTGGCCGTCCTGCGCCCCCTGCCCTAGCCCACGGCCTCCTCTGACCAGGGCAGGGGCGGTGGGCGCAGGGGCTGGGGCCGCCGCCGCTCCACGTAGTGCCGCAGCCCCTCCCGCATCTCTGGTGAGCGCAGGCTCTCGCGGTGCAGGTGGGCCTCCAGCGCCAGGCCATCGGGCAGGGGGAGGGCCAGCCCCCAGAGGGCGGCCAGGCGGTCGTTGCGCAGAGACGTCTGGGGGTAGGTCGTCATGTGCTGGGCCACGGCGAGGGCCCGCTCCAGGGCCCCTCCCTTGGGCACCACCTCCTGGACAAGGCCCATGCGCAGGGCCTGGCGGGCATCTATCAGGGCGCCCGTCTCGATGAGGTAGAGGGCGTTGCCCAGCCCCACGATGCGGGGCAGGCGCTGGGTGCCCCCGTCCACCAGGGGCACCCCCCAGCGGCGGTTCAGCACCCCGAACTGGGCCGCCTCGTCGCAGATGCGGAAGTCGCACCAGCAGGCCAGCTCCAGACCACCGGCCACGCAGTAGCCGTTGATGGCGGCGATGGTGGGCTTATGGACGTCGGTGACCCGGGTGAAGCCCATGGGACCGTAGCGGTCGGCGCCGGGGCGGCGGGCGATGGGCCCATCGGAGGCGTGGGCATACTTCAGGTCGAAGCCGGCGCAGAAGGCCTCGGCGCCGGCCCCCGTCAGCACCAGCACGTCCAGGTCGGGGTCGTTGCGGAAGGCCTCCACCGCCTCGTAGAGGAGATGGGCCGTCTCGTCGTCGACGCAATTGCGCACCTCGGGGCGGTTGATGGTGACCAGCCAGACCCTCCCCTGGCGTTCCGTCAGCACCTTGGCCTGGGGCATGGCAGCACCTCCTCGGGAGCTGACAAGTCCAGCATAGGCCGCCCCTTGGGGCGGTCATAGGGGGACTGGAGCGTAGGCGGGGGGAAGGGCGGGCCCTCCCTCCGTCCATCCATGGGACGGTCCCGGCCGCCCCGCCGGGGAGACCGCCGGGCAGGGGTAGAATAGGGGAGAGGTGGAGGTGCGCCGGAGGGCCGGCGTTCCCCCGGACGGGCTTGGGGGGGCCCTGGGCCGCCTGGCCCGCCGGTGCATGGTCCCCCTCTAGACGCCCAAGGGGCGGGCCCGGAGCTCCTATGGCCCCTCTGGAACTACCAGACGGGGGCCGGTGTCCTGGCCGTGGCCCTGACCCCCGACGCCTCCCGGGTGGCCGCAGGCTCCGAAGACGGCCACGTCTACCTTCTTGTTGAGCCTTCCCTGTGGCACGTCCGCGCCGAGCCCGGGCCGGCCCTCCTCTTCCTGGACGGCCGGGAGCACGGCCGGACCCCCCTCACCCTGAGGCTCCCCCCAGGCCCTCACCACCTCCGCTTCCGCAGGGAGGGCTACCTGGAGGAGGAGCTGACCCTTCAGACCCGGCCGGGCCTCTCCGCCACCATGGAGGTGCGGCTGCGCCCGGACCCTGCGAGGCAGCGCCCCGCCTGAAGGAGAGGGCGCCGGGGATAGGGCTGCGGGGGGATAGGGCAACCCCAGAGGGTTGCCCCTACGGGGTTATCTCCTGCCCCCTTTGTCCAACATCCTCTCGCCCTCCCTTGACGCCCCTGGCCCCCTGGCTTACAGTGCCCCCGGAAAGGGGGTAGACCGGTGGGGGAACATCAGAGGACCCCGATCCCCGCCCTCCAAGACACCCCGCACCCTGGGGGTGTGGCTTCCCACCTGTGGGCCCTGGGGCGCGCCCTGCGCCCCAGGCAGTGGGCCAAGAACCTCCTGGTCTTCCTCCCCTTCGCCTTCACCGTCCACGAGCGGTGGACGCCCGCCGCGCCGGCGGAGGCGGGCCTCCTCCTGGGGAGGACGGCGGCAGCCTTCGCCCTCTTCTGCCTCCTCTCCTCGGCCGTCTACCTGGTGAACGACGTGGTGGACGCCCCCAGGGACCGGCTGCACCCCCGCAAACGCCTCCGCCCCGTCGCGTCGGGGGCCCTGCCAGCGGGGGTGGCGGTGACGGTGGCCCTCCTCCTGGGGGGGATAGGGCTGGCCGGCTCCTTCGCGCTGGGGACGGGGTTCGGGGTAGTGGCGGCCCTCTACCTGGCTTCCACCTCTGCCTACACCTTCCTCCTCAAGCGGGTGGCGCTCCTGGACGTGATGACGTTGAGCGTAGGGTACATCCTGCGGGCGGTGGCTGGGGCGGTGGCGCTGGGGGCGCCCATCTCCCCCTGGCTGTATGTGGTGACGGGGCTGGGGGCCCTCCTCCTGGGCCTGGGGAAACGCCGCGCCGAGCTGGCCCTGGCCCACCAGAGGCCCCACCCGGCCCACGCCCAACGGGAAACCCTGAAGGAATACACCCTCCCCCTCCTGGACCAGCTGGTGGCCCTGGTGGCCTCCGCCACCCTCATCGCCTACACCCTGTACACCTTCACCGCCCCCAACCTCCCCGCCAACCACGCCATGATGCTCACCATCCCCTTCTTCCTCTTCGGCCTCTTCCGCTACCTCTACCTGGTCTACGTCCGCAACGTGGGGGAGGCGCCGGAGGACGAGCTCCTGACCGACAAGCCCCTCCTGGCGACGGTGGGGTTGTGGCTCATGGCGGCCCTGGGGGTGCTGACCCTACTCCGCTGACGGGGCTGCGCCCCCGTACTTCTTCCGGAAGTAGGGGATGATGTGGAGCCCGAAGAGTTCGATGACCCGCAGGGCATAGTGGCTCTCCATGCCCGGCCACTGGACCCGGAAGAGGAAGAAGGTCGCCCCAAGGCGCTGGTGGTAGCGCTCGATCTCGGCTATGGCCTCGTCAGGGGCGCCGAGGATGAAACGGTCCCGGGCCAGCTCCTCCCAGGGGAGACGGAACGTCTCCTGCCCCGGCAAAGCCCTGTCCTGCCCCCATTCGGCATAGGCCTGATACTTGCCCTCCAGGTAGGGGCGGGCGATGCGCCACGCCTCCTCGCGGGTGGGGGCGATGAACATCTCCCGGGCGAGGGGCACCTCTGAGGGTGGGGGGTGGCCGGCCTGGGCCAAGCCTTGGCGGTAGAGGGCCATCTGGCGCTCCAGGACCGACAGGGTGGCGTGGGGGTTGAGGAACCAGGGGTATCCCAAACGGGCGGCCCGGAGGATGGCCCCGTCGTTGTTGGCGGCGATCCAGATGGGGGGGTGGGGTTTCTGCAGGGGCCGGACCGTGCACGTCGCCCCCCGCAGACGGAAGAACCGGCCCTCAAAGGTGACCGCCGGCTCCGTCCACAGGCGGCGCACCACCTCCAGGGCCTCCAGGAACCGTCGCACCCGGTGCGGGCGCTCCACCCCGAAGGCCTCGTACTCCACGTCCCGATACCCCAACCCCACCCCGAACACCACCCGCCCCTCACTGAGGATGTCCAGGGTGGCCACGTTCTCCGCCACCTCCACGGGGTTCAGGATGGAGAGGAGGAGGACACCCGTGACCAGGCGCATCGGGCCCGTTTCGGCCGCCAGGCGGGCCAGGAAGGGGATGGCCTGGAGGCTCTGGTAGGGGGGCGAAAGGAAGTGCTGCCCCGTGGCGATGGCGTCGAAGCCGGCGTCCCTGGCCAGGCGCACCTGGTGCAGGGCCTCCCGGAACCGCCGCACGGGGGAATCGGACAGGGGGTGCTGGGGGATAACGTAGAGGCCGAAACGGATCATAGGGTTACACCTCCACCTGCACGTGGGGGGCGAGGGCCCGGAGGGCTTCCAGGAACCCCCCCTCGTCGGACGGGCTGACCACCACCTCCTGCCAGAAGCCCTGGGTCTCCAGCACCAGGTTCCTGGCCGAGAGGGCGGCGCGGAGGCGGCGGAGGCGGAAGGAGGTGACGAGGAAGAGCCACCCGCCCCGGCGTACCCTCTGCACCTCCGCCAGGGGGACCGTCCAGCGGAAGGGCCCGGTATAGACGGCCAGGCGTTGGCCATCCAGCTGGTAGCTGCTCCCGAGGAAAAGGGAGGCCAGCAAGACCGTAGCCGCGGCGAGGACAAGGGCGGCGACCCAGTGGGGCTCCCGGGTCAGTCCCCACCAGGCGAAGGCTATGGGGAGGAAGGCGGTCCAGAGCCACCAGTCGATGCGGGGGCGGAAGCGGCGGGGCGGCATCTCCGGCCTCCTAGAGGGCGCCCTCCTTTTCGAAAAAGCGGGCCAGCACGCGGACCCCCTCGTGGATGTCGGACACCGTCGGGTAGGCGAAGCAGAGGCGCAGGCAGTTCCTCCCCTTCCCCTCGGGGGAGAAGAGGGTGCCGTTATAGTAGCTCACCCCGGCGTGGAGGGCCTTCTCCTGGAGGGCGGCGGCGTCGGCCCCCTCGGGCAGGCGCAGCCAGATGTACATCCCCCCCCTCGGGCGGCTCCACCGGGCGCGCGGACCGAAGGCCTCCCCCAGGGCCGCCAGCATGGCATCCCTCTTGCGGCGCAGCCCCTCGATGAGGTCGGCCACGTGGGGCTTCCGGTGCTCCCGCAGGTAGTGGTACACGACCATGGCCGCCAGGTGGTTGGTGCCGGCGTCTATCTTGATGGTGGTGAGGCGCTCCATGACCTCCGTGGGGGCGACCACCCACCCCAGGCGGACCCCGGGGGCCACGATCTTGGAGAAGGAGCTGACGTAGACCACCGCCCCACCCGCCCCGTCCAGGCTGGCTATGGCAGGGGGGACCTCCCCCTCTATAGACAGGTCCACATAGCAGTCGTCCTCCAAGACCGGGACGCCGTAGGCGTGGGCCACCTCCACCAGGCGGCGCCGCCGCTCCAGGGGCAGGACGGTGCCCTGGGGGTTCTGGAAGGTGGGGATGGTGTAGATCAGCTTGGGGCGCAGACCAAAGCGCTGGAGGAGGCGGAGGGTCTCCTCCAGGGCCTCCACCCGCATGCCCTCCTCGTCGCACGGGATGCCGATCACCCGGGCCCCGAAGCGGCGCAAAGAGCGCAGCGTCCCCAGATAGAAGAAGTCCTCGGTCAAGACGATATCCCCCGGGTCCAGGAGGGCCTCGAAGACCAGGTTGATCCCCTGCATAGAGCCGCTGGTGAGGAGGACGTGGTCGGGGTCCGTGCGGATGCCCCGCTCCTCGGCCACCTTCTCCACGATGAGGGTGCGCAGGCCCTCATGCCCCAGGGGTGGGGGGTAGAGGGCCAGGGAACGCCCCTCCTCCCGCAGGGCCTGGGCGGTGGCCCGGGCCAGGTCATCCAAGGGGAGCAGATCGGGGTCCGGGTAGGCGACGGCAAAGTCATAGCGGGCGCGGGCGGGGGTGCGGCGCACCGGGGCAGGGGTGCGCTGGCTGAACAGGCCCTCGTAGCGGAAAGCAGACATGACAACCTCCTATCCCCCATGCTAGGGACAGCCGGAGAGGCGGTCAGCCCCCTGGGAGAGGAAAGTAGGGGTAGGCCCCCGTGCCTACCCGGCAGGCCCCTGTGCCTGACCCGATGTATGGCAACCACAGGGGGTTGCCCCGCCGTCCGTCCCCCTTTGCCAAACGTCCTTGCCCCCTGCCCCTTTACAGGCGCATCCCCTGGGCCACCACCTCCCGGTGGAAGTCGGGGTCGCCGTACAGCAGCTCGGCGGCCTTGGCCCGGCGGGTGTAGAGCTGGAGGTTGTGCTCCTTGGTGAAGCCGATGGCCCCGTGGCACTGGTGGGCCAGGGCGCACACCCGTCGATAGGCATCACTACACCAGGCCTTGGCTACGGCCACCTCCATCCGGGCGTCCAGCCCCTCGCCCACCGTCCACGCGGCCTGGTAGGCGACCCACCGCATCCCCTCCACATCGGTGGCCATGTTGGCGCAGTGGTGCTGGACCGCCTGGAAGCTGCCGATGGGGCGGCCGAACTGGATACGGGTCTTGGCGTACTCCACCGTCATCTCCAGGACCCGCTGGGCGCCCCCCACCATCCAGCAGCAGAGGGCAGCGGCGGCGCGCTGGATGGCCCGTTCCACAATGGGCCACCCCCCGTCCACCGGTCCCAGGAGGGCGTCGGCAGGCACGGCCACGTCCCGGAAGACGACCTCACTCTGCCGGTCGGAGGCGATGGTCTTGAGGAGGGTCTGCTGGAGGCCGGGGGCGTTGCTGGGGACGAGGAAGCAGGTGATGCCCTGGGTGGGGTCTCCCTGGGAGCTGGTGCGGGCGGCCACCAGAAGGAGGTCGGCGATGTGGGCATAGGGGACAAAGAGCTTGGTCCCGTTCAGGACCCAGCGGTCACCCCGCCGGGTGGCCTGCACCTCCCGGATCCCCTCGGCGTCCCAGCGGGCCGAGGGCTCGGTGATGGCGAAGGTGGCGATGAGGTCCCCTGCGGCGATCTTGGGGAGGATGTCCCCCTTCTGGGCCTCGGAGCCGGCGTCCAGCACCGTCAGGCCGGCCAGGACGACGGTGGGGAAGAAGGGGCCGGGGAGCAGCGCCCGCCCCATCTCCTCCAGGAGGATACACAGGTCCAGGAAGGAGCCCCCGCCGCCCCCGTAGGCCTCTGGGAAGGGGAGGCCCAGCCAGCCCACCTCGGCCAGCTTCTTCCACATCTCCGTGGTGTAGCCCTTCTCGTCCTCCTCCATGGCCCGCACGTATGTGTGGGGGCACTCCTTCTCCAGGAACTCCCGGGCGCTGTTCTTGAGCATCTGTTGGGTTTCGGTAAGCCCCAGGTCCATAGGAAGGCACCTCCTTTGTCCTCTCTGCCTTTTTCCCCTGGCCTTACCCCCGAGGGAGGCCCAGGCCCCGCGTGGCGATGATATTGCGCTGGACCTCGCTGGTGCCGGCGGCGATGGTGTGGCTGAAGCTGATCAGCCATGCCGTTTGCAGGCGGCCGTTCAGGTTCGCCCACTTGGAGCCCTTGAGGAGCTGGCCATAGAGCCCCATCATGTTTACCCCGAAGTTCGTCACCCTCTGCACCAGCTCCGTCCCGAAGAGCTTACTGATAGAAGACTCCTGGTTGGGGACCAGCCCCTTGCTCTGCATGAAGGCGACGTTGTAGGCCATCATGCGGGCGGCCTGGGCCTGGACATAGAGGTCGGCCAGGGCGTGGCGTACCCTGGGGTCCCGGGCCAGGGGGCGCCCGCCGGGGGCGAACTCCTGGGCGAACCCCGCCAGCTCCTCCAGGGTACGGCGGGCCGAGGCGGAGTAGTCCACGCCGGAGCGCTCAAAGTCCAAGAGGGTGACGGCCACATACCAGCCCCGGTTCTCCTCCCCCACCAGGTTCTCCTTGGGGACGCGCACGTTGTCGAAGAAGACCTGGTTGAAGGAGTGGATGCCCGCCATGTTGATGATGGGGCGCACCGTGATCCCCGGGGAGTGCATGTCCACGAGGAAGAAGGAGATGCCCCGGTGCTTCTCCGCCTGGGGGTTGGTGCGGGCCAGGAGCATGATCCAGTCGGCCCGGTGGGCCAGGCTGGTCCAGATCTTGGTGCCGTTGACCACGTAGTCGTCGCCGTCCCGGACGGCGCGGGTCTGCAGGGAGGCCAGGTCTGACCCGCTGCCCGGCTCCGAATACCCCTGACACCACTGCACCTCCCCCCGGGCCACAGGGGGGAGGAAGCGCCTCTTCTGCTCTTCCGTGCCCCAGAGCATCAGGGTGGGGGCCAGCATCCGGGTGCCGAAGATGTCGCGGCCGGGGCACCGCCCGTAGGACATCTCCTCATTGAAGATCAGCTGGGTGATGGGGGAGGCCCCCATACCCCCGTACTCCTTCGGCCAGTGGAGGGTCAACCACCCCCGCTGGGCCAGCTTCCTCCGGATGCGGAGGGTCATCTCCCACTCCTCTTCCCCCAGCTCCCCGGGGTCGAAGTCAGGGGGCACCTCCGCCCGGATAAACGCCCGCACCTCCTGACGAAACGCCTCCTCTTCAGGGCTGAAACGGAAGTCCACGGCGTCCCCCTCCTCACGTGAGTTGTCCGTCCTGCCCATTATAGTGGGGATGGGCGAGGAGGGGCCAGCCCCTCCTCCCCGGCCAGGAGCCGCCGGACCCGTTCCCACACCAGGGCGGCGATGGTGGGGACCGGCAGGGTGGCGTCCACCACCAGCCAGCGCTCCGGCTCTTCCCCGGCCAAGGCCACGTACCCCTCCCGCACCCGCCGGAGGAACCCCAGGCCGGCCGTCTCGAAGGGGTCGTGGGGGCTGGGCGGACGCCGCCGCACCGCCTCCTCGGGGGGGAGGTCCAAGAGGATGGCGAGGGAGGGGCGGACCAGGGCGCCGGCGGCCAGGTGATTGGCCTCCCGCAAGAGCGCCAGGGGGAGGCCCCGGCCATACCCCTGGTAGGCCAGGGTGCTGTCGGCCCACCGGTCGCACACCACCCACTGCCCCCGGGCCAGGGCCGGGAGCACCACCCCCCCGGCCACCTGGGCCCTGGCCGCCAGGAGCAGGAAGGCCTCGGCGGGCGGGGTGAGGACGTGGCGGGCGTCCTTCACCCAACGGCGCAGGCGCCACCCCAGGGGCGTCCCCCCAGGCTCCCGCACCAGAAGGGTGGGGACCCCCCTCCGGCGCAGGCGCCGCACCAGGAGACGGGCCTGGGTCGTCTTCCCCGCCCCGTCAATGCCCTCAAAGGCGATGAGATGCCCCGTCACCCCCCCGGCCTTCACCCCCCGGCCCCCCATCGCCGCAGCACCTCCTCCACCACCCGCACCGCGTTCTCCAGGCTCCCCAGGTCCAACACCTCCATCACGTCCCGGGGGGTATGGATAAGGCGGTAGTCCGGGGTGGTCAGGATAAGGGCAGGGATGCCGGCCTGCAGGAAGGGGATATGGTCGCTGAGCGCCTCCTGCAAGGGAAGGGAATGGACACGGATGCCCAGCGCCTCGGCGGCCGCCGCCACCTCCCGGACCAGGCCCTCATGGCCGGCGGTGGCCAGGAGGGCCGGGGACCCCACCACGTCCAGGTTCAGCACCCCCCGGATACGCCCCCGCTCCTCGGGGGAAAGGGATTGGACATAAGCGCGGCTGCCGAAGAGTCCCTCCTCCTCCCCCCCGAAGAGGATGAAGCGGAGGGTGAAGGGGAAAGCCCGGTCCCGCAGGCGCTGCGCCAGGGTGAGCACAGCCCCCACCCCTGACGCGTTGTCGTTGGCCCCCGGCACATCGGGTACGGTGTCGTAGTGGGCCGTGACCAGGACCACCTGGGGGAGAGGGGCGGTGCCCACCTTTTCGGCGATGATGTTCTGGCTGGGGTAGTCCTGGACCCACACCCGCACCCGGAGCCGGACGGGCCCCTGGGCCAAGAGGGTCTTCAGGCGTTGGCCCGCCTCCTGGCTGATGCCCACCACCGGCACCGGGGCCCTCTCGGGGAGCAGCCCCTGAAAGAGGCCGGGCTGGTTGTTGGCCACCAGGAGGGCCAGGGCCTGGGCCGTGGCGGCGGCGCGGGCCTTCTCGTGAAAGGTGATGAAGCCCCGGTCGGCCAGGGCGACCTTCCCCCCCAAACCCCCGGGGGGGATCTCCTCCGGGCGCCCCCACCCGATGAAGACCACCTCCCCCTCCACCTCCCCCTCCCCCGAACGGAACATGGGGACATTCTCCACCACCTCCTCTTGGGGCGCCACCAGGGACACCCGGCTCTCCACCAGGCTGACGGGGAAAGGCTGTACCACCACGGGATAGCCCATCCCCTCCAACGCCTCCCGGAGGAACGCCGCCGCCTTTCTTTCACCCCCCGAGACCGTGTCCCGGGGCGACAGGTCCACCAGCCGCCTCGCCCACTCCCATACCTGCCGCCCCACCTCCACGGCCGGGGGGGCAACGGTGGGGGTCGGAAGGGGCGTGGGAGAAGGGGTGGGGGAAGGGGCAGGGGTAGGGGTAAGGGGAAGGGGGGGCGCAGGGGGCCCCCTCTGGCAGGCCCCCAGGAGCACCAGGAGCGCCCCCAGCAGGACGACAAGGAGCGCCGTGGGGCGCGCCACGGAACCCCTCTTCTTACTCGCCTTCCGCACCCCTGTACACCTCCTCCCGCATACGGGACGCCTGGAGGAGCAGGTAGTCGGCCTTGGTGAGGCGGGGCCGAAAGCGGGCCTTCACCTCCTTGGCCCGAACGGCCCCCTCGGCCAGCAGGTCGATGACCGTCATGGCCAGGGCCCTGGCCGCCCCAAGGACGGCCAGGGTATAGTCCTCCACCAGGTAGTCCTTCCCGTGCCCGGTGCCCCGGGCGCCCCCGACATAGGGGTGGAGAGCGGGGAGGAGGTGGCTCACATCCCCCATGTCGGTGGACCCCCCCCGGTTCGCCCCGGCCGGGTGCACCACCACCTTCTCCTCCCCCACAAGGCGCCGGGCGTTGGCGAGGAACACCTCCTGCAAAAGGGGGTCGTTAACCAGGGGGAGGTAGCCGGCGACGGTGGTGATCTGCACCGTCGCCCCCACCGCCAGGGCGCCGGCCTTGAAGGAGCGGTCGGCCTTGGCCTCCGCCTCCTCCAGGGCCTGGAGGGTGGCGGCCCGCACCCTCCACTCCAGGCGCGCCTCGGCCGGGACGGCGTTGACGGCCGTCCCCCCTGCCGTCAGGATGCCGTGGAGGCGCCCGTGGTCATCGTCCCGGAGGGTCTCCCTTTGGGTATGGAGGACCAGGAGGGCCAGGTGGGCGGCGTTGAGGGCGTTGACCCCCGCCCAGGGGGAGGAGCCGGCGTGGGCAGCCCGCCCCGTGAAGGTCACCAGCTTCACCACATGCCCGTTGCTGGTCCCCCCCACCGCCATCCGGCCATCCTGGGGGTCGGAGGTGGTATGGACCAGGAGGGCCATGTCCACGTCGTCTATCTCCCCCAGGCGGATGAACTCCTGCTTTCCCCCCAGGAAGCCGATCTTCCCCTCCCGGCGCAGCCGGAAGCGGAACTCAGCGTCGATGAACTCCTCGGCGGGGACGACAAGGACGGCGATGCGACCGGAGAGGGCCCCGAGCACCTGGGGCTCGGTCAGGCCGATGATGGCCCCCAGGAGGATGCCCAGCTGGGCGTGGTGGCCACAGGCGTGGGCGGCGCCCGTGGCGGGGTCGGCATAGGGGTGGTCGGGGACACGGAGGGCGTCCAGCTCCCCCATGAGGGCGACGGTGGGTCCCGGCCCGGCCCCCCCGTAAAGGTACCCCTTGATCCCCGTGAGGGCGACGCCGGTGCGATGGGGGACGCCCCACCGGATCAGGGCCTCCGAGACCTTCCGGGCGGTCTTCCTTTCCGTGTAGCCCACCTCCGGCTCCCGCAGCACCTCCTTGGCCAGGCCGATGGCCTCCTCCCCATACTGCTCGATCCTGCGGAGAGCCAGGGCCTTCAGGTCGTCCCGGGATAGGGCGCTCATCCCTCCCCCTACCCCTCATAGGTGTGGTGGGAGAAGAGGGAGCGCATGTACTGGAGGTACTCCCCCTTGCTCATCTTGGGCCTATGGAGGGCTTTCACCTCCTTCGCCTTGACCGCCCCGTCGGCCAGCAGGTCGATGACCGTCCAGGCCATGGCCTTGGCGGCGGTGAGGACGGCGTTCTGGTAGTCCTGGACCAGGTAATCGGCCCCGTGCCCCAGGCCCACCGCCCCCCCCGCGTAGGGGTGGATCACGGGCATCAGGTGGCTCACATCCCCCATATCGGTGGAGCCCGTCCGGTGCCCCAGCTGGCGGTAGTTCTCCTCCCCCACCAGGGCGACGGCGTTGGCCCGGTAGACGGCGGCCAGGTGGGGGTCAGTATGGAGGGGGAGGTAACCGGGGAGGGTGGTGATGGTCACCTTTCCCCCCACCGCCAGGGCCCCCGCCCGGAGACACCGGTCCACCTTCCTGGCGGCGTCCAGCACCGCCTCCATGGTCCGCCCCCGCACGAAGGTCTCCATCCGCACATCGTCGGGGACGGCGTTCACCGCCGCCCCCCCCTTGGTGATGATGGGGTGGATGCGGACCGTGTCCTCGTCGCGGAAGGTCTCCCGGTTGGCGTGGATGGCGGCCAGGGCGATCATGGCGGCGTTGAGGGCGTTGATGCCCAGATGGGGGGCGCCCCCGGCGTGGGCGGCCCGGCCGTGGAACTGGATGAACTTGGCGACGATGCCGTTGTTGGTCCCGCTCATGGCCAGCTTCCCCTCCTCAGGGTTGGAGGTGGTGTGGGTCAGCATGGCCATGTCCACATCGTCCATCTCCCCCAGACGGATGAACTCCGGCTTGCCCCCCAAGAACTCGATCTTGCCCTGCTGGCGCAGGTGCAGCCGGTGTTCCAGCTCTATGTACTCCTCGGCGGGGACGGCCATAAAGGCGACCCGTCCCGCCAGGGCCGGCAGGACCCCGGGGGCCAGGAGGCCCACCGCCACCCCGAGGAGCATGCCCAGCTGGGCGTGGTGGCCACAGGCGTGGGCCGCCCCCGTGTGGGGATCGGCCTTGGGGTGCTGGGGGACGATGAGGGAGTCCAGCTCCCCCATGACGGCCACGGTGGGGCCGGGGGACCCCCCCTGCGCTACGGCCTTCACGCCGGTAAGGGCTATGCCCGCCTTGGGGGCAAGACCCAGGGAGCGCAGAAACTCCTCCACCCGACGGGCCGTGCGCACCTCCTTGAAGCCGGGCTCCGGGTGCTCCACAATGTCCTGGGCGAAAGCGATCAGGCGATCGCCCGCCCGGTCGATGGCCTCGGCCGCCAGACGCTTGAGGTCGTCACGGGTGGGCATGCTCCTCCCTCTTCGCCTTGGCTTCAGGGGGATTGTAGCAGGGGCAGTACCCTCAGGCAAGGGAGGGGAGGCCGTGCGGGTGGTTATCGCCCCCCAGGCTTTTAAGGGGAGCGTGGGGGCGGCGGCCGCCGCCGCCGCCATTGCCCGGGGGTGGCGCCAGGTCTTCCCCCAGGACGAGTGCCGCCTGGTGCCCGTGGCCGACGGAGGGGATGGCACGTTGGAGGCGCTGGTGGCGGCCACGGGGGGAACGTATGAGGAGGCCCTGGTCACGGGTCCCCTGGGCCACCCAGTGCGGGCCCGCTGGGGCATCCTGGGGGACGGACGCACGGCGGTGATCGAGACGGCCCAGGCGTGCGGACTGGTGCTGGTCCCCCCCTCCGCCCGGAACCCCCGCCGGACCACCACCTACGGCGTCGGGGAGCTCTTCCGCGCCGCCCTGGACCGGGGCTTCCGCCGCTTCCTCGTGGGGGTTGGCGGCAGCGCCACCAACGATGGGGGGGCGGGGATGGCCCAGGCCCTCGGCATCCGCCTCCTGGACGCCCACGGGCGAGACCTGCCCCCCGGCGGGGAGCACCTCCTGCGCCTGGAGCGGATCGACGCCTCCGGACTGGACCCCCGCATCCCCCACAGCGAGATCACCGTGGCCGTGGATGTGACCAACCCCCTCTGCGGGCCCCTGGGGGCCGCCGCCGTCTACGGGCCCCAGAAGGGGGCCACCCCTGAGGACGTGGCCCTTCTGGACAGGGCCCTGGAGCGGCTGGCCGAGGTGGCGCGCCGGGACCTGGGGAAAGAGGTCGCCCCCCTGTCCGGCGCGGGGGCGGGGGGAGGCCTGGGGGCGGGGCTGGTGGCCTTCTTGAACGCCCGCCTGGCATGGGGGGCCGACATCGTGCTGGAGGCGGTCCGCCTGGAGGAGCACCTGGAGGGGGCCGACCTGGTGCTGGTGGGGGAGGGGCAGGTGGACTTCCAGACGGCCTTCCGGAAGGCCCCCGCCGCCGTCGCCCGCCGGGCCAAGGCGAGGGGCATCCCCGTTATCGCCCTGGCGGGGGGGCTGGGGCGGGACTACCAGGAGGTGTACGGGGTGGGCATAGACGCCGTCGTCCCCATTGTCCCCGGCCCCACACCCCTGCAGGAGGCCCTCGCCCGGGCGGAGGAGCTGCTGACCGAGGCCGCCGCCCGGACCGCCCGCCTGCTGGCCGTCGGGCGACGCCTCCCCTGAAGGGGACCCCCTGGCCATCCCCTACAATGGAAAGGGGAGGGGGGATGTACCAGAGGCACGTCCTGGGCAACGGGGTGCGCTTGGTGGTGTGCCCCATGCCCCATACCCGTTCGGTGACCGTCGCCTTCTTCATCGGCGCCGGGTCCCGCTATGAAAGCGACGACATCGGGGGCGCCTTCCACTTCGCCGAGCACATGCTCTTCAAGGGCACCCGGCGCTATCCCACCCCCCGCCACATCAGCGAGGCCATCGAGGGGGTGGGGGGCTTTATGAACGGGAGCACCGACCGGGAGAGCACCGTCTACTGGGCGAAGGTTGCCTCCCCCCACTTCCCCCTCGCCCTAGACCTGCTGACCGATATGGTCCTCCACAGCCTCTTCGCCCCCGAGGAGGTGGAGAAGGAGAGGCGGGTGATCCTGGAGGAGCTGGCGTCCACCCAGGACAGCCCGGACGAGCTGGCGCACGTCCTGCTGGACGCCACCCTCTGGCCCCAGCACCCGCTGGGGCGGGACGTGGGGGGGACGCCCGAGACGGTGGCCTCGCTGACGCGGGAGGTCCTGCTGGAAACCGTCCGCCGCTACTATGTGGCGGGCAACACGGTGTGCGTGGTGGCAGGGGCGGTAGAGGGGCCAGAGGTGGTGGAGACAGTAGCCCCTCTGGTGGAGGGGTGGCCCACAGGGGAGCGCCCCGCCTTCCTTCCCGTCCGGGACGGGGCGCCGGGGGTGCGGGTGAGGGTGGAGCGCCGGGATACCCAGCAAGCCCACATGGCCTTGGGCCTCCCCGCCTATCCCCTCACCCACCCCGACCGCTACGCCCTGGACCTCCTCAGCGTGGTGCTGGGGGAAGGGACCAGCAGCCGCCTCTTCCTGGAGCTGCGGGAGCGCCGGGGCCTGGTCTACGACGTCTTCAGCGCCCTCTCCTACTACCAGGACTGCGGCGCCTGGACCGTCTCCCTGAGCGTGGCGCCTGGGAAAGCGGTCGAGGCGCTCCAGGGGGTGGTGGAGGAGATGCTCCGCCTGCGGGAGGGGGTCTCCCCCGAGGAGGTGCGCAAGGCCAAGGAGATGCTCAAGGGGCGGATCCTCCTCCGGATGGAGGACAGCCGCGCCGTGGCCTTCTGGGCCGGGACCCAGGAGACCCTCTTGGGGAAGGTCCGGACACCCGACGAGGTCATCCAACGGGTCGAGGCGGTCACCCCGGAAGACCTGCAGCGGGTTGCCCGGGCCCTCCTGGACCCCCAGCGCTTAGCCCTGGCCGTCGTCGGCCCCTTTAGGGGCGAGCGCCCCTTCCTGCGCGTCTTAGGGGGGTGAGAGGTATGAAGAACTGGAAGAACATCCTGCGCCGCATCGACGACTACCGGTGGGAGCTGCCCACCTCTTACAAAGAGGGGATGCGGGTGCCGGGCATCGTCTTCGCCGACGAGAAGATGCTGGAGGAGATCGCCAAAGACCAGTCGCTGGAGCAGGTGGCCAACGTCGCCTTCCTCCCCGGCATCGTGTACGCCTCCCTGGCCATGCCCGATATCCACTGGGGGTATGGGTTTGCCGTCGGGGGGGTGGCGGCGACGGCGGTGGACGAGGAGGGGGTCATCTCCCCCGGGGGGGTGGGCTTCGACATCAACTGTGGGGTGCGCTTCCTGCGCACCGACCTGACGGAGGCCGAGGTGCGCCCCGTCCTGGAGCGGCTGGTAGACACCCTCTACGAGCGTATCCCCACCGGTGTGGGGGCAGCGGGGAAGCTCCGCCTGAAAGAGCGGGAGATGGAAGAGGTGATGGTGAAGGGGGCCCGCTGGGCGGTGGAGCGCGGCTACGGCCACCCCTCGGACCTGGAGGCCTGCGAAGACGGGGGGAGTATCCCCGGCGCCGACCCGGCCGCCGTGGGCCCCCGCCCCAGGGAGAGGGGCGCCGACCAGCTGGGGACCCTGGGCTCCGGCAACCACTTCCTGGAGGTGGAGGTGGTCGACGAGATCTACGACCCCACGGTGGCCCGCCTCTTCGGCATCCGGGAGGTGGGACAGGTGACCGTCCTCTTCCACTGCGGTTCCCGGGGCTTTGGTCACCAGGTCTGCGACGATTACCTGAAGGTCATGGACGGGGCGATGCGCAAATACCGCATCTCCCTCCCCGACCGACAGCTGGCGTGCGCCCCCATCGCCTCCCCGGAGGGGCAGAACTACCTGGCCGCCATGCGGTGCGCCGCCAATTTCGCCTTCGCCAACCGGCAGGTGATCGCCCACTGGGTGCGGGAGTCCTTTGAGGCGGTGTTCGGCAAGACGTGGGAGGCCCTGGGGATGTACCAGGTGTACGACGTGGCCCACAACATCGCCAAGGTCGAAGAGCACAGGGTGGACGGGCGGCGCCTCCGGGTCTGCGTGCACCGGAAAGGGGCCACCCGCTCCTTCCCCCCGGGCCACCCGGCCCTGCCCCCCAAGTACCGGGAGGTGGGCCAGCCGGTCCTCATCCCGGGGGACATGGGGCGCTACTCCTTCCTCTGTGTGGGGGCGCCGCGGGCCATGGAGGTGAGCTTCGGGACCACCTGTCACGGGGCCGGGCGACGGGAGAGCCGTGCCGCCGCCAAGAGGCTGCTGAAGGGGCACGACATCCGCCAAGAGCTGCGGGCCCGGGGCATTATCGTCCGGGCGGAGTCGTGGGCCTCCCTCGCCGAAGAGGCCTCCCTGGCGTATAAGGACGTGGCGGACGTGGTGGAGGTCTGCCACAAGGCAGGCCTGGCCCACAAGGTGGCCCGCATGCGCCCCATCGGGGTCACCAAGGGGTGAAAGGGGATGGCCCCTGGGATTGTGGTGAAGCCCGGGCAAGGGGGTACCCGCGTGGAGATAGGGTGCCCCCACCAGCGGGGTATCCTCTACGCCGTGCGCTCCCAAGCCTCCTGGGTGTGCGGCGATGACCTGCTCCACGCCCACGCCCTGGCGGGCTTTCTGCGGGAGCTCCTCCGCCTGGAGGAGCCCCGGGTGGAGGCCCTCCTGCGGCGGTGGGGGTTGTACTACAGGGACCTCCCCGTGGAGGGGACCCCCCCTTCTGACCCGGCCCCGTAAGGGCGCCCCCTAACCGGCCGGGGCGGGGGCGGGGCCCTGGGGCGCGGGGATGACGGGCGCGGGCAGACTCCCTGCGGAGGGGGTGGAGACCTTGGGGCCCTCGGAGGGGGCGGGGGTCAGGGGAGGACGGGGTTGCACCTCCACATCGGGGGGGGCGTTGAAGAGGCGCTCCAGGTCCTCCCCCTCCACCGTCTCATACTGCATCAGGTAGCGGGCGATCTGGTCCAGTTTCGCCCGGTGGGAGCGCAGGATCGCCTCCGCCCGCCCCTTGGCCTGGCTCAGGAGGGCGTTCACCTCCTCGTCGATCAGCTCCTCCGTGCGGGGGCTGTAGTCCCGCTGCTCGGCGATCTCCTTCCCCAGGAAGACCAGCTCCTCCCGCTTGCCGTAGACCCGGGGGCCCAGGCGTTGGCTCATCCCGTAGCGGGTGACCATGGCGCGGGCCAGGCGGGTGGCGTGCTCCAGGTCGTTGCTGGCGCCGGTGGTCACCTCCCCGAAGACGATCTCCTCGGCCGTCCGGCCCCCCAGGGCCACCGCCAGCATGGCCTCAAACTGGGAGCGGGTCCACAGGTGGCGGTCCTCCTGGGGGAGCAGGCGGGTGTAGCCCCCCATGGTCCCCCTGGCCACGATGGAGATCTTGTGGACCGGGTCGGCGTGGGGGAGCATGCGCGCCACCAGGGCATGCCCCGCCTCGTGGTAGGCGGTGATCTCCTTCTCCTTGGGGGACAGCACCCGGCTCTTGCGCTCCGGGCCGGCCACCACCCGGTCGATGGCCTCGGTGAACTCCTGGGCCCCGATGCTCTTCTTGTTGCGCCGGGCGGCCAGGATGGCCGCTTCGTTCACCAGGTTGGCCAGGTCGGCCCCGCTGAAGCCGGCCGTCTGCCGGGCGATAAGGTCCAGGGAGACGTCGCTCTCCAGGGGTTTCCCCTTCGTGTGCACCTTCAGGATCGCCAACCGCCCCTGGACGTCGGGGAGGTCCAGGACCACCCGCCGGTCGAAGCGCCCGGGGCGCAGGAGGGCGGGGTCAAGGATATCGGGGCGGTTGGTGGCGGCGATGATGATGACGTTGGTGGAGGAGTCGAAGCCGTCCATCTCCACCAGGATCTGGTTCAACGTCTGCTCCCGCTCATCGTGGCCTCCCCCCAGGCCGGCGCCCCGGTGGCGCCCCACCGCGTCGATCTCGTCGATAAAGACGATGCAGGGGGCGTTCCGTTTGGCCTGGTCGAAGAGGTCCCGCACCCGGGCGGCGCCGACGCCCACAAACATCTCCACAAACTCGGAGCCGCTGATGGAGAAGAAGGGCACCCCCGCCTCCCCCGCCACGGCCCGGGCCAGCAGGGTCTTCCCCGTCCCCGGCGGCCCTACCAGGAGGAGGCCTTTGGGGATACGGGCCCCCAGGGCAGCAAACCGCTCCGGGTACTTCAGGAACTCCACGACCTCCTGGAGCTCCTGCTTGGCCTCATCCACTCCCGCCACATCGGCAAAGGTCACCGTAGGCCGGTTACTGATAAAGAGACGGGCACGGCTGCGCCCAAAGTTCAGCGTCTGGGAGGGCGCCCCCTGCGCCTGCCGGAGCATGAACAGCAGGAAGAAAACGAGCAGGAGGAGGGGGAGGAAGTTCAAAGCGATGCCGAAGATGTTCCCCAACCCCCCACCCCCTTTCACCGTCACCTTTACACCCCCCTCCCCTATCACCACCCCCTCCCGCGCCAGGGCCTCCACCAGGCTGAACCCCTCCTCTTTCCGGGAGCGGAAGGTCTGCCCCTCCTGCGTCGTCACCGTGAGGTCATTCCGCCGCACCTCAATGGAGGCCACCCGCCCCTGCTTCGCCCACTCCATCACCGTGCTAATGGGCACCTCTTTGTTGCCGTGATCGGGCTGGAGGAGGGTGGTGAGAACAACGACAGCGGCAACGATGAGGAGGAACCAGATAAACCCGTTGCGAAGGAGACGCGCGTTCATCCTCGCCCTACCCCTTCTCTATCATAGGGGAAAACGCCACCCCCTGCCAAGGCCCTATGATAGGGGGGAGGGCTCTGGCGCGCGGAGGCCTTCGGTGGGAAGGGGGGAGAAGATCGCCGTCGTGTTGGCCGCCTACAACGAACGGGAGAACCTGCTCCTCCTCCTGCCACGCCTCCGGCAGACCCTGGAGGCCATGGGGCATCCCTGGGAGATCGTTATGGTGGTGGACGGCGAGGATGGGACCAGGGAGTGGCTGACCGGTCTCCCCCAAGAGGGTGCGCCGGGGCGGGTCACCCTCTCCTGGTCGCCCCGCCGACGGGGCTTCGGCCGCGCCCTCCGGGAGGGTTTCCGCCTCGCCTCCCCCGATGCCGCCCTGGTCACCACCCTGGACTGTGACCTGAACCACGACCCCGAGGACTTGCCCCGCTTTGTGAGGGCCCTGGAGGAGAGGGGGGCCCATGTGGTGGTCGGCTCCCGCTACCTGGCCGGCGGGATGGTCCACACCCTCCCCTGGTGGAAACGGTGGGCGAGCGGTCTCGCCAACCGCCTTTTACCCACCCTGACCGGCCTCCCCCTGACCGACCTCACCTCCAACTACCGCCTCTACCGCCGGGAGGTGGCGGAGATGCTGGCCCGGGAGGGGAAGGCCAACGACTTCTCCTTCGCCCCCGAGGCCCTCCTCCTGGCCGCCAGCCGGGGCTTCCGGGTGGTGGAGGTGCCCATCACCTTCTCCCCCCGGCGGTATGGGGCCTCCAAACTCCCCAAACTGGCCACCGCCCTGGGCTACCTGCGCCTCCTCGCCCTCTCCCTCCGGGTCAGGGCCGCGTCTTAGGGGCAGGTCCAGGCGAAGAGGTTCCACCCCCGCCGCAGGACGAAGGTTACATCCCCGCACTGCAGCGGGGTGTCCTCCGTGAGGAAGAGGAGGTAGGCCTGGTTCCGCCGAAGGGTGGTCAGGGTGCTGCCGGGCTCGGCGAAGGAAAAGAAGCGGGGGTTACGGGGGTCTTCGTAACTCCACGCCCGCACCAGGGCCCGCTGCAGGCCCCGCCACGCCTGCTCCGGCGGTGGGGGAGGGGCGGCCACAACGGTGAGGTGAAAGGCCGGCCGCAGGGCGCCGGGCTCCCATGTGATCGTCTGGTCGGCAATGTGGGGGCCGACCCGGAAACGCATGGGGGCCCCTGGGGGGAAAGAGCCCCCCACTTCGGCGGCCGCGTCCAGAGGACCATACCGGCCACCCCCCGCCGTGGTGGCCGAACCGGCCTCCCGCCAGACGCCCCCCACCTGCACCTCCACCACAATCCGGGTCCCATCGGGGGCGGGACGGCCGTCGATGGTCACGGTGCCGGCGAAGCGCATCACCTGGGGCTGGGCAGAGACAACGGCAGGGCACACGGCCAGAAGGCAGGCCACAAGCACAGGGAGGATCGTCCGCATCTTCCCCCTCCAGCAGACCCTGGGCTTACCCCCTATGATAGCCCCGGGGAAGGGGGGGGTGTAAAGGGCCTGACCCGGCCTTTCCGACGCCTCTCCCCTACCCCTCGGCGGGGGTAGCCAGGTGGTGCAGGCGCTCCCGCAGCACCAGAAGGGCGTGGCGCACCTGGGGGTCGGTGTCCATCTGCAGGCGCACCTTCTCGCAGGCGTGGAGGACGGTGGTGTGGTCCTTCCCCCCCAACAGGCGCCCGACCTCGGTGAGGGGGAGCTGGACCTCCTCCCGCAGGAGGAACATAGCAATGTGGCGGGCCGTGGCGGTGGTCTTGTCCCGCCGGGGGCCCTTCAGGGCTGTGGGGTCCACCCCGAAGTGGTGGGCCACCAGGGAGACCACCTCCTCCGGGTCCACGGGGCGCCGCTCCTGACGGGTGCCGGGGAGGGTCAGCGCCTGCTGGGCCAGGTCCAGGGTGATGGGGCGCCCCGTCAGGTCCGCCAGGGCCGCCAGGCGGTTGAGCACCCCCTCCAGCTCCCGGATGGAGCGGTAGACCCGCTTCCCCAGGAACTCCACCACCGGGCCGGGCAACGCTATGCCCAGCGCCTCCCCCTTGGCCCGGAGGATCGCCAGGCGGGTCTCCAGGTCGGGGGGCTGGATATCCGCCACCAGACCCCACTCGAACCGCGAGCGCAACCGGTCCTCTAAGGGGCGCAGCGCCTTCGGCGGACGGTCGCAGGTGAGGACGATCTGCTGACGGGCGTTGTGCAGTTCGTTGAAGATGTGGAAGAAGGCCTCCTGGGTCTGCTCCTTCCCGATGAGGAAGTGGACATCGTCCACCAGAAGGATATGGATGGAGCGGAAGCGGGCCCGGAAGGCCTCCGCCTTCCCCTCCCGGATGGCCCGGATGAACTCGTTGGTGAACTGCTCGGCGCTGGTGTACAGGACGCGCATGCCCCGCTCCAGGCACCGGTGGCCGATGGCGTGGAGGAGGTGGGTCTTCCCCAGACCCACGTCTGAGTAGATGAAGATGGGGTTGTACTTGCCCCCCGGGTGTTCGGCGGCGGCGGTGGCGGCGGCGTGGGCGTAGCGGTTGGAGTCGCCAACGATGAAGGTGGCGAAGGTATACAGGGGGTTGAGGGGCATGCCCAGGGACTCCCCCGGGGGGCCGGAGGGCCGGGGGGCAGGGGTGACCGCCACCCCGGCGCCCGTGCCCGTCAGGCGGAACTCCACCTCGACGGGGCGACCAAGGATACGCTCCAGGGCATCCCGCACCAGGCCATAAGCCCTCTGCTCCAGGTACGCCAGGGCGAAGGGGCTGGGGGCGCCCACCAGAAAACGGTCCCCCTCCATCCCCAGGCCCACCGTCTCCCGCAGGAAGGCATCATAGGTGCCCCGCGCCACCTCCACCTGGAGGAGGCCCAGGGCCCGTTCCCATACCTTCTGGGGGTGCGACGGGGCAAAGGGGTCCATCCTTTCTCCCCAGGAGGGGCTGACGCCAGCGTAGGGGGAGGGGGAGGAGAGTGCAAGGAGGGCCCCTGCCCTTTTCCGGGCCTTCCCCCCTACCGGCCCAGCAGGACCCCCGCCACCACCACCGCCAACACCACCCCCCCGTTCACAAAGCCCACCCGGGCGATGGCCTTGCGCAGGGCCTGGGCCTGGGCCAGGAGGCTGGGGTCGTTGGCAGCGGGGGCAGCGCGCTCCCTCCTAACGGCCATTGCCCCCAGGACCCAGTCGTGGAGCCCCTCAAGGACGAGGGCTATCAGCACCAACACCGCCTTCACCAGGAAGAGGGGCCCCCGGGGCAGGGTCAGCAGCGTCCCGTCCAGGAGCGCCCCCAGGAAGCCGTCCTGCCACGCCAACACCACCCCTGTCCCCACGCTTATGGCGATGGCGGGCCACGCCACCCAGCGGAAGCGACGGCCGGCGGCCCGCACCAGGGCCTGCCCCGTCTCCCCGAAGGCCCGACTGGTGGGCACCAGGACCAGGCCGATGAAGAGGCTCCCCCCAAGCCAGACGATGGCCCCCAGGAGGTGCAGGGTGACGAGGAGCAGGGTCATGAGATAGGGGGACTGGCCCTACGGTTGGCGCGCCCAAAGGGTGTAGTAGTTCTCCCCCTTCACCACAGCCGCCAGCTCCTTCGCCTCCAGGCCCTGCAGCTCTTGGAGGGCCAAACGGCACCGGGTGACAGCGGTCGGGTGGCCGCAGAGGGCCACCCGCTCCAGCAGGGCGTCGGCCATGCGGAGGCGGAAGAGGCTATCAATGGAACGGTGCCAGGGGATAGCCACCCACATCTTGGGACGGGGCCAGTGGGGGCGCATCCGGCGCAGGCTCCGCATCCGCTCCGCCCGGGAACGGGTCATAGGGGCGATGCGCACCAGGGGAGGCTCCTCCCGGGTGCACCGGAAGTCCACAACGAGGGCCTTGCGCAAGAGGGGGAAGAAGAGGAAGAGGACCTCCGCCCCCTCCAGGCTGGCGCGTATCCGCTGGAGATCGATGGCGAACTCCATATCCATAGTCTTGCACCTCCCCCTTCTCCCACACCTTACTGCCGGAGGAGTTTGCGCACCTCGTCAGTGAAGGCCGGGAGCACCTTCCGCCAGTCCCCGACGACGCCGAAGCGGGCGTCTTGGAAGATAGGGGCGTCGGGGTCTTTATTGATGGCCACGATGTTCTTCACCGTGGCAATGCCGGCCATGTGCTGGCTCGCCCCGGAGATAGCGACGGCGATGTACAGGTCGGCGGTGATGGTCTTGCCCGTGAGGCCGATCTGGTAGTGGTAGGGGAGCCACCCCGCGTCGCACACGGCCCGGGATGCCCCGACAGCACCCCCCAGGAGGCGGGCCAGCTCCTCCAGCTGGGCGAAGGGCTCAGGCCCTCCCAACCCCCTCCCCCCCGCCACCACCACGCGGGCATCCTCCAGACGGATGCCCTTCGTCTCCACCGGCCGCCGCTCCAGGACCTGCACCTTGACGCTCTCGGGGGACAGGGTAAGGGGGACCGTCTGGAAAGGGGGGGAACGCCCTGGGGTGGGCTCGGGGGGATCAAAGGCTTTGGGGCGCACCGTGACCACGAAGGGCCTCTGCCGCAGGGCCACTCGCGCGATGGCGTTGCCGCCGTAGACGGGGCGCTCGGCGATGAGGGCGCCCCCCTCTATCCGCAGGGAGATCACGTCCTGGGCCATCCCCACCCCCAGGCGGGCCGCCAGGCGCGGGCCCACCACCACCCCCAAGGGCGTCTTCCCCAGCAGCACCGCCGACGGCTTCACCTGCTGGACAACCCCCTGGAGGGCCAGGAGGTGGTAGTCGGGGTGGGGTTCCCGGAGGAGGGGTGACTCCGCCACATACACCACATCGGCCCCGAAAAGGCCGGCCTCCCGGACGGCCGGCGCCTCGCGAGGGGTGGGGAGGGCAAGGGCCAGGGGCTCCCCCAGGGCCTGGGCCACGGGACGCCCCGCCGCCAAGAGCTCCTTGGCTATAGACGCCAGCCCCCCATCCACCACCTCTGCCCAGACCAGGACACCGGGCATGGCACACCCCCTAGATGAGCTTCGCCTCCCGGAGGCGCTGCGCCAGGTTCCGCCCCTTCTCTTCGTCCGTCTCCCCCGGGATGAACTCGCACCGCCTCTGGCGCACGGGGACGTAGAGGTCCAGGACCTCCACTTTGGGGGCCAGGTCAGCGGGGGAGAGCCCCAGGTCCGCCACCTTGCGGATGACGGGCTGCTTGCGGGTGGAGGCCATGATCCCCCGCAGGGTGGGGTAGCGGGGCTGGCCCAACTCGCTGCTGACGGTGACCAGGGCCGGGAGGGGCGCCCGGACCACCTCCACCCCGTCAGGGAGCACCCGCTCCACCACCACCGAGCGGTCCTTTATCTCCACCTTCCGGGTGATGTGGACACAGGGGAGGCCCAGGAGCTCGGCCAGGATAAGGGGCACCTGGGCCTGGTCCCAGTCCGAGGCCTGCCGTCCGCTCAGCACCAGGTCCACCGACCCCATCTGCCTGATGGCCGCCGCCAGGACCCGGGCTGTGCCGAAGGCGTCCAGGGCGTCACACACCTCGTCCTGCACCAGCACCAGCTCGTCGGCCCCCATGGAGAGGGGCTTCTTGATGACGTCCATGACGAAGGCCTTGCCCACCGAGAGGACCGTCACCTTTACGTTGGCTGCCCCAAGGGCATCCTTGATGCGGAGGGCGGCCTCCACGGCGTTCTCGTCATACCCGTTCACCACAGGGGGCACCGTCGGGGGGGCGACCATCCGCTTGCGGGCGTGGTCGATCTGGAGGGCCGAGGCGGGGGTCTCGGGGTCCAGCACCTGCTTGGCGGTGACAACAATCGTAAGGGGCATCACCTCCTCCTTGCACTGCGGGGCCCGCACCCCATACAGCAAGTGCAGGTTATCACAACCGCACCTGGCGGTCAAGGCGGGAGGAGGGTGTTTAAAAAAGGGGGGCGGGGGATAACCCCGTAGGGGCAACCCCCCATGGTTGCCCGGGGCAGGCACAAGGCCTGCCCCTACAGGGTAGGCACAGGGGCCTACCCCTACCTTCCTCAAACACCCTCATGCAGGCGGGAGGCCATGAAGAGGGGCAGGACCCCATCCTGAGGGCCTACCACTCCATCTCCACCCCGTCGACGAGGACGATATCGCCGGGCCGGACGCCCGCCTGCTCCAGGGCCCGGCCGGCGCCCATGCCCTCCACCTCGGCGCGCAGCTGGGCCAGGGCCTTCCAGGTGACCCGTTTGTGGCGCGCCAACAGCAGGGCGATCCGCTCTGCCCGGCCCCACCGGAGGCGCCACTTCTCCCCTTCCCGCACCACTGTGCGCACCTCCGGGGGGCGGGGGCGTCGGAAGACAGGGGGGGCCTTTTCCCCCTGGGGGAGGCGCTCCCGGATCTCCGCCAGGCGGGACACCAGGGTGTCCAGCAGCCTATCTATCCCCTCCCCCGTAAGGCCGGAGAGCCAGAGGGGGGTATACCCCACCCGCGCAAAGGCGGCGTCCACCCCCTCCCTTTGGGCCCGGGCTTCCGGGAGGTCCATCTTGGTGATCGCCACCAGACGGGGCTTCTCCCGGAGGGGGCCGCCGTACAAGGCCAGCTCCCTTTCCACCTCCTGCCAGTCCCGGAAGGGGTCGGGGCTGGCGCCGTCGACCAGGTGCAGCAGCAGGCGGGCCCGTTCGGCGTGGCGCAGGAACTGGAAACCGAGGCCGGCCCCGGCGTGGGCTCCCGCTATCAGGCCGGGCACCTCCATGGCCACGAACTCCTGCCCCTTCCAGCGGACCACCCCCAGCACCGGCTCCAGGGTGGTGAAGGGGTAAGGGGCGATGCGGGGATGGGCGCGGGAGATGCGGGAGAGGAGGGTGGACTTACCGGCGTTGGGCTTCCCCACAATGCCCAGGTCGGCCAGGAGCTTTACCTCCAGGCGGAGGCGGACCTCCTCCCCCTCCTCCCCCGCCTCGGCCAGAAGGGGCTCCCGGTTGGTGGGGGATACCCACCACATATTCCCCCGCCCACCCCGCCCTCCGTAGGCCGCCAGATACCGGGCGCCGGGGCGGTCCAGGTCGGCCTCCTGCACCCACCCCTCTTCACCCCAGCGCCAGACCACCGTGCCCACGGGGACCGGGAGGAGGAGGTCGGCGCCGTCTTTCCCCTTCTGCCCCTTGCCCCGTCCATGCCCCCCCTTCTCCGCCCGGTAGACCTTCCCATAGGCGTAATCGGTGAGGGTGACCACCTGGGGGTCGGCCACCAGCCATACATCTCCCCCCTTTCCCCCATCCCCCCCGTCGGGCCCCCCGCGGGGCACATATTTCTCCCGACGGAAGCTGAGGGCCCCGTCGCCCCCCTGGCCTCCGACAACGGTGATCTCGACAACGTCTAGCATGGGGTATGTCTAGAACCCATGATGGGGGTGTGGTGGGTGGGGATGCCCCGGCACCCAGGGTAGCACAGGGGTGTGGAGGGGGGGTGTGGAACGGGTCGGGCCGGAGGATAGGCGGTGGGATAAGGGGTGGACGTGGGAAGGGCCTTAGGCGCATGACAAGACCAGGGGATATCCACAGGTGCAGGGGGTTTTCCACAGGAAGGGGGTGGGTTTTCCCCATGGACAGGGGCGGGGGCCTGTAGTACCTTTATGGGCTTGAGGACCCTGTGCTGGAGGCTGGCGATGCGTTGGCTGGTCCCCCTTGTGGTGATGGCGCTCCTCGTCCTGGGGGCGTGTGTCCCGGAGAGACCCACCCCCACTCCTACCCCTGTTCCCCCCACGCCCACCCCTATGCCCGCCCCAACCCCGACGCCGACACCCACCCCGACACCCACTCCCACGCCCACCCCTACTCCCACCCCCATCCCCACGCCCACGCCTACCCCCAC
>Ga0079995_1081194_pt1 | contig 52015 bp, 55 predicted proteins | sample FaiFalFF_MnMetaG_2_FD_69198 | JGI IMG/M metagenome (GOLD analysis project Ga0079995, IMG submission 69198) | Freshwater microbial communities from Yellowstone National Park, Wyoming, USA - Fairy Falls C (FF_Mn_C) (SPADES assembly) (version 4) | ecosystem: Environmental > Aquatic > Freshwater >... | reverse complement strand
CTGGCCGCCAGCGGGGCCAGGTCGGCGCCGCTGTCACGGCATGTCCTGGTAAGGCGAATCAGATTGGGGGTCAGACAGTGACGGGATCGCTCTCGCCTGGACGGCTTGCCCGTTGGTGCGCCAGCCATCCCTGGATGGTGGTGGATGCCTAGGTCGTGGCCCTGCTGGCAGCTGCAGCTATCGCGTTTACCCTCCCGGGGAGTGGCCTCACTTCCGAGTAGGAGGTCTACAGCCGCAACGAGTCCAAGGAGGTCGAGGAGCTGCTGGAGCAACGGCTGCGGGGGCCTGACCCCTGCGGGTGATAGTCATCGTCCGCTCAGACAGCCCCAGACCGCCGCCGACCCCACCTTCGGGGCCTTCGTGGAGGCCCTCTACGAGCGTCTCCTCGCCCTGGGGCCGGAGGTGGTCTCCAACGCCCTGGCTTATTACCAGCGTGGGGGCGAGAACCTGGTGTCGGCCGATGGCCACGCCGCCCTTCCGGTCCTTACACTGGCCGGGGACATGGACGGCGCCGGGGAGCGGGCGGAGCACATCCGTGCCGTCGTCCGTGGGTTGGATGGCCAGCAGGGCTTCCGGGTCTTACATACCGGGCAGGCCAGCGCTCTTCGCCACCAACGTAATAGCGTCATGGGCCTCGGGGTGGGCATAGACTACTGCCCCTTCATCATCTATCGCTATCGCGAGGAGCGGGCGCAGGTGCTAAACCAGGTGGAGGCCATCGCCGCCACGGGCGACACCGCCAGACGTGCCGTCTCTTTAGCGGCCTTACCGTCATCACCGCCATGTCGGCCTTGCTGACAGTGTCCATGCCCGTGTTCCGCAGCCTGGCGTTGGGCGCCGTCTTGGTGGTGGCCATGGCCGTCCTGGCGTCCCTGACCCTTGTGCCGGCCCTGCTGGGGCTGCTAGGGGACCGGGTCAACGCCCTGCGGATGCCCCTCCTGGCCCGCTTCGCCGGCGCCGACTTTCGCCGCGGCTTTTGGGACTGGGTGGCCCGCGTCGTGATGCGCCGCCCCATACCGCCAGCTCGAGACGGGCTTCAACGGCGCCAGCACCCTGCCCTCCAAGCAGGCCTTCTCGCCCTGGCCCGCTACTTCCCCTCCGGCCTGGTGCAGCCGGCCCAGGTGGTCATCGACGGTAATTTGTCTTCCCCCCAGGCCCAGGTAGCAATGCAGAGCCTCTAGGCCTTGCTAGTGGCTGACCCGACCTACGGGCCGCCCACCTTCACAGCCAACCAGGTAGACGACCTTGGCCTTCTATCCGTGCCCATCGCCGCCGATGCGGGCAGCCCCCAGGCAGTGCGGGCGGTGGACGCCCTGCGCCAGCGCTACGTGCCCCAGGCCTTCGCTGGGGTGGACGCCCGCGTCCTGGTGGGTGGAGGCCAGCCTACAGGCCGACTTCCTCGCCCTGGTGGACAGATACACGCCCATCGTCTTCGCCTTCGTGTTGGGGCTGAGCTTCCTGTTGCTGATGCTGGCCTTCCGCTCAGTAGTGGTGCCGGCCAAGGCCGTGTTGATGAACCTGGTGTCGGTGGGAGCAGCCTATGGGCTGACGGTGTTGGTGTTCCAGAAGGGGGTGGGCGCCGACCTGCCGGGCTTCCAGCAGGTGGAGGTCATGGAGGCCTGGATCCCCATCTTCCTGTCCGCGCTACTCTTCGGGCTGTCCATAGACTACCAGGTCTTCCTGCTGAGCCGCATCTGCGAGCGCTACTATGAGACTGGCGACACCGCCGTGGCCGTTTCCGTCGGCCTGTGCACCACCGGCAAGCTCATCACCGGCGCCGCCCTCATCATGGCGGTGGTGTTTCCTGGCTTCGCCTCGGGCGAGCTGGCGGTGTTCCAGCAGATGGGCTTCTCGGCGGCGGTGACGGTGTGCTGGATGCAACCCTGGTGCGCTCAGTGCTGGTGCCCTCCAGCATGGCGCTGCTAGGGCGCTGAAACTGGTGGCTGCCGCGGTGGCTCTCCTGGCTGCCCGACCTGCGGGTGGAGCCCTCCAGCCACGCCTACGCCACTGTCAGGCAGGACTAGGGCTCCCCCAGCCGCCGCCCCCGGGCGTCTCGATGGCTGGGCGCTCGCCGGCCTGGGCCGGCAGCCGGCATTAGCCGGGCAGGGTAACGACCTGCCCATGGGCGAGCGTCAGCAGGTGGCAGGCCGCGGTCCTCGGGGTCGCCTCCCCAGAGGCTCTACAAGGCGAAGCCCGCCGCTGGGCCACGATGGTCACCGCGGCGAGAGCCACCAACTCCCAGGGGCGCACCATGCCACCCCAACCCGAGCGGCGCCCCTCACGGCCAGAGCCACGCCCTATCGGGCGCTCCAGGGCGGCCAGGGGCTGCGCCATGTGTAAGGCCTTCACCGGCGTGTTCATGATGTTGGCTCGTGGGTGTGGACGGCCGAGAGGCCGGGCCGGTGGGGGCCACCTCCGGCCCCCCGCTCACCGTCCCGTAGTAGGCGAAGGGACGCCCCCGCAGGGGGTCCCGGCCGCCCAGGGCCACGTTGTTCATGGTGCCCTGGTTGGCGGACAATACCAACTCCGGCAGGGCCTGGGCCCGCGCCCCCAGCGTTGCGTCTACGCTCTGGTGGACCCGCCACGCCTGCCCCTGGCCGCGGCCCTGGGTCCTGCTCGGCGCGTCGCCTCCCTTACACCTGGTCACCCCACAGCACCAGGCCGCCCCGCGTCATGGCCATGAGGGTGGGCTTCAGGGCGCTATACTCGGCCTCGCTATATACGTGGGGCTCCAAGCGGGGCAGGGCCAGGAGACGCTTCACCAGGGCAAAGGCATCGGGCCTCTCGGGGCCACGGTAGACCACCAGCAGGTCGATATCGCTCGCCACAGTATAGTTGCCATGGGCATAGGAGCCGAAGAGGACCACAAGGGCCAAGTCCAGGTGCTGAGCTAGCAAGGGTAGCCGCTCTCGCAGCCTGGCCACCACCTCCTTACGGTCAAGCTTGGGAAAGAAGATGCGAACAGAACTCATAGATGGCCTCCGCGTGGTGGACAAGCCTCGCCGCCTCGTCCCGGGTGTAGCGACGCCGGGGCGAGCCCGATGGATGAGCGTTGGGGTAGCGCGCGGGTATGTAAGCCTTGTCCAGCTCCAGGGCGGCATCCTGCAGCTCAGGGGGCACCGGGCGGTGGGCGGCTAGCTCCGCCAGCAGGTCAGCCACCGAGTGGCCCCACGCCTCGGCCCCCAGGCGCTGAAAGACGGCTTTCACCGCCCTCTCTGCCGCCTGCTGGGCCGAGAAGGCTGCCCAGTCGTAGAAGCCCCGCTCCAGGTCGCTTTGGGCATGCACCAGGGCACCCTCGGCCTGGTCCAGCCAGTCGCGGCTCCTGTCCACGAGCTGTATTATAGCTGGGAGCCGGCGCCGGGACGCGCTGGCGGACCCGCAGCACGGCGGGCGGGTCGGGCCCAGGGGCAAGCCTGTCTCCGGCTGCCTTTCCTCCCGACAGTGGTGCACGGGCCCCCAATGGTCCCGGCCCCCTTGCTCACTCGGCTGTGATGAGGGCCTGGAAGTGCGGCTAGGTGAGGGCGTCCTCCAGGCCCCACACCCCGGTCCCCACTGCCATAGGGCAGCGCCGCCTGCAGCGGCTTTCCTGAGCGGTAGGCGCTCCCGATGGCCCGCTATCACGTGCTGGATGACCCCCTTAACCCGCTCCCTTATGCGGGCGCGCACCTCTTTCCGGGCCTGCTCCCTCTGCTCCCCCTTGTCTGTCCGTCACCTCCTCTGGCTACCTGCCCTGAACCTCTACACCACTTTAGTGACCGGACCCCGCCATATAAGATATCGCTGAGATGTCCGTGAACAGGGCAGCGGAGATACGCCGCATGTTCGATGGGCTTGTTCCTCGTTATGACCTGTTGAATCGGCTTATGAGCCTGGGGAAGGACGTGCGCTGGCGACGCTGGACGGCGGCCGCCCTCGCACCGCGGGGAGCGCTGACCCTGGACGTGGGTACGGGCACCGGCGACCTGGCCCTGGCCCTGCGACGCCAGGGGGCCCGGCTGGTAATCGGGTTGGACTTCGCCCCCCAAATGCTGGCGGAAGCACGCCGCAAGGCGGAGGCCAGGGGCCTTGACGGCATCGCCTGGGCGCTGGGGGATGCTCTACACCTTCCCTTCCCCGACGACACGTTCGATTGCGTGGTCAGCGCCTTCGTCCTGCGCAACCTGGTGGACCTGCCGGCCGGGCTGGCAGAGATGGCCCGCGTCTTAAGGCCAGGAGGCCGGCTGGCTTGCCTGGACATGACGCACCCGCCGGAAGGCCCGTTCGGCCACCTATATCGCTTCTACCTACGGCGGCTGGTGCCTCTCCTGGCCGGCCTCGTCGGCGGCGATATGTCGGCCTACCATTACCTCGCCGACTCCGTGCAGGACTTCCCCAACGCCCAGACGGTGGCCGCCCTTCTGGAGAGCCTGGGCCTGACGGATGTCCAGGTGCGCCTGCTGGGAGGTGGCGTAGTGGCCCTCCATTTGGCCCGCAAACCCTCTCCCCGCGGTCACGGATGCGACTAGCTGGCAAGGCGAGAGCGTGGGAGAGAACCATCTGGCGATGACATGCGGCCGGGTTGTAGGTTTTAGTGCAGAAAGGACAGCATGCTGGCGTGCCGTAGCATCCACTTCCTACGAAATTCGACTAATGACTTGATAGCATCAGCAGAGTTTGCATTGGCAGGTGCGGGCCTGCTGCGCCAGTAGGGGTTGGGCAAAACCCAACCTCGGGAGTTCCAGAAGCTGGGTTTGCCTTGGAAAGGGGCTGAAGGATGGGCTTGGTTCGCCACGGCGAAAAGGGAGGCAACTGGCGGCCGCATAGTGGAGCTTCGCCGGGAGCGCTCGCCTCTCCGGCCCTATGCCCTGGCCACCACCCTAGCCCGCCAGCCCCCCGTCCGCCCGCTGCGGGTCGTGGTCTCCAAGACAAGCCCATACAACCTTGACCGTTGCTGACTGGAGGCCGTATCATGCCAATTGAGGGTGTCGCCTAAGTAAAATTTGTAAGATTGGTGAGGTTAGCCATGGCTACTAAGGCAACCCGTGAGAGGAGAAAAGGTCCCAAGGAGACACGGGCCACCCGCTGGCTCCCCCTGCGGGAGGCCTGCCGCCTTTTGGGGGTAAACGAGTCCACCCTGCGGCGGTGGGCGGATGCCGGGTATGTGCGGTGTTTTCGCACCCTGGGGGGGCATCGGCGGTTCGCCGAGGAGGACCTGCGGGCCCTTATCGAGGGAAGGGTGAGCCAAGGGGAGACGCCAGCCCAGGAGCTGGGCCAGCTAGCCCTGAGCCGCATCCGGCGGCGGCTCCAGCGTGGAAAGGCCCGCACCGCCGAGTGGTATCTGCAGCTACCTGGGGAGGCCAGGGAGGCCCTAAAGCCCTTGGGCCGCAGGCTGGTGGAGATCCTGGGGCAATACATGAGCAACAAGGCGCAAGCCGATAGGCTAGTGCGGGAAGGGCGCGAGATAGGTGTCCAGTATGCTCGCCAGCTGAAGGAGACAGGCCTATCCATCAAGGGGGCCTTGGAGGCCCTGGTCTTCTTCCGCAAGGGGCTGGAGGACGCGGCAGCAGACCTAGCACACCGGCATGGCCTGAGGGGCGAAGAAGTGGCCCAGCTATGGGATTTCGTCTCCAACCTCAGCGACCAGGTCTTGTTGGCGGTAGGCGAGGCCTATAGCGACTGAAGCGGGGGTAGAGGTGCGGCGTTACTATCCCGTCTTCCTGGACCTGCGGGGCCGGCCAGTGGTGGTCATCGGCGGCGGGCAGGTGGCCTTAGGCAAGGTACAAGGCCTGCTAGATGCCGAGGCCCAGGTGACGGTGGTGAGCCCAGAGCTGCACCCCACGCTGGCGCAGCTAGCGCAGGAGGGCAAGATAAGGCACCTTGCCCGACCATACATGCCCGGTGACCTACGTGGCTACGCCTTGGCTTTCGTGGCCACTGATGACCGCTCCATCAACGCCCAGGTGGCCCAAGAGGGGCGGAAGTTGGGCGTTTGGGTCAACGCCGTAGATGACCCCGCCAACTGCGACTTCATTATGCCAGCGGTGGTCCGCAAGGGGGGCATCACAGTGGCCATATCCACCGGCGGTGGCAGCCCGGCAATGGCACGAAAGCTGCGGGAGGAGTTGGAGCGGTTCCTGAGCGATGAGTTGGCGTCCATGCTGGAGCTGGCTGCGCAGGTGCGCCAGCACCTGCGCGAAAAAGGCATCTTCGTGGACGCTGAGACCTGGAACCGCGCTCTGGACCGGGAGCTCTTAGAGTTGCTCAAGCGCGGCCTGCGAGAGGAGGCTAGGACCAGGCTTCTCACCACCCTCCTGGGCCAGAAAGGGAAGGACTGAGGTGGGCGTTCCTGTCCTAGTGATGGTGGGCATAAGCTACCACACCTCTCCCGTGGAGGAGAGGGAGCGCCTCTCCTTCATCCCATCGCAGGTCGTCCCCGCCCTACGACAGGTGAGGGAAGCCATAGGGTCGGCGGTCATCCTCTCCACCTGCTACCGCACTGAGCTCTACACCTCCCTCAGACACCGCGAAGTGGGGCACCAGCTACCAAACCTGCTGATGGACCTAAAAGGGGCGAAGATCCCCCCATCCCACTTTTACATGCGGCAACAAGAGGAAGCAGTGCGCCACCTCTTCCGGGTGGCAGCGGGCCTGGACTCCCCCGCCCTAGGGGAGACGCAGATCCAGGGCCAGGTGCGGGAGGCCCTGGCCCTGGCCGCCAAGGCCCAATCCCTCGATGGCGTGCTCTCGCGCCTGTTCCATCACGCCCTGGCTGTGGGGAAGCGGGTGCGAAGGGAGACGGAGCTAGGACGGTGGGCGGGCTCTGTGAGCCGATTGGCCGCCCTAGCCGCCACAAAGGTGCTGGGAGGGCTTGGCAGGGCCACCGTGCTGGTGGTGAGCGCAGGAGCCATGGGCAAGCTGACGGCCCGCACCCTGAAAGGCTTCGGGGCAGGAAGGGTGCTGGTCACCAGCCGTACCTACGAGCGGGCCCTAACCTTGGCCCAGGCCATCGGCGCAGAGGCAGTGCCCATGGACCATCTCAAGGGGGCCTTGGCGCAGGCCGACGTTGTGATCACCGCTACCAGCGCCCCTGGCTTCGTCATAGACAAAGGGCTGGTGGAGGAGGCCATGGCCCACCGGCCCCGACGTCCCCTCCTCATTGTGGACATCGCCGTTCCTAGGGACGTGCACCCTGATGTAGCGCACATCCCCCTGGTACGCCTACTGGACATCGACGACCTGGAAGAGGTCTTGGAGATGGATAGCCGCCATAAGCAGGCGCTGGGGCAGGCAGAGGCCATAGTGGAAGAGGAAGTCCAGCGCTTCTTGGCCTGGTACGATAGGCTGGACGTGACTCCCATCATCGCCCGTCTACGCCATCGGGCGGAGGAAGTCACCAGGAAGGAGCTAGAGCGCACCTTGCGGCGCATGCCCCACCTCTCCCCCCAGGACCGTCAGCGAGTGGAGGCTATGGCCACGGCCATCACCAAGAAGCTCCTCCACCACCCCATCTGCTACCTGAAGCGCAACGCGGATGCCGCGGCGGCCGTGGTGGAGCTCTTTGGGCTGGATGGGGAGGAGCGGCAGGGGTAGGGGCCATGGCATGGACCGCATCTGGCGCATCGGCACCCGTGGCTCCCGCCTGGCCCTGAGGCAGGCGGAGCTGGCTCTTGCTGCCCTGCGCAGGGCTTTCCCTGGTTTACAGCACCAGCTGGTAGTGGTACGCACCACCGGCGACCGGGCCCGCCACATCCCTCTGGCCCACCTGGGAGGTAGAGGGGCTTTCGTGGCTGAGCTGGAGGCCGCTCTCCTGAGGGAGGAGGTGGACTTGGCCGTCCACAGCCTCAAGGACCTGCCTGCCCACCTGCCCGATGGCCTGACTCTGGCCGCCGTTCCCCTCCGTGACGACCCCCGCGATGCCCTGGTCTCCCGCCATGGCCATAGCTGGAGAGACCTACCACCAGGCTCGGTAGTGGGCACTAGCAGCCTGCGGCGGGCGGTGCAACTGCGTCTCCTACGCCCCGACCTGAAAGTGGTACCCATCCGAGGGAACGTCGATACTAGGGTGCGGAAGGCCCAGGCAGGGGAGGTGGACGCCGTAGTGGTGGCTGCCGCCGCCCTTGACCGCCTGCACATCCTCCCCAGCTACCTCTTCCCGCCGGAGGAGATGTTGCCCGCTGCCGGCCAGGGAGCCATCGCTATAGAGGTGCGCGCCACCGATAGCGAAGCCCTCGCCCTGGCCCAGGCTGTGGACGACCAAGAGGCCCGAGCTTGCGTTACTGCCGAGAGGGCCTTCGAGGCGCAGCTAGGAGTGGGGTGTCATGGGGCAGCCGCCGCCCTGGCCACCCTGGAGGGCGGGCGCCTCCGCCTGCGAGGCCTCCTGTCCCATCCCAGCGAGGAAACGGTAGTCAGAGACGAGATGTGGGGCCTCTTGGAAGAGGCCGAGGAGCTAGGGCGGCGCCTTGCCGCCGCCCTCCTTACGCGAGCAAAGGCCCTTGGGAGGAAAGGCCATGAGTGAAGGCAAGGTGTGGCTGGTGGGGGCGGGCCCCGGCGACCCAGGCCTCATAACCCTGGCTGGCCTGCAAGCCCTCAAAGAAGCCGACGTGGTGGTCTACGACCGTCTCATCCCCCAGCAGCTTCTGGCCCAGGCCCGGCCTGACAGCGAGCTCATATACGTGGGCAAGATAGGTCACTCCCCGGCCACGGCCCAGGAGCAGATCAATGCCCTTTTGGTGGAAAAGGCCCGCCAAGGCAAGAAGGTGGTGCGCCTAAAGGGAGGCGACCCTTTCCTCTTTGGCCGAGGGGGCGAGGAGGCCCAGGCCCTGGCGGAAGCGGGCATACCCTTCGTGGTGGTACCAGGGGTCACCTCCGCCATAGCGGTGCCCGCCTATGCCGGCATACCTGTGACCCACCGCGGCCTATCGTCGTCCCTGGCGGTGGTGACAGGCCACGAGGCCCCTGGCAAGGCTGAGTCTATGGTGCGATGGGGCCTCCTGGCCCAGGCGGTGGACACCCTGGTGGTCCTCATGGGCGCCAAAGCCCTGCCCTCGGTAGTAGAGGAGCTGATAGCAGCCGGCCGCAGCCCAGAGACGCCAGCAGCCGTCATCTACATGGGCACCACCGCCGCTCAGCGTACGGTGACAGCCCCCTTGAGCGACATCGCCCGCCGGGTGGAGGAGGCGGGGCTGGGTCCTCCTACAGTGTTGGTGGTGGGCGAGGTGGTGCGCCTCCGGGACTCCCTGGCCTGGTATGATAAGCTCCCCCTCTTCGGGCGACGAGTGGTGATCACGCGACCCCGCCATCAGGCGGAGCGCCTATCCTCCCTCCTGGCCCGCGAAGGGGCGGAACCCATAGAGCTACCTCTCTTAGAGGTGGAGGGCGTTCCCAACCCGCCGGGTCTGGAGGAGGCCCTGGCCCGTCTAAAGGGATGTGCCTACCGCTGGGTCGTCTTCACCAGCGCTAACGCCGTAGACCATCTCTTCCATCTGCTAGAAGAGCGCGGACTGGATGCCCGCGCCTTGGCAGGGGCACAGGTGGCGGCCATCGGTACAGGCACTGCCCGGGCCCTGGCCCGACGGGGCATCCACGCCGACCTCGTCCCCCCTGTGTTCACATCCAAGGCTCTGGGCGAAGCCCTCTCCTCCCTCTTAAGCTCTGGGGAGAGGGTACTATGGCCACGGGGGGAGGAGGCCAACGAGGATCTGCCGCGGGCCTTGACCGCCGCGGGCGCACACGTAGATCACCTCGTCGTGTACCGCACCCGTCTCGCCAGCCACCTGCCCCGAGAGATATTGGAGGTGGTACGCCACGGCGCGGTGGACGCGGTGGCCTTCACCAGCAGCGCCACTATCCGCTACCTTCTGAGCCTCCTGGATGGGGATACGGCCCCCTTCAAGGACGTGGTGGTGGCCTGCATCGGGCCGGTGACCGCCCAGGCGGCCTCCGCTGCCCTAGGGCGGCCCCCAGATGTGGTGGCCGAGGAGCATACTATGGAGGGCTTAGTGGAAGCCCTGAAGGCTTTCTGGGCGCAAAAGGGAGGTGATGGCCCATGACCACGCGCATTGAGACTGAGCCCTTCCGCAGATTCCGCCGCCTGCGCCGCACGGAGGCCCTGCGTTCCTTGGTGCGAGAAACGGACCTCCATCCCTCCCACTTCATCTATCCTCTATTCGTAGCCCACGGGCGCGGCCTGAAGCAGGAGATATCCTCCATGCCCGGCCAGTTCCGCCTCTCCCCCGACATGTTGGCCCAGGAGGCGCGAGAGCTGCGGGAGCTGGGCATCAGGGCTGTTATCCTCTTCGGCATACCCGCCCATAAGGACGAGGAAGGGAGCGAGGCCTACCACCCCCATGGTATCGTCCAGCAGGCCATCAAGGCCTTAAAGGAGGCTGACCCAGAGATGCTGGTCATCACCGATGTCTGTTTGTGCGAGTACACCTCCCACGGCCACTGCGGGGTGATAGTAGAGGGGGAGGTGGACAACGACCGCACTCTCCCACTCCTGGCCCGGATGGCCGTCTCCCATGCCGCCTCTGGGGCCGACATGGTAGCTCCCTCAGACATGATGGACGGCCGGGTGAAGGCCATTCGCCGCGCCCTGGACGAGGCCGGCTACACCCATATACCTATCATGGCCTACTCGGCCAAGACGGCCTCCGCCTTCTATGGCCCCTTCCGGGAGGCCGTTGAGTCCGCCCCCCAGTTTGGCGACCGCCGCGGTTACCAGATGGACCCCGCCAACGCCCGTGAGGCCCTGCGGGAGCTGGCGGAGGATATCGCCGAAGGGGCGGACATCGTGATGGTCAAGCCAGCCCTGCCCAACCTAGATATCATCGCCCGCGCCCGCCAGCTGTTCCAGGTGCCCATCGCTGCCTACAACGTCAGTGGCGAGTACAGCATGGTGAAGGCAGCAGCCCGCCTGGGCTGGCTGGATGAGCGCCGCGTCACCCTGGAGGTGCTGACGTCCATAAGGCGAGCAGGAGCGGATATCATCATCACCTATCACGCCAAGGAGGTGGCCAGATGGCTCGCCGGCTGAACCCCTCCGCCCTGGCGGGCGTGAAGGCAGTGGCCTTCGATGCCTATGGCACCATCATCGATTTCGATGAGAAGGACTTCATCGCCACCTTCGCCGAGATCATGGCCCATCAGGGGCTCCAGGGCGATGCCGGCGAGCTTTGGCGCCGTTTCCTACGGGCCGCCTACCGCCTCCGCAACGAGAACCACGAGCACCCCTCCTACCATCGCTTCGTAGATGCTTGGGCCCGCCAGTTCCACGAGGCCTTCTCTCAGATGGGCCTGGCGGGAGAGCCCCGCGAGGCCGCCCTCTACCTGAGGCACAAGCTGGCCCAGGCTCCCGTGCATCCCGAAGCCCCCGAAGTCCTGGAGAGAGTGCGCAGCCGTTACCGCGTTGCCCTCCTCTCCAACGCCGACGATGACTTTTTGAGGGAGTGTCTGCAACGCAATCACCTCTCATTCGAACTGGTAGTGACCTCCGAGGGAGCCAGGGCCCTTAAGCCTGACCCGGCTATCTTCCTCCATCTGGTGCGGGCCCTGGACCTGGAGCCCCCGGACGTGGTCTACGTGGGGGACAACCCCTTGCCCGACATCCTGGGAGCCAAGAGGGCGGGGCTGAGGGCCGTCTGGCTGGACAGGCTCGGGAGGAGACGGCCGCGTCGCGTCCCTCCCCCCGATCTGAAGATAAAGAGCTTACGCCACCTGCTGCCGGCACTGGGGCTAGGGAATGAGTGAGCGATCGGCCCTTATCCTAGAGGAGGCGCGCAGACTCATGCCCGGGGGCGTATCCAGCCCTGCCCGCTCCTTTCGCGCTGTGGGGATGCCCCCCTTGGTCCTGGAGAGGGGGCGTGGCTCACACGTCTGGGACGCCGACGGTAGGGAGTTCATCGACTACCTCATGGCCTTCGGCCCCCTTATCCTGGGCCATGCCCATCCGGCGGTAGTGGAGGCGGTGAGGGAAGCATTGGCCCAGGGCACAGCCTTTGGGGCCACCACCGCCCTGGAGGTGGAGCTGGCCCGCCTCATCAGCGATGCCCTGCCATCAGTGGAGATGGTGCGGTTTGTCAACTCTGGCACGGAGGCCACCATGTCCGCTGTGCGTTTGGCCCGTGCCTACACTGGCCGCGCCAAGGTGGTGAAGTTCGAAGGCTGCTACCATGGCCACGCCGATGGCCTCCTGGCCCGCGCCGGCTCAGGCCTGGCCACCTTGGCCTTGCCCGATAGCCCGGGCGTGCCTCCTTCCTACGCCCAGGAGACCTTGGTCCTCCCCTATAACGACTTGGAGGCAGTGGAAAGGGCCTTCCAGGCCCACGGCGAGGGTATCGCTGCCATCATCGTGGAGCCGGTAGCCGCCAACATGGGGGTAGTGCCCCCAGAGCCAGGCTTCCTGGAGGGACTGCGCCGCCTTACCCGCGCATATGGCTCCCTCCTCATCTTCGACGAGGTGGTGACAGGCTTCCGCCTGTGCTACGGGGGTGCCCAGACCCTCTATGGTGTGGAGCCGGACATCACCTGCTTAGGGAAGGTGATAGGTGGTGGCCTGCCTGTGGGGGCCTACGGCGGGAGGCGGGAGATCATGTCTATGGTGGCCCCGGAGGGCCCTGTATATCAGGCAGGCACCCTTGCCGGCAACCCCCTGGCCATGGCTGCCGGCATCGCCACCCTCCGCCTGCTGCAGCAGGAGGACCCCTACGACCGCCTAGAGGCCCTGGCCTCGCGCCTGGAGGAAGGCCTTAGGGAGGCCATCGCCGAGGCAGAGGCCCCAGCCATCGTGCAGAGGGTGGGGTCCATGCTCACCATCTTCTTCACGTCCGTGCCAGTGCGGGATTATGCCTCCGCCCGCTCCTGCGACACTCACCGCTTCGCCCGCTTCTTCGCCCGTATGCTGGAGCAAGGGTTCCTCATCCCCCCCTCCCAGTTCGAGGCCTGGTTCCTCTCCCTGGCCCACACCCAGGAGGAGGTGGCCGCCACCATCGAGGCCGCCCGCCGCGCCCTGAAAAACCTCTAGGCCCGCGCCTTGTTATGTCAACATCATGGTGCCATTGCCGGTTCTGGCCCATCGGTGTATACTAGTGCGCAGCTAGAGGTAGTGTCTAAAGGTATAAATGCCTGAATAGCTAGGTGAGGCCATGAAGGTATCTTGTCTGCAGGAGAACCTGGCGCGGGGCCTGGCCCTGGTGGGGAGGGCGGTGGCCACACGTAGCACTTACCCCCAGACTACTCATGTGCTGCTGCGTACCGACCATGGGAGGTTGCGCCTGGCAGCCACCAATCTGGAGATCGCCGTCACTGCCTGGGTGGGGGCACAGGTTGAGGAGGAGGGTGCCATCACTGTGCCCGCCCGCCTGTTGACGGAGTTCGTTAACACCCTGCCTATGGAGAAGATCGACCTCAGCCTGGGGCCCCGCAGCCGCCATCTACAGCTGGTGTGTGGCCGCTACGAAGCCACCATCGCCGGTATGGACCCGGCCGACTTCCCCCCTATCCCAGAGGTGGAGGAGGCGGCATCGGTACGGGTAGATCCCCAGGCCCTGCGCACGGCTATCGCCCAAGTGGAGTTCGCCGCTGCTACCGACGACACCCGTCCCGTCCTCACAGGCGTGCACACCTTGGTGGAAGGGGATCTCCTAACGCTGGCCGCCGCCGATGGGTTCCGCTTGGCAGTGCACAAGCTCCTCCTGGATGAGGAGGCCCCGCAGCGGGTAGAGATCATCGTCCCTGCCCGCGCCCTGCGGGAGCTATACCGCCTCCTGGCCGATGAGGAGGAGCCTGTGCTGATGATGGTCAACCAGGCGCACAGCCAGGTCCTTTTCCGGATGCGCAATGTGGAGTTGGTGTCCCAGCTTGTCCAGGGCACCTTCCCCAACTACAGCCAGCTCATCCCCCGCGAATATAAGACGCGGGTGGTGGTCAACCTCAAGGAGTTCTTGCAGGAGACGCGGCGGGCCGCCATCTTCGCCCGCGATGGCTCCAACATCGTGCGCTTGGTCATCGAGCCTGGAGAGGGTGGGGGCATGGGCAGGATGGTGGTATCCGCCCGCGCTGAGGAATTAGGGGAGCATAAGGGTGAGCTGGACGCCCTGGTGGAGGGGGAGCCAGCCAAGATCGCCTTCAACGCCAAGTACCTGCAGGACGTGTTGCAGGTCCTGGACTGTGCGGAGGTGGCCCTGGAGACCACCAGCCCTACCAGCCCCGGCGTCTTCCGCCCTGTGGGGCTGGACAACTACGTCCACGTAGTCATGCCCATGTTCGTCCAGTGGTAGACGGGGAGACCAGAAGCCTTTTTAGCCCCCGCAGTATGTAATTGGGGCGCCAGCAAGGCTCCTCTTCCACCAAGCGAAGGTGGGGAAACCGCTCCAGAAGGGCGCGCAGGGCGATCTGGCTCTCCGCCCGGGCTAAGGACGCCCCCAGACAGAAGTGGATCCCTTCCCCAAAGGCCAGGTGAGGGTTGGGATGCCGCGCCAGATCCAAGCGGTCAGGCTCCGGAAACACTTGGGGGTCGCGGTTGGCTGCCCCCAACACGGCGAACACCACCTGGTAGGGCTCGATACGCCTTCCCCCTATCTCCACCTCCTGGAGGGCCACGCGGGTGGTGGTCTGAGCTGGGGGATCATATCGCAGCAGCTCCTCCACCGCCCGCTCGGTGAGGGTGGGGTCCTCCCTTAGCCGCTGGAGCTGGTCTGGGTGGCGCAACAGCGCCAGCACAGCGTTGCCGAGGAAGTTAGTGGTGGTCTCGTTCCCCGCCACCAGCAGAAGGATGAGAGTAGCGATGGCCTCTGCCTCCGAGCGGACACGTCCTTCCCGCTCCGCCTCCACCAAAACGGAGACGATATCATGCCTGGGTTGACGACGTCGTTGGGCCAGGGCCTCCTGGAAGTATTCCACCATCTCCTGCATGCTCTGTCGCACCCGCTCCAGGACCTGCGGGGGAGCGAAGGGCTCCAAGCTCAGGGCGATGTCGTCGGACCAACGCTTGAAGGTGTCCATATCCTCAGATGGTATCCCCAGCATTTCAGCGATAACGGTCACAGGCAGGGGATAGGCTAGGTCGCCGATGACGTCGAAATACCCTTCGCGACGGGCCTTGGCCTCTGCCCCGTCCAGCAGCTGGTGCACCAGCTCCTCGATGCGCGGCCTTAAGGCGTTTATGGCCTTTAAGGTGAAGGACTGGCTCACCAGGCGGCGTAGGCGGGTATGCTCTGGCGGGTCGGCCCCCAACATGGTGACCACGTTACCCAGGGGGCTCACGTAGTCCTGGCGGGCCACCGCTATCTGAACGAAGCGGTTGCGCGCCAGGCGCCGATTAGCCGAGAAACGAGGGTCCCTCAGCACGAAGCTAACATCCTCATACCGAGTGAGGACCCAGGCATCGAGGACCGGGCTCCAATGGACGGGGTCCTCCTGCCGATACCGCTCGTAGTAAGGGTAGGGGTCGGCGATGACCTCCGGCCGGAAAGGGTTGAAGGGCTCCATGGGCCGTTCCTCCTACGCCATCACCCAGATATGGCCGTCCTCCACCTTTGTCGGGAACAGGGTGAGGGGGCGAGCCGCAGGCCCACCTACAGGCTGCCCCGTCCCTAGATGGAAACGGGACCCATGCCAGGGGCAGACGATGGACTCGCCCTCCAGCTGCCCGTCTGCCAAGGGGCCGTTGGCGTGAGGGCAGCGAGCCCCAAAGGCCACGATGCGGCCCTCCACGTTCAACAAGGCCACCTCCTCCCCAGCCACATAGACCACCCGCCGCGACCCCGGAGGGAGCTCGTGGAGGGGGATGGCCCGCCGCCACCCCCTGGTGGAGGGCGCCGGGGCTATTTCGACATCACCGGGGGCCCCCAGGGCGTCCAGGGCCTCCCGTAGGGGCATGGCGATGCAGGTAAAGATGGGGGTATCGCGCAGGGTGTACTGGCTGGCCTCCGTCTCCCGCAGCTCCATCACCAAATCTAGGAAGTCAGCTGGCTCATCCGTCTCGAAGGCCACCACAAACTCTTGGTCATCCAGCCCATATGAGTAGGTGGTGTTGAGCTTGACCGAGGGATATTTGCGGCCCACGGCGATGTGCTCGTCCATCATCCCCTGGCGGGATGCCCGCGACAGCTTATACCAGGCCCGCGTCTTCACAAAAGGGTACACGAAGAGGTAGCGTGAGCTGCTGGGGTGGATGGTGCTCCTGTCGGCAGCCGCATCGTCCCTGGTCACGTAAATGGAGCGGCGGGTCATGGCCAGATAGGAGTAAGGGATAGAGAGGTAAGGCCCCATATGGGTGCGGAAGATGGCGGTGTGCAGCCGCTGAATGTCCTCCAATCGGTCCCCTATCTGCCAAAGGAGGAAGTCGGCGTCTCCCCGCATGCCCATAAGACTATAGCTGCGGATCATCAGGCGGTCGCCGAACTCCTCCACCACCGCGCACATCTCGTCCTTACCCCTCTCCCTCTCCTCCTTGGACAACCGGCGCCAGAGGGGATCCACCTTAAAGAAGGTGAACTTGACGACGCGGCGGCGACTGCTGGTATCCCTTATGGGGCGCTCCTCTGTCACCGTCCACCTCCCAAGGTCGGCACTTCTGGGGTGTCCAGATAGAAGTCATGGTCAAAGAGGTCGTGTAGGCGAGCCACCTCCTCCTCTGTGAGGGGCGGCGTGTCAGGAGCGGCGGCGAATTCACGCAGCTCCTCCTCTTTGGTGATGTTGGGGAGGACGGAGGCCACGCTGGGCTCCGAGAGACAGAACTGGATGGCTGCCTGGGCGATGCTCCTGCCCGTGCCTTCCCCGTAGATGAAGCCTATCCTCTCCACCCGGCGCAGGGACCGCTCCAGCCACTCCCGCTTGCGGTGGGCCCGGTGATCACCTGGGGGGAAGGTCATGCCTGGGCGATATGAGCCGTCCAAGAGGCCAGAGGCGTGAGGCACCCGCGCCAGCAGGCCAGTCCCCGTGGTCCGCGCCACGGGGAAGAAGCGGCGGGCGGGCTGCTGCTCCAGGATGCTATAGATGATCTGGAGGCTCTCCACCCCCCGCCTCTGCATGGCCGCCATCCCCTCCTCCTCCCAGCCAATGTCGGGGCCAAGGGCCACCCCGATATAACGGATCTTGCCCTGCCGCCGCAGTTCCTCCAGGGCAGCGAACAGCTCGTCGTCCTCGATGGCGCCCAGGCGGGGGTTGTGGAGCTGGTATAGGTCCACGTAATCGGTGCGGAGGCGACGCAAGCTTTCCTCCAGAGCCCGGCGCATAAAGGCGGGGGAGAAGTCCTGGGGGAGCTCGCCATGACCCTGCCTCCGGTCGCCATAGCGGTAAAAGTCATAGCCGAACTTGGTGGCGATAACCACCCTATCACGGGGGACGCCCTCTAGGGCCTGGGCCAGCATGGTCTCCCCTCTGCCGTTGCCATACACGTCCGCGGTATCAAAGAAGTTAATGCCCAGCTCGTAAGCCTGACGTAAGAGACGCACGCCCAGGGCCTCGTCCGTCACACCCCACCAGGTGGTAGCCACCGACCACACCCCGAACCCCACCTCAGAGACCAACAGGTCCGTCTTGCCCAAGCGCCTATACTTCATGCCATCACCCCTGCCAACTTCCCTGCCCTCCATTCTATATGCCATCCATGTTTTGCGTCATTATGGGATAGGGTTAGCGGTGTGAATTGGAGGGGGCCGCCACAAGGCACCACTTCGCTTGCGCACAGACCGCGCCGGGGTATAGATCCATGGTAGGGATGCAGGACGTCGTGGCAGTGGAGGGCCTGCGAAAGCGCTATGGCCCCATTGTGGCTGTGGACGGCGTCTCCTTCACCGTGCGGCGGGGCGAGGTGTTCGGCATCCTGGGGCCCAACGGAGCCGGCAAGACCACCACCCTGGAGATCATTGAGGGGCTGCGCACCCCGGAAGATGGACGGGCCTGGGTGCTGGGGCTGGATGTGGCCACCCAGGCCCGCGAGGTGAAGCAGCGTATAGGCGTCCAGCTACAGGCCTCCGCCTACTTTGACTATTTGACGCTGGAGGAGGTGCTATGGCTATTGGGACGTTTCTATCGCCGGCGCCTCCCGCCCCGCCAACTTCTGGCCATGGTGGGCCTGCAGGACAGGGCCCGCTCCCTGGTGCGTCAGCTCTCGGGGGGGCAGCAGCAGCGCTTCTCCCTGGCCGCCGCCCTGGTGAATGACCCAGAGGTGTTGTTCCTAGACGAGCCCACCACCGGCCTCGACCCTCAGGCCCGCCGCTCCCTATGGGAGCTCATCCGTTCCGTGCGAGAACAGGGCAGGACGGTGGTCCTCACCACCCATTACATGGAGGAGGCGCAGCAGCTGTGTGACCGGGTGGCCATCATGGACCAGGGGCGCATCGTGGCCCTGGACACCCCTGAGGGGCTCATCGCCCGCCTCCCCTCTCCTTTCCGCATCTTCCTAGAGACATTCCCCCCGCTACCTGAGGAAGCCCTGAAGGTGCCGGGGGCCACGGCGGTGATGGGCGGCCATGGCCTCTACCAGGTCATGGCCACCGACGCCTGGGCGGTTCTACCGTCCCTGTTGGCCCGCCTGGGGGAGTTGGGGAGCCAGATACGGGACCTGCGAGTGGAGAGGGCCACCCTGGAGGACGTCTTCCTTGCCCTCACCGGCAAAGAGCTACGGGACTGATGTGGCACCTCTTTGTGGCGAACCTGAAGATGTTGGTGAGGGATCGCCTCACCATCTTCTGGGCCCTGGTGTTCCCCGTTATGTTCCTGGGCATCTTCGCCCTCTTCAACCTGGACGAGCCACCCGAAGTGGATGTGGCCCTGGTGGACCAAGCGAATACGCCCTTCTCCCAGGCCCTAGGACAGGCTTTGGACTCCATAGCCCTCTTTAAGGTGAAAAGGGTAGCCCACGAGGAGGAGGCCTTGGCGGGCCTCCGCAATGGGGATTACGACCTAGCCCTGGTCCTGCCCCAGGGCCTGGGGGTACCAGGCCAGACACCGGCCCGCGCCTACTACTCGGAGGCCAACGTCCAGCTCAACCAGATGGCCCTGGGCGCCCTGCGCCGTTTCTTCGACGAGTTCAACCTACAGGCAGCGGCCGTGGAGCCAGCGGTAGAGTTGCTGATCTCGCCGGTGGCCGGTAGGGACATCGGCTTCATGGACTTCCTCACCCCGGGCATCGTGGGCATGGCCCTGATGCAGTACGGCATCATCGGCATGGCTACCCTGCTGGTGACCTATCGGGAGAAACGCATCTTGCGTCGCATCCAGACCACCCCCCTGCCCGTGGCCACGTTCCTGCTGGCTCAAGTAGCCGCATTTTTGGCCTTGGCCCTGGCCCAGGTGGCCGTCATTTTAGGCATAGGACAGGTGGTGGGGGCCGACCTCCCCTCCACCTTCTTTTGGGCCTTCCCCTTGGCCCTTCTGGGAGACCTGACCTTCTTGAACTTGGGCATCGTGGTGGCGGGGCTCTCCCGCACAGCGCCAGCAGCAGCCGGCATGGGCAACGCCCTGGCATTGCCCATGATGTTCTTCTCGGGGGTCTTCTTCCCCACGGAGCAGCTGCCCGGGGCCCTGGCGCACATGGTGAAGTTCCTGCCTCTAGCACCTTTGGTGGAGGCCCTGCGGGCTGTGCTCCTGCATCGCGACCCCCTGCCCACCTTGTGGGACGAGGTGGGCCTCCTGGCCCTCTGGGGCGCCCTCTCTCTCGTCCTGGCCATTCGCACCTTCAGGATGGAATAGAGGTGCCCATACCCAGGAGCCTGACCCAGGCCCTGGAGTATTGCGCTATGGCTACCGTCATGCTACATATTGAGAGAATCTGCTGCGAGGGGTGAACATATGGCCTTGCTGGAGCTGCGTGACGTCTCCAAGCGCTTTGGCGGCCTTGTGGCAGTGGACAATGTGAGCTTCGATGTGGAGGAGGGGAAGATAGTGGGGCTCATCGGCCCCAACGGCGCTGGCAAGACCACCGTCTTCAACCTTATAAGCCGTCTTTACGACCCCGATGGCGGCTCCATAAGGTTCCAGGGGCGGGACCTCCTGCGGCTAGCGCCGCATCAGGTGCTGGAGGCAGGCATCGCCCGCACCTTTCAGAACGTGGAGTTGTTCCGTAGCATGTCCGTCCTGGACAATGTGATGGTGGCAGCCAGTTGCCGGCTGCGGGTGAGCGTAGCGGAGGCGCTGCTGCGTCCCCCCTGGGTGGGACGCAAGGAACAGGAGGCCCGGCAGAGGGCCATGGAGGTCCTCTCCCTGTTGGGCCTGGAGAGGATGGCAGACCTGCCGGCCGGGTCCCTCCCCTTCGCCATCCAGAAGAAGGTGGAGATGGCGCGGGCGCTGGTGGCCCAGCCACGGCTTCTTCTTTTGGACGAGCCGGCCTCGGGGCTCAACCACGAGGAGCTAATGGCCTTAGGCGAGACCATCCGCACCATCTGCAAGCAGATGGGGGTCACCATCTTGGTGGTGGAGCACCATATGAACCTGGTAATGGGCATCTCCGACCACGTGGTGGTTCTGAATTTTGGACGTAAGATCGCTGAGGGGCCACCTCAGGAGATAGCGCGCAACCCAGCAGTCATCGAGGCCTACTTGGGGGAGGAGATGGATGCTGCGTCTTAACCACATCACTGCCGCCTACGGTCCCATCGTCGCCCTACGAGACGTCTCCCTGGAGGTGGAAGAGGGGACGGTAGTAACCCTTCTGGGGGCCAACGGCGCTGGGAAAACGTCCACCCTCAGGGTTATCTCCGGCCTGCTGCGGCCTCAGGCTGGCACTGTGGAATACCAGGGCATGGAGATCCACCGTTTAAGCCCTGACCGCATCGTCAGGCTAGGCATCGTGCAGGTACCGGAGGGACGGCAGCTCTTCACCAACTTGACGGTGCGGGAGAATTTGGAGTTGGGCGCCTACCTGCGACGCGACCGGGCGGGCATCCGGAGGGATATGGAGCGGGTCTTCTCCTACTTCCCCATCCTGGCCCAGCGACAACACCAGCACGCTGGCAGCCTCTCAGGGGGGGAGCAGCAGATGCTGGCCATCGGCCGGGCGCTCATGGCCCGGCCCAAGTTGCTGCTCTTGGACGAGCCATCCCTGGGCCTGGCCCCCATGGTGACGAGGGAGATCTTCCAGATCGTCCGCACCATCAACCAGCAGGAAGGGATTACGGTCCTGCTGGTGGAGCAGAACGCCCGCCTTGCCCTGGACATCGCCCGAAAGGGGTATGTGCTGGAGACGGGCAGGGTGGTGCTAGCCGACACCGCCGAGCGCTTGCGCGAGAACGAGGAAGTCCGCCGGTCATATCTCGGGTACTGAAGGAGGTCAGGATATGGAAGCGCTATTTCTAGCCCCACCCCCCTGGGAGGACTGGTCCCTCTTTGGCCAGCAGATAGTGGCTGGGCTAGCCACGGGAGCCATGTACGCCCTCTTCGCCCTGGCCCTCGTCCTCATATACCGCTCCACCGATATCATCAACTTCGCCCAGAGCGAGATGGCCATGTTCGGCACCTTCGCCATGTGGTCGCTGCATCTGGCCGGTCTGGCCCCGTGGCAGCTCATCCTGTTGGGCGTCCTCTTCGGATTCGCTCTCGGGGCAGTGGTGGAACGGATAGTCATACGGCCAGTGGAAGACAAGCCCCATCTGAACGTGGTGGTAGTCACCTTGGGCCTGTTCCTGCTCCTCAACAGCACGGCCATCTGGATATGGGCGAAAGGCGAGCTGCCCAAGCGCTTCCCTTCCCCCTTCTCCTTTAAGGGGGTGGACTTGGGCTTCGCCACCATTCCCGAGCACCAGCTGGGCCTTCTTGTGGTGGGCCTTGGCGTGATGATCCTGCTGGCCCTGCTGTTCAGCCGCACCAAGGTAGGGCTGGCCATGCGGGCCACCGCCCAAAACCCTCTTGCCTCGCGCCTCATGGGCATTAACGTGGGGCGCATGCTCACCTTGGGGTGGGCCCTTTCGGCAGCCCTGGGTGGTCTGGCCGGGGCCCTTATCGCGCCCATCACCTTCCTCCATCCCGGGTTTATGCTCCCCATCTTCCTATATGCTTCGGCGGCCGCCGTGCTGGGGGGCCTCACCAGCGCCCCTGGAGCGGTGGTGGGGGGGTTCATCATCGGCGTGGGCGAGAACCTGTTGGGCACCTATACGCCAGCTAAATGGCTGGGCCCGGAGATGAAGCTTCCCATCATCATGCTGGTGCTGGTCCTCATACTACTGGTGAGGCCCACTGGGCTCTTTGGCGAGCGGGCCGTCAGGAGGGTATAAGCCATGCAGATGGAGATCTGGCCATATCTGGCGCTACTGGGTGGGGCCACAGGCCTCATTTACGTCATGCCCGCCGTCCCCAAACGATGGCGGCTTCTGGCGGCGATAGCCTTGGCCCTGGCCATCCTGTGCTGGGCTCCCTTCGTGCTGGACGGATATCGCTCCTCGCAGATGACCCGCATCGTCATCCTAGCCATCGCTTTAGTGGGGCTGAACATCCTCACCGGCTATAATGGGCAGATATCGCTAGGCCATGGGGCCTTCATGCTGCTGGGCATGTATACCATGGCCATCTTGCTGGACCGCCGAGAGCAACTCGGTTTCATCGATGCCCGGCCATGGCCCTTCTGGGCCGCCCTTATCGTGGCCACCGGCCTGAGCGCCATCGCAGGCCTGTGCATAGGGGTGCCGGCCCTCCGCCTTAGTGGCCCTTATCTGGCCATTGCCAGCTTGGCCCTCATCATCGCCTTCCCACCGGTGGTCAAGAAGTATGAAGGGCTGTCGGGAGGGGTGCAGGGGCTCCGCTTCCCCACCCCACCGCCGCCAGAGTTTCTGAAGGGCCTCATCGACAAGGTGGACTGGCTCTACTTCCTAGCCCTCATCTCAGCCGTGATCACGGTGTTCCTGGCCTGGAACTTGCTACGCGGCACCTTGGGGCGAGCCCTGGTGGCCGTGCGGGACTCGGAGGTGGCGGCGGCGGCCATGGGCGTGCCGGTGGCCCGCACTAAGGTGACGGCCTTCACCATCAGCGCCGCCTGCGCGGGGGCCGCTGGGGGGCTCTTGGCCCTGGTGCTGGGCAGCGTCACCCCCGAGACCGTCACCATTGTGGACTCCATCAACCTGGTGGTAGGCATCGTCATCGGCGGGTTGGCCTCCATCCTTGGCTCTTTGCTGGGAGCTTTCGCCATCGTCTTCATACCGTCCGATGCCGCTGACCTGATCGCCCGTATCCCTGGCCTAGGCGGGGGCATTGTGGAGCGCGCCCCTGGCGCCATCCAAGGGGCAGTGGTAATGTTAGTGATGATCCTCATGCCCTTTGGGGTGGCTGGCACCCTACGCCGCCTAGCCATGATGCGGCCCACGCAGGTAGCCCAGTCCTTACGCCAGCTGCCTGCCATCCTGGCCCTGCGAGCCCAGACGAGCCTTCAGCGCCTTTCCTTGGCCTGGGATATAAGGCCCTGGGCCCGTAGGCCCCCCACCAACCCCCACCACCGCTCCCAAAAGGGAGGTGGAGGGGATTGACCGATACAACCCCGGGAGTTATCATCTGAGAACCAGCAGGAAAGGAGGGATGCGCATGAAGGTGTTGTTCAAGTGGTTAGCCATGGGGGCTATCGCCCTGGTCGTGGCGCTGGGCGCGCTGGCCTGCCAGGAGGAGGAGGCCCCCACCACCCCAACAGCCAGGACCCCCACCCCGGGCGTCGCCGGACCATCTGGATGGAAACAGGTCAAGACCGACTTCGGCGTCACCGACAAGGAGATCATCATAGGCCAGACCACCGCCCTCAGCGGCTCAGCGGCAGCTGTCTATAGCCCCATAGCCCCTGCCATGCAGGCCTACTTCAAGAAGGTGAACCAGGAGGACGGGGGCGTCTGCGGCCGCCAGATCCGCTTCCTGGTGGAGGACGACCAGTACTCCCCCAGCCCTGCCCTGGAGAAGGCCAAGAAGCTGGCCGAGCAGGACAAGGTGGTGGCCTTCTTTGGCAACCTGGGCACGCCGTCCGTCACCGGCCAGGTGGACTACATCAACGACCCCAACGGCGACGGCAACCCCAGCGACGGCATCCCCCACCTGCTCGTCTCCACCGGCGCCGGCAAGTGGAACAACCCCCAGAAGTGGCCTTGGACCACCAGCTTCATACCCGCCTACCCTGACGAGGGCGCCATCCTGGCCACCTTCCTCAACGAGAACGCCGAGAAGCTGGTGGGCAAGCCGGTGAAGGACGTCAGGGTGGCCATCCTCTACCAGAACGACGACTTCGGCAAGGACGGGCGGGACGGCTTCAAGCAGGCCTTCAAGGGCCAGATCGTCACCGAGCAGGCCTACGAGAGCACCGCCGCCGACATCACCTCCCAGATCGCCAACCTGCGGGCCGCCAACCCTGACGTCCTCTACCTGTATTCGACCCCTGCCTTCACCGCCCAGGTGTTCAAGTATATGTACACCAACAACTGGAAGCCCAAGGTGATCCAGAGCTACGTCAATCCCCCTGCCACCCTGAACACGCTCCTTAAGGACATCGGTGGCTACCAGGCCATAGCCGGGGCCATCAGCACCACGTACCTCCTCGACCCTGTCGCTGACGCCAACAGGCCGGAGGTGCGCGAGCACAAGCGCATCATGGAGACCTACGGCGGCCCGCCCGTCCAGCAGCTCTCTCTCTACGGCCAGGCCCTGGCCGAGACGGCGGTGGCCATCCTCAAGATCGCCTGTGAGCGGGGCGACATGACCAGAAAGGGCGTTATGGAGGCCGCCGAGTCCATCAAGGGGTTCCAGCCCACCGTCCTCATCCCTGGCATCACCATCACCATGAGCAAGACGGACCACCGGGCCGTCCAGGCCCTGATGCCAGCGGAGATCCAGGCCGACGGCACCGTCAAGTGGCTGCTAGATAAGCCCATCAGCACTGAGCGGTGAGGTAGGGGCTCAGGCCCGCACCCGGGAGGGGGCACCCTACGGTGCCCCCTCTATCTCCTCCACACCAGGAGCCCTTCCCAATTAGTGGGGGCACCCCGCAGGTATAGGCCTCCTTCCCCCTCCTCCAGGAGCTTGGGGAGGAGCCGCTGCAGCCGAGCGTCCTCTGCGCTCCCAGGGAGGATGTAAAGGCGGCGTCGTAGCTCCTCGAGAGCCTGTTGGCGGTCAGCAAAGGGGCGCCTGCGCATAGGCTGCACCATCTCCAGGTCCGGGTAGAGTCCCATCTCCCACAAGACAGGAAGGAGGAGACGGAGGCCAGGCAAATCGATGCGCCTCTCCCCCCGCACCAGGGCCCAAGCGCGGCTGAAGGCGCTTATGGGCGCCTCCATGAACATCAAGATAAGGAGAAGGCGACGTGTATGCTGCATCAGCTTCTCCACAAAGAGGTCCACCCGCTCAATGCCGTAAAGAACGTGGGAGCACAGGACCACATCGTGGGGCTCCACGCATGCCTCCTCCCAGGTGCTCACCACCACGCGGATGTTGTCGATGCCAGCCTCTTGCGCCCCCTCCTGGAGGGCGTCCACCATACTGCGGGAGGGCTCTACCACTGTTACGTATTGGCAACGCAAGGCTAGGGGAAGGGCGAAGCGCCCCGCCCCTCCTCCTACGTCGAGGACGGTGTCCTGGAGTTCCACTCGCCGCAGGATAGCATTGAGGGCCGGGTCATCGGTGCGGAAGGGGTCTTGGCGGAAGAAGGAGACCCAAGGCTGCCAGAAATCGGAGGGCTCTTTCCCCATGGCCCGCCGTGACTGAGCATGGTGGGCCTGTACTTGACGCACCCACCGCCTTAACTGGGGCCTGCGTCGGGATATGGCCAGTTCCACGGCACCAGAACCCATGGTAGGGCACCATAAAGGCGGCATCAACGCCCCGCCTTAACCCTTGTTCCCCTTATAATGAGGCATGCAATCCACCTTCCCAGGAGGGTAGCCATGGACCCAGATGTGCGCAAACAGGTGTTACGCCTCCTCACCTACGGCCTATACGTGGTCACCGCCGCCCATGGGGGGAGGGCGGCTGCCGACACCGTTAATTGGCTCACCCAGGCCTCCTTTCAGCCACCGCTGGTGGTGGTGGCCATCAAGACCACTAGCCAGCTCCACCCGCTGATCGAGGAGGCCGGCGCCTTCGCCGTTAATGTCCTAGGATCCCACCAAAAGGACGTGGCCCAGGCCTTCTTCCGTCCCAGCCAGGTGGAGGCCGGACGCATCAATGGCTATCCCTTCGAGCCGGGGCCAGCCACGGGCGCTCCCCTCCTTTTGGACTTGCCCGCCTGGTTCGAGGCCCGGGTGACGGATGCCGTCAAGAGGGGAGACCACACAGTATTCGTAGGGGAGGTGGTCTCGGTGGGTCTGCGGTCCCCACAGGTGCGCCCCTTGGAGATGTGGGACACCGGGTGGTTCTACGGGGGCTAAAGCCCTTAGCTCACCTCTTGCAGAGCTCTCCACAAGAGCCCTAGGGCCGCCGTCACCCCGCGGCGTTTGGTGGCCAGCCGCCCCTGGTACAGGCGGTAGCTAGTGGTGCGCACCTGGCCCAAATAGTCCACAGCGATATGTGATGTGCCTGGCGGCTTCCCCTCCAGGGCATCGGGGCCGGCCACCCCTGTGGTGCCCACGCCGATGTGGGCCCCTGCCCTCTCGCGGGCCGCTCGGGCCATGGCCACCGCCACCTCCTCGCTCACCACTCCATGACGGCGGATGAGCTCCATGTCCACCCCCAGGGCAGCCTTAGCCTCCGGCTGATAGGCCACGTAACCCGCTAAGAAGTAGGCCGACGAACCCGGCACGTTGGTGATGGTGTCCGCCAGAAGGCCGCCAGTGAAGGACTCCATGACAGCCAGGGTCAGGCCCTTCTCGCGGAGGAGGCGCCCTACCACCGCCTCCAGGGCCTCGTCGTCCACGCCCCAGATGTAAGGGCCTAAGCGACGCCGCACTTCCTCCTCCAACGGGGCGATAAGCGACTGCGCTTCCTCCACCCCAGAGGCCTTGGCCGCCAGCCTTACGTGTATCCCGTCAGCCCGGGCATAGACAGCCACCGTGGGGTTGCGGGAACGGGTCAGCTCCCCCAGAAGCTCGTCCACATGCCCCTCCCCTAGGCCTAAGGTCTTCAAGGTGCGGGATACGAGCACTTCACCGCGCCCGCGCTGGCGGAGCCTAGGGGCCACCTCCTCCTCCCACATGCGCGTCATCTCCGCCGGGGGGCCAGGCATGGCGACGATGATGCGGCCCTCCTTCTCCACCCACCAGCCGGGGGCCGTACCCCAAGGGTTGGGTATGGGCACGGCGGAAGGGATGAGCCACGCCTGCTTCAAGTTCCTCTCGGGGAAGGAGATGCCACGGGAGGCGAAGAACTGGCGCAGCTGCTGGGCCAGGGCCGCATCCACCTGGGGCTCCTCCCCCAACACCGCCGCGATGGCCTCCCGCGTCACATCGTCATCCGTGGGGCCTAGGCCACCAGTGATGAGGACCAGGTCCGAGCGTCCGTAGGCGCGGCCGATGACCTCCTTCAGCCGCTCCAGGTTGTCCCCCACCACGGTGATGTAGTAGAGGTCAATGCCCATAGCCGGCAGGCGTGAGGCTAGAAAGTGGGAGTTGGTGTCCTGGATTTCCCCCAGCAGGAGCTCCGTCCCTACGGAGATGATCTCAGCTCGCATCTCACCCAAAGCCTAGGACAGGGCAGAGGAGGCGTCAAGGACGAAGGACAGCTATGTTGGGGCCCCGAGCCTCCATTCTGGGGACCACATCCCACACATCCAGGCGGGCACAGAAGTTTACATCGTCCCGCAAGCCCAATGATAAGAGGTAGAGGCCGTGTTGGGTGTTCGCCAGGGCCCCCGCTAGGTCGTCCCGGCAGGCCAGGAAGGCCCAGCGGGCCAACCGCGCACTATCGTCTAGTATCAAGCTGGGCTCTAGGGAGAGGGCAGCGTCCAGGATGGCCCCTGCTCCTATCACGTCCTCAAGGGCCAAGCGTCTCCCCCCTCCCTCGCCAGCACAGACTAGGGCCACAGGGCCATCCACGGCCAGGGCGGCACGGGCCACCGCTTCCCGGTTGAGGAGACACCCCACGAGGACGCCCTTGGCCTCCGCCAGGGAGGCCAGAAGGCGGGTACCGTTGCTAGTAGTGAGGACCAGGCCCTTGCCTCCCACCACCTCTGGCCGCAGCTGAGCTGGCGAGTTGCCCAGGTGAAAGCGCGGCGGTGGCAGACCCCCTCTCTCCCCACAAAGGAGGTAGCCCGAGCGGCGGGCCAAGGAGCGAGCCCGCCTCAGGGATGCCGCAGGCACCACCTCTTGGGCCCCCAGGGCCAGGGCCGTCACTACCGTGGAAGAAGCCCGCAGGACGTCGATGGCTACGCACACCTTCCCCCTGATGTCTAGAGCCCCTGGCAACAACGCCACCTGCCACTGCTTACCTTGACCCATGGCCCCACCTAAAACTATCATCGCCTCACGACGGGGGAGGGATGAGCATGTCCTTTCGTGACCGTCTGCGGGAGGCCCAGAGGCGCCACGGCAGCCTCCTATGCATCGGTCTGGACCCCGACCCCCAGATGCTGGAGGGGCGCCATATACCTTCCTTTCTACAAGCCGTCATCGAGGCCACCTGTGACATAGTCTGCTGCTACAAGGTGAACCTCGCCTTCTTCGAGGTGCTGGGGCCGGGGGGCATGAACGTGCTGCTAGAGGCCATCGCCCCCGTGCCGCCATCGGTCCCCGTCATCGCCGATGCCAAGCGGGGGGACGTGCCCCATGTGGCACGCCTATATGCCCGTGCCCTATTGGAGGTCTACGGCTTCGACGCCATCACCGTCAACCCCTATGGGGGCCCCGATGCCCTCGAGCCCTTCCTGGAGTACCAGGACAAGGGAGTCTTCGTATGGTGTCGGGGGTCCAACCCTGGTGCTGGGCATCTGCAGGCCCTCCCTACGGCCGACGGCCGCCCCTTCTTCCTGGTGGTGGCCGATATGGTGCGGGCGCTAGACAGGGGCAACGCTGGGCTGGTGGTGGGCGCCACCGCCCCCGACGACATCGTAGCAGTGCGCCGCCTGTGTCCCGATATGCCCCTTCTCGTCCCAGGGGTGGGGCCCCAGGGTGGTGACCTGGAGGCGGCGGTGGCGGCTGGCCTGGATAGGGAGGGGGGAGGGCTCATAGTGGTGGTTGCCCGCCGCGTGCTGTATGCTGACGGCCGTCCCCTGGAACCCCAGGCCGTTCGCCGTCGCGCCCAGGCCTTGCGGGACGAGATCGAGAGGGCGAGACAGAAGGCCAGCAGCACCCAAGACCATGCTGGAGGTGGGTGACGTCGTGCAGCTGCGCAAGCCCCACCCTTGCGGGAGCGACCGCTGGGAGGTGGTGCGCACTGGTGCAGACATCGGGCTGCGCTGCCTGGGGTGTGGGCGCCGCATCCTTTTGAGCCCTAGCCAACTAGAGCGCCGCTTGCGCCGCGTGTTGGCGCGCAGCCCCAAGGAGAGCAGCGGGGGTCATGAGTTTTGATGGCGCCACCGTAGTACCCGTGGGGCGGGCTCCACCCTTGCTCAGGGACCGCCGCTTCCTGGCCCTATGGGTAGGCTCCGGCCTAGCCCACACCGCCTACAACGCCCTGCTCTTCACTATGCTCATCGTAGTGCTAGAGGCCACGGGCTCCAGCACCCAGACCAGCTTGCTCATCATCACTCTGGTCATGCCCACCTTGGTATTGGGCCCCTTGGTGGCCGCGCTGATGGACCGCTGGGCCAAGGGGAAGGTGGTGTTGGCCGCCAACGTGTTGAGGGCCGTGACCTGCGTTCTGCTGGCTTTGGGTTACCGCCACGTATGGGCTTTATACCCGCTGGCCCTCTTCTTCTCCACTGGCAACCTGCTATTCAATCCCGCTGTCATGGCCCTTATACCATCGGTGGTCACTAAGGAGCAGCTAGTAAGCGCCAACAGCCTCTACAACTTCACCATCATTGGCTCCCAGCTGGTGGGGCTGGTCTTTTTGGCTCCCACCGTTCTAAAGCTGGGAGGCTCGGTGGGGAGGGAGGCCATGTTCTTGGTGGGCAGCGGCATGTTCGCCGCCTCCGCTTTTTGGTTCTCGCCCCTGATGCGCCTGGGCGGTGGGGGAGGAAACGGTCGCCTGAGGGCCATCCCTGGGGAGCTCAGGCAAGCTCTGGGTCTTCTGGCCCGCGACCGACCATCGGCCGTGGCCCTGGCGCAGCTAACGGTGGGCAACGCCCTTGTCCTGCTTTTCGTGACGCTTATGCCCAGGTACATGAAGGACGTGCTGCACATCTCTCCCAGTAACGCCGCCTTCGTCTTCGCCCCCACAGGGGTGGGAGCTCTAGTAGGCCTACGGGTGCTGCCCTGGGCAGCCAGGCGGTTCGGCAAGGAGAGGCTGGTCCCTGCCGGGATGGTAGGCATTGCCCTTTGCCTAGTCCTGCTGGCCATGGTGGAGCCCTTGGCGGCCTTCATGCGTCGGGCTTCAGGGCCCTTGAACCCCGAGAGGTTGTTGGGCCTCTCCCTTCTCCAGTCCCTGACCATGGTCTTCGCTGGCCCTCTGGGCCTAAGCTATGCTTTCCTCAACGCCCCCGCCCAGACGGTGCTGCATGAGCGGGCCCCCAGCCATATGCGAGGGCGCATATTCACCACCCAGGCGATGGTGGCCCAGTCCCTCTCGCTGGCACCTGTGATATTCATGGGTGCCCTCACCGACCTCCTGGATGCCCTCGCCGGCCCTCCTGGCATCGTGCTCGTCCTGGGGCTCATCGCCGCCGTGATGATGGCCATGGCTGCTGTCAACTGGCGTCTGGTGCGTGGGCACCACGGGAAGCCATGGGCCTCCTAAGGAGGGCAACCTGGGCCCTGGCCCTGCTAATGGCCTGGAGCGCCTGCGGCGACGGGGGCCCGGAATCTGAACCCATGCCCACCATCACCTCTACCCCCATAAGCCATCCGGTGCTGGAGGTGGTGGTGAGGGGGCTGCAGATGCCCGTGGCCCTGGCCCCCTCCCCCGATGGCCGCCTCTTCTTCGCCGAGGTGACGGGTCGTATTCGAGTCATAGATTCTAATGGGCGCCTTCTGGAGACGCCCGTCGCCACCCTGTCGGTGGCCCGCCCTCCTGGCTACTCCGAGCATGGGCTCTTGGGCCTTGCCCTCCACCCCCAGTTCCCCCAGGAGCCATACCTTTACGCCTTCTACACGGTGCCCGATGACCAAGGTCGGCCGGCCAGCCAAAGGGTAGTGCGCTTCCGTCTGGAGGGGAACTCGGCCGTACAGCAGGACGTGATCATCGATGGTCTTCCCACAGGCCGTAGGTGTTGTCACAATGGGGGACGCCTTGCCTTTGGACCCGATGGCATGCTTTATGTCACCTTAGGGGACGCGGAGGCCCGCCACATGGCCCAGGACCCAACCACCCTGGAGGGCACCCTCCTGCGCTTGGCCCCCGATGGCTCAGTGCCCCCTGACAACCCCTTCCCAGGCTCACCCGTCTTCGCCTATGGCCTGCGTAACGTCTTCGGCATCGCCTTCCACCCTGGCACCGGCGAGCTTTGGGCGAGCGATAACGGGCCCAGCGGCGGCGATGGTCCCCGCGGCCACGACGAGCTGAACATCATCGTGGCCGGGGGCAATTACGGGTGGCCGGTGGCCTTCGGCCTGGCCCGAGACCCGAGGTTTATAGACCCTGTATACGATTCGGGCCCCGTAGCCACCGTCCCCACAGGTATGACCGTCTACTGGTCAGATGCCCTCCCCTTCCGGGGCGACCTCCTTTTCTGTTCTTGGCGTCTAAAGACCCTCCTACGCGTCCCCGCACCACAACTGGAGGAGTTACGTAACGGTCTGCGGAGGACAGTGGACCCCATCGATACCGGCTACCCCTGTTCGCTGGACGTGAAACAGGGCCCCGCCGGCTCCCTCTACCTTTCCGACGACACAGCTATCTATAGACTTCTCTCTAAGAGAGAGCCGTGACCTCTAAAGGCCTCGAGCTCTGGGGGGGCCCAACTGAACGGCGCCCGAACGCTGACGCCGCCCCCTGAAGCCCCTATGTAAAGCGTTAGCGGCGGCCTTTCAGAATATATCGCCCTGGGTCCTGCTGGAACTTGTTCTTGCACCCCTCACAGCAGAAGTAATATACGTGGCCAGCGTATATGGTGGAGGCAGGGGCCGTCTGGGGCTCCACTTCCATGCCACATACAGGGTCCTTGACCATCCTCCCACCTCCAAGAGGCCATGACTAGCGTTCCCAAGCGTATGATAGCAGCTGGCCCTAGCGGCTGACATGCCCAAGGCGTTACCGGCCACCACGGCGCCTGCGCACCAGCAGAGGCGGTATGATGGGGGAGAGGATGATAAGGAGCAAAAAGGCCACCCAGGCCGCGCCCCCCAAGCGGGCTGCCCACGTATAATCGCCCGGCAGGGTGGCCAAGAGGAAGGCCATCCCCCCTGCCAAGGCCGCAGCCCACACCAGCGCCCAGCCCATCTCAGAGCTCCCCCCTAGCAAGGGGCATAGCAGCTGGTGATGGAGAAGGGCCCCACGATGGCGGCCGCCAGGCCCGCATAGTGGCCGAGTTGAGGGTCACCGAGAGGGAGCTGAGGGCCATGAGCAGGGCAGCCACCTCCGGCCCCACCAGCCGCCCGGTGAGGGGATAGAGGACGCCGGCCGCGATGGGGATGGTAACAACGTTGTAGATGAAGGCCCAGGCCAGGTTCTCCTTCACCTTCCTCATGGTGAAGCGGGCTATGCGGATGGCAGTCACCACATCGCGAGGATCGTCCCTCACCAGGATGACATGGCCCGTCTCCTTGGCCACGTCAGCGCCCGAGCCCAGGGCCATCCCCACATCCGCCTGGGCCAGGGCTGGGGCATCGTTGATGCCATCGCCCACCATGGCCACGCGCAGGCCCTGGGCCTGCAGCTCCTTCACCTTCTCCACCTTGTCCTGGGGCCTCACCTCCGCCAGCACCTCTTCTATGCCCAGGCGCTGCGCCACCGCTTGCGCCGTGCGCCAATTATCGCCGGTGAGAAGGAAGACCTGAAGGCCCATGCGCTTCAGCTCCTGCACCGCTTCAAAGGAGGTGGGCTTGAGGGTATCGGCCGCGGCCACCAGCCCTAAAAGCCTTCCATCCACGCCCACAAACATCACCGTATTGCCATCCTCCTCCAATCGCCGGGCTTGGTCCTCCAGGGCAGATGGGTCCACTCCTGCGTCCATCATGAGGGAGCGATTGCCCAGGACCACCCGATGACCTCCATATGTGGCCTCCACCCCTTGCCCAGGCAGGGCCTGGAAGCCATCAGGCTCGGGCACGTCCAAACCCCGGGTGCGGGCCTCCCGGATAATAGCCGCTGCCAGAGGATGCTCCGACGACCTCTCGCTGATGGCCGCCCAACGTAACACCTCCTCGGGGGTCGCACCTGGGACGGCCACCACCTCCGTGACGGAGGGAGAGCCGACGGTGAGGGTACCCGTCTTGTCCAATACCACTGCCTGCACTCTGGCCGACGCCTCTATAGCGTCGGCCCCCCTGAAGAGGATTCCCCGGGTGGCAGCGATGCCCGAGCCGGCCATCATGGCCGCAGGCGTGGCGAGGCCCACAGCGCACGGGCAGGAGATGACCAGCACCGTCACCGAGACTAGGAAAGCGAAGCCAAAGGCGCCCATCTGGGCTAGCTCCCCCGCCCCCAGCAAGAGGCGAGTCTGGGGCTGGAACCACCGCTGGTAGCCCACGAAGAACCAGAAGAGGAAGGTCAACAGAGCTAAGGCGTGTACCCCCAAAATGAAATGGCCCGCCACCCAGTCGGCCAGCCGTTGGATGGGGGCTCGTCTCCCTTGGGCCTCCTCCACCAGCCGGATCATCTGGGACAAGACCGTCTCCCTGCCCACGCGGGTGGCCCGCATCTTGAAGGCCCCCGTACGGTTTATAGTGCCGCCCAGAACCGCATCGCCGGGCCCCTTCTCCACCGGCATGCTCTCACCAGTCATGATGGACTCGTCCACCACCGAATAGCCTTCCACCACCACCCCATCCACAGGCACTGCCTCCCCGGGCCGCACCAGGCATGTATCTCCCACCTCCAGCTCATCAATGGGGACCTCCACTTCCTGGCCATCCCTAAGGACATGGGCCCGCCGCGGCTGCAGGCGCATGAGCCGTCTTATGGCCTCCGAGGTCCGGCCACGGGTGAGGGCTTCCAAATACCTCCCAAGGACGATGAAGGTGGTGAGAAAGGCCGCCGACTCATAGAACACCGCCCTCTCCCCGCCGAAGCCGGCCTCAGGCCAGACGGTGTTGATGACCGCTATAAGGTATGCCGAGCCTATGCCCGTGGCATAGAGGAGGTTCATGTCAGCTACACCATGGCGTAGGCCGTTGTAGCTGCTGACGAAGAACTGACGGGCCGGCCCCATCAGTATGGGGGTTGTCAGGGCCATGAGGACCCATTTGTTGGCCAAGACCGCCGGCACCACCCCTTGCAGGGCCCACATGTCGCGGAAGGAGCCCAACATCACCAAAACAGCTAGGGGTACCACAGTTATGAGGTTGATGAGCTGGCGGCGCACCTCCTCTTGGCGCGCCCATCTCTCCCGGTCAAGGGCCGTCTCCCCCTCGCCCAGCTCCTCCACCTGGTAGCCGAGGGCCCGCAACATCCTCTTCATGGCCCCAGGGGAGGCCATATCCTGCAGATAACGCACGGTGACTACCGAGGTGTCCCCGTTCACCTCCACATCCGCTACCCCGTCCATGCTTCCTAGGGATTCCTGTATGCGCTCCCAATCGCCTTCGCGTGTCGCGCCCACCACTAGGAGGCGGACGGTGGCCAGGGGCACATGGTACCCCGCCTCACGCACCGCCTCTTCTATCTGCCTCAGCCCCACCTCGGGGCGGACCACCACCGCCGCCTTGGCCGCCGCCAGGTTGACCGAGGCCTCCTCCACCCCGGGCAGGCGCCTAAGGGCCCTCTCCACCCGCCTGACGCAGGCAGCACACGTCATCCCCACCACTGGAACGACGAGCTGCCGTCTCCCGTCCTGGGCGGCAACCCCCTTCATTCCCTTCATCTCAGCTCCCATCTTACTACCGGGAGCCTCCCCCCATAAGGCCTTCCCGAGGTCAGGAGAAGTGGGCGATGACCTCCTCAGAGAAGAGGAGGAAGGGCTGGGGGTGGAGGCGGACGAAGGGCTGCAGGTAGACCTCGTGCACACCTAGCTCGACATAGCGGGCCAGGTGCTCCCGCATTTGGGAGAAGGACCCGGCCAGAATGCGCTGACGGGCCTCCTCCTGCGTTATGCCCTGGTAGGCGGCCATACCTGAGACCATGCGGCCAATGCGCTCCTCGTCCTCGGTGGGCAGGAAGGGCATGGTGACGGTGATGCGGATCTGGGAGGGGTCCCGCCCTACCTCTTGGCAGTGCCGATGCAGCACCTCCACCTTACGGGCCACCTCTTGTGGGGAGCCGAACACGTTCATGGCATCGGCGTACTGGGCAGCTATGCGCAGGGTCCGCCTCTCACCCCCTCCTCCCACGTAGATGGGTGGGTGGGGCTGCTGGACGTTGGGTGGGTTGTATGGGGCGCCCTCCAGCTGGTAGTAGCGCCCCTTCCAGCTCACAGGCTGCTGGCCGCTGGTCCATAGGAGCTTTATCATATGCAGGGCCTCCTCCAGCCGGTCCATGCGTTCACGCACCGGCGGGAAGGGTATGCCGTAGCACCGGTGCTCGAACTCATGCCAGGCAGCCCCTATGCCGAAGTTGAGACGCCCACCCGAGATGTGGTCGACGGTGGTGGCCATCTTGGCAAGCACCGCTGGGTGCCGATATGTCACCCCACTTACCAGGACGCCCACCCGCACCCGCGAGGTGGCATAGGCCAGAGCAGCAAGCAACGTCCACCCCTCAAGGTGCGGGCCATAGGCGTTGAAGGCCGTGCCGAAGCCGGTGACGAAATGGTCTACCACCCAAAGGGACGTAAAGCGGGAGTTGCGGTCCAGCTCCCGCCACAGGTCATGGAGATCCTGCCAGCTGGCGTTGGCCTGGCTACTCTGGACACCGAACTCCATAGCCCCCTCCTAGCCTTGTTCTTCTCACCATCTTAAGGCCTAAGAGCAGGCTTCACTATACCCACCTTGCCTCCACCGGCCGCGGGGTCTGATAATGTGACTGCTCAAGGCGAAAGATGCAGGCTATGGAAAGACAGGACACCGCCCTGGACCGCCTCCTGGAAGGAGGGCAGGTGCCCGTCTTGCCCACCAGCGTGGACGTGCGCGATCACCGCTTTCAAGAGAACATGGCCCGCATGCGCCATCTGGTGGCCGAGCTGCGGCACAGGCTGGAGCTGGTGCGGCGAGGAGGGGGAGAGGAGCAGATACGCCGCCATCGCGCCCGCGGCAAGCTCACCGCCAGGGAGCGCATCGAACGTCTCCTTGATCCCGGCACGGCCTTCCTGGAGCTCTCCCCTCTGGCTGCCTGGGGGATGTATGGGGATGAGGCGCCTGGGGCAGGCATCGTTACCGGCATCGGCCGGGTATGTGGGCAAGAGGTGGTCATCGTAGCCAACGACGCCACAGTGAAGGGGGGCACATACTATCCTATCACCGTCAAGAAGCACCTCCGGGCCCAGGAGATAGCCGAACAGAACCGCCTCCCCTGCATTTACTTGGTGGACTCCGGGGGTGCCTTCCTCCCCCTGCAGGCGGAGGTCTTCCCCGACCGTGACCACTTCGGGCGCATCTTCTATAACCAGGCGCGCATGTCGGCCCAGGGCATACCCCAGATCGCCGTGGTGATGGGGCCATGCACTGCCGGGGGGGCCTATGTCCCGGCCATGAGCGATGAGGCCATTATCGTCCAGGGCACGGGCAACATCTTCATCGGCGGCCCGCCCCTGGTGAAGGCAGCCACCGGCGAGGAGGTCTCCGCCGAAGAGCTGGGCGGGGCCTACGTCCACACCTACATCTCCGGCGTGGCTGACCACTACGCCCAGAGCGATGAGGAGGCCCTGGCCATCTGCCGCAGCGTGGTGGCCAACCTGGGCCAGGCCCAGAAGCACATCCCCTGGCCAGTGACCCCTCCTGAGCCCCCCCTCTACGACCCCGAGGAGATATACGGCATCGTCCCCTCAGATCTGCGCCAAAGCTTCAACGTGCGGGAGGTCATCGCCCGGCTGGTGGACGGCAGCCGCTTCCAGGAGTTCAAGGCCAACTACGGCACCACTTTGGTGTGCGGGTTTGGCCGCATCATGGGATACCCGGTGGGCATAGTGGCCAACAATGGTATCCTCTTCTCGGAGAGCTCCGTTAAGGGGGCCCACTTCATCGAGCTATGCGCCCAGCGCAAGATCCCCCTCATCTTCCTGCAGAACATCACCGGCTTCATGGTGGGCAAGCGCTACGAGCACGAAGGGATCGCCAAGCATGGGGCCAAGATGGTCACCGCCGTGGCCTGTGCCCAGGTGCCCAAGTTCACCGTCATCATCGGCGGGTCCTTCGGTGCCGGCAACTACGCTATGTGCGGCCGGGCCTATGCGCCTCGCCTCCTCTGGATGTGGCCCAACGCCCGGATCTCGGTCATGGGAGGGCAACAGGCAGCCCAAGTCCTCCTCACGGTCCGCCTGGACAACTTACGCGCCCAGGGTAAGGACATGAGCCCCGAGGAGCAGGAGGAGTTCATGCGCCCCATCCTCCAGAAGTACGAGGAGGAGGGCAACGCCTATTACAGCACCGCCCGCCTGTGGGACGATGGCATCCTCGACCCTCTGGAGACGCGCCAGGCCTTGGCCTTGGGCATAAGCATGTCCCTCAACGCTCCCATCCCCGAACCTAGCTTCGGTGTGTTCAGGATGTAGCCATGAGCGCCGTCCAGGTGAGCCGCGATGGTCCAGTGGCCACGGTCACCCTGTGCCGGCCGGAGGTCCGCAACGCCTTCAATGAGGAGGTCATAGCCCTCCTGGCCCAGGCCTTCATGGCCCTGCGAGACCAGGAGGGGCTGAGGGTGGTAGTGCTGCAGGGGGAGGGGCCCACCTTCTGCGCCGGCGCCGACTTGGAGTGGATGCGTCGGGCCGCCTCCTGGAGCGAGGAGGAGAACCGACGTGATGCTTTAGCCCTGGCCTCCATGCTCAGGCTGGTGGCCACCTTCCCCCGTCCGGTGGTAGCGCGTGTGCAAGGCGGGGCCTACGGCGGGGGAGTGGGGCTTATAGCCGCCGCCGACCTGGCCATCGCTGCCGAGGATGCCCAGTTCGCCTTCACCGAGGTGCGCCTGGGGCTGGCCCCAGCCACCATCTCCCCTTACGTCATCGAGAAGATAGGCCCGGCCTGGGCCCGACGCCTTTTCCTCACCGGCGAGCCCATCTCGGCGCGCCGCGCTTATGAGTTGGGCCTCCTCTATCGGATAGTCCCCCCAGCGGAGCTGGACGCCGCTGTGGCGGAAACAGTGCGGGCCATCTTGCAGGGAGGGCCGCAGGCCCAGGCCGCATGTAAGGAGCTGGTAGCCCGCGTCGCTGCCGACCCATCGCCCCAGGTGGACGAGTATACCTCTCGCCTCATCGCCCAGCTGCGAGCTGGGGAGGAGGGGAAGGAGGGGGTGCAGGCCTTCCTGGAGAAGCGGGCCCCCAGGTGGCGCTATGTTTAGGAAGGTCCTCATCGCCAACCGCGGCGAGATAGCTGTCCGCATCATCCGCACCTGCCGGGCCCTGGGGATCCGCACGGTAGCCGTCTATTCGGAGGCCGATAGGCAGGCCTTGCACACCATGGAGGCCGATGAGGCGGTGCTCATCGGCCCGCCACCTGCCCAGGAGAGCTACCTCAACATCCGGGCCATCCTGGAGGCCGCCCGGCGCACAGGGGCAGAGGCCTTGCACCCCGGCTATGGCCTTCTGGCCGAGAACCCAGAGCTAGCCCAGGCCTGCCAGGAGGCCGGCATCGTCTTCGTTGGGCCTCCGCCCCAGGCCATGCGGGCCATGGCCGACAAGGCCGCCGCCCGTCGCCTTGTATCCTCCCTGGGCATACCCGTCATACCCGGCTACGACGACCACCTGCAACGCGACGAGGACCTATTGCGGGCGGCCCAGGAGCTGGGCTTCCCCATCATGGTGAAGGCCGCCGCTGGGGGCGGAGGCCGGGGCATGCGGTTAGTAGGCCGCCTCGAAGAGCTACCCCAGGCCCTCGAAAGCGCCCGTCGTGAGGCCCAGGGGGCCTTCGGCGACGGCCGCCTCCTCCTGGAACGGGCCATCGCCGGCGCCCGCCACATCGAGGTGCAGATAGCCGCCGATGCCCATGGCCACGTCATCCACCTGGGGGAGAGGGACTGTTCCCTGCAGCGCCGCCACCAGAAGGTCATGGAGGAAGCCCCCTCCCCCTCGGTGGACGAAGGGCTACGCCATCGCCTCGGGGAGGCAGCCACGGCTATCGCCAGGGCCATAGGGTACCGAAACCTGGGGACGGTGGAGTTCCTGGTGGACAGCCAGGGCCGCTTCTACTTCCTGGAGATGAACACGCGCCTGCAGGTGGAGCACGGCGTCACCGAGATGGTGACCGGGCTGGACCTGGTGGCCATGCAGCTAGCCATCGCCACCGGCGAGCCATTACCTCTTCAGCAGGAGGATTTGCGGATACAGGGGCACGCCATCGAATGCCGCATCTACGCCGAGGACCCCCTGCGGGGCTTCTTGCCCCGCAGCGGACGTATCCACGTCTTCCGGCCCCCGCAAGGGGAGAACATCCGCCACGATGTGGGGATCTACGAGGGGGTGGAGGTGTCCCCATATTACGACCCCTTGTTGGCCAAGGTGTTGGCCTGGGGGAGCGATCGCCAGCAGGCTCTGATGCGCATGGCCTGGGCCCTATCCCATTACCGCCTCGATGGGGTCCAGAGCAATCTGGCCTTCCTGCAGGCCGTCCTCCGCCACCCTGCCGTCCAGACGGGGTCGGTGACGGTAGACATGGTGGAGGGGCTGGATATGGCCACCCTTCTGGCGCCCCCTGCAGAGGCCTTGCTGGCCCTCTTGGCGGCCTTGGCCACTGGCGCCCTGGGCTTTCACGACCCCTGGCTGGCCTTAGGCCCCTGGCGAGTGGGGGGACGGATGCACCTTGTCATGGAGCACGCAGGAGAGGAGCTCACCTTGGAAGCCCAGCGGGAATGGGAAGGGTGGTGGACGCTAGCCCTGGGCGAACACAAGCTGCGGGCCCGCCTCTCATCTCCTCGGCCGGGCCAGGTGATGGTGGAGGGGGAGGGGAGCACCTACACCGCCCAGGTGGAGGCCCTGGGCCGGGGTCTCTGGGTGACCATAGGCGACCGCTCGTTCCTCTTCCGCTGGCCCGACCCCGCGCGCCGGGCAGCCACAGCAGGGCCTAAGCACCGCCTCGGCCACGACCTACGCGCCCCCCTCAACGGCACTGTCATCCGCGTCATGGCCCGCGAGGGGGACGTGGTGCAAGCCCACCAGGTGCTTGTGATAATAGAGGCCATGAAGATGGAGCATAACGTGGAGGCCCCCGTCTCGGGGCGGGTGTGGCGAGTCCGCTGTCGTGAGGGCCAGCAGGTGGAGGAAGGCCAGGTGCTCATAGAGCTGGCCCCATTAGGGGGTGAGGAGCCGTGAAGTGGCCTGAGAGCATCGTCATCACCGAGGTGGGGCCTCGCGATGGCCTTCAGAACGAGGCCCGCCCCATTCCTGTGGAGGGGAAGGTGGCCCTCATCGAGAGGCTCGCCCAGACAGGTCTCAGGCGCATAGAGGCAGTCTCCTTCGTCCACCCCAGGGCGGTGCCCCAGATGGCCAACGCCGAGGAGGTGATGGCCTCCCTGCGCCGCCACCCTGGGGTGACGTATATTGGCCTGGTCCCCAACCTAAAGGGCGCCCAGAGGGCCGTGGCCGCCGGCGTGGACGAGCTGGCCACTGTGGTATCGGCATCCCAGTCCCACAACCGGGCCAACCTCAATGCCACTATCGAGGAGACCATGACCCAGATCGCCCAGATAGCTGCCTTGGCCAAGGATGCAGGCCTTCCCTGGGCCGGCTACATATCCACAGCCTTCGGCTGCCCTTATGAGGGCAAGGTGGACGCCGACGTGGTCATCTCTTTGGGCCAGGCCTTGCACCGCCTGGGGGCCTACGCCGTGAGCCTCGGGGACACCATTGGGGTGGCCAACCCTCGTCAGGTCTACGAGCTGGTCTCCCGCTTCCTTAAGGAAGTGCCAGGGGTGGAGCTACGCCTCCATTTCCACGACACGCGCGGGGTGGCCCTCGCTAACGTGGTGGCGGCTATGCAGGCAGGGGCTACCCAGTTCGATGGCTCTGTGGGTGGCCTGGGGGGATGCCCCTACGCGCCAGGGGCCTCAGGCAACGTGGCCACCGAGGACCTGGTGGCCATGGCCGAGGCCATGGGCATACGCACGGGCGTGGACCTGCACGCCTTGGTGGAGGTATCCTGGTTCGCCGAGGAGCTGGTGGGCAGGCCTCTAGACGGCAAGGTGCGCCGCGCCCTGAGGCGCCCTCCGTGACGCCGACCATGCTAACATGGAGAAGGGGCCTGCCTAGGCCCTAGTGCCGGGGTGGCGGAATCGGCAGACGCGGCGGACTTAAAATCCGCTGCCGGTCTCCCGGCGTGTGGGTTCGAGCCCCACCCCCGGCACCAAAACCGTATTTGGAGGGCCCCTCTGGAGCCCCAAAAGAGAGCAGTCGCTGCGGGCAGGCCTGCCGTTGACAGCAATTTTGACAGCAATGGGCTACGGCCTTACCAGCTCGTCCAAGGCCTGGGCCGCCGCCTCGTGTAAGGAGGGGGCGACATGGCTGTAGAGGTCGAGGGTGACAGTCACGGTGCTGTGGCCCAGCATGTCGGCCACCACCTTGGGATGCACCCCCCGTGCCAGGAGGTGGCTGGCAGCGGTGTGACGCAGGTCGTGGAAGCGGACGCGGGGCAGCCCCGCTCGCTCCAGCAGCCGGCGAAAGCGCTTGGTGACGGCGGTGCCCGAGAGGGGCCTGCCCAGCTCGTCGCAGAAGACCAGGTCATGGTCCTCCCATAGCTCCCCGGCCCGCAATCGTTCCTCCAGCTGGGCCCTCCGGTGCCGCCTCAGCGCCTCTACCGCCCCCGCGGCGAGCGTCACCTGGCGGCGGCTGCGGGCCGTCTTGGGCTCGGCGAAAACGAAGCCCTCCCGCGTCCTCTGGAGGGTCGCCCTCACCTGGAGGACGCCCCGCTCCAGGTCCACGTCCCGCCAGCGGAGGGCCAGCAGCTCCCCTTGCCTCATGCCGGTCGCCAGGGCCAGGGTGTAGAGGGCGGCCAGCCTGTCGCCCTGGGCCGCCTCCAGCAGGCGCAGGGCCTCCTCCTGGGTCAGGGTGGCCATCTCGCGCCCCTCCCGGCGGGGTGGCCTCACCAGCCTGGCCACGTTGCGGGGCAGGAGCCCCCAGGCCTCCGCCTGGCCTAGGCTACGCCTCAGGACGGCATGGACATGGCGCACCGAGGCCGGCGACAGGCCCTCCTGGAGCTTTTGGGCGTAGAGCGATTGGAGATGGGCGGGCGAGAGACGGACTAGGGGGATGTCGCCCAGCGCCGGCAGCACGTGGAGCCGGACGCATTCCTCGTAGCGCTGCCAGGTGCGGGGCCGGAGCGACGGCCGAACTGCTCCTAGCCAGTCTAGCAGGTAGCGGCGCAGGTTCAGCCGCTCCCGGCCCATGGGCAGCCCCTCCGCCACCAGGCGGCGGGCCTCCTCTAGCTTGCGCCGGGCCTCCTGATAGGTGCGGCCATAGACATACTTGCGGCCACCACCGGGGAGGGTGATGGCCCCAGCCCACCTCCCGTCCTTGCGCCGGTATATGCTCCCCTCGCCGCTACCCCTGCGCTTCCCCATGGGACACCTCATCCCTGTGGCGCTTGCGGGCCCGCTCGTCCCGCTTTCTCAGCTTGGCCGGCAAGGGCGAACCCCTGCACCTCTTGCAGAAGTGGCGCACCCCCCGCCGGGGCTTCCTGGTCGGCAAGAAGGGCTCCTGGCAGCCAGCGCACAGGGCGACGTCCGCCACCCTCCCCCAGACGAGTCCCGCCAGCTGCAGGGCGACAAAGGGGGCAAAGCCCACCCCCAGGCCTGCTAGCCCCGCTACCTCCAGCCAGCCCTCCTCGCCAACGGCCTGGACCGCGAAACAGATGTCAGAAAAGTCTGCCTCACCGAGCAGCTCTGCCCCCTCCTCCAGGGCATCGGCAAGACTGAGGAAGCAGGTGCGTAACCTCACCCTGAGGCCCTCGGTCGTGACCTGGGGCTCCAGGTCGAGGAGCGGCCTAATCCAGGCCGCCGCTGTCCATTCCAGAGCCAAGAGTAAGTCCTCAGGCCTGGCAGACGGGTAGCCCGGGGTGCGCCGGCGGCGTAGCCCCGGCCACCGTGGGCTGAGCGGGCCGGCCGTCGCCTCCCACCAGACTCGCTCTGGAGGCACCTTCCCCTGGCGCAGCCAGGACAGGGCCTCCAGGAGATACCGCAACCAGCGGGCATGCGCCAACCAGCCCTCGAGCGACTCCCCCACCGCCCACCCCCCATAGGGCAGGTGGACCAGGTGGGGCTTGGAGCAGCAGAACCAGCCCCTTCCCTCCCGCGGCTGGGGCTGGGGCTCCCGCCCAGACAGCAGCTGGAGCAGCCAACGTGAGCCCTTGGCCCGCAGGTAGTCATGCTCGCAGAGGCCCAGGGGGCCATAGCGGCTGGCCACCCTCTCGGCAGAGCGCCTGTCGACCACACGGGCGAACTTGAGGAGGAGGCCACGGACATCCGCTCGGCCGCGGGGCTTGGCTATGCGTTCCACCATGTCGCTGAGCCCATACGGCCCCTCGGGATGGTAAGCTGACCAGAGAAGCAGCCCGTCCTTGACCCCCAGGAAGGGGGGCGGCTCTATCTGCGAGGGTTCTAGGCCCAGCGCCGCAGGGCCCAGCCCGGCCAGCAGCCGGCCTTCCTCGTCCGTCGCCCCGTCTAGCTGCTCTAGCTGTCTGACGAACGAGCTGGTGTCACGCATAAGTCACGTCGAAATGATAGCGCAACAGGTCAAGCTGTGTCACTGTATGCGTTGGAGGTGATAAGGTGACTGAGCGTCTCGCAGTGACAGTCCCCCAAGCGGCGGAAATGCTGGGGCTGGGGCGCTCGACGACGTGGCAGCTGGTGCGAAGGGGCCGGCTGCGCTCGCTGCGAGTCGGGAAGCGCGTGCTGATCCCGGTCCGCGAGCTCGAACGCTTCCTCACCGAGGCCATGGCGGAGGCGGAGAACGGCAGGTGAGGCAGTGGGACGCGACGATAAGCCCCCACCAGCCTGGGGGCGGCGGGGGCGCAGGCAGCGGAGGCGTTGGTGGGGCCTCCAGCTGCCAGTATAGCCCCATCGCTGGTGCCCGCGCCATCTCCCGCGTCTTGACCAAGTTGGAGGAGGCGGGCTGCCGCCCCGTCGGCAAGAACGGCACATGGACGGCCTTCGGCCCTGGCCACCATGACGGCCGCAGGCGGGGCCTCAGCATCCGTGAGGCCCCCGACGGTAGGGTCCTTCTTCACTGCTTCCACGGCCGACCCACGGAGGAGATCCTGACAGCCCTCGGCCTCTCGTGGGGGGACCTCTTCCCGCCGGAGGAACGCCGCAACGGCAGCGACCGACATCAACAGCAGCAGGGCAAGAGGCCCCAGGTCCAGGAAGAGGGCGGATGGCCCACTGAGGACGCAGCCTTCAAGTGGCTCCACGAGAAGACGGGCTGCCCCAGGGTGCTGGCTGGCGTCCTGGGTGTCCGCTACCAGGATGGGGGGCTCTGCCTCACCTGGCCCGGCATCCAGGCCAACATGGTGAGGCGTGGCCCCAGGGACCCATGGACGTGGGAGGCCGAAGAGCACGAGGGGAGGAGGCCAGACCTGTGGCCTCTCCCCCTCTTCCCTGCCCGGACTGTCTGGCTCACCGAGGGGCCCACCGACTGCCTGGCGCTGCGGGCCGCTGGCCTCCCCGCCTACGCCAGCGTCAAGGGAGCGGGCCGTGACCTAGGGCGGGTGTTGCGTGCCCTGAAGGAGGCGGGCGTGGAGGAGGTGGTCGTCGTCTATGACCTGGACAGTGCGGGGCGCGCAGGGGCCGAGAAGCTGGCAAAGGCCGCCCAGGAGGCGGGCTTAAGGGTGCGGGGGGTGGAGCTGCCCCATTACCTGGCCTTGGTGGGCGGCAAGGATATATGCGACTTGCTGGCCACCCTGGGCGGGGACGTGCGGCGGCTGCGGGAGATCATCAAGGGGCTGGCGGCAGCGGCCACCATCACACCGTCACACCGTCACCATATAGGAAGTGGTGATGATGGACGTGATGGCGGAGGCCCCCTGCCCTTGTCGACCTACCTGGGCTCGCAGGGCGTCCCCTGGCTGGTGCAGGGCCTCATCCCCCAGGGCTACGTTACGAACCTGTATGGCGACAGCGGGCAGGGCAAGAGCTATTTGGCCCTCTACTTGGCCGTCTGCGTAGCTGCGGGCCTCCCCTTCCTGGGCATCCCCACCGCAGCGGGGACCGTGCTGTATCTAGACTGGGAGCTGTCGGGCGAGGCCCAGGGCGAGAGGCTGGGGAGGCTGCTGCGGGGTATGGGCCTCCACGAGGGCCCAGACCGCCTCTACTACCGGCGCATGGAAGCCCCTCTAGAGGACTGCTGGGAGGACGTCAAGGGGTGGTGCGCTACCCTTAACCCTGCCCTGGTGGTCGTGGACAGCTACCAGGCTGCCACCGGCCTCGACCCCCTCAAGCCCCAGGCCGTCTCCCGTGCCTACGGCCTCCTGCGGGAGTTGCGCTGCGCCGTGGTGGTCATCGACCATCAGGCCAGGGCCGGTGACGCCCCCTACGAGGCCCGGTGGGAGTTCGCCAGCTCCTACAAACGGCACCTGGCCCGCTCCTCCCTCCAGCTGGAACGCACCGGCGAGAGGGGAGGGCGGGAGATGGGGCTGGTGCTCAGGCATCAGAAGAACACCTTCGGCCCCCGCCACCAGGACATAGAGTTGGTGCTGGCCTTCCGCGAGGACGGTGCCATCGTCATCGAGAGAGCTGCAGCCGCCCAGGCCCAGGACGGACGCCTCTTCGGCCTGCGGGGCGACCTAATGCGTGCCCTAACCGAGATGGGGCAGGCCACGGCCGAGGAGCTGGCCTTAGCCCTCGACGCCGACGTGGGCACCGTGCGCAACATCCTGACGTCCCTGAGGCGGCAGGGCAGGGTCGTGGTGGTGGGCCGGGGTGGGCAAAGCGGGAAGGCGGCGGTCTACTCGTTGGGGACGCTCCCCTCTGCGGCACCATCATCATCACATGCATATAGTGACGGTGTGACGGTCGTGACGGACGCCCCCACCGAGCCCACCGACCAGCAGCCGGGCCGCCCCCCAGCTTGGGTCACCGATGTGCTTACGGAGTTCGGGGTCGAAGAGGAAGAGTGTTTCGGGGCCGAGGAGCCCCCTCACCCGCCACGGCCCTGCCCCCGCTGCCATGGTGAAGGCGAGCCCCTGCGAGGAGGGGGCAAGGCCCAGTGCCGGCGCTGCCTCTTGGTCTTCCCTTCCCAGGTGCTGGATGACCTGCTGGCCCAGGCGGGCTTCGAGCCTCAGCCGGAGGACACCGCCCAGGACGCCGGGCCGCCCCCTCCCTGGGCCCACCTGCCGCTGTGGGCGCAGCAAGTGGTGGCGGAGTTCTGCGCGGCCTCGCCCGACGGCGGGTTGCGGTGGAAGGATCACATGCCTCCCGCCGCGGGGCCTGATAACCCTCCCCCCTGTGCGGTCTGTGGCGCACCTGGTGAGTACACCGAGGAAGGGCGGACCTGGTGGTGTTGGCTACATGGTCCTGCCGCGATGACGACGGGAGGTGATGAGCCATGGCGGGTATAAGCGACCGCGTGTGCCGGGGGTGCGGCGCCAGTATCGCCCATCGCCACCGCCGCGCTTGCTATTGCAGCCGGCGCTGTGGCTGGCGGGTGCGGCAGCGGCGGCGGCAACGGCTGCGGAGTGCAGGGAAACCGCCTGGGGGCCAGTGAGGTCGGGGCTCCAGTTAATGGGAAAGGAGGTGAGTGAGCATGTCACGGGAGGAACGTCTCATCGAGGCCGGCCTCCGGGCGTGTGAGCACGGGCTGGTGGCCTTGGAGTTCGTCATGGACAGGCTTTTGGCGGCGACGAAAGGGCGAGACGAGATGGATATGCTGCAGGCGGTGCACGATGCCGGGAAGGGGGTCTTCGAGGCCAAGGAGGCATTGGAGGCCGTCGCTGGAATCCTAAAAGAGCTGGAGCAGGGCTTCAAAGTGGAGCGGGTGCAGAGAGACAAGGAGCGCTAAATTAAGGGGAAGCCCATGGTAACGCTGGAGGACATCCGCCAGCTGGCGGGCCGAGAGTTGCTGAGCCGGGCCTTTGTGTTGGCTACCAAGCGGCTGGAGGAGGCCGACGCTGAGACCATCTTCGCCCTCATTGTGAAGGTCCTGGAGGCGGATGCCCGAGGCCGCCGCCATCTGTATTGGGCACCCATGGCCTCTCCTGGCCCCGGGTGGTGCCCGACGTGTGGCTTGCCCGTCGTGGGGAGGAAGCGGGGCGCCATCTATTGTTCCCGACGATGTGGAGCCACGGCCCGCCAGCGGCGGAGACGGGGGAAGAAGGCCCTATCTGAAATGGGCGCCTTGTCACGCCTTCCCTATCTAGGGGTGTCACGCCCTGGGCCGCCCTATCTGAGGGAGGGTCATGAGGATGCCCTGTGGCAGGAGCTTCGTCCCCCTGCCCCAGGTGCGGGACCGGCACTGCGCCCTGCACCGGATGGAGGGTTAGGATGGGGCGGGCAGAGAAGACATCACCCTGACGTTGCTGGCCCCGGTGGGGGCCGAGGAGGCTAGAAGTCATCCCGAAATATTGAGTGGTGGTCGGCCTCTGCCCCAAGCTGTGGCCGAGAGGCAAAGGAAGAGGTCTCAGCCATGGAGCGGATGCTGACCGACGAGCAGTGGGGCCGCATCGCCCCACATCTCCCTCCCCAGAAGCCCCGGGGCAGGCGGAGGGCCGATGACCGCCAGACCCTGGAGGGCATCCTGTGGGTGCTGAAGACGGGCTCCCGTTGGCAGGACCTGCCCAGGGGTTACGGCAGCAAGACCCGCTGCCACCGCCGCCTCAAGGAGTGGCAGGAGCAAGGGGTGTGGGAGAGGCTCTGGCACGCCTTCCTCTCCACCCTGGACCAGGCGGGGAGGCTCCAGGGGGAGAGGGCCTTCATGGATGCCATCTTCCTCCCCGCCAAAAAGGGGGAGAGAAGGTAGGGCTGACCAGGAGGGGGAAGGGGAGCAAGGTGATGCTGGTGGTGGAGGGACAAGGGCTCCCCATCGGCCTCCTCCTCGAGAGCGCCCAGAGGAGCGAGGTGAAGCTGGCCGAGGAGGCCTTGAGGACGGTGAAGGTGGCCAAGGGGGTGGGTCGGCCCAGGACGAGGCCCAGGGAGCTGGTGGCCGACAAGGGGCAGGGCAGCGATGCCCTGCGCAAAAGGCTTTGGGCCCGGGGCATCAGGCCCTGTATCCCCCGCCGAAGGAACGCCCGGCCAAGGCCTGGAAGGAAGGCCAACCTCTCCGGCTACCGAGAGTGATGGGTAGTGGAGAGGACCTTCGCCTGGCTGGGCAACTTCCGGAGATTGGTGGTGCGGTGGGAGCGGAGGGCCCATGTCTATCTCGCCTTCCTACTCCTGGCTTGCATCCTCATCTTACCCAGAGCCATTTCGGGATGAGTTCTATGCCTACATGGTGCGCCTTCTCTCGGACATCGAGCGCAGGCTTGCGGGCAGCGGTTCTAGCAGCAGGGTCGGTCGCTAAGAAGGGAGGACATCATGCCTTGTCCGAATTGTGGTGCGGAACTCCTCACTAACGCTAAGTTCTGCTCCAAGTGCGGTGTCGCCGTAGGGGAACCGGAGGGGGTGCCACAGCCGCCGTCCTCAGAACCGGTTGGTGGACGGTATGAGTGGGGTGGAACGTTTGCTGCGGCCGGCGCTTCCCTCTTCGGCCCAACTCTGGAGTCAGTGGTGGGCAGCCTATGGGGATTCCTGACCCTTAGTGCGCCCGTCATACACGAGGTCCGAATAAATCGCACTCTCACTATCCCCGCCTTGCTGATCGCTGCGGAAGCGATTCTGGCCACAGGCTTGGGCGGACTCCTCCACTACATGATTGAGTACTCGGATGTCTTCCCGTTGGGTGACCTTGCCGGTACTGTCTTTCTGTAAATGGTGCTGATAGGGAGCCTCCTGGGGTTGGTGTTCTGGCTTGTGGGGACCGGGGTCACCATCCTCGTCTTGCGCTCTGTCCATAGGCAGGACCTGAGGGCGGAAGAGGTGCTGCGAGTAGCCGGTTTCGCAGCGACCCCCCTAGCCCTCGGGTTCTTCATCTTCATTCGCGGGATAGAGTTCGGGGTTACGCTACTCTCGGCAGCCCTGCTGTTGACTTTTTCTACCGTGGCCATCCATAAGGCCTTCGACATGCCAGTGGTGAGGGCATTGCTGGCGGCGCCTTCAGGATTCGCCGTGTGGGTTCTAGTGCTGCCGCTGCTGGTAACTGCTTACCACCCCTTCGGCCCAGGTCTGTTCGTCTTCGATTGGGCCAAGGACTTCCTCGGGAGGATGTTGCACATGGTATCAGGTTTAGGGCGGATCTTTGGTTAGATATGAGGGGAGGCGTCTAATGAGGCTGCCGACTAGCTGGAAGGCGGCAATGGTCAGCGGTCTTGTGATAGCGCTTATCGGTGCTGCTCTGGGAGGGTATATCGGGCTTGGCGGCAGGCTACCCGGCCTCGCTAGGGACTCAGGCGGAACGGTAATAGCTCTGCCCGATGGCGCATCCATTCACATCCCGTCCAAGGCGGTGGAGGGCAAGCCGAAGGTTGTTGCCCGAGTCGTGGCTCCGGAGGATATGCCTCCCTTGCCCGATTGGGTGGAAGGCGCCCCTGTCCTATACGAGTTTACCGTTGACCGCCCGCTTCGGGGTGCGGCGGAGCTCCGCATCCCCCTCCCCAGGGACGCCGATCTGGCCCTGCTCAGTCACTACCATGATGGTTCGTGGAAGCCGGTCCCGTTTCGCATAGAGGGGAAAATGGCCGTTGCTGAGGTCACGCAACTCAGCCTGTTCGGATTCCTGGTAGTCGGCTACGACAAGCTGGAGCGCTGGCTGCAAGGGCATCCCCTCATAAACTGGGCCCTGGGCGGCGGGACGCAGGCGGCAGGCTCCCCATGCGAGCGGGAGGCCCCCGGCGTGACCGTAAGGGTAGATGGCACGCCACGTGCCGTATCAGCGTGTGCCCAGAGCGGAATCGGGGGCACGGAAGTGGTGGTGCGGAACGACAGGCGGTTCTATCTTGATGTTTATCCAGCAAGAGGGGACCTGCAATGGGCTAGGGGCGGCCTGCCGTGGAGCTGCTGCGATGGCAGGATCCTGCCCCCTGAGGGCCGGGCTGCCTGGCTGTGGCGGGCGCCGGATGGGGAGGCTGTGCTGGAGGCCCGGTTCACTGTCCAGGCCGCAGCATGGACCATCGCCCGTCTGCTGCTGGCGCCCATTGGTCCCTGGGCATGGGGCGACTCTGCTGGTGAGGACGTGATCCAGCTGCTCCAAGAGGCGGCCCGCCATGTGTCGACCCTGGATGCGTTCACTAATATCATGCTCCAGCTTATGAGCGGCGGTGCGGATTACGGCGTTGTGGCGCGGGAGCTCGCCAGGTTCTTCAGCAATCCCGATATGCTGGCTGGAGCCCTTGAATCACTGCTCCAGAAGGGCATTCTGGCCCGGGGGGGGATCTACGCCACGTCGGGGGCAGTGGGGACGCTGGTGAGGATTCCCAGTGTGGCCGGTGAGATCAGAAGCGCCGCCGACCTGGTGCTGGGGGTGCTGGGCGGGGGCGTCGCAGCCCTTGTGACGGCTTTGCCCTCAGGGCGCGTCTCGGTTCCTCCGCCTGCGTCCATTCCCGCGGGGAAGATCGCCTTCTGGTCCGACCGCGATGGTGGAGGCCTGTACTTGATGGACGCCGATGGCCGCAATGTGGTCAAGGTGGCCCAATCATATCCTGGTCAGAGCCTGCTTTGGCGGCCATGGGCGGCAATCTCACCGGACGGCACCTATGTAGCGCACGTCGGCGAGTGTCCTGGTTTGCCTGACCCAAGATTTGCTCCGCTCGTTGTGCAACGCTTGGACGGCGCCGCGCGCAAGGTAATCGACGACGAATACATCCGATGCTACACAGAGGGCTACCCATGTGGCTTCGACTGGTCGCCCGACGGGACAAAAATCGTGTTTTGCCAGTGGTCCGGCGAGCTAATAATCGCTGGCCCTGACGGGAGCGGCCGAACACAGCTTGGGAAAGGCGTGTTCCCGGCCTGGTCACCGCGAGGTGATGTCATTGCCTTTAGCTTGATAAATACAATCACCGAGGCCGAGCCTGCTAGGTGCGGCATCTACACCATCAGGCCAGACGGCACCGACCGGCGACTCCTGACCGAAGTGCTCTGTCCCTCCCAGGGCGGCTTGCTACTCATACCCCCCCGTCCGGCATGGTCACCGGATGGCTCCTTCCTCGTGTTCGCCGCTGCGACGCGAGTGGGAAGCCCACGCGACCCCTGGGACCTGAAAGAGAGCGATGTCTTCCTGATGCGGGCAGACGGCTCTGGCCTCACGAACGTTACGAAAGATGCAGCCATTGACCAGGGTCCCGTGTGGGTGGACTGCCGCACTCCCACCGCCGGCTGCGAGGCGAGAGTGACCAATGTTCAGCCCCAGAAGCTGAACGTGCGTGAGGACCCTGGTACAAAGGGCAAAGTCATCGGTCAGCTGTCGGAAGGCGACGCCGTCTGCGTCGTCAGCTGGCCGGTATATGTCGATGGTCACCTATGGTGGCCGATCTCATCTCGTGGAGGAATAGCAGGCTGGGCGGCGGCACGGGACCCGGCGCATCCGGACATCCGGTGGCTCACGCCCACGGGTCAGACGTGCTCACACGGATTATGAGGTTTATTCCGTGCCTCTTCAACTGCCTGTTGGGTAAGGTGGCCATCGAGGAGAAGGGTGGCGACGTGGAGGCCAGGGTTGAGGTGTCGGGGCGGACGGTGTGGACGGCGGCGCTGCGGCAGGGGACGCCCATCGATATCGAGGTGGTGCGCTTCGACCCTTACCTTAACCTGCGGCTTACGCCCTCCATCCAGCAGGGCCAGCCGCTGCCCCATA
>Ga0079995_1084909_pt1 | contig 53102 bp, 43 predicted proteins | sample FaiFalFF_MnMetaG_2_FD_69198 | JGI IMG/M metagenome (GOLD analysis project Ga0079995, IMG submission 69198) | Freshwater microbial communities from Yellowstone National Park, Wyoming, USA - Fairy Falls C (FF_Mn_C) (SPADES assembly) (version 4) | ecosystem: Environmental > Aquatic > Freshwater >... | reverse complement strand
TAAATACAATAAACTGGATAACCTTCTGGTAATCGTTTTACGTTTGGCTCAAATTCTCTGGTACTTTCATTACTCATTATAGTTAAGATATCGTAAATATATAAAAATCTTGCTAATCTTCCTAAAGTATTATTAAAAGGTTATTCAAACGAGCTTTTTTATTCAGAGCATTAATAAAGTAGCTTCTTTTAATGTATTTTTTATAGGATCAACTTCTAAGCCTAAAGCTTCAAGTGCTATAACTCCAAGAATTGCAGGATCTTTATCTTCTCCGAAAATTACGGTTATTTCTACTTCTCTTCCCATTAATTCTATTTCAGCAATTCCTATTTCTCTTTCTAATTCACCTCCAAAAGCTCTGAATTTTCTCTTTTCTACAGGTTTTAGACCAATTGATTCTAAGATATTCCTATTAATTATTGTATATATAGTTCCAGTATCAACGATACCTTCAATTTCTGCAAACTTTTCTCTTTGTGCAGGATTATAGATTCTGAATTTTGTTTTTACAAAACCTATATTATTAATTTTAAATATTTATACATAAATTTTTGTATAGAATGGAAACTATGTCTTTAGGGTTAAGATTAAAGATTTAACTCTTAATTTTAACCTTTAATTTCTGAAAATTGGTTTTTTAAGCTACAATTTCAACGCACAGTATAATAGCAAGAGTTAAAACATTAACATGCATGCCACGCACAAATGCTTTATATTTAATACCTTTTAACATGACATGTTTTTGAGAGATAAAATTCTGCTTTTGATATGCATACGAAGTAAAAAGGAAGAGTCTTAAGACATTATTAGACAATCAAATAGAGTTAAGTTTAATCAAATTTTATAATTATCGTTAAAATATAATATTTAGAAGATGCATATGAAGGAAGTTTAAATAACGTGGCTATAGTAAGCTATGGAGAGACAAAGTTTGAAAGACGTTCAGGGAAATCTGTCATTGAACTTTACGCGGAGGCTTGTGTTGAAGCTATTAGAAAGATAGGCATTGTTAAGAAGGAAATAGATGGTTTGCTTGCAAACCCTTGCGCTGCAATCTCTCCAGATAGTATAGAATTCGAACTGGAAACTGCGAGTAAGATATCTGACTATCTTGGTATAAAACCTAAACTTGCTACAACAATGGAGACAGGAGCTATGACAGTTTATAATCAAATTCTCATGGCGGCTTGGGCAATAGCATCGGGATACGTAAAATTCGTGCTTTGTGTAGGTGGAGGTAAATTCCGCACAGGATCTCATGTACGCTTTGTTGCACATCCTGAATTTGAACTTCCTTACGGTACTGACATAATTAGCTTTTATGCTCTGCCCGCTGTGAGACATATGCATGAGTATGGAACTACAGAAGAACAATTAGCAAGTGTAGTAGTATCACAAAGAAAATGGGCTTCCATGAATCCAAATGCACTTTTCTGGGAACCTTTATCGGTAGATGATGTTTTAAAATCCCCAATGATCATATATCCATACAGGCTGTTAATGTGTTCCAGACCTGCAGATGGAGCTGGCGCGATTATAGTTACGTCCATTGATAGAGCTAAAGAGCTAACGGATGTTCCAATACGTATATTGGGTGTTGGAGAGTATCACACTCACGGGTGGGTAACCTCAATGCCTAATTTGGTAGAGCTAGGAAGCAAGGTAGCTGCAAGGCAAGCATTTGAAATGTCTGGCTTAACTCATAAAGACATAGATATTGCGATGCTATTTGATCCTTTCGCTTTCCTTCCGATAGAACATTTAGAAGATACAGGATTCGTGAAGAAGGGAGAAGGAGGAAAGTTCTTTGAGGAAGGACGTGCTGCACCAGGAGGAGATCTTCCCATTAATACGCATGGAGGAGCTTTATGTGGAGTTCATTCGGGTATCAATGCTGGAATTCATCACGTTATTGAGGCAATACGGCAAATTAGAGGGGAAGCTGGAAGAAGGCAGGTCAAAAATGCTAAGAGAGCCTTCATCCAGTTACATGGAGGGATGATGCAGCATCATGCTACATTAATACTTACTAGCTGGTGATAAATATGCGATACGAGAAACCTCTCCCACAACCAACACCAATTTCTAAAAAATACTGGGAGGGTTTAAGAAACCATAAGTTACTACTCCAAAGATGTAGGAAGTGTGGTATAAGTATATTTTATCCTAGAAAATTCTGTCCTAACTGTTTATCAGAGGACTTAGAGTGGTTTGAAGCGCGAGGAAAGGGAAAGCTACACAGTTTCACTATAGTTTACAGCACAGGCTATCCAGAATTTAGGAAGTATGTTCCGTTCATCATAGGCTTTGTGAGACTTGAAGAAGGTGTTAGCATGATTTCCAATATTGTAGGTTGTGAGTTGAGCGACTTAAAAGTAGACATGGATGTAGAAGTAGTATTTGATGATGTGGCTGAGGAATTTACTCTTCCTAAATTCAAACCGGTTAAGGAGAAAAAACCCATGATGAAAGATATAAAGAAGGTATTAGAAATATTAGAAAAATATAAAGAGGAAGCGAATGTTCATGGTGAGCTGGTATTCGGAACCTATGAGGAAGCAAAAAAGTGGATTGGAAAGAAAACTGATATACGCTACCTAGAAGATCCCATTGATCACCTTAGAGTTAAATTATTCTGCGAGTTAGTTGAGGACGGCAATCCAAGCTACTGGGATGAAGAATTCGCTAAAAAGCAATGGGGAGGTTTGTTATGTCCTCCAGCTATGCTAAGCTCTCTGGCTCTTCCTATAATTCCTCTTTGGAGACCTGAATACATCAAAGTATCTAAAGAAGGTTGGTTGCCAACAAGGATTCCTCTTCCAGGTATTACTATGATAAATGTAGAAGTAGAAGGTATTTACTATCGACCTATACGTGTAGGAGAGAGATTAGGTGTACAGGAGGAAGTTATTAGCATTAGCTCAGAAAAGAAAACGTCGCTGGGAGTAGGACATTTCATAGTAACATTAACGACATATTATGATGAAAATGGAAAAATTGTTGCACAGGAGAAGAATGTCCTCTTCCGCTTTACTCCCTCAGAGGGGCAGATATGAGAATGGAGAAATATTATAAGTCTAAATCTTGGGAAGAAGTAGAAGAGGGAGAACTACTTCCAGAAATCAACATGTTTATAAGTTATAGAAAGGTCATCCAAAACGTTGTTGCTACGCGTGACTTCTTCCCAGGACACCATAACCCCGAATATGCTAGAGCTCAAGGTGTTGAAAATATATACCTTCAAACACACTTCTTTTTAGGTATTGTAGATAGACTGGTTACGGATGCGTTTGGACCAACGGTACTAATAAAAAGGAGAAGAGTGCAAATGCTTGCACCAATTCCAGCGGGAAGCAAGATTACAGTTTTTGGCCGTGTTTCTAGAAAGTATGTTGAAAATGGTGAAAAGTTGGTAGATGTTGATGTATCAATTGTGCGCAGAGATAAGTTCTATGAGGCATGCAAAGCAATTGTTACAGCTCTTTTCAGTAAGTGAAAGTAAGATTTCTTTTGCGTATGGTGATAAGGTTATAACACGGATTGTTGGTATCTACTAGAAGGCTATAGTTAGAATCAAAATGCAAAAGCACAAGATTTTCGTAGTTATTAATTAAGAGGAAATGCAAGAAACGCTTATTTTCTTAAGCAAAATAGTTCCTCAGCTATTTTGAGTCAGGAATTTTATATAAAAATATGTAAAAAATTAAAAAAGTTATTTAATTCTTAAACTTTCAATAAAGTGGAAGTTCAGTTATTTCGTCAGCAGGCCAACCGCTAATTACCTCGTATCCAGTTTCTGTTATTATTATCATGTCTTCGATTCTTACTCCAAATCTATTATCAGGCGTCCCATCTACGGTTTCTAAAGCTATTGCCATACCAGCTTCAAGTTTCTGTGGCCATTTTAGAGATGTTGGTCTCCAGAAGAAAGGTGGTTCATAGAGTGTTAATCCTATACCATGTCCCATGTTATTAAAGAATGTTGATAGAAGTTTTTTCTCGTCTGTTATATATGGAGGCTTCTTGGACCATAATTCTATTTCATCAGGCCATTTTTCCACAACTTCTTTAGTTGTTATGCCTGGTTTTAAAACTTTTTCTGCTTCTTTTAACCATGTGATAACTCTTTCGTAGGTTTCCTTAACCTCTTTTGATGCTGGACCAACACTGAATGTTCTATAGTAACATGATTTATAGCCGAAGCATCCAAAGTTAAAGAAGTCTGCATAAAATACATCTCCAGGCCTAAGTTTTCTATCTGTACATATTCTACTCGTATCTTTAGGCCATGTGTGTGGACCAGAGCATATATAACCCCCATCTACAGTCAAACCATGTTCTATTGCATAAGCAACGACATTCTTCCATATTTCACGCTCAGTAACTCCAGGTCTTGCAATACGCGCCATCAGCGCAAAACAACCATCCAACGTATGGGCTAATAATCTTATTAGTTGCAATTCTTCTGGTGTTTTAATCATTCTTGCTTCAAGTAAGGCTTCCCCACCAATAGGATCCACCTTTAATCCGCGTTTTTCTAACGCACGTATCACATGCGGAATATTTGAATCAATTCCAACCACCTCTTTATCGAGCTTAAGTTCCTTTAACTTTTCGTATATTTGGTCAGCAAACATGCTTGTTAAATATTCTCGTGCTTCAGGTGCGCTACTCCACCATGGTCCTCCAAATGGAGGAATAGAATACTCAACTTCTACATTTTTTACGAGATTTTTAAGATGGAACGCACCATCACAATCATGGAAAAATATAGGTGTTCCTTCGTAAGGAAGCAACGCGTAAACATTTCCACCTATTCCAATTGCTGTTCCAGCCATAGGTTGAATGTTAGTAACATATTCAATGTTGGCAGCTGTAAGGCAGAGAACAGAACCTAGATTATATTTTTTCATGGCATCTCTTGCTCTTTTCAACTTATCTTTTAGCATTTTATCAAAGTCTATATTTGCAACAGGAGATATTGTACGACCATATTCACCTATGTTAAAAACTTTTGTGCTCATGTCCTATAATTACAATAGTTTAAATAATATATAAGTCTTTTCCTGATGTATATCTTCTTATCATATGAATATTAGTAAAAATTCAATATCTGTATAAATTAAAAAACATAGGATAAAAAGTTTTAACCTCCAAACAATTAACTTTATCTCATAATCGAGTCATAGCATCAAAGATGCCTATTGCATTTTAAAAACACACTAAGAATCTATAAATAATTTTGACGAATATTTTTGACTAATTCATATAGACTCCTTTAATTTGAAATTTAAATAAGTGTCTAAATATAATTTAATACTTTAATAATCTTGTAATGATGAGTTCATAAAACATATTTTAAAAACTTGAATTTAAAAGCAAAGGTCATAAGAATTGAAGAAAGTGTTGCAGATAGCAATGCTTAGACCTATAGTAACAGATAAGAGTTTTTTCGTTATAGATTATTTTTTATTAATTATTAACAAAGGAAAATATAGCATATAAGACCACAATACCTATAATTTAGGTATAGTAACTGGCAGGGATAACATTATTCAATGAATCGCGAACTATGATAAATATGTTTATGAACATCTTAAAGATATCCTTGTAGATTCCGTTAAAAAAGAATTTAATCAAGGTTATAAAAATGTTACTGGTAGAAACTCACTTCCAAGAGAAAGGATATTCGACGATTCCATAATTATATTTTAAATTAGTTCATTCTTCATATAATATTATAATCTTTGATATTTTCTTTTTTAAATATAATATTAAGATATTACTTCTTTAAAATAATTTAAAATATATAAAATAATTATGTAGTTATTTATTATTTAGTACCAAACATGCCTTCAGGTTTTACAACAAGTATTATGAAGAGTATTAAAAATACAACTATGGGACTTAAAAATGGTTGAATATAGCCAGCGTATGAATATCCTAGCCCCAAAATTATACCTCCTACTAACGTACCTGTCACACTGCCCATACCACCAGCTACTACAGTTGCAAAGACATATAGTAGCATGTCACCAGCCATATAGGGAAATAGAGCATATAAGGGGGCATGTAAAGAACCGCCTATACCTGCTAAAGCTGAACCTAATGCAAACATTAAAAGAGTTGCTATTCTAGGATTTATACCCGTGGCTTGAAGATGTTCGTCATTATCTATAAATGCCACAATTATTTTACCTAACATGCTATATCTCATAAATAATATAATTAATAAATATAATACTGCTGAAAATATTATAACAAATACTCTATAAAATTCTATTCCCAAGAATGGTATAGTCCAAGATAGTTCCTTTGGTGAAGTTACAGCTTTATAATCGACACCCCAAATAGATTTAATTACATCTATGCCTATGAGGAGAATAGCGAAAGTAACTATAAAAGTATATTCAATTGTTTTACCATATAAATATTTAAGTATTTGCTCGCTCAACGTACCAAGAATAAAGCAAATTGCAATTGATAGCAATATACCATACCAGAAATTTCCCGCTAAGGTAGTTGTAGTAAATACCAGGTAAGCTCCTAATGCATAGAACAGCATATGTGCCAGATTTATAATTTTCATTTTGCCAAATGTTAAGGACAATCCAAGAGAGACCAACGCAAATATCATTCCTATACCAATTCCGTATATTGTTTGACGAATTATAATCTCTATATCAACCATTATCTACCAACCACCGAAATAATTCTTGTTCTTTTTAAAACTTTTTCTGCTACTCCACATATTCCAATCCCTCTTGCTAAAATCATAACCGTTAGTAGTATTATGCCTATAATAAGCTCCCATCTAATTATATAAGCAGCAATGACATATTTAAGTCCAAGGTAAATTGATGCGCCTACAATTGCACCATATATGCTCAATGGTCCGCCAAGCATGCTCATAACTATGATTTCTCCGTTATAAATAGGAAAAAATACTGATGCGCTTACATATGCATGAGAAAGCACTAACATAGCACCGCCAAGCGCTGCAAGGGATGTTGATATAATAAATGCTATATACTTTATTAAAAAGGTATTATAACCTAAAAATTTTATCCTATCTTCTTTTTCTTTTATTGATTGTAAGAGAAGTGCAAACGTAGATTTGCTCAGAATTTTATAAAATATGAAAACTAACATAAAAACTATTAATATTACTATATAAGCCGTTCCCCTTAATGATAAGTCGATTAGAGCGGATTTTAGAGGAACAAATATTCCTTGATCCCCCAAAGTATAATCCTTAAGCAAAAAGTATAATACATAATACGCGACAACATTTATGCTTAAGTTTGTTAAAGCAAAATAAATATCGCCTCTTCTTACAACTATAACTCCAAAGAGTGCACCTATAAATGCTCCAGTTAGCGGAGCTAAGATAATTGCTAAAAGAGGGTCTATGTGAAGATACCGTACTGAGAATGCAAATGTGTAAGCACCTACAGCAAAATATGTAAGATGACCAAATGAAAGATATCCTAAAAATCCGTAAAGGAGATTAAATGCGAAAATTAATATACTCCACGCCAAAATATCAGCTAGTAGAAATCTTGGGATAAATAAGGGCAATACTACCAAGAGTAATACAAGAAGTAAAAATACATCCGTCCACTTACCTAAGCTCTTTAATGTTCTTAATTGTACATTGTAATATCTTAACATATTACATACCTCACCACATTAATAGTTGTACTAGCTTATAAATTTTTTTAGCAATTTCTATAAGCTCTTCTTTAGTTAATGGTTCTTTTTTTTCAATAGCTTTTTCTTTAACATCATTTAATATCTTCATAACTATCTCATCAGATACATTAGTAATACCTAGTTTATTTAATTCATATCTTATTGTTGCTTTACCGCTTTTTTACCAATAATCAATTCAATTGGTTTTTTCCTTCCAATAACTCTGGTATAAATGGTATCACTTCTGTAGGTTTAACGTCTTTGACATTCAGCCACCATTCTGCAATAATACCTGATTCTATCATAAATGACATTTCACCTGTAACAGGTTTATATGAAGGTAGCCGTACCTTTGAATATTTTTCAACTAGTTTTGATAAATCATATAATTTAACCGGAACTTAACGAAGGTGAAGCGCTTATTAAGGTTAAGTCCTGTGGTATATGTCATAGTGATTTAAACATAATTGATGGAATAATTAAACCGCCAAAATATCCTCACATTTTAGGACATGAAATAGCAGGAATAATTGAAGATTATAAGCGTACAAACAGAGAGGAAAAGTGTTTGTCGAAAATATATTTCAAGAAACCGAAGGAAGGGTTTTAGTTTATTTTTATATAAAGTGCAGTAATTGTAGCTACTGTTTAAGAGGAGAAGATAACCTATGCTTATACTTTAAAAGAATAGGTTTCGAGGAATGGGGAGAATATGCTGAATATATCAAAGTACCAATCAAGAATCCCATACCCCTACCTAAGCAGCTGGATTTTAGTGTTGCAATATTAGTTGATGCAGGTGCTACCACATATAGAGCATTTAGGAAGATATATCCATTACCAGGATCTATCATGGCTATTATTGGTATTGGTGGTTTAGGTGGCATGGTAATACAAATAGCTAAAGCATTTGAAGTACAAGTTCTTGCTATAGACATACTTGATGAAAAACTCACATATGCTAAAAAGCTTGGTGCAGATTACATATTAAACTTTAAGGATATACGATATAAAGATATAAATAATGTTAGGAATGTTTTAAAGAAAAATTTAAATATAAACTATGTAAATGCTGTAATAGATACTGTTGGAAGTAACGATACCTTAAGTTTAGGAATGTATACGGTTGGAAGGAGTGGGAGAATAATACTTCTAGGCTATGGCAAAGAAAAAAGCTTGAGCATATCGCCAATTAAGATTATATACGATGAAATAGTATTAGAAGGTTCTAGAGGTGTATCAAAATGGGAGGTATATGAAATACTTCAACTAGCTAAGAAAAATTTAATAGTACCAAATGTAACAAATGAATATAAATTAGAAAATGTGAATGTTGCAATCAATGATTTTAGAGCAGGAAAAATTCTTGGTAGAAGTATTATAAAATTTGATTAGTTATTTATGTTGTGATAAAAATTATAAGTTATAATTAAATAGGACTTATATCCTTAGCTTCATTTTTTATACATAAAGATAATATGTATTACTAAAGCTGAATTTTGATAACATGATCTCTACCTTTTATTAAAGAAAAAGGTTTAAATAAGTGATACTGATGTTTTTCAGAACCCATTGCTACAGCTCTGTAGCTACAGAGTCTTTTTTAAAGGCTGGTATCGGCTCCAATTTTTCTTTGTTCCTCAGGATAGAAAAGTTCAGTGCTGACGGCCTTAAAGGAATGTCTTCAAGTATACCTTTTTTAGAGCTCTCCGCTCGGATAAGTTAAATGCTTCTATAAACTGACCGGCCTTAAGAAACTTCCTTTAACTCCTTATTTTTGCATATTTTAAAGTAAATTAATTTTTTCTTTCTAAAAGATGATTTTTCGGAAAAATAAACTCAAAAATTTAAAAATTTAGAACCACCTGTTTATTACTATCTTTCTGTCCGTAAAGAAATCTATAACGTCTATTTGTGGATGATGACTTCCTAACCCAGATAATCCTCTTCCTCCGAAGGGGAACCAGCCAACCGGCGCAGCTGTTCCAACGTTTACTCCTACGTTTCCAACTTTTACACTTCTAACAAAGTTTCTTACCAATTTTCCATTCTGAGTAAATATGGATGCTGAGTGATGATACTTACTATTGTTTATCCATTCAATAGCCTCATCTAAACTTTTGGCTCTCATTAAATTAGCAACAGGTCCAAAAACTTCCTCTTTAACTATTTCCATATCAATAGTTACATCTTCGAAGATCGTTGGACCTAAGTAGAATCCGTTTGGATAATCTTTAGATCTGTATTCCCTACCGTCTAGAAGAATCTTTCCGCCTTCATTTAATGCTCTTTCAATTTTTTCAATTACCTTTATTTTATACTGGTAAGTTGTCATGGGTCCCATCTCGACTTTTTCATCGAGTCCGTACCCTATTATAAGATTCTTGGTCCTTTCTACGAATAGTCTCTTGAACTTATCGTAGAATTCATCACTTCCTATAATTACAATATTTTGTATAGCCAGGCATCTTTGTCCAGTGTTTCCATATTTAGAATGTATTAAAGTTTCAATTGTTTTGGGAAGGTTACAATCTTCTAATACAACTGCATAGTTAGTAGCACTTCCACCGCCTAGATACCTTTTACCGGCTTTTGCAGAAGTTTCATAAAGCTTTAAGGCAACATTCGAAGTTCCAACAAAAGCTGTACCCTCTATTAGATTATGAGAAACTAAATATTCTACTGAAGAATTATCAATATGAACCAAATTAACCACTCCTGGAGGCAAAACATTTCCTATTTTTTCAAAAACGTAACTAATGGGAATCGGTGTTACAGGACTAACTTTCAAAACAACGGTGTTTCCTAAGGCTATAGCATATGGTATGAACCAGAAAGGTATCATGATGGGAAAATTAAAAGGTGTTATTATTGCAAAAACACCAAGTGGTTCCTTAATTACAAACTCATCTATTTCCCTTGCTATTTCTGTTTGATACTCACCTTTTGATATGGATAACAAAGCAGCAATGGCAGCCTCAACATTTTCAATAGTTCTTCTAAGATCACCCCTTGAATCATTTATTGGCTTTCCATGATTCTGGGTATTTACTCTAGCAAACTCTTCCTTATTTTCTTCTAAAATCCACTTTATTTTGAATAAATATTGTAATCTTTCAGGAACAGAGGTTTTGCTCCATGTTTTAAATGCTTCATAAGCTACTTCAACTGCAGTGTTAACATCTTCTTTACCGCCTAAAGGGTATTCTCCTATTACTTCGCCCAATCCTGGGTCATAAAGAGGTGTTCTATCGACGGCTGTTGATTCAACCCATTTACCATTTATAAAGTTTCTTAGAATACCCCAAGAACTTCTTGGAACTTTTAAAACACTCATAATATATATTATACACTATTCAAAATATAAAAGCCTTTGAATTCCTCTCGAGATAAATCCAAATCTCATCAATAACATTTGCTATTTCCTTCATAAATTCTTTAGCCTTATTCCAGTGCATAACTAACTTCGCGTAGTTCCACATTTCTCATAATCCACGAAAAGATGGTGCTAAGGGGGCATTCGGTGTTCTCAATATAGCCTCAATACTCATACTACTACTGTGAACCCTCAATGCCTTCTCACTTAACTCTCTAGAATGAAATAACTAGCATAACTGATAAAGTACTTACTACAATCCCTGCAAAGATACCTTTGTCAATCCAAAGACTTACTGCACTTAACATGTAATATTACTCCAAGAGGAAAACTCAAATCTTGTCTTATTACAAGTCTCCTACTTATTAGGATACTTATTATATGAATGTAAGTAGCTTAATATTGACGTTATGGAAAGGATCAGTCAATTTAAGGTATTCTTATTAGAACTAATATTTTTAGTAATATAAGTTGAAAGTTTTTCATTACTAAGATATATAAATTCTGATTAGGATTATATCAGCGTATTAATACCAAAAATATATAAACTATACAAAATATAGCATTATGTTAATCAATATTAGCGTAATATATTAAGATATTGTTTCTTAGGATACTTTTTATGTGGTATAAAGTAAGGGGAAAATTAATTCTTTTATCATAATACTCTTCCTCCTAAGGCCCTTTCATAGATGGTTACCGGAGCTGAAATTTCCTTATCCACTATTATATCCAAAAGTACTGGGCCTTCATAAGATAGCGCATTGATGAAGTTATTCTTAAGCTCTGATTTGTCTTGAATTCTAATTCCCCGAATTCCAAACGCTTTTGCTACTTCTGCGTAATTTACATCTATAAAATCATTTACTTCAGGTACAACTGTTCCATATCTATATTTCTGATCATGATATTCAAAAGCTAATGAGCGATTATTAAGGATAAGTATTTTGACATTATTTATTTTTAGTCTAATAAGTGTTTCAATTTCACTAATATGGTATCCTATGCCGCCATCACCGATAATACAGATCACATTTTTATCTTTAGCTGCTAAAGCAGCGCCTATAGAAGCTGGAAATGCCCACCCCAATGAACCGTTTGCCCTTAAGAAATTCCTTCCAGGCTCTTTAATAAGATATAGTGAACCACTCCAAGCAGCCATATATCCTGTATCTGCAACCACCACACTATCCTTTGGTAATATTTCATTTAAAATAGCGAAAATTGCTGCTGGATGTATAGGAGAATTGCTACTTGAGGAAGCTATATTAATGAAAGATTCCTTCCATTTATTAGTAGTCTCGATAGCAAACTTAGTCCAATTGCTCATGTCTCTCATTTTAGTTCTTTTCTTTACTTCTTCAAGCAATTCCACCAAAAATAGTTTAGCATCAGCGTAAATGCTCACCTCCTCTCTATAATTACTTCCCAAAACCATAGGATCGATATCTACATGAATTATCTTAGCATCACGGGGTATGAGTCTGTAAGTATCTGTTTCAAAGGGTCCTAATCTAGTTCCTATAGCTAGTATAGTATCGCTTTCTTGGACAATATCATTAGCGCTTTTCCTAGAGTATCTTCCTATAACTCCAATAGATAAAGGATTGTAATCTGAGATGGAACCCTTTCCACCTAAGGTAGTTGCAACAGGAATTTTCAAATACTCTGCTAATTCTTTTAACTCATTCCATGCTTCAGACCACTTTACTCCTATTCCTGCGAGTATTATAGGCCTTTTTGCATCTAATAATATATCAGTTGCTATTTTAACTAAATCCTTTTCAGGTGCTACTCTAAGTGAAGGAACTTTTCCGAAAGATTTTTCTTTATATATAGGCACATCTCCTATCTCTACATCTAGAAGATCTGAGGGAATTTCTAGATGTGACGAACCTGAAGGAGGAGCAGTAGAAGCCCTTATTGCAGCTCTTAGTAAATCGGGCGTTCTATCTGGTCTAATTACCTGCTTATTAAATTTTGTTAAGGAATAATGCATAGGTATTTGATCTATTTCTTGGTACTCATACTTATCCTTTGTAAGTGTTCTAGTTGAAGTTGTAAGAGAAACGACTGGGCTTAAAGCCCAATAAGGTTCTGGCAATCCCGAAACTACGTTAGGAACCCCAGGTCCGTATTGACCATAAACGAAACTTACTTTTCCAGAAACTCGAGAATAACCATCCGCTGCATAAGTTGCTGCTTGTTCGCTTCTGAATAAAAGCATTTTGATCCCAACTTCTCTTAAGGATATCCATAACGATTGGTCTCCACCAGTAAGTAAAAAGAAATATTCTGTATCATATTCTTTAAGAGTTTTAGCAATTGCTTGAGCGACTTTCATAAATGCTCACCTATAATCTCTTTTAACATGAAATCCTCTAGAGTATTGCTAATGGATTAACAGGAGAACCTACAGCACCTTCTATAGGTAATGGTGGAGCCACAAAGAAGAATGTATATCTGTTATATTTTGCACATGCCTTCGCTAACTCCTCCAAATAAAAGATTTCACCAACAACTAATCCCATATTTGGTATTACAACATGATGCCATGGCTGGAAAAGTTCTTCAACTTCATTCGGTATGACCTCAACACCCCATGTGTCACTCGCAACTGCAGCAACTCTTTTTTCCCATAACCATTCAGCAGTGTCTAAGCTTAATCCTGGTGCTGGTCCTCCTGCGTAATCCCCCCATCCGCTTTTCATAGCTTCACCTATTTGACCTGTTCTTATCAACAGGAAGTCTCCCTCTTTTATCTTGACCCCTTCGAACTCTGCTATTTTATCTAAATCCTCGGCATGTATCGCAAAACCTTTAGGTAGCGCTTCGACGTTCTGCCATCTTGCTGCATCTAATAGTACACCCCTACCCACTATCCTATCCTTGAATGCAACTATACTATTTGCCTTCGCACCACCTACAGTAACTAAATGCATGTCTCTACCATTATACATTTTACCTTTCCAAAATATATGTGAAAGAGCGTCCCATTGAGTTGCACATTGGAGAGGCATTATTATTATATCATCAGCATACCAAAGTTGTTGTTGACCTGCCGCAACATCAGTACCTGTGGCAATCATTAAATGAATGGGGTTAAATCTATTAAATCTAATTTGCTGATAAGGACCTGAGGGCCCAAACAGAATGCTCAAAGAATAAACTTCACCAAGCTTAATTTCTTTAGCAGCCTCCACAATTTTATCTGGCGTCACATAATTTAATGTGCCTAATTGATCATCAGGACCCCATTTTCCCCAGTTCCTTACTTTTTCAGCAAGCCTTTCAACATCTCTTAACGAGAATTTTTTCTTTACACTCATACTATAATAAATATCATTAACATATATAAATTTTTTAAAAATTTCTTAGAAAAATGATCGTCATCTAGCATTAAATATAACTTATCATCACTATTCTAGCAATATGACGTTAAAGAAAAAATTTATTAAGTAAATCAGAGTAATAAAAAATATGGATTACTGTTTTGGAAACTTCAAAGATGTAGAAGTAAAGCCATTTCAGACAATTAGAGGATGTATAGATACATACGTCCAATGGCTGGTTAGCAAAGAACATGGTAATGAGAAATATGCTGTAAGACATTTTATTATTAAGCCTAAAGGTACGGTAACCTATCATAAACATAAGTATACTGAGACTTTAGTAATATTAAAGGGGAAAGGTAAAATTTGTGTGAATAACTATGTTAGGGAAGTACAAAGTGGTGATTTTGTATTCATAAATTCTAATATTCCACATGCGATAAAAAACGAATATGATGAGGATTTCGAATTTATCTGTATAATATCATATGAAGACGATATGAGTATACAACCTCTTGAAGGCTTTTGTGGTGAATAATCTTTATTTTCATTTTCACCAGATTTAAACGAGCATTTTTTAGTATACAATATGTAAGCTGAGCAGCATTATCTTAACATGGATTCCAAATAGATTTTAGACTATAATTATTTTTAAAGATATGTTAATTAAACATTAATTTATAAAGAAGTTCAGACCTGTAAAAGTTAAAAATAAATATTTAACTTTGATTAGTTATTATTTATGACATATAAATCTCTATGGTCTTCAGATAAGTGGTTTGTTAGCCCCTATAACTTTGTAGAAGATATTACAAAGAATTTTAAGTTACCGGAGAAAATTATTATTCATGATACTACTTTAAGAGATGGCGAGCAACAAGCTGGAGTAGTATTTAGAAAGAATGAAAAGATAGAAATTGCCATGGCTTTAGATGATGCTGGTATTCATAGAATAGAAGTGGGTATGCCTGCAGTATCTAGAGAAGATTTTGAGGCTATTAAAGAAACTGCAAAGCAAGGTCTTAAAGCAATGGTGATGGCGTTTGTAAGATGTTTAAAAAGTGATGTTGACTTAGCTCTTAAATGTGAGGTTCCTGGTGTAGTTATGGAACTTCCTTCTAGTAGACATTTAATACACTATGCCTATAAATGGGATGAAGAAAAGGCTATAAATAGTGCTGTTGAAGCTGTAGAATATGCAAAAAGTCATGGTCTCTTTGTGACATTCTTCACAATTGATGCTACAAGAGCAGAACTGGACTTCTTTAGAAAAGTTGTAGAAGCCGTACATAATCATATGGATACACTTACGTTTGCTGATACATTTGGTGTATGTTTACCATGGGCTATAAGCTACTTCATGAATAAAATTAAGGAATTCAAAAAACCTATTGAAAACATTCCCATAACGATTTTGGTTTAGCTGTAGCTAATTCTCTTACAGCGCTGGTATCTGGTGCAGTAGGTGTGCATACAACTGTAAATGGTATTGGTGAAAGAGCAGGCAATGCATCTTTATAAGAAGTTCTTTTATCTAATTTGATGCCTGTTTTAACTCCTAACAGTAATTCTAATGTATATTAACTTCTTCTAAAGCGAGATCGTTAGAATTCTCATATATAATGCTACTTTCATTGTTTTCATATTTTATATTTGCTTAGATCTAAATTCTCAATATTATTTCTATCTTCAATAATATCAATTATTTTACCTTCAGCAAGCACTATGACGATATCTGCTAACATCCTAACCATTTGAACGTTCTGCTCTACAACAATAATAGTTTTTTGAGCTTCCTTCTTTAATTCAATGAAAACCTTTAATAATTCACGAATTACTCCTGCAGCTAAACCTTCTGTTGGTTCATCTATCATTAAAATTTCTGCTCCTGAAAGTAGACCTTGTGCAAGTAATAACATTTGACGTTCTCCACCACTTAAAAACTTGCTTTTGCTATCAATTCTTTCCTTCAATCTCGGGAAATGTTCCAAAACCTTCTCTATGTCACTTTTATTTTTATTAAAAGAATATGCAGTAATTTCTAAGCATTCCCTTGCAGTTAAATTATCAAAAATTCTTTTATCTTGTCTAAGATAAACTAAGCCCATTCGTGCTCTTTTATATGGCGGTAAATTTGTTATGTCATTATTTTTATATATTATCCTTCCACTATAGGGCTTAATAAATCCAGCTATCGTTTTCAATAATGTTGTTTTTCCAGCTCCATTTCTCCCAACAATAGCTACAAACGATTTTTCAGGTATGGCAAAGGAAATGTTGAAGAGCACTTGAAGGGATCCGTAACCAGCGTTTACATTCTCGATGGTAATAATATTATTGTTTCTCTTTATTTCAAAATTTGATCTTAAATTGCTCATCTTAGCTCACCACCCCAATAAATTTCAATAATTTTTTTATCTTTAATAACATCTTCTGGTTTACCATCGCCAATGATCTTACCTTCAAACATTACCTGAAGACGTTGAACAAAACTTCCAAGCCATGAAATTTTATGATCTACTACGTATAAATATTGAACTTTTTTATCTTTGACTAAGTCGCTAAGTATCATTAATATCTTTTCTATTTCTATATCACTTAAACCAGAAAAAGGTTCATCAAGAAATAGAAATTTAGGTTTAAAAGCGTAAGCCATAGCTATTTCCAAAATTCTTTTATGACCAAAAGAAAGTTCTGAAGCAATCTTATTTTTTACATTATGAAGATCAAATAATTCAATTATATTATTAACTTCGGCTTCAATCTCTCCATCTTTTAAAGGATGTTTAACAAAAAAGTTAAAATTCCATTTTTTATTTCCACGTTTAATTCTATAAACAGCTAATGCCAAATTTTCTATTACTGTAAGGGAATCAATTACAGAAACAAGCTGAAATATGCGTACCAATCCTTTAGTTACTCTTTCTTCTGGGGAACTATGCTCTATGGCATGACCGTCAAGATAAATTTTACCTCTATCAGGTTTTAAATAGCCTGTTAAAAGATTTATTAAAGTAGTTTTTCCAGATCCATTTGGTCCCATTAATCCTATGATTCTCTCATTAGTATTTGGCAATCTAAAAGATACTCCATTAACAGCTTTTATTCCTCCAAAATATTTAGTTAGATTCTGTACCTCAAGCATTTGTTATCACGAAAAATTTGTTAAGCATAATTTAAAAGAAAAATAAAAAACATATTTAATTTTAAAATTTAGTTTTAATAGCCTAGCAGTGTTCGTGGTGGTAATACTTCTTCGCCTCCAATGACATCTGTAATACGCAGATAGTCATAGATATAAGTTCTTTCTTCAGGCCCTTTACCGATACCAAAGAAGAAATAATATTTCCATGCAGGTAAACCTATTTCCGTATATTTCACTGGACCCCTTGGCGTCATTATTTCACCTATTTCTAATACAGCTCTGTAAAATTCTTCAGGTTTAATATTTTCTATCTTGCCTAATTTTTCAAATACTTTAACTATAGTTGTTACCGCAACATAATTTGTAATTGTATATGGATCTGGCGGTTCGCCAGTCTCTCGTATAACTCTATCTGTGAATTCACGAATTAAGCGGAATGTTTCGTCATCTACAAGTCCTGCTGGAAGATCATGGTAGGAGGCTGTTACAACGTATACACCCTTTAGCGCCTCAGGAGGTACACCTTTTATCCATAAATGTGGACCAAAAATTACAATTTTAGTCACATCATGTAGACCTAATGCATGTGCTTGTTTTAAGAATGTAACTGTGTCTGCCCCAGCAACCGATGTTATGAGAGCGTCTGGCTTTGCAGCTATAATCCTGCTGATAATTGGTGAATAGTCAGGTGTACCAGGTGCAAATTCCTCATACATGATCTCCGTTCCTCCATATTTTTTCATAGCTTCTCTAGCACCATCCCTAATGTCCCAACCAAAGGCATAGTTGTATACACTTAGGTATATTTTTTTAGCTCCGAGTATTTTAATTGCATAGTAAGCCATAGCATAGCCTATACTCCATGGTACACCCATCGAAACAAAACTCCAAAGAGGTCTTTCAATTTTCTTAAGTGCTTCCAATGCTGTAAAAGGTGAAGGCCAGAAAGGCACTCCTAAACTTAAACTTTCTTTCATTAAAGCAAATGCTCCACCTGCATGGCATGTTCCTACAACTGCATGTACTTTTTCAACTTCAACAAGCTCCCTAAATCTTCTTAGCTGAACCTCAGGAGTAGATTCTCCATCCCTAATAATAAGTTTTATCGGAGTAGTTCCCCAAAGTCCTCCTTTATCATTTATATCTTTTACTGCAAGCATAACACCTATTTCTATCGCTTTTCCACATGGAGCTACCCATCCTGTGCGATCAATTACCGCGCCTAATCTGAATTCAGCTGGTCGCTGTGGACCTTGGGGTGCAAATTGGAAGTAATATATTAAAGCTCCTGCGATTACAATAACCGCGATTACTACAGCAATAATTATAATTTTTGTCGGGACAGGATTTAATTTCTTAGCCATGTCTATTACACCTCTTCCTTGAATAATAAGTAGTTCCAGAATATCTAATCGTTGCTATATAGGCTGTTTGCATTGATGTTATGCTAGGCCAAAAATATCCTTTTATTATTCCCATCACTATAATAATTTATTTTTTAGGTATATAAATCTTATCTAACATCAAACCTATTAAGCTTTCTAAGCCCATTTTTCGCATAGCGCATAATTAAGCGAAAACGAGCCAGCTCTTATTCAATAGAGCATAAAATTTTCCGATGGGTTTATTAAAGAACAGGATCATATAAAGTGTATGAAAGGAGAGAAAAATCCAAACTTTCTAAGAGGAATAAGTGATAAATGGTGGGTAAATTCTTATAATTTTACAGAAGGAGTGAAGACAGTTTCAGATTTTAAAAAATAATATTTCACGATGTGACTTTTAGAGATGGAGAGCAAATGGTCAGAGTAGTATTCAATGTGGATGATAAATTTAATAGCTAGATGACATTGGTATTAATAGAATTGAGGGCATACGATTCTGCTATTTCAGAATTGTTTTATTTAGTATGCAAAATACGGGAGGTCTGCAAAGTTCCTTTAGAAGCACATTGTCATAATGATTTTGGCTTGGTTGTCGCTAATACTTTAGCAGCTGTTGCAGCAGGTGTTGAAGTGGTTCATATATCTATGAATGGTATCGGTGAAAGGTGCGGTAACGCTGCATTAGAAGAAGTTGCTTTAGGATTAAAGCTACTTTACGGTCTTGATGTTAAGCTGAAGTTTGAAAAATTCTATGAACTTTCAAGAATTGTTGAAGAAAGATCAGGAGTAAAAGTTTCAGTAAATAAACCAATTGTTGGAATCAATGCTTTTAGATTTGAAGCTGGACTTGTGGTAGATGGAATAATTAAATATCCGCTAACTTTGGAACCTATATTGCCAGAACTAGTTGGACAAAAGCACTCAGTTTTATTAGGAAAGAAAAGCGGGAAAGCTTCAATTCAATTTAAACTTAAAGAATTAGGTATTACTGCTACAGATGAAGAAATTAATAAAATCTTGGAAAAAGTAAAACGTGAAGGAGAAGAAAAGAAACGTCCTTTAACTGATGATGAATTTAAAAATATCGTAAAGGAGATTATTTTTTCATGAAAAAAGTAATTTTAGCTGATCGAGAGACAGAAAAAATGGGAATTCCACGACTTTTACAAGGATACGCTGAGATAAAGCTTCCTGAAAACTATTATATGACAGAAGATGAACTTGTTACTCATGCAAATTATGCCGATGCAATAATAACGGTCTTTGGTAAAATTTCTTCAAGAGTAATAGAGTCAGCAGAAAAACTTAAAATTATAGCTGTAGCTGCAGCAGGTTATGATAATGTCGATGTTTCAGCAGCTACTAAAAAAGGGATTTTTGTTACAAGAGCAGCAACAGCAACTGTTGCATGTGTAGCTGAGCATGCTATCGCATTGATGATAATTCTTTCAAGGAAAATTCTTGAAGCTGTCAAACATGTTAAAAGAGGAAATTGGAATTTTAGAAATACTCCGCAAGCTATGGGAAGACAACTTGAGGGAAAAACTATAGGAATAACAGGAATTGGTCGTGTTGGAACCGAGCTTGCTAAAAAGGCTATATGTTTAGGCATGAAGGTTTTAGCCTATGATCCTTATGTATCTCAAACCCCTATTAAAGGTGTTAAACTTACAAATCTTGAACAATTACTTAAGCAATCAGATTATGTATGTGTGACAGCTGCTCTAACAAAAGAAACGTGGCATATGATAGGTGAGAAAGAGCTTCGCATGATGAAAAAAAGTACCTTTTTAATTAATGTAGCTAGAGGAGGTATAGTTGATGAAACAGCTTTATATAATGCTCTTCGGAAGAAATGGATCGCGGGTGCCGGTTTAGATGTACTAGAATCAGAACCTGCAAAAGATAAAAAGCTTTTAAAATTAAAAAATTGCATAGTAACACCGCATATTGCTGGATTGACTATTGAACGATATAGAGCATGTGGTCGTGTAGCTGTAGAGGAGGTCAAAAGAGTTTTAAATGGCGGTATGCCCAGTTTAGAAAATCTTGTAAATCCAGAAGTTTTGAGCATAAAGAAGTGATAAAATGAAGTTTGGAGTCTTAACACCTAACTGGGAACCATTTTCTTATAATGTGAAGTTCTATGAAGAAATTGCAACTTATGCCGAGAAATTTGAGTATGATTCATTCTTTGTTACAGATCACTATTTGAGACCTTTTCTAGAAGTAGAGCCAAATACTATCAAGAGACACGCAACAATAGAGGCATGGTCTCTCTTAGCATATATTACTGCAAAAACTGAATTTATAAGAATAGGATCTTGTGTGACACCATTACCAATGCGCAATCCAGCGATACTAGCAAAAATTATTTCAACAATTGATAATTTATCTAACGGCAGAGTAATCTTTGGAGTAGGTGCAGGATATGAACGAAGAGAATTTGAGGCTTATGCTCATTGGGAACCGTCAAATATTAGAGTACTAAAAGTTAAGGAAGCACTCATTTTAATGAAAAAGCTTTGGACAGAAGATATTGTGGATTTTGAAGGAAAATTCTTTAAAGTTAAAAGGGCTGTACTTGAACCTAAACCGGTACAAAAGCCTAATCCGCCTATATGGGTTGGCGCAATGCATGAAAAAATGTTTCACATAACTGTTGAATTGGCTGATGGATGGATACCCGCAAGATCGCTAGGAGCAACCCCAGAATTTTATGCAGAAAATTCAAAAAAGATCCTTTCACTTGCTAAAAAATTAGGAAGAAAAATAATGTTGGGTTTAATGGGATACATTACGGATGAGGGTTTTAGTACTCCGCTTCCTTCTTTAGCAACAATTAAAGATGTGGAGAGAATACTTGAACAATATAAAAACTTAGGTTGTGAGTATTTTATAGCAGTGTTCTTTCCTATAGAAAAATATATAACGCTTATGAAGAAATTCCGACAGGAAATAATTCCATCATTTAGCTAAGAAGATAAATTTATAATAATCGTTTAAAGCTTAGCTATCGTAGAAGGTTAATGTTTTATTTGTATCATTAAATGTTAACAATATCAAGCATAGTATCAGAAATATTTACACTAATTTTAATAAAAATTGCGGAACATTAATGTTAGCGATGATTTTACATCATAAACTGTTATCAAATTGGACTAAAACTGTATAGAAAACACTTTTATGAGATATAAAATTAATAAATTTAAGACGACTTAAGTATATAAATAAAAAAATTTTTATTTAAAATTTTTTATATATTAACCAGATGGATATCATGACTAAAATGAGTTATGAGAAGGTATATAACGAATTTAGCTGGGAGAAAATATTAGCTGGATTTGATTGGTATTCAGACGGGTTCAATGCAGGTCATGAATGTTGCGATAGATATGCTGATTCAGATAAGGTAGCTATTAGGTTCGTTAATTCAGAACTTAAAGAAAGCAAGCTAACATATAATGATTTAAAGAGGTATTCAAACAAATTTGCAAACTACTTAACATCCATCGGTATTGGAAAAGGTGATAGAGTTGCAGCAATGATGTCAAAGAGTCCTGAGCTATATAGCATCATCGTTGGTATCTGGAAAGTCGGTGCTATATATGTTCCGCTTTTTACAGCCTTCGGCCCTCAAGCAGTTTTAGATAGAGCTGCTGATGCTGAAGTTAAGGCAATCGTAGTTAGTTCAGAATACAGAGATATTATTAGTGAGATACAGGATAAGATCTCTACACTAAAGTATGTCATAGTAAAATCAGATGCTGAAGGAGAAAAAAATTAAAAGAAACGATGTTATTTTAGAAGATATTTTAAGAAGAGAATCTGATAAATTTGAACCTTTAAAGATGCAACTCGATGATGTCTGCATTATACAATATACAAGTGGTACAACAGGTAAACCGAAGGGAGCAATGTTGTCAAATAAGGTTTTTGTAGCTATTCAACCTTATGTAATGTATGCTGTTGATTTAAAAGATGACGATGTCTTCTTCTGTACTGCTGATCCTGGATGGATGTACGGTTTGGTAACAACTGGCTTTGTACCATTAAGTCTTGGTAAAACAATTCTTGTATATCAAGGAAGATACGATCCGAAGAAATGGCTGGAACTTATGGAAAAATTCAGAGTAACGAACATTGCATCTACTCCTACAGCATACCGAGGTTTAATGGCTTTAAAAGATCAAATTTCGGCATATAACTTAGTATTAAGGTGTGCATGCAGTGCAGGTGAACCGCTTAATCCTGCAGTCATAAATTGGTTCAAGGATACGTTCAATGTAAGACTTTATGACCATTATGGTGTAACAGAAACGGGCATGAATTTATGTACATTTCATGCTTTAGATATGGAATGGAAAATTGGTTCGATAGGAAGACCAATTCCAGGCTTTGAAATAGCTGTGCTAACAGAAAATAATGAAATAAAATATAGAAATGCTAGTGGAAAAATTATTGTAAAAATTAATGAAATGACTTATTTCAAAGGATATTGGAAAAGAGAAGATGCAACAAAGTCTATAATATATAATGGTTGGATAAAAACTGGAGATTTAGCAAAAATTGACGAAGATGGTATTTTTGGTTTATCGGAAGAGCAGATGATGTAATAAAATCTGCAGGTTATAGAATAGGACCTTTTGAAATTGAAAGTATTCTAATGCAACATAAAGCTATTGTGGAGGCTGCAGTGATAGGAATTCCAGATGAGTTCAGAGGGCAAGCAATTGCTGCATTTGTGAAGTTGGCTCCAGGCTACGAGCCGTCTGAAGAGTTGGCCAAAGATATCCGAGAATTTGTAAGAAATAGACTTGGAAAGCATCTCTATCCTCGAAAAATCTTCTTTGTTGAGGAATTGCCTCATACAGAATCTGGAAAGATAAAGAGAAGAGAATTAAGAAATATATATATACAAATCTACAAGGTTTCTAATTATAAAAGCAGTTGAAGAAAATACAATAAAAGATTTTTATTTGTGTAAATTTATATCTAAGAGTAAATTTAAGGTTTAAAAAGCAAGGACATTTTTCTTTAAATCTTGGTGCTTTCAAGAAAATCTTCGACCTCTTCCTTAAAGCCTTCAGCTTGGGAAAGTAGCACCAAATCCTTACAGAGAACTCAGATCTGAACTTTTCAGGTGTTGCATTAAGGAGGTTTTTACGACGTAGATGGCTGTTAGGATATTGATATTTTTATCTGATGTCTGTAACTTTATCATGTAATTTTTGTGATAGTACAGCTTTCATAACGAGTCCCATTCTTACTGCTTTTTTGATATTATGGCTTCACCAATCAATAATGCATAAGCAACTTTCCGTAATCAATATATAGATGGTCCTGAGGAAGAATAATTTAAGGCTAAGCTCCAAGCCTTGTTTCTGATTGTGTGAATTTTTCTACTTAAGAATCTATAGTAATGTCACAATAAAGTAAAATCCTCAACTAGTCATAGGCATAACCATTAACTGTATGATCAATGGCTTGCTTATATTAATAATTGTTCAAAAGTTAAGCGTATCTTGTTAGCAAAAGATTCCATGTGTTATTAATTATGTTATAAATAGGCTAACTCAGATGTATCATCACTGCATAAGATGCTCGGCCGCTTTCAGTAAGTAATGACTTGGGCATTTTCATCAAGATTGGCTAAATTTGATATCTCTCTAAGTTCTTTTCAATGCTAAACTATTTAATGCATTTAACTTTTCTGGTCTATTAAAATTATCCTACAACCCATTCATCCATTTTAAAATAATTAATTTGCTTTTCCATTTTTCTCTATAAATCTTATCTTAACGTTAAGTTTAAATATTTAAAATTTAAATTTGTGATATGAAGTCCAAAGAAGAGTTTCTTAATTCATTGGTAGACGGTAGAAAAGTATATTACAGAGGAAAATTGGTTGAAAACGTTGTTGAACATCCAGTGTTAAAAATAGCTGTTTATCATGCAGCTAAGATTTTTGATTATCCAGATAGAATATATGAGGATAGCAAATATGGAAAAATTAGTAAATTCTTTAAAATACCAAGAAATACATCAGATTTGCTTGAAAGACATGAATTAATTTACAATTCTACAATGTATTGCAATGGTGTTTTCAATATCTCGCAAGCAATAGGTAGCGATGCTTTATCTGCTTTAATGATAACTACTAAAAAGCTTGATAAAAAATATGGCACAGATTATTATAAAAGAGTTGAAAAATATTATCAAAAAGTTGTTAAAGAAGATTTGACTATTGCGCTTGCCCAAACAGATGTTAAAGGTGATAGAGCCAAGAGACCTTCTGAGCAAGCTGACCCAGATCTTTATCTCAGAGTTGTTGATGTAAAAAGCAATGGTATAATTGTGAGAGGAGCTAAAGCGCATACAACGCAGTCAATAGTAGCTAATGAAATAATTGTTTTACCTACAAGGGCTATGAGAGAAGTAGATAAAGATTATGCTGTTTCTTTCGCTGTACCTGTAAATACTGAAGGATTAAAGCTTTATTCAAGGCCTGTTGATGAATTAGAAGGCAATTCTTCAGCGATCTTGTCAAAAAAGGATTACGAAGTTGAAACATTAACTGTTTTTGAAGATGTTTTTGTGCCATGGGACAGAGTATTTCTTTTCAGAGAGTTTGAATTCGCAGGACAGCTTGCAGTATTATTCGCTACTTTTCATAGATTTACTGCTATATCTTACAGGGCTGCAACTTTGAATCTTTACCTTGGTGCTGCCATAAAAATGGCTGAAGCCAACGGAATATTAAAAGAGAAGCATGTAAGAGAGGACATACTTGAGATCATAATGTGTAAAGAAATAATGAGGATGGGCGCATTTGCTGCTGCTTTAAAGCCAATTTTGGATGAAGAAATAGCTGTACCAAATCCAATTTTTACAAATATAGCCAAGCTATACTCAAACTCAAAGTTTCCAGAAGTAGTTAAAGCGTTGATAGATATAGGAGGAGGAATAATAGCTACTATACCTTCCGAAGAAGATTTGCTAAGTGATAACAAAGAAGTTTTCACAAAATATTTAAGAGGTGCTATTGAAGGAAGAGAAAGAATCAAAATTATAAAATTTGTTAAGGAATTAGCAGGATTAAGCAGTCTTACAGGCTATATGCTTACGTTGATGGCACATGCAGAAGGATCTGTTGAAGCTAGTAAACTAGAACTTGAAAGAACTTACGATTTTAATGAGGCAATCAAATTGGTTGATAAAATATTATCCGATTAAGAAATCTCTTAATCTATATTTTGACCATGTATTTAAATTTTAATTATTTTGCTCTTAGCATTTGGTATGTTTATTTTTGCTAAACCTTATATTATTTTTTTTAAAACTTTATATAATAAAAATTTTATAATAAAATAAAGAGACATGTCAAAGGGTGTTACTTTCAGCGAGCCTGTGAAAGGAATACCTTCTACAATGATGGATGACTACCAATTAAATTTGCATAACATAATTTCCTATGCTGCTAAAATACATGGAAAGCAAAAAATTATATCAAGAAAAGCGGATGATACAATATTTGAATATACTTATAGAGAATGCTATGAGAGAGTGCGCAGGGTAGCAAGCGCTCTCATTAACGAACTAGATATTTTGCCTGGTGATAGAGTTGGTGTATTAAGTTGGAATACTTATAGATACTTTGAGCTTTATTATGCTGTTCCAGGAATAGGAGCAGTTCTTCATGAGCTAAATATTAGACTTTCTCCTTCTGAACTTATATACATAATAAATCATGCAGAAGATAAGATTTTATTTGTTGATGAAACGCTAATTCCATTGGCTGAACAAATTGCTTCCCAAATCAAAGTAAAAGCTTATGTCATAATGAGCGATGAAAAAGTATCAACTAAACTCCATCCTGTTTATTACTATGAAGATTTAGTAAGATCAAATCCTCCTATTGAATTACCTGTTGTTGATGAAAAGTCTGCAGCAACTATGTGCTATACAACTGGAACCACTGGGTTACCAAAAGGCGTGCTTTCTTCTCATAGAGCATTGTTTGTTCATGCATTTGATTGGGCGTTGGCTACTCAAATATCATCTAAAGATGTAATATTGCTCATGGGCCCTATGTTTCATGTTCATAGTTGGATGTATCCATTTTCAGGTCCTTTGGTTGGGGCGAAATTAGTTTTCCCAGGTCCTCATCCTAGACCAGAACATTTAGTAAAACTCATATTGGATTACAGAGTCACATTAACTTACGGCGTGCCTACTGTTTGGCAAATGCTTTTGAATTACTTAAATTCACTAGATAAAAAACCAGATTTAAGTTTCTTAAGAGGGTTAACGGGGGGAAGCGAGCCTCCAATGAGCCTATTAAAAGAATTCAAAGAGAAATATGGTGTAGAAATTCTTCATGCTTGGGGCATGACCGAGCAGAATGGAGTTGCAACATTATCATTGTTCAAAGAATACTTAAATCCGTCTGAGGAAGAGAGATGGAGGGTTAAATCAAAACAAGGTATACCAATTAGCCCTATGTTTGAAGTTAAAGTTGTAGATGAAGAATTTAAAGAACTTCCTTGGGATTCAAAATCAATTGGAGAATTAGCTATACGTGGACCTTACGTTACAAAAGAATATTATAAGGATCCAAAGAAGACACAAGAAGCTGTAAAAAATGGCTGGTTAAGAACAGGTGATGCTGTTTATATCGATGAAGAAGGATATATAAAAATAGTTGATAGATTTAAAGATTTAATTAAAAGTGGAGGTGAATGGATTTCATCAATTGATTTAGAAAATACAGTTATGAATTATTATAAAGTAAGCGAAGCTGCTGCAATAGCTGCATATCATCCTGTTTGGCAAGAAAGACCAGTAGTTTTAGTTGTGCCAAAAACTGAATATAAAAATAATATTTCTGAACAAGAAATAATTGAATTCCTTAAGTCTACTGGTAAATTTGCAAAATGGCAATTGCCTGATAAAATAATTTTTGTAGAAGAAATTCCTAAAACAAGTGTAGGTAAAATTGATAAAAAAGTTTTAAGAGAAAAATATAAAGATATATTAGTTAAACAATAATAAAATTATTAAAATTATTTAATTTTTAAATTTTTAAGAATTCTTCTTTGGTTTCATCTATAAAAGTATGCTCATACTTCTTACAGCATCTATGAATTCTATTGCATCTCTCCTTAGCTCGTTTTCTATAATACATTCACCCATTTTTTTCTATCGACACGTATAAACCAAGGATATAAGCGGCTATCCCTGCTACACTGTATAACAAGACGGATGGAGATACAATTGTTAAGCTAATGCAACTTAAGAAACTGTTCATGGAATACTTCCAGTGACGGCCAAAAGCAACATAGTTATAGATGGAGCAAATCCGCCAACCACACCTACTTCTAATTAGTAAGCGATGTTATAAGATAATGCTCTGAACATTAGAGGCATTAATTTAGGAAGAGCTACAGTAAACAATAAGGCAGATTATTAACGAAGTTGCTAGGGTATTAACGTGGCATTTGTCAAAATAAATTTTTAACTTGTATTTCAAAATTAGTTCTTAAATTAGAATATTGTGGCTGATCTTTGGATTGCTGCAAGATCTACAGGTTAGTAAGAAAATGCTAACCATTTTGAAAAGCCTAAACAAGCTTGCTCAAAATAAGATCAACTCACAAATGAAAACCCAGTCACATAAATCTTATTTAAGAGCGTTAAAATTTTACTGTATAACATGATTCTTTGATTTACGTTCATGATTAAATATTCTGCGGTACTAGCTTAAGGTCAATATAATTTGCTTTGTCATGGGCAACATTTATATTTTTATGAGGAGCTGTTCTATAGTATGTTAACCGACTTCTAGCTATAAAGAGTCTAAAAGCTGCAAAGGTCAGAAGCAGGAGCTATATTCCTTTCAGTATTCACTGACGGTATAGTGTGACTAATTATAGCAATACGACGTTAGCCTATATGCCAGGGTCAAAGCTCTATTAGACCAAATACTGCTGTTCATTATAAACAACATATTTTCAGTATTTGTAGCTTTTTATGGACAGGTAGTATTTACAGCAAGTATATCGAAAGTAGATAGTAGTTTATTGTCGGTACTTAAGCTTTTGCTAAAGATTTTTGGTATAGATACATTTCAAAAGTTAAAAAAAGAAGTACCACCATAAAAAGTTGTACGTATAAGAAGATTAATGATTATAGTCTTTATTATAATAAGTGCAATAATAGGATATGGGGCTCTAGTTTCATTAGAGTTGTAAGAACAATAGTAATGTTTGTTGTTATTGCATAGATCATATCTTTTTCGTTTTTTGACGTTTATTAGAATGTTCTGGTATCTTAGCTTAAGAATATCCAAAGAAAACTTCGTTGTAACTCTTATACCATTTCCAGCTATTTCGATAACTTTCTGGTTCGGATTATTAGAGGTTCCTAAGAATCAATTTGGTATTATGAGGTATGCTTGGGGAGCTTTAATAAGTGGTATAGTTGCATATGTGGTTAGCATTTTTTACTAAAAAACCTCTAAAAGAACTTTGCATTAAGGACTAGTTCATAGTGTTGTCATTCGGCTACAAATTTTAGGATTAATCCTCTCTCAAAGAGAACTAGAGCTATTGAATAAAGCAGCATCTCAATACTTCTGCTCACAGAATCCTAATGTGTTCTTCCACTCCTTGCTCAGGAAGCTCATGAGGTTTAAGAGGGTTACTAAAGTACATGAGAAACTATGATGTGATTCCTCAAGTAAAGATGAATATCATAACCAACACTAATTATTAGGTAAAGAGCATTCTTTACTTTGAAGAGATACCAGTTACATCTTAGAATAAATATTCTTTCCATAATCTCTACTATATTCTCTATTCTTGACTAATAGCGCCGTAATTTCGATATCTCAAAAATTCACAGCGAGTTAAAATTAAAAAAACTAGTGTTAACTTATTAAGTTAAAAAGCATATAAAAAAATTTTTATTTATTCTGTCTTGACCGAACCTTCTTTCATTTTTCTTACTTCTTCCATTAATATAGGAACGCCCATTGTGCAAGTATGAATACCTAAGACACTTACTAATTCAAATACTTCCATTATTTCTTCCACAGTAGCACCATACTTTAATGCATTTCTTATATGTTGTCTTAGCCCAGGGGCATAAAGATGAGTGGTCGATGCATCTATTGCAATATATATTAATTCTTTTATTTTTGGAGGCAAAACGCCTTTTTTCCAAGGAACGGCAGAGAAATTTAAATATGCTTCAAAGAAATCCGGATCAAGTTTTAATATCTCACCCCATAATTCATCTGACCAGTATCCTCTCTCTTTAATAAAGCGTTCTTTTAATGCTTTTCTTCTTTCGTCTAATTCTTCTTTTTGGAGACTCATACTACTTAAATCAAAAAAGTAGTATTTATTTTTTACTACATAGAATCTTACTGAATGTTTTTATAATAATTGATGAAAGAAAGAGAAACTATAAAATTATATATAAATATATAATAAATAGTAGATAAAGTATTTAATAACAACTCACTTAATTATTTAATATGGAACAACCTAAAATAAGAACAGAGGTAGAAAACGGAATATTAATAATATATTTACAGGATGAGAAAACAAGAAATGCCATGTCATTGGATGTTATCCAGCAATTAACTTCAATATTTAATGAAGCCAGTGATAGTAAAGAAATAGGATGTATAATATTGACAAGTGCAGTGGATGGTGTATTTAGCGCAGGGGGTAACATCAAAGATTTTTACAAATACTCAATAATTGACATGAGATACTTTCAGGACGCATTAGAAAAGTTAGAAAACAGCATAGAATTTAATAAGAAGCCAGTTATAGCAGCTGTGAATGGCTATGCTTTAGGCGGAGGAAATGAAATTTGTTTATGTTGCGATTTTGTAATAGCTTCAGAAAAAGCGAAATTTGGACAGCCTGAAATAAATCTAGGTATATTACCAGGTATGGGAGGAGTACAAAGACTTATAAGACACATCGGGATTTTAAAAGCAAAAGAGCTAGTAATGACTGGAAGAATGATCGATGCATATGAAGCTGAAAAGATCGGTTTGGTTAATAAAGTAGTTCCCCATGAAAAATTAATTGAGGAAGCGAAAAAGTTAGCTAACGAGTTATTAGGAAAGCCTAAGCTAGCTTTATGGATGGCCAAACACCAAATTAATACAGCTAGAGAAGCAGACCTCAGGACTGCTTTATTGCTTGAAAAAGCCATTGTTAATTTCCTCTTCGGTACACCTGATAAAGAAGAAGGAATGAAAGCGTTTATAGAAAAAAGAAAACCTAAATTTTCATAACATGGCTAAAATTAAAGATTTAATAACTAAAGATGAAGCAAGAGCCTTATTAGAAAAGATGATTTTATGTAGAGAATTTGAAAATGCTGTGGGAAAACTTTTCAGAGAAGGAAAATTCCTTGGATGGACTCATTTAGGTATAGGTCATGAAGCAGTAGCTGTAGGTGCGATTTCTGCAATAAATCCAGATGATTACATAGTCATCACATATAGAGGACACATACATACATTAGCTAAAGGATCCGATCCTAAAAGAGTGCTTGCAGAAATTTTATGCAAAAAGACAGGAATAAATGGAGGATTTGGAAGTTCGATGCACTTACATGATATGACAGTATATAACTATGGCAGTAGCGCTATTGTCGGTGAAGGCGCTCCAATAGCAGTAGGCATAGCGTACTATTTAAAGTATTTCGATAAGAAAAATAGAGTATGTTTAAACTTTTTTGGTGATGGAGCTTTAGCTACAGGAGTTTTACATGAAGCTATGAACATGGCTGCACTATGGAAATTACCTGTGATATTTATTTGTGAAAATAATCAGTATGCTGAATTGACTCCTATACATGTACATCATGCAGTCACAGATCTATCTTTACGCGCGGTGCCTTTTGGTATTCCAAGTAAAACAATTGATGGTATGGATGTGATCGAAGTTAGAGAAGCCGTTAAAGAGGCAGTAAAACGTGCAAGAGAAGGTCAGGGCCCCTCTCTAATAGTCGCAAATGTTTATAGATTTGTAGGACATTATGAAGGCGATCCGCAGTATTATAGAAGTAAAGAGGAAGTTGAAAAATGGAAAGCAAAGGATCCAATAGATCTATTTATAAACCGTCTTATTGAAGAAGGTTATTTGGATATTGAAGAAATAAATAAGATAAAAAAAGAAGTACAACAAAAAATTGATGAAGCAATCGATTTTGCCACACGAAGTCCAGATACAACATTGGAAGATTTGTTAAATGTTGCAAGGAAAGTGTATTACTTATAAACATGGCTCTCTTAAAATATTGGCAAGCAATTAATAAGGCATTAGAGGAAGAATTGGAAAGAGATGAAAGAATCTTCATTATAGGTATCGATGTTGGAGATCCAGGTGGTCCTTTCTTAACAACAAGAGGTTTAAAGAAAAAATTTGGTGCAGAAAGGGTTAGAGATACTCCAATAACTGAGGCAGGTTTCGTAGGATTGGCTATTGGTGCTGCGGCAGCTGGAGGAAGACCCATCGTTGACCTTATGTTCAGTAATTTTTCTTATTTAGCAATGAGTCAATTAATAAACGAAGCAGCCAAAATACCATTAATTTCAAATGCTCAGATAAAATTGCCTATAACAGTTAGAATTCTTGAGGGAGGTGGACATTTTGGAGCAGGTGCACAACATTCCGATGTTGTACATGGAATATTCTGTAGTATACCTGGACTTGTAGTAGTTTGCGCTTCAACGCCTTATGATGCTAAAGGTCTACTAAAGGCTGCTATAAGGGATGATAGACCAGTTATATTTTGTGATCATTTAGCACTGTATAGAGATGTAGGAGAAGTGCCAGATGAAGATTACGTTTTACCTTTAGGGAAAGCTGAAATTGTTAGGAAAGGTGAAGATGTAACTGTTATAGCAACTCAACTTATGCTCAAATATAGCTTAGAAGTCTCAGAAAAATTATCTAAAGAAGGAATTGAGGTTGAAATTATAAATCCAAGAACTTTAAATCCATTGGATATAGAAACAATTGCTTCTAGTGTTAAAAAGACAGGAAGGGTGGTAATAGTAGACGAAACACCTACCAGTTATGGTACACAAGCAGGAATACTTACAAAAATAATGGAATATTGCTTTTATGATTTAGAAAAATTCAAAATAGTTGGTTCATTAGATTTACCTATACCTTCAGGTAAAGTAGGGAGAGAGGTTCTTCCTTCAAAAGAAGCTATAGAAAAAGCTATTCGTTCAGTATTATGAATTAAATTTTAATATCCATGAATATTAATAAAAACACATGGATATAACTTTAGAGCTAAACGAAGAAGAGAAATTAATTGTTAGTTCAGTTGAAGAAATATGCAGAAAATTTGATGATGCATATTGGAGAGAAAAAGATCAAAAAGAAGAATTTCCAATAGAATTTTGGAATGAATTAGTAAAGCATGGATGGGCTGGAATAAATGTTCCTGTAGAATATGGCGGTGCTGGACTAGGAGCTACTCAAATTGCATTAGTTGTTGAGACTATTTCAAGATTATGTGGATATTCAGCAGGAAACCTTTATAATTTAGGACCGTGCTTCGGTACAGAAGCATTAGTTAAATATGGAACGAAAAAGCAAAAAGATGAATTATTACCCAAATTAGCAAAAGGAATGATAGTTGCTATAGGATTAACAGAGCCTGTTGCAGGTCTCGATACTCCTGCAATAAAGACAACCGCAGTAAAGGAAGGAGATGAATGGATAATAAATGGAAGTAAAATGTGGATTACAGGTCTTCACATGGCTGAATACATGTTAACGGTTACAAGAACAACCCCTATTGAAAAAGTACAAAAAAGGCATCAGGGACTTACATTATTTTTAGTTCCAACGAATGCCAAAGGTATTAGGATGAAAAAAATAAAGAAGCTTAGTATGAGATGTTTAAGTTCATTTGAAGTCTTTCTAGATAATGTTGTTGTTCATGATGAATATAGAATAGGAAATGTAGGGGAAGGATTTTATGTATTATTAGATTTGCTGGATTTAGAAAGAATAATAACAGCTGCTATGGAAGTGGGTGTAGGTTATCAAGCGTTGGAAAGAAGTGTAAAGTATGCAAAGGAGAGAATATCTTTTGGTAGACCAATAGGAAGCAATCAGGCCATCCAGTTTGCTCTGGCCGAAGTAAAGATCGAGCTGGACGCTGCAAGGCTTATGGTATACAGAGCAGCAAAAATTTACGATGAGAGCAAAGATTTAAGAAAAATAGGTGAAGCATCTAATGCAGCCTTATACTTCGCTGCTAAAGCAGGACATAAAGCAGCAGACATAGCAATACAGGTTCATGGTGGAATGGGATTCAGCGAGGAAATGACTGTTGAGAGGCTGTGGAGAGATAGCAGATTAGGATTGATGGCTCCTGTTTCCCGTGAAATGATACTACATTACATTGGAACTCATGTGTTAGGATTACCACGCTCCTTTTAGCACATGGTAACTGTAGTTAAACTCCCCAAACTGGGTCTTACAATGGAAGAAGCAACAGTTCTAAAATGGCTAAAGAATGTTGGTGAAGAAGTCAAGGAGGGTGAAAGCATATTGCTCATCGAAACTGAAAAAGCTGTTGTCGAGATTCAATCGCCTGCTAGTGGGTATTTACTTAAAAAAATGGCCAAAGAAGGAGATAGCGTTAAAGTCGGAACACCTCTGGCTATGATAGGAGGCAAGGGTGAAATTACTGAAGAACAACTGGTGGTATCTCCAATTAAGGAGGAGAGAAAAGCTGAACAAATAGTAGCTCCTGTTCAGCCCATAGTAACGAGCGCTAGAATAAGGGCAACACCCAGGGCTAGGAGATTGGCTATGGAGAAAGGAGTAAATCTGGCAGAAATTAAAGGTACGGGTCCTGATGGAATAATAACCGAAGAAGATGTTCTGAACTACATAAGTTCCAGAGAAAGGCTAGCTGTAGATTTTAAGGAAGTTATAAGGAAGAGAATGGCTAAAAGAATGCTTGAAAGTTGGCAGAAAATACCTCATGTTCATTATGTAGTAGAAGTTAATGCAGAAAAGTTGGTTGAACTTAAAAAGAAATTGGAAGAAGATAAAAAAGTTGACATAACATACACTGATATAATAGTGAAGGCAGTTGCTACAGCCCTTAAAGAATATCCCATGTTTAATTATTACTTAATAGATGAAGATCTGAAGATTCTGAGTGATGTCAATATTGGATTAGCTGTGGGTACCGATTACGGATTAGTTGTACCAGTAATAAGGAACGCTGATAAAAAAGATGTATTTGAAATAAGTAAAAACAGGAGCGAGATCATTATAAAAGCAAAGGAAATGAAATTAACACTTGAAGATGTATCTGATGCTACATTCACAATAACTAATTTAGGAATGTATGATATTCAAGAATTCATGCCAATTATAAATTATCCCCAGACAGCAATATTAGGCATAGGATCAATTTATTATAAGCTTATTATGAAGGAAAACTCGATAGTTAACACACCTTTTTTAAAGCTAGTATTAGGTTGGGATCACAGGGCATTTGATGGTGTAACATCAGCAAAATTTCTTAATCGAATTAAAGAAATCTTGGAAAATCCTGAAATACTAATCTAATTTTAATTAAAATTTATTAAAATATTTTTTAATTTTCCTTTACACATTAATAATTTCTTACATCAATTTTCATTTTTCGTGAGGCAGAACTAGACACAAGTGAATTGTTAAATCATAACATTTATGAATCTTTGAAGCTTAGTTGTCTTATCTCATGTAGACTTGGCTTTATCAGCACTATCAAAACGTCAATTTTCTATCTAATATAAATCACTCTAACTAAAAAATCTTCATTAACTTAATTTTATAATTATGTCATAAGAGAAGAAATTTTTCTTTGCACTAAGATTTCAAAGCAGAGTAAAAATATATAATACTTAAATAAATAATTAAATAACATGGATATTCCATTTGTAATGGTAGTAATCGTATTAATTGTTATTTATATTATCTTAGAGATACTTTCTTACAGAATTCCGATAAAATCTGTATTCAATATTCACTTAGTTTATAAAAGAATAAGTTCATACATGCTATTCATGGTTCTAGAAGCAACGGCAGTTAAACATTTAATGTTAATATCTAATACAAAAAATGCTCCCGCTTGAAGGGATCAAAGTATTAGATTTCTCCAGGTTTGCTCCAGGCAGATATTGTTCCATGATACTAGCAGATTTTGGAGCTGATGTGATTACCGTGGAACCTGCCAGAACCGAGCAGCTCAGAATTCCTCCAATAGAGGATACCGATCCCAGCTACTATTGTTTTGCTAGAAATAAGCGATCTATAGCATTAAATCTTAGAATTCCTGAGGCTAGAGAAGTTATCTACAAGCTGGTTAAAAGTACAGATGTAGTAATAGAAGGATTTAGACCTGGAGTAGCTGCTAAGTTGGGAATCGATTATTATACACTCTCCCAGTTAAATCCCAAGCTTATCTACTGTTCTCTATCAGGATTTGGGCAAGATGGACCTTATGCGCAAGCTCCAGGTCATGATCTGAATTACTTAGCAATTGCAGGCATTCTAGATCTTACCAAGTGTTCTCAAGGACATCCAGCAATCATCGGAACCCAAATTGCAGATATGGCTGCTGCTTGGAATGCTACTATTGGAATTTTAATAGCGCTCATTCATAGAGAGCGCACTGGTCAAGGTCAATATATAGATATTTCTTATTTGGACTGCGCCATTGCGCTGCACTGGATTCTGGCTGCAGAATTATTAAATCATAATAAGATCTCTCGTAGGCTACTTGGAGATTACGCCTCCTATAACATTTACCAAACTAAAGATGGAAGTTATATTACCTTGGGAATTGTCATGCCATTTGAGCCATGGTTTTGGGAAAACTTATGCAAAGCAATTGGGCATCCAGATCTTATCCAAGAATTCCATAAGCCTGAGACCATTCAGATTCTGAATAAAGTCTTCCAATCCAAGTCAAAGTCTGAATGGGAATCCATCTTAAAGCAGATCGATGTTCCTTGGGCTCCTATCAACACTTTAGAGGAAGCATTGAAACATCCCCAAGTTATTCACAGGAAGTTAATTTTAAAGTGCGAGCATTCAAAGCTGGGAAGTATCAAATTGCTCAGAAATCCTATTAAATTTAGCAACTTAGAATCTCAAATTAGATCTCCACCACATATATATGGAGAGCATACAGTTCAGATCCTGAAGGAGCTAGGATATACCGATTCTGAGATCCAGAAATTGAAAAATGCAGGAGCAATAGAATAAAGTTAACAAATAAATTAATAAATGGAACATGCAGTTAGCAATTAATAATTGTTCCAATACAATAAATTTGAAAAATCATTACATTTAAGTTATTTAATTCATTCTTCTTAGCTATGATTAATTTACAAAGTAATCCCATTTGATATCTTTAGGTAATTGTTTATGTAACATTAACAATTTTAGATTGAATTTTTAACCATTAATTAGCTATAAATAGTGTCATCTCACATATGTGCTTTTATGAGATTATGTTTTTCTTTAAAATCTTTTGGACAATTGTTTTGATAATGAAATTTCCATATTCATTTATAATTAGAGTTCTTAGTAAGAAAGAAAAGCGTTTTATGATTCATAGCTCATTATTTTAGAACAGTTACAGTTTAATTTTACTACTTAAATTGCTAAATAAAAGTTTTAAATTAAATTGATTTTAATATTTAATATATGGAAAATAAAGAAGTCAAGTTTGGGCTTGCTCCGAATTTATATCCGCCAGAAGTAATTTTCAAAGTAGCTGAAATTTGTGAAAATTACAATTTAGATGGAATATGGTTATCGGATCATGTAGTTGCTGTAGGTATAAAACGATTTCATGCTTTAGATGCATGGAGTATGCTGGCTGCACTTGCAGTAAAAACTAAAAGAATAAGATTGGGTACAGCAGTCTCTGATACTCATAGAAGACATCCAGAAACTCTTGCACAGATTGTTGCAACTGTAGATATATTATCAGGAGGAAGAGCGATTCTTGGAGTGGGACCAGGAGAGTCGATGAATCTAGATCCGTTTGGAATAAATTGGGATAAGCCTGTAGCCAGAATGAAGGAAGCGATAATTTTGATTAAGAAGCTTTGGACGCAGGAAAGTGTGAGTTATGAAGGAAAGTTTTTTAGATTCAATAATGCCATTCTTGACTTGAAACCGGTTCAAAAACCCCATCCTCCAATATGGATAGGTGCAAACTCCATTACAACATTAAAGGTTACAGCTGAATTAGGGGACGGCTGGATCCCTATATCAAGTGGTCCAGAGAATTATAGTAAAAATCTTAGCTTGCTTAAGGAATACGCAAGAAGCCTGGGTCGGAATCCAGATCAAGTAGTGCCGAGTATATTCATGTATATATGCGTAGCTGAAAAAGATGAGGATGTTAAGAAAATGTATGAATTAACGGTGAAATTTTATTCCATGATTGTTTATAGACCAGAGTTTAGTTTTTTAGGAAGAGGGCATTTTTCAAAAGAAACTGCAATGAAGGCTTTCCAAGAGGCGTTAAAATTGGAGGTTCCGTTTGAGAAACTTAAAGAGGAACTTCCATTCCCTATAGGAACCCCTGAGGAGTGTGTCGAAAAACTTCGTGAATATATGAGAGCAGGAGTAAAGTATTTCATCTTAGTCCCCTTGACTAGGCCCCAAGATTGCGTATATGCTTCAGAGCTTTGTGCTAAAAAAGTAATTCCTAATTTATGATCCAATAAGGATATGTTTTAATCTTATATATTTGATAAACCAAATGTTATTTAAGTGTCTAGTAAGGTTTTAAAATAGTTGAAGGGAATTTTCTTCTTAAATTCTTAAGTGTGCTACAAACTAGCATCCAAGAAAAATATTACATTCGTATTCATTGTTTCTTATCCTGACTCTTAAATTTTTAGAAGATTTAAAATAACAAAAAAATCACAAAAGTTTTGCCATATTTTCCTACATAATAAAAGATGCAAACCAAAAACAGCAAAAGTTGTTAACAATAAAATATAATAATATAATATAAAGATTTTAGAAATATATATATATAATAAAGAATCAATTTAAATACAAAATTCTAAAAAAGCCTATAAGCTAAGAATCTATTTTTATTATATTAAAGTAGTTTTTATCAAAGAGGTTAAAAACTTTTGGCATTAAAGAAGATGAGCTAAAAGAAGAATCGGGTCCTAAGAAGTCTTGATAAAACAAGAGTTTTATATAATGCTACTTAATGCAATAAACATATCACTGCTTCATTAAAGAAAAATAAAAATTTTTATATATTAATAATAATAATTATTTATTTAATAAGGTGGTAGTATATGAACATATGTGTCTGTTTTAAACACGTTGTGGATCCAGAAATTCTGGTACTGAAAATAGAACAAGATTTTTCCTTGAGTGTGCAAAACGTATAAAGGAAGCTATTGGTGATAGAGCAGCAGTAGCTGCGAGATTTACGTATGATGAATGCCTTGGACCTTTAGGCATAACTCCTGAGGAAGCACTTGAAATCGTTAAAATGGTGGATCGTTACATAGATTTCTGGGATGTAGACATTGGTGTCTATGAAACCGTAGATGAAATGATAGCTCCCTCATCGAGACATCCTGATGGATGGCAGGTATTGAAGAACGTAGAGTGGATCAAGAAATGCAAAGAGGCCGGAATTAAAACACCATTTGGCACATGTGGAAGAATAACCTCCCCAGACCTAGCTGTTAAGGTACGTAAAGAAGGACTGGATATGGTTGGACTTGTTAGACCTAGCATTTCAGACCCACATTGGGCGAGAAAGGTCAGGGAGGGCAGAATTGATGAAATACGCGAATGTATTGGATGTAACACATGCGTGTCTTACTTATTTAAGAAACATTCACAGATGCTTTGTATACAGAACCCAGTAGTTGGATTGGAATATTTGGGATATAGTCCTGAAGCTGAATATCCAAAAGTAAAGGAACCAAAGAGAATATTGCTGGTGGGAGGTGGACCATGCGGATTAGAATTTGCCAGGGTGGCTGGTGCGCGAGGTCATGAAGTACATATTCATGACAAGATGCCTGAACTTGGAGGAAACATACGCTATGTAGTTTCAAAAATTACAGCGAGAAGAAATTGGATTCGAATAGTAGAATGGAGGGAGAGAATAATAAGAAAGAAGTATCCAAACGTAAAGATCTACACAAACTCTAAAATGGATGCCAAGAAAATTGCCGAATATGGTGCTGATGTTGTCGTGTTTGCTACGGGTGCTGTATGGGATAAAAAAGGCAGAAACCCAATAACAAAGAGACCAATACCTGGACATGAAAAGCCGTGGGTGCTAACTCCGGAAGATATATACATACATAAGAAAAAAGTTGGCAATAGAGTATTTGTCATTGAGAGTTGCGGATCATGGCTAGGACCATGGATAGCAGTAGATTTAGCCTTTGAAGGAAAAGAAGTGTATCTACAGACTTTTCCGTTCCCCTTAGAATCAGCAGCATCAAACGAACTGGGATCTCGATTGGAACTTGGAACACTTGATGCATTGTGTAAAAGTGCTGGAGTACAATATGTTGAGCCATTCACATATCCTGAGGAAATAACAGACGAAGGAGTGAAAATAAGAGGTTTCTTCCTTGATGGATGGGCCGCTACAGTCGCAACCTACACGAAATGGTTTGCTGATCCAATATATAGAATCAAAAAGAAAGAATGGACACAGTTCATTAAATGTGACACAGTAATTCTAACCACAATGAGAGTTCCACAAATCGAGCTGTATGAGCAAGTGAAAGGTATGTGGAAGAGAGGTGAAATTAAAGGCTTAAAAGGCGTGTATCTCACAGGTGAAGCATTAACACCAAGAACCTACTACGAACTACCGTACCCAATGTTCTGGAGTCATAAATTGGGAAAAGAGATTTAAAAAATTAACTTTTTTTATTTTTAATTTTTTTCTTTAAATGTAACTATATCTTGATTAGAAGCATTAAGCAGAAATGTAAGAGAAATAGTTACATTCGTGTCGCTCTTTATCTGATGGATATAATTCTATAAATTTAAAATTTTACTTTAATAGATAAAGCTGAAATAAATAGTTGAAAGTTATGTTCATTCAAACTTCAAAGATAAATTTAAATAAAAATAAGAAGAAAATTATGAGCCGTATTAAATAAATATGCTTTAAACTGTGCGAGTTAATCCTTGAAGTAAGGAATTATCTTTTCGCCTACCAACTTCAATGTCTTTAAAACATCTTCATATTTGCTATGAGGCCAATAAGTCCTAAATACTAAGAAATTGAATCCAATGCTTATTAGTTTGGAAAGTTGTTCAATACATTGATCAGGGTTACCTATTATGAATCTATCTTTAACTAATTCAGCGAATTCTTTATCAAAATGCTCCTCAGGAGGCAATATTCTATCTAGACCCCATTGATGATAAACTTTATATTTTTCTGCAACTGGTTCAGCCATTCTATATGCTTCCTCAGAATCTTCTGAAATAAACAGCTCCCTTAGGACAGGCTTATGTAAAGGTTCGGGATGACCGTATTTCTTTAAGGTATTTAAATAAATTTCCATTTGCCTTTTAAGAGTCTTTATCGTAGCAATATTATTTGCAAACCATACATGACCAAGCTTAGCAATCTTTTTAACTGCTTTATCGCTCATTGCACCAATCCAAATGGGAGGATATGGTTTTTGTAGTGGTTTTATAGCTAAGCTAACATTTTTAAACTTAAAATATTTTCCTTCAAAATTAACTGCTTCCTGTGTCCACAACATTTTCACAATAGCTAAGCATTCGCTGAACCTTTTTGGTGCGTCTTCCTTAGAAATTCCGAATGCGCTGTACTCTTCTTCTCTATATCCTAATCCAACGCCAAAGATGAATCTGCCATTACTGATAATATCTATTGTTGCAATTACTTCAGCAACATCGATAGGATTATAAAGTGGAAGTAAAAGCACACCTGTTCCAAAAATTAATCTCTTACTTTCAGCCATTATTCTTGAAAGGAAAGGTATTAATTGAAGCATTGTATAAGGGTAAGTTAAATAATGTTGACCACAAAAGACTGCGTCAAAGCCATATTTATCTGCTATTCTTACGTATTCTAAAGATTCTTGGAATTTTTGGTAAGCGTCCACATTTAATGGAGATTGAACCATTACATATACTCCAAACTTTACATTTTCAAAGCCCATTTTAATTTTTCAAAGAAGTCGTTTTAATTAAGTTAGTAATTTTTCTTGTAATAGAAGACACCATAGCTGCTAAGGTTACAGATCTGGGATATATTGATTGAATATATAAGGTTCCAAGAACTATACATGATCTAGCTTGCTTTCTTGCTTCTAAAGATAATTCAGCAAAGAAATTGAATGTTGTTCCAGATTGTGGAGGGATTTTATGTTCAAGTAGCAAAAATCCAAGAGCAACCATAATTATTATACATATTTACCCCTATATTAATATTTTATGAGCACAAAAGTTTTTACCATGCAACATGAAAAGCTTAAAAGTAGCATAAAGAAAACACAAAGACCTCTTATATATAGACAACCTATAAAAGCTATTTGGATTACAATACTGGCAGTGGTACTCACTATAATTTATTTGAATATCGGCAGATTATTCTTTGATAATATCTTTAACTTCCTCACGTTCACATTTATTGGCTACATAGTTCCATGGCAAGTGGCAGCTCACATATTCGAATTTCGAGGTATTGTTGGGTTGCTAAAGACAGGGAGACCGCAGATAAAGAATGCGGCAGAGATATCTTTTTTCCCACCTTTAAGTTTTATTGGAAGGGTGGAGGGCTATTTGATCTACCTCCTAAGTTTTATCCGCCACCTTCTCATGAAGAAGAACTTACTATAGATATAATGGCTGAAGATCGCTGGATATATGGTTCATACGATGAAGGTATAGCAATGATTGAAAGGATTATCAAGGAGTTCAAACCTGAAGCTATAGGATTAATTCCATGTACATATGAGGGGCCATCACTTGAGCTAATAAAAGATCAAATTAGGAGATGGGTAGATAAAATTTTGCCATACGTCAAGGAACAATGGCCGGCTGTTACTATTTATGCATAGTAACCTAACATGACAACTGGAACTGCTTTAATATTAACTAACTGATCTAAACTTAATTACACACCTTAATTTTTGAAAATTCTTTAAATCCAAAATTAATTTTTTGAAATAAGAGATAATTTCATTTTTTACTAACTTAATTGAGCCAATGAAATGACAGCTTAAATTATGAGATATGTTCTCTGCTTTTTTACAATTTTATTTATTTTTTAGTTTACTAACACCAGCGTTGGAAATTAAAAGCTTACAATTTTGAATATACATTAGCGCTATAACTCTGAGTTACAATCTAATATATTATTTTATTTTATTATATATTATATATTTGTTTTTGATTAGCTTATTCTTAAATAAGATACTTCTGCCAACAATCGTTTAATTTTTTCGTTTTTACTACTACTCATTAACTCTCAAATTTTATATTTTAACTTCAATTGTTTTTCGTATTTAAAGGGTAAGGCATTTTTAAATATTAATTTTTTCGTTTTTACTACTACTCATTAACTCTCAAATTTTATATTTTAACTTCAATTGTTTTTCGTATTTAAAGGGTAAGGCATTTTTAAATAATAATATATCAAAGCTAAAATAATTCCATTCATAATTACATAAAAAACAATTCTGGAAAAAATTACATCATAAAAAGAGAGCTTACATACCTAAAAAATATGTGAGGGAAAATATGAAATGGAGCAAAAATAATCAGCTAGCAGAACTTCGGTTGCTTTTCCAAAAGTTCCGTAAATAAGCCAAATTAAAAAAGCAAAGAAATCAAGAAAATATGTTATAAAAAATAAAAGCTATGAATTACATAAAAAATTAAATTTATATATTTGGATGTGATTTATAATTTAACCATGAGTTCCAAATTTAACTTGGTAGGTGGCTTTGGAGACTACAGGAGTTCTATAGAGGGAGAAATTGACTATGCAAGTGGTTATGGCCAATTTGCAGTAGATTTTGAAGAAAGAATAAATATGGAAAGATTAAGAAAAGGCAGATTGCAGCGGGCTAGGGAAAAATTGTTTAAGGAAGCGGGATTAGGTGCTTTTCTAGCACTAGATGAAAAAAATATAATATATATAACTAGCACATACAGACCGTATTGGACCATGCCTGCTTCAGGACTTAGATACGCGTTGCTTACCAGTAAGGATGATGCACCTATTTTATTTGAACAGGGAGATATAGGTTATCATATAAAAAGAATGGCTCCATGGATTCCAGAAAAAAACTTTAGATATGCAATAACAGGGGCTAGCTGGATAGGTGTATCAATGGGACCTGGGGCTCATGAAATGCAAAGAAAAAAGATGGTAGAGCAGATTAAAACTGAATTGAGAAATGCAGGTGTTCTTAAAGAACCTTTAGGAATTGATTTCTATGATGAAGGCTTAATTAATGCATTGAAAAAAGAAGGGATTGAGGTGAAATACAGTGAGGCTGCAAAAGCAATGATAGAGGCTAGAAAAATAAAATTAAAGGAAGAAATAGCTTTACTTAAAATTGCTTGTATGATAGGCGATGCTATCTTTCAAACTATTGCAGATAATTTAAGGGCTGGATTAAGCGAATACGATGTTTTAGCTATGGCATTTTATACAGCTTATAAATTGGGTGCGGAAGTTTATAACGGTATGTTTGTAACAAGCGGGCCATACACATGGCCTAATCTAAGATTTACTACAGGAAGATTAATTAGACCAGGCGATGTTGTATACTTTGATACCTATAACATGGCTTATCAAGGATACAGGACTTGTTATTATAGGACTTTCTTTGTAGGTAGGGCACCTCAATCAATTAAAGATGCATATAAAAGAGCTTATGATTGGTTATATGAGGGAATTAAGGCTATAGGTCCAGGAAAAACGACTAAAGATATTGCAGAAAAATGGCCTCCCGGTCCAGAAGTTTGGGGATGGTATGGTGTTGAGAATGAAGATATGACTGCAGGTAATAATTGGGCTCATGGAATAGGTCTATCTCTTTACGAGCCACCTGTTGCATGGAGAGCAGTTTCATTAGATCATCCAGTAAGGATTGAGCCAGGAATGACTTTTGCCATAGAGACTCAAGAAGGTGATAAACAGACAAGACAAGGAGTAAGGCTTGAAGAAATGTTGGTTGTTACAGAGTCAGGAGTTGAAATAATGACAAAATGGCCAATAGATGAAATAACCGAGGTTCCTGTAAGCGGAGTTAGAAGATCCTTTAAACTTCCTGAACTTCCCTTTTAAATAAATTTTTTAATATGAAATTTGGAATTGTTCAATATTTAGGTACAGCTTGTGTTCCATCACCAGAGTTATATCCTTACCATATTGTTCAACAAGCTAAATGGGCAGAAAAATATGGTTTTGAACGTGTTTTAGCAGGAGAACATCATGCATTATCCGAATACATGCCTGACCCTTTTATGGTTGCAGTGTATTTAGCTGCTCATACAAATAAAGTGAAAATCGGTTCTTATGTTGCATTAGCTACATTATATCATCCAGTAAGGTTAGCAGAAGAAATTGCTATGCTGGATTTATTTTCCAACGGAAGAGCTTATGTTGCGCTAGGAATAGCATATCAGCCTTTAGATTTTGAAGTATTCGGTATTCCTATAAAGCAAAGAGTATCTAGGTATGAAGAATGCATAAAAATATTAAGAGCTGCACTTAGGGGTGAAAAAATCTCTTTTAAAGGAAAAAGGTATAAAGTGTTTAATTTTGAATTGCAACCTAAGCCTATTCAGGAGAATCTTCCTATATATCTAGGGGCATGGACAATTCCAGGTGCAAGAAGGGCAGCCATGTTAGGTGATGGTTTAGCACTTGCACCTGCTACTAAAATGAGCACTTTTGATGTGATCGTGAAAACTTATATGGAGGAAGTTAAAAAACAAGGGAAAGAACCGTACATTATATTATGCAGGGATGGATGGGTATCTAAAGATAAGGAATCTGCTACCAAAGAAGCAGGGAAATACATGCTAAACACTTTTGTATATTATTGGTCAGGAGGTGGCATATTAGATTTGCCACCAAAGTTTTACAAAGCGGATGGCACCCCTGATCTCTCAAAAAAGGATGAAATAACAGTAGAAATTATGGCTGAAGATAGATGGATTTTTGGTTCGGTAGACGATGCAATCTCTTTCATTGAGTATTGTAAGAAAAAATATAATGTTAAAGAAATAGTGATGGTGTTTCAACAACCAGATGGTAATCCTCCACAGAAAATGGTTCTTGACCAGATAAAGCTTTGGGGTGAGAAGATTATCCCATATTTTAAAGAAGGAGAATAATATATTTTTTACTTTTTTCCTTTAGTTTCAGGTTTAAAGAAAGGAACGATATTGTAACGGGTATTAGTATAAAATTATTCTGAGATAAAGTAGAATTTAATTGTTTAGAATTCACTTTGTAAAATAAGGAAAAAAGGAAAATATGTCCTTTTTAATATAAATTTTAAATAATAGAGACAAAATTGTAATAGTGAAACAATGTCATGGGGTAATTTCGGGACTGAAGCTTCAGAAAGAATCAATTGGAGTAGAATAAGAGAAGATAGAAAAAGAAGAGCTATAGAGAAAATGAAAGAAGCTGGATTAGGAGCATTCCTCGCCTTTTATGAAGAAAATATAAGGTTCATTTCATCCACAAGAGGAGCTCCTTGGACAAGGGATAAGCCTGGATTAAGATATGCACTATTGACTTTGAATGGTAAGGTGATCATGTATGAACAAGGTGACAACTGGTATCATACTAAAAGAAATTGTCCTTGGTTAGACAAGGTTAAGTATTCTTACGCTATTTGGATAAAAGGAGCTTCAGGTCCGGCAAGCTTACATCAAGCTGAAAAGTTTGCCTATGATATTAAGAAGGAGTTACAAGAAAATGGTGTAGCTGATTTGCCTGTAGGTGTAGATTTTATAGATTTTAATATGCTAAGAGCTTTTGAAAAAGTTGGAATTAAAGTAGTTGATGGTTTAGGAGTTATACACAGTGCAAGATCTATTAAGTCTCAGGACGAGATTGAATTATACAGAATAGCTGCATCAATTGCTGATTCTGTTCATTACGAAGCAATGAAAATACTAAGACCGGGTCTTACTGAAAATCAGGTTATGGCTCATTTATATAAGTATGCATATTCTTTTCCTAATGTTGATAATATAGTCACAATAATAGTTAGCTCAGGTCCAAACACATGGCCAAACTATAGAAACTTTACAGATAGAGTAATAGAATATGGTGACCTTGTTTTAATTGACGTAGTAATAGCCTACAATGGGTATCACACGTGTGTATACAGGACATATAGTATCGGTAAACAACCTACATCCGAACAAAAAGATTACTATCAAATTGCACTAGATTGGCTTTATAAAGCAATTAATGTGGTTAAACCTGGAGTAACAACCAAGGATATAGCAGAACAATGGCCTTCAGCTAAAGACGTATGGGGATATAGGGAAGAAGAGGAAGCTGCAGCTAACCTATGGGGCCATGGTTTAGGATTATCCCATTACGATATACCTCTCATATCTAGAATAAATTCGCTTCAATTTCCGTATGAAATTAAAGAAAACATGACTTTAGCTTTAGAAACCCAACACGGAAAGCTTTTTAAATGGGGGGTTAGAATTGAACAAATGTTAGTTGTAACTTCAACTGGAGTTGAAGTACTTAATAAGATACCTGTTGACGAAATAATTACTGTTTAAATGCATATTAAAGATAATAAACTATTTTTTAATAAAACTTTATTTAATAAAAATAATATATCGATAAAGAACAGATAAAAATAAAAATATAGAATAATAAAACCATGGAAGAGGATCTGGCTAAATTATTTTCCTTAGAAAATAAGATTGCATAATTACAGGCGGCTCTGGTGCTTTAGGCAAAACTATTGCTAAAGCATTCGTAGCCTTTGACGCAACAGTCACTTTATCCGCCATCCACATATATGATTCGGCCTGTTATCCAATTGGAGGCTTTAGAAGCAAGTAAGATCGCAACTCCAACAATACCTATGGTCTTCCCTAGCCTTTTAAGCGAAATTTCCGTGATTATCTTATTCCTAACTTCCTCATTTTTTAGGAAATTTTCTGTGAGTGGTGTTAGTATAAAATAAGGCGCTATTGCATTAACTTGGGTGTTACATTTAGCCCATTCTACCGCTAAAATCCTTGTAAGGGCATCGATCCCTGCTTTTGAGGGTGAATATGTTGCGTACCCGGATTCGTAGCCTGATTTACAAGCGGTGAATGAAATGTTAATAGTTTTTCCAGATCTTTGCTGAATCATGTATCTTCCAAATACTTTACATGAGATGAATGTCCCTTCAAGATTAGTTTTAACGACTTCTTTCCATTTTTCTACAGGATATATTCATAAAACTAATTGAATTGCTAATATAAAAATGTTTAAATTATAATAAGTTATTAAAATTACAAAAGGAGGTATGGAGCTAAAAAAAATTGCGCTTGGTGTATTAATATTACTCGGCTTTATAACACAATTCTTCATGGGACCTGTGCTGGTTTGGAATATATGGGTCTTATCAATAGAAGCTACTTTCAATTGTAGTAGAACAGAGGCATCGTTACCTTTCTTTCTCGTAACCTTACTTTTGAGCTTTGCGGGAGTGCTCATAGGCTTCATTGTTAAGAAGGTTGGAACGCATAAGTCTTTATCTCTTAGCCTTCTACTCATGGGAATAGGACTAATTTTAGCTTCCTACTCAAGATCGTCTCAGGAGATTGCAGTCTTCTTCGGCTTGATATATGGGACAGGGGTATCAATTGGTAGCCTTAGTTCCCTAACACTCGGGTCCATGCTTCCTAAGAGCAGAGGAACAGTAACAGGCGTAATAGCGGCTGGAGTTACCATCGGCATGATATCTATGGTTGGGCTTCATGAAATTATCAATAACTGGAGAGCCGAGTTTTTAACCGTAGGGATCTTTACGCTGACCGCAGGCATAACAGCTATACTGTATAGCCGAAGCTCTTACGGCAGGTATGGAGAAGAGCTTATATCGAGCAAAGATGGTATGCAAAGATCTATCGAAGTAAAGCCAATTCAAATATTGAGGAAATCATCATTTTACCTGTTGTGGCTTTCCTATGCGGTTGCTTTTCCGTTCGGCTTGTTCGCTAGTGCCCATCTTGTACCACTGATAGCCAAAGCTATGACTAATTCAGCTTCCCCTGCTGCCCTCTCAGTGATATTGCTTGCGTTATCTAATATGGCAGGACGTTTGCTTACTGGACGCATGATAGACATGATAGGCTCATTGTGGATCTACGCCTTATACATGTTATCAATGCTGGGAGGCCTAATCCTATTATTAACTTCCACACCCAATGATACCTTACAAGTCATTCTGTTTCTTGTAGGAGTCATTGGAGCTGGTTTGTCTTATGGAGGCTTCGTAGTATCTTTACCGCTAACTACGAGAAAATTCTTCGGCCGAGAATTCTTGTTCGTTAACTACGGAATTCTCTTCACAAGCTTTGGTTTTGCGAGTCTACTAGGTTCCACCATCGCTGGATACGTTTACGATATTACAAAGAGTTATAGTATGGTGCTTATCCTATACATAATTCTCAGCGTTGCTGGTACAATGTTCTTTAAGCTGGCTTCTTCTCTTCAAGACCGTCAATGAAAAGCCTAAAAAGATCGTGAAAAATGAAATTACTTAAATTAAGCTTTACATAAGAGCCATGAATCATAGCTTAAGACTAGCAAGAATTATTGATGAAAATACGATACCATGGAGAGAAGAGGATTGTTGCATTTTATCCATTGGTTAGAAAATATATGTAAGCAAATATTTTAGATTTTGAAAATTAAAAAGATCTTCTCGACGGAATATATCTCTTTGTTGTTTAAATTCCTTTTCTGCAAATTCTCGTGCAGCCATCTTAATATTTTTTGCTCCTCGGCAAGTTCAAAATCCATTTAATCTCTCACCCCTAATGTTTTTTAATAAAAAACTTAATAAGGTTTTATGAATTTTAGTGGGTACCGTCAAGTATTGTTTTAAGAGAAACTTTAAGAAGTAGCTTTAAGTATGCGATACTATTAGACAGTTCTCAGAATAACGAATTATTTAGACATGGTATATTTCTATTTTTATTGTAGGTGAAAATGAGGATTGCTCTACTCTGCATGGCTGGCTTAAGCTATAGGGATATAACATATGTGCTAAGATGTATTTCATGAGCCTGTTAGACTTTTGTGTTTGTTAATGAAATTAATGCTGATGATAAGTAGTGCTACACATTGGTCACAATAGATGTGGATACGTGTGAACAATCACTCCTATGGATTTCAGTCAAAGTAGCGTAATGTAGACTGAAACGTTCTTAAGAAAAGTGCTTAAATTACGCACAAACAAGTCTATATTCTTTGTAAACAAGGAACGAGATATCTTGAAGCTTTCTTGCCCGTTGGACTAAATGAGATCATAGAACTTTCTTCGCAATTTGAAGTGGGAAAAACAATCTTAAAAATTAAACTTTTCAAGAACTCTTTTTTATGGTAAAACTTCGTAAGCCAAGCCAAACGCAAAAAGACTAGCGTTGATATCCATAATTTGGCAGAACCATATTCCTTATAAAATCAAGCAGATTACTATATAAAACCTCTTAATATTTCTTCAGAGTAAATACTTTGAATATAAAAATTGCGTGAATTTAATTAGAAAATATTCTATAAATTCATAATTTGCTTTTAAAAGAGTCAAATACTACCAAGTCTCTATTATTCTTTAAAGAACTATATTAGACTTCGTAAATATATGTGATTATCTAAAAGATACTCATGAAACTTAGCGAATTGAATGTAATGAAAGATGTTCATGTAAATATGATTCTTGGAAAAGTGCTAAATATATATTGTCTACGACAGCTCTCAAGATTAGTCTGTGTTAACGGTCATTAATTCAGACTTAAAAAGCAAAGCATTGAAATATATTTAACTAATGCAGAATGCAAACATTCACTCATTGATTAAGGTTTCCTTGGGAGCATTAAAAATACAGATCTAAAATTGAGATAGAGGATGTAATATATATATGATGGGATGATACCAGCCAAGGAAATCTAACCAAATACGCTGAAAAGATTTATTCAATGAACCAAATTAGATCTGAATTGTAAGAAACTACGAAGCTTTGGTAATCTCAATAAATCAAAGCTGGAAGAAAGGTTAACATGACCTTTTGTTAAATGGATTACTATGGAAAATTCTCCAAATTCTCGAATTTATCTCTTCTATTATTAATTTGATAATATCTTTAAGCTTCTTATTTAACTTGTCTTCATCACACAAAAATAGCTAAAATATGTACCGAATATTCAAGCTGATATTATGTATCGAAGAGAAGATCATTGAAAGCAGCATAACCATGACATAGAACTATTCCTGGTTTTTTCTTCTCCTTGAACTCCTCTGGTATACGGAGGATCCTGAAAGACAATACCCATTACTATAAAATCCTACATATACACTTTTCATTTTCACTCTATTTTTTAAATTAAATAGTAATTTATAAATATGTTTAGTATCAAATATGGAAAATTAAAAAAGTATTTTCTGAGCAGTGTAATGGTAGGGATGCAATTCAGAAGCTTTTTTAAGGTTTTTGTAAAAGAGAAATACGAAAAGTTGAAATTTTGGAATTGAAAAATAAAACAATATATTAATAATTTTACTTGAATGTACCCTTTTAATATTACTTAATAACTCAATTTTTCCTAGTATACTAAATTCTAACATAAAAACCACTTTTTCAAAGTTGAGAACTCGTCTATAAAGCACTAATATGTAAATGTGACTTTTTCATTTTATCACCTCAAATTGAATAGCTAATCATCTAACTTCAGAGTGATTAGAAGTCAGTCCGCTTTAATTAGTTCTGCAGGTTTCCAAATTCTCTCTCCTAAAATATATGAATAAGATATCAAGAAAATATTAAAAACAGTATAAACTTCGTCTATATTTCTTGGCGCATATATCATATAAACTGGCATATCAATTAATTTCATTTTATATACGGGATGCGGTTCTCCCCAACATTTGTTTAAAATTTCATCTTCCCATTCCTTTGGTAAAACTAAATGTAAACTTCCATCATATGGTGGATGAATATGTGCAAATTCAACTCTTCCCCACATTAATTCTCTTCTAGCATTTTTAGCTTCATCAGTTATCCAAGCTGCCCTTGCACCTGGAACAGATACTAAGCTTTCACTCTCAGTTATATATGGAAGCGAGAATACTAAATTGCAAAGCATTTTATAGATCTCTAATGGAGGATTTTGGCTTAACTGTTGATGAGGCGTAGTAGGTCTTGTAATTGGTCTTTCTCCTTCTCTTTTTGGTAAACCAAGATAAGCTAACCAAAATGGGAATTTTGAAGCAATTCTATTCCATCCTTCTCCTTCTTTTACTTTTTCAATTTTTAAGATCTCAAAATATTTATCTAATACTAATTCTCTTTCTTGTGCCAGTGGAGGGCTACAGTAATCCTCTTCTTCCCATGCTATTGTTTCTTCATCAATTATTCTTGCTAATCTTAGACTATGGTTCATAGCTCTTCCAAAAGGTTCAATTTGAGCAATTTCATTTTTCACAATTCTATCATGTAATTCTTTTATTGAACTCATATTAGGCTTTGCAAATATTAAATAAAAAGCCATAATTTACTTCTAGTATAGAAATTATAAATTTATTTTTGAAATTAAATTGACTTTTTTCACATAAATTACCAATTTCATTCGAGGTTTTCACCTAGAGGTTTTAAGATTATGCTTAAATAGCGCATTTCTTTGAAAATTTATAACTTACAAGTTTTTTAAAAAAGGAGAAATTAAGGAGAGAAGCATTTAAACTTAATATAGATATTTTTATATATTTGAATATTAAAATAATACATATGGCTGAAGAAATAAAAGCTGATAAAATTTTGGATGCAAAAGGTTTGT
>Ga0079995_1059004_pt1 | contig 53120 bp, 56 predicted proteins | sample FaiFalFF_MnMetaG_2_FD_69198 | JGI IMG/M metagenome (GOLD analysis project Ga0079995, IMG submission 69198) | Freshwater microbial communities from Yellowstone National Park, Wyoming, USA - Fairy Falls C (FF_Mn_C) (SPADES assembly) (version 4) | ecosystem: Environmental > Aquatic > Freshwater >... | reverse complement strand
AGTTGTAGGCTTGGAGACCTGTGTTATCCTAGCTCTAACCACATCCCCTATCTCTACGACCTTCCCAGTCTCAGTAGACCTAAACCCCCTCTTATCAGGGAGCATTTCAAGGCTTTCATCTAAGATCTGGCCTCTGAAGACGAAGCCGTCTACGGGGCCGAGGTCCACGTATAAACCCTGCTCTCTAACATCTCTCACTACACCCCTAACAACCTCCTGTACGAGGGGCTCGAATGACAGTACCTTGTAGCGTACGGGGAAGTATATGTTGGGATCACCTGATATCGGTAGTATTACACCATCACCAACAATCCTGGCGTCCACAACGGCTATGATAACCCCGAGTCCTGGATCGTATATGCCTTCAAGCCTATCCCTAAGTATATCTAATACTATGGAGTCTAGATCCTCTCCAGCGTAGACCTTAGCTGGCGGAATCCCAACCCACTCCTCAACCTCGAACTCAACATACAATACCGGACACCACTATATCCGTGCTAAACCCTCCGGTCAAATGTGCTATTTAAAGCCTGGGGTTTAAAAGATTTCATTAGAATACAGGGTGCCAGTCAACCTCCAACCCCCCTCTAGCTCTCCTATAATACATTGTTGGAACCCCTATTCTCCTCAAACGCCTCCTAAGAACCCTATCGTTCGTAGCCACTATAACCCTACACCTACTCTTCAGACTTAGAGCTAAAGCCACTATAGCGTCATCGACCCCGCCTTCAACATCACCTAGCACAACTACACCCACCTCCTCTACGAGGTTCAACGCCCTCCTAGCTATCCTAGATCTCAACCCCCCACCCTCTGCTATCCTGGAGAGCTCCTCTAGAACCCCTTTAACCGTAACCAGCTTATAGGAGCCAGCTATTACACCATCTATGGAGGATAAGGGTATAGTCCCCCGGGCTATATCGAGTACTATGCTTGTATCCAGTACTACGATTAAACCCTCACAACCCCCCAGCCTATCAGCCTCCATCTACCTACAACCTTCCTACTAATAGCTACCTTAGCACCCCTCCATGACACCACAGGCCTCGCCAGGTCAACGTCTAAGACACCCCTCCTAACCCCTTTTACGAGGGCTGGGACTGTCGACGGGCCTATGGAGAGTAGTAGCTGCTCCCTGGGCTTCAGAGGCTCGACCCTAACCTCCCCCCGGGTGCCAACGAGTGTTTCGAAGAGGCTGTACTCTATGGTTAAGCTCGTATACTCAGGTGGTAGCTGGCCTGGCTTACCAGCTATGTTTCCAACCATGTTATCAGCCTTTGTTATCGAAGGGTCGAGAGTGGTAGCTATAGCTACAAGCCCTCCGGGCCTCGCCTCGTCAACCTCAAGGCTGCCATACCTAAGCCCTTCAATCCTGGTTACTACAGGCTCGTAGCCTATACTTCCATCCCTCCTCCTAACCTGCAACCCCGGTCTTATCTCAATCTCATCGCCCACCCTAAACCTACCCTGTATAACAGAGCCTCCTAGAACACCTCCTACAAGCTTCTCTGGTAGCGTTCCAGGCTTGTTGACATCAAAGCTTCTAAGCACGTACATTAAAGGAGGCTTATCTAAATCCCTCTCAGGTGTCGGTATATACTCTTCTATTGCAGCTAGGAGGGCATCAACATTAACCCTCTTAAGAGCGCTCACAGGGATTACGGGGGCGCCCTCCGCTATAGTCCCCTCAAGGAATCTCTCTATCTCCTCGTAACTCTCCCTAGCCCTCTCAGGTGTTACAACATCAACTTTATTCTGTGCTACAATAATGTTCTTGATACCAAGGATCTCTAAGGCGACCAGATGCTCTCTCGTCTGAGGCTGGGGGCACGGCTCGTTAGCGGCTACTACCAATATAGCTCCATCCATGACAGCGGCTCCTGAGAGCATAACAGTCATAAGGGTTTCATGGCCTGGTGCATCTACAAATGAGAGTCTTCTAACTAGCTCTGGCTTCGCCCCAGGCTTACACTCACACACAGGCTCCGGGGTGTACATTTCAGGGTAACCGCAACCCCTGCAAACCCACACCTCTCCATCAGCGTATCCAAGCTTTATAGTCATAGCCTTCCTTATCTCCTCACTATGCCTCATAGTCCAGATTCCTGTAAGAGCTTGAACCAACGTAGTCTTACCGTGATCTACATGCCCTACAACCCCTATGTTAACCTCCGGGTACTTCTCCACCTTCAAAACCTCAGCCCTCATAAGCTATAACTAGGTTAAGCTGAGCTAAGCTAGTCTTCCTCCTCTCAGCTCTAGGATCTGGTATCATGCGACCTCTAACACTCTTCCTAACCCTCTCACCCTCCCTCCTAGGTCTAAAGCCTGGAGGCCCTGAAAGCAGTATACTCCACCTACCCGTACCCGGGACGCCTGGATGCATGGGTATTCCTGTAGCGTCAACACCCCCGGCTACCTTAAGCCTCAACCCCTTCAATCCAACAAGGCTTCCATCAACATAATCTCCTATCTCAAGACCGGCAATCCTCGTAGCAACATCATCGCCAACAGCCACCTGCCACGACATAGCCCTGAAAGCCTCAGCCTCACCCTCACTAGACCCTATAGCCTCTAGTAGTAGAGCCTCGCTAACCCAAACCTCCCCCTCGGGCACAGCATCGCTAACCTCAACCCTAAACGGAATCTTAACCTTCCTCCCCTCAACCTTAAACCTCAAAGTCATAACTCCAACCTCCCCTAGGCCAAGCCTCTCAAACACCCCCCTACCAATCTTAGCTAGCGGGAGCTCCACCCTCTCCTGCTCCTTACTCTTCCTCATAGAATCACTATAGGGAATATCCCGGACACCCCTAACCTTAACTCTAATCACATCACCCTTAGCCTTGGGATCCGATATAACCACCCTTAGAGGAGGCCTCTCCTTACTAGCCATTCGAACAACCCTAGTACGCTCCACTAGGAGTAAACCTTATAAACATAGCTAGGCTTGAGATCTACTTAGGTAAGGTGGAGACGCTGGAAGCCCCTTACTCTAGGGTAGACTATGGTTATAGCTATTAGGCTTTCTTCCAACATGTAAAGGTGGGGGCTATCATGGGGTTTGGTGAGGTTAGGAAGCTTAGACAGCCTATAGTAGTGGTTTTAGGGCATGTGGATCACGGTAAGACTACGTTGCTTGATAAGATTAGGAAGACGGCTATAGCTGTTAGGGAAGCTGGGGGTATGACCCAGCATATTGGGGCTAGCTTGGTCCCAGCAGATGTTATAGAGTCTATAGCTGAGCCTCTTAAGAAGATTGTCCCTGTTAAGCTCGTTATACCAGGCCTACTCTTCATAGACACTCCGGGTCACGAGCTGTTCTCGAATCTTAGGAGGAGGGGTGGTAGTGTTGCTGACTTCGCTATACTAGTCGTAGACGTTATGGAGGGGCCTCAGCCGCAAACCTATGAGGCCTTAGAACTTCTAAGGTCTAGGAGGACTCCCTTCATAGTGGCTGCTAACAAGATAGATAGGATTCCAGGTTGGAAGCCTAACCCGGATACACCGTTTATATTCAGCTTCCAGAAGCAGGATGAAAGGGTTAGAGGGGAGCTTGAGAGGAGGGTCTACGATATAATTGGGAAGCTCTACGAGAAGGGGATCCCATCGGAGCTCTTCACTAGGATAAAGGATTACACGAAGAAGGTCGCGGTAGTCCCTATATCAGCTAGGACCGGTGAGGGTGTGGCGGAGCTCCTAGCTATACTAGCTGGTTTAACACAACAGTATATGAGGGATAGGCTTAGGTACGCTGAGGGGCCTGCTAGGGGTGTTGTCTTAGAGGTTAAAGAGCAGCACGGTCTCGGAGCTGTTGTAGATGCTATTGTCTACGATGGCGTTATAAGGGTTGGTGATGTGATAGTCCTTGCAGGTAAAAGTGGGCCTGTGGTGACCACAGTTAAAGCACTGTTAATGCCTAGACCTCTAGAGGAGATTAGGGCTAGAGAGGCTAGGTTCATGCTTGTAGAAGAGGTTGTAGCAGCTGCAGGTGTTAGAATAGCTGCTCAAGGCTTAGAGGATGTCCTAGCAGGCTCCCCTCTATACGTGGTTGGGGATGGAGATCACTCTAAGTACGTGGAGTTGGTTAGAGAGGAGGTTGGAGGTATAGTTATTAGAACTGATAACATAGGGGTTGTAGTTAAAGCTGATACCCTGGGGACCCTTGAGGCTATAGTGGAGGCTTTGAGGAGGAGGGGTGTCCCGGTTAGGATAGCAGATGTAGGTCATGTGAGTAGGAGTGATGTGATAGATGCAAGTGTAACAGCTAGAATTGATAAGTACCTAGGTGTAATACTAGCCTTTAACGTCAAGATACTACCTGAAGCGGAGGAGGAGGCTTCAAGAACCGGGGTTAGGGTGTTCTCAAACAACATAATATACAGGCTTTTAGAGGAGTACGAGGAGTGGGTTAGGAGGGAGAAAAGCGAGGAGAGGGTTAGAGCTTTAGAGGCCCTCGTAAGACCGGGGAAGGTAAGGATAATACCTGGATATGTGTTTAGGAGAAGCGACCCTGCAATAGTAGGAGTTGAAGTTTTAGGGGGCATAGTGAAACCAGGATACCCCGTAATGGACGCATCTGGGAGACCACTGGGGAGGATAATGGCTATAAAGGATAGGGATAGAAGCTTAGCTGAAGCTAGAACAGGAGCTGCTGTAGCAATATCGATACAGGGGAGAGTGCTGGTAGGAAGACATGTAGATGAAGGTGACATAGTGTACACTGATGTACCGGCAGAGCACGCTTCAAAGCTTATAACGGAATTCCAGGATATGCTATCACTAGACGAGCTAATGACCTTAAAGGAGATAGTGGAGGTGAAATATAACAGTGGGGATAAGAGCTATCTAACACCACTACTTAAAATCAAGAAAGTACTTGAGAAACCTATGTAATTAAACCCTCCGCACGCTCACACACTAGTAATCTGAGACGACCTCCAGGTCGCTGAATAACACCTTATACTCCCTATAGAAAGACTCCTCGGAGTCGGAAGCGTGTACAATGTTCTCTAGTATCGATAGGGAGTAGTCCCCCCTAATGGTCCCCGGCTGTGCTTTCCTACCATCCGTAACCCCTATCATTATCCTCGCTACGCTTATTGCAGACTCACCCTCTAAGATCATTGCCACCACAGGCCCGCTAGTAACGAATTTCACGAGCTCCTCGTAGAAAGGCTTACCCCTATGAACCTCGTAGAACTGCTCCGCCTGCTCCCTAGTCATCCAGGTCATTTTGAGAGCTTTCAATCTAAACCCTTTCCTCTCAAACCTCGATATAACCTCTCCCACTAAACCCCTCCTAACACCATCTGGTTTAACCACTACAAGGGTCCTCTCAAGGGGCATCCTTAAGCTACCTCGCTCACCTTCCTAACTCTCTTAACCCATGAAAGCCTAGCGGGGTTTCTGCCCATTCTAAAGCTCTTCCTACACTTGCTACTACAAAACCAGTATATCTCCCCCTTAACCGTAACATACATCATCCCAGTCCCCGGCTCTATGGTTTTACCGCAAAAGCTACAAACCCTCTCCTTAGGCAAAGCCTAGACACCTAACTCTCTATAACTGTAAGAGCTTAATAGGCTTAAATAGCCTAGTAAAGGCGGGGGGTTAGAGGAGGTTGAGCTCTGAGGAGAGGAGCGTGGTGGAGGAGATAGGTTACCCGGCTGAGGTTATACAGATAATAGGTAGGACTGGTGTTACAGGAGAGGTTACCCAGGTTAGGGTTAGGATACTGGAGGGTAAGGATAAGGGTAGGATATTAACGAGGAACGTCATGGGGGCTGTGAGGATCGGGGATATAGTCATACTAAGGGAGACTGAGAGGGAGGCTAGAAAACTCTCGGGTAAGAGATGAGGATAAAAGCTATGAAGCTAACAGAGATTACATTAGCGATTGTAGACGACCTCCTAGTCGTTGGAATCCTACTCCTAGCCCCTGTAGTCATAGCGTATAAGATTAACATAGTGGGGTTAGAGGAGGTGCTGGTGATAGCTTTAATCCTATTAGCGGTTGCAGCCTTCATCATATACAAGGTCGTAGAAGTCCATAGGAGGGAGGTTAAGGTCGGCATAGAAACTTATATAGGGAGGAAGGCTACGGTCGTCGAGGTCTCAGGGTCTAAGTTAATCATAGTGGTTGAAGGGGAGCTCTGGAATGCGGAGTGCGAGAACTGTGAGGCTGTTAAACCAGGAGATAGGGTTTTAGTAATGGGTTTTCATGAGGGTAGGTTTAGGGTGAGACCTCTAAGCTCCGGCTAAGATCATTTAACATAATCCTTCCCTATAAGCTCTCTCGCCACAATATACCTCATGACGTTTTGAGCCCCCTCAGCTCCAACTAGGTATGATAGCACGCCTAGCAACCCCCTATTCACCTTAGATTCCTTTGTATAGGATAGAGCCCCTAGAGTCTTCATGGCCGTCTCAAGGATCTTAAATGCTACCTCCACAGCTTTCATCTTCGAGGCTGCAGCGTAGAAGGCTAAATCCCCCGGCTTTAACCCGGGCTCCCTCCTCGCATATATCCTATCTGCCATCCAAGCAGATTTATAGACTAGCAGTCTTGCGGCCTCAAGCTCGACAGCTAGCTCTGCTAACGGGAAGCTCACAGCCTGGAAGCTTGCTATAGGCCTTTCAAATAACACCCTCTCCCTAGACCATTTAACAGCCTCTTCTAGAGCCCACCTAGCAACTCCTAGGTTAGCTGCTGCCACCATTATCCTCGCTACGTTAAACCCCTCCATAGCCACGTAGAAGCCCCTACCCTCACCTCCAATAACTGTGTCGAGGGGCGTCCGAGCCCCCTTTAGTGTGAGAACCCCAGTTGATATACCGTGTCTCCCTATGGTCTTCAGCATACTATACTCCAACCCCTCAACCAACCTACCATTCCTCCTAGCTATGAAGGCGAACGCAGTTAAACCCCTATGCCTATCCTCCAGCCTACCGGTTCTAGCTAGTAGAAGCCAGCCCCCCGTATCAAGCTGTTCTAAAGCCTCCCTAACACCGCTAATGTATATCTTCTCACCCCACAAGCTGTAATAGCCGTCCCCTCGGGTAGCCGAAGCTCTAAGCCCAGCCACATCACTACCCCCCTGAGGCTCCGTGGAGGCTATGCCGAAGAAAGCCCTCCCAGAGCCTACGAGGGGGAGTATCTCAAGCTTAACATTCTCACTACCGTAGAGGTATAGTATGTAGGGCCAAGCGTTATTCAAGAGAGTGTACACAGCCGTAGCCATCGAGGGATCATGGTAGCCTACTTCCTCAGCAGCTATAACTGCTAGGGTAAACGTGCCACCCTGACCTCCATACTCCTCTGGAACTGGGATAGCGAAGAAACCCTGAGAGCCCATATCCCTTATGAGCTCAACGGGAATCAAACCACTCTCATCAATAGACTCCCATATGGGGGAGAGCCTCTTACTAAGAAAACCCCTCACAGCCTCCCTGAAGAGCTCCTCCTCCCTGCTAAACGAGAAGTCCAAGCTAGACCACCGAGAGACTTGATACTAGGCCCTTACTTAAATAACCTCCATGAATTCCGCAATCCTTCCTAGCTCTTTAGAGCTGCTTATAGTTGAGATAATCAGTTATCCTAGCCGTTCTTGGGAAGTGCTTCTCCTCAAGATCCCTTAACCTTAAACCCTTCTGGGGATCGCTTATCTTGAAGTTCCCCTTCCTAGTCGTCTCCAGAGAATCTAGTGGATGGAACCTCCACTCCCCACCTTCAAGCCTCACAGCTATATACGCTACACCCCCAGCTCTCCTAGCGAAATCCTGCACCCCCAAGACCTGGCTTGAGTCAATGTAGACGGGCTCTCCACCCCTCCCCGTCTTAACCTCAAACACTAGGATAACACCACTCCTAGCCACAACCAGATCAGGCTGGAACCTCCTCCTCACACCCCCACCACTCGAAGGACCTCTCACCACAGCATAGCCTAAACCCCAGAGTATAGTAGCAAGCTCGTTCTCCGCCCTAGAGGCTTTCCTCTTAGCATACGACAACGGAGTAAGCCCCATTCTACTCAAGAGCTGAGACTAGGTTTAAAACCTTAAAGGTGGACGAGTAGCACTCAGATCTTAAAAAGATTAAGGATTTAGACAAGGGCTAGGCCTTGTAGCAGTCCCTAACACTACCCTCAGGTCTACCATTGAAACTGCTAACACTATTGACAGGAGCTCACCCTACCCAGACCTATATGAAGCCTCGCCTCTTTTAGGGCTGAGAGGTGTTTCTAGCTCCCAACCTGTACAGATACCGGGATAGGTTGTGTTACATATGCTTTACGGAGTTTGTGTAGGCAAGCTTAGTAGGCGGGAGGCCAATACAATCAGCGAGGCTGACGAGAGGGTTTAGGCATATGCTGTTATGATGCATCCGTGAGGGGCTTCCGAAGGGGTGGGAGGTGGCCCTAGGTGGGTGTAGAAGGAGCTCTCGCCTCTTTCAAGGACGGGGGCTGTCAGCTGGGGATCGGAGGGTTACGTGTCAACCTCCTACTCGGGGGTGAATCTGAGCTCTAGGCCGTGTTCTTCGGCTATCCTTTTAACCCTTTTTACCTTCCTAGCTGTAATCCTGCCTCCCAGTCTTGGTAGTCTTACTATTAAAACCCCTTCTCTGACTTCAACTTTAGCCTCTGGTATGACCTTCCTTACTTCATCCTCTGCTGTGGGAGGTCTTGTCATGCTCTTAACGGGGATGACCATTGTCTGCTCACCGAACGTGTATATCTCGTACTCTAGGTCGCCTGATAGGAAGTCTTTAACCTCCACGACGGGTCTTGTGAGCTCAGCTTCTTTAAGTCCTGTAGGTAGTTTAACTCTTATGGATATCTCGTAGACCTTATCAACTCTACCTTCGTTTATGAATATAACAGTATCTATTATACTTGGTATCATGCCCAGCTCAACCCTTCTGATAAACCTCTGTATACCGTCTATAGGCGATGTAGCGTGTAGAACTCCAACCATCCCTATCCCAGCTAGCCTCAGATCTACGTAGAGTTTGAAATCCTCATCCGTTCTAAGCTCGTCGAAGACCGTGTAGTCAGGCCTAGATAGTAGTAGTATGTCGTGAAGCTCTCCTATGTCAGCGTACGACTTAGAATACTGGGTTACTATTGGGGGTAACCTCATATCCCTAGGGGATTCCACGGTTTTAACAATCTTACCCTGCCTGGCGTAGAACTCTGCTAGAGCCTGGGCAAACGTAGTTTTACCCATTCCAGGAGCTCCTGCTATCAATATACCCTCAGCTCTCTCTATAAGCCTTTTAAGGAGCTTCTCTGGCAGGTTGTAGTCCTCAAGTTTAAGCTTCACCAACGGCCTCACAGCTGTAATCTCCCAGCCGTTGCTTAGAGGAGGCCTGGTTATGATAATCCTGTAATCCCCCAACTGAACTATGGTAGAACCCAGCCTATCGATCTCCACAAACCCGCCCCCCCTCGATGCAACCTCAACTATCTCCCTAGCCATCTCCTCTATCTCAGAGGCCTTCATAGGCTCCTCTCTGAGCTTAACGAAAACCCACCTACCCGGAGCTCCAACCTTAGCTAGGGGAGGCGCGCCCTCCTTGAGGTGAACGCTCATGGTCTTAGAGTCGAAGAAAGACTCGAACTTCAACCTACCCTGAACCCCCCTCCTAGAGTATATAACGGGTAGTCCGAGGGCCCCAGCGGTAGATGCCTGGACGCTATCCGATGTTACAAGCGTTGCTCCAACCCTCCAGGCGTAATCCCTTATAGCTGTTTTAACCACATATACATCGTAGTCCTTAGGGCTCCTCTTCTCATCCTCGACAACTGAAACCTCTACATCCGGGTTCTGGAGCTCAAGCAGCCTTCTAAGCTCCTCTAAACCCGTATAGCCTAGAGATCTACCGGAGCTAGCCTCCTTGTGGAAGTACTCGACCAGAGATTTAAGGATTACAATCTTACCTCTAATCTCACCCCTCTCCACCATAGCCCTTATACTCCCATCTAGCACAGAATCTACATCTACAACATAGACCCTCATATCGCTCTTACTCAAACCCCTAACACCACTATCCACATTCTAATGCTACCATTTGAAGCTATAAATTCTCTACCACCTCACTAGCGAGTACGCCTCGGGACAAGCTTCTCAGCCAGCCTTCTAACCTCGTTGAAATGCTTCTCCACTATGTACAAATGCTCCCCTGTATCAACAAGAACATCCTCTCCGGCTATGAGAGTTTCAAGCCTAGCCCCCGAAGTGTAGATCCCTAAAATCTCCCTCTCATCAGCCATATCAAGTAGCATTGCCGGAGGTCTACTAACATCGTAGACAGCTATCTCAGCCACCCTACCCGGCTTTATAGAAGGTGGAGGTAGGGATAAGGCCCTCCTAAGCTCTAAACCCTCAGCCCACGGATTCTCAGAGTTAGCCTTAGAGATAGTATATGAAACACCTCCAAACACGCTTAGAAGCCTTGAAGACCCCTTAAACCCCCTACCGTCAACCTCAACCACCTCAGCCTCACCCTCACACTCAGGACCAGCTATGGTGATAGCTGAGGCTAGGCCAGGAACATATCTAGGCTCGACCCCAGAGCATACGGGGACAGCTAGCCCGTAGAACCCGCCTACAAGCCTTGATAGCTCTAAGGGGAGCTCTGGCGTTAAACCCTCAATGATAATAGTGGTTACACCGCTCATGTGGAGCTCGTAGACGGCTGGGAGCGATGATAGGACGAGAGTTTTAAGATCGCTATCCGCATAAAACCTAACCCTACCACCCATAGAAGGCGATTTAAGCCTGATAGGGTACGCAGCAACACTAGCTAAGGCGGCTAAACCGGGTACAATCACCCTACCCGGACCCCCCAGTATTAAAGTAGCATACGTATACTCCTCCGGCACCGGAGCCTCCCCTACAGAATCGATCCTACCATCTCTCAAGTACACGTAGCCATTCCTTAGAAACCTCTCACCAGTAAATACTATCGACCCAGTCACCAGTATATCAACCATAGCAGCCTAACCCCACCTAGATCTACCTCCCACACGGTTTTAAACCTAGAAGATACAAGCCATAACACTTTAAAGGAGAACAGGGGCATAACCTTGATCAAAGTAGAAAGCTGAATAACTTCCCCTAGGGAAGGTGAGGTGCTCAAGCCGCTCATCCCCCGGCCAATGATGGGTAGGAGTAGAGCTTAGCATACCTTTCCTCAGCAGATGGCCAGTCATAACCGAACTATAATGTGAGAGACGGCTAGCCGTTATAGGTGAAAAGGAGACGCCGGAGTGGGGGGAGGGGGCTTGTAGGGGGGCTTCAGCATCACCATGTACTTAGCGCTAAGACTCCTCGGTAGGGGATCCTATCTTCTCAGGTGCTTCTATCGAGGTTAGAGGTTCTACTGGGATATTATACTAATATTATTCTTTTTCCGCTATTCTCGGCTATTAAGTAAACCTCTCTTCTTAGGCTGGTTCTTAGCATTACCATGTCCTTGGATATGGTGGCGTACTCGTAGAGGGATCCCGGAGGGGGGTATATTGTGAGGTAGTAGCCTACGCCTTCGATTATCGTGTAGGCGAGCCCGTAGGATCCAATGTATGTGTCTATATCTGCTTTGTGAATTGCACCTCCACCTTTAATTCCTTTTATTGGGAACGCTAGGTCTATGTATATGTTTTTACCCTGCCTCCAGCGGTACTCTCTAATCTTCTCGAACAACCCTTCTATGTATAAGCTTCTATTCTCGAAGACTATGGTGGTATTTGAGGCTCTAACCTCTAGGTTTCCTGATGTGATGCTACACAGTATGTAGCCTTCGCCCCAGTAGAATCTACTCCCCCTACTCAAGGCTACGCCCTCAATGTAGAATTATAGTTTTAGGCTTTCTAGTATCTCGTTTAAACTCCTTGATTTAAGATCTATTTCTAGGGGTTCGGGTACGACTACGTCTACTACCTTATCGTACTCCTCCTTAAACCTATCTATGCCACCTCTCGGAGTTGGTGTAGCTGCTAGACCGCATACCTCCACTTGCCTCTTGTTAAACTCGTAGGTTCCAATCCTCATCGCCTCCTTGACTATCTCATCCTTATCTGAGCCGGAGAGGGGTCTAAGTACTGGGAGTTTCATACCACCTCCTATAAGGTGTATACTCCTAATAGTTTGGCTTGCAGTCTGCCCTATAGACTCTCCTGTTGCAAGAGCCTCCGCTCCAATTTTCTCAGCTAGGGTCTCAGCATGGCTTAGCATAAGCCTTCTCATAACCAGGGTTCTATATGGTGGTGATACAAGGCCATTAACAATTCTCGCCACACCCCTGAAGTTCACTATGTACATTTTAACTTTGTGGCCGAAGCTCCAGTTATCAGCAATATACTTAGCCACTTCAACTGCAACTCTAATAGGTTCGGGGAATCCGAGATCGTAGTGTACTAGGTGCACCCCGCAACCTCTCCTCATAAGCCTCCACGTCGCTACTGTAGAGTCGAAGCCACCGCTAAACAATACTAGTACTAAACCCTCACTCCCCACGGGGAGCCCTCCAGGGCCGTCCACTATGGTGTCAAAGAGGTAGGCTCTACCCCCTCTAACCTCCACGTACGCTGTGTACTCAGCGTTCTCCAAGTCAACTCTGAGAGCTCCAGCCTCGAGTAGCCTTGAGCCTAGGAGTTTCTCAACATCCTTACTTGTAAACTGGTGGACTCCAACTCTCCTAGCTCTAACTCTGAAAACCCTCCCTTTAACTCTTTCCGCAAAGAACTCCTCAGCTCTCCGGATTAGATCATTGATATCAGTGAAATCGATACTATAAGCTGGGGACGCAGATTTAACACCGAAAACCCTTGTTGACGCCTTAACAGCCCCCTCAACACTACTAGGCTCCCATATGAAAACCCTCCCATCGCTAACATCTATAACACCTTCAACGCCATGGTAGCTTAGAGCCTCTCTAAGAGCTTTAACTAGGAGACCCTCCATCCTCCTCCTAGTCCTTAAACCCTTAATACCAATCTCACTATACCTAACCAGGACCACGTTGAAATCAAAGCCTGCCAAGGCCCCCCAGCTACCTCCCTCGTGAAGCTTTTCCAGCCTTAAGATCCCTAAGCGATTCCAGCCTATTAAGGGTTTTCATATGACCCCTCCCTGCCCTTTAAAGGTGGGGTTTCTAGGCTTGAATTTCACTTTTGCTCTACAGGCTTTATGAGCTCTAACGGTATCGTCACAACCATCCTAAAGTCCAGTAGTGATACATCTACATCCTTCCTAGCCTCGTGGATCTCGATAACTCTACCTTTCATGCCTTTAAACGGGCCGCCAACAATCTCTACCAACTGCCCTCTCGACACCTTAGGAGCTTCCACTACGGGCTTAGCTAATCTTAGCACATCCTCCTCCCTAATAGCTACAGGCCTCTTCCTCTTAACATACCTGATGCCCTTAACCAGGTGGTATAGAACCCCTGGATTCCCCACCTCCACTATTATGTAGCCGTTTGCCTCTACAGGTACAACAATACTCCTTACATCCAACCCTGCATTCCTGGTTCTCTCCTCAAGTAGTAACGCTACTCTACCCTCCATCCCTTTCACGACGTGTATTGCGTAGAACCTAGACCTAGCTTCAGCCACTGATATCACCTCGATGTTAGCAATACATATAGCATGTGTATTGTGAACCCAATACTACCTATTAGAGCGAAGCCTAGAAGGCTTAGCCTTAAAAGTAGTAGGTACTCATCTGTACTAGGCTTAGACGATAAAGCTACTATCCTACGCCACATTAATAGAGTGTGCTTAACCCTCCCTAACACTCTCTAAACCCCGTTTACTACAATGTTACCTCCTAGGTCTATAAGCTTTCCTCATCTCCTCAGCTAACCCCCTAGAAATCTCAACCACCCTTCTAATGTTATCCCAATGACTCCCCTCCCAGTAAACCCTACCGCATACAGTGCACACGTAGAACACATCGTAGGTATCATAAGCTAGGGGGGGCACGCGATCTCTAACAACACTCTTATCATTAACCCTCTCCAGCACCCCATTACACCCCGGGCACCTACTCGTATTAGGGTCAACTCTAAGCTCAAGCCCTAGTTTTACAGAGAGCTCTGCAAGCCTCTCCTCTATAGTAGTAGACTCTAGGAGCACCGCTCTCACAGAGGCTTTACGAGCCTTAGCATGCAAACCCCTATCCCTTGTAATCAGAATCCTGCCTGTGAGGATGGCCTCGCTGAGAAGCTCTCTATCACCATAACTCCTAGAATACCTAGTATCATAACCCATAATTCTAAGCCACCTAGCAACATCACCTAACATGGTATCAACAATAAACCTCATCTCGGCAAACACACTCCCAAACACTACATTAAAGGTTTAAACTTAAATCCAGCCCAGTAACCAGGTTATCTAAGCGTTTAAAGCCTTAGAGCTAGATCATACCCTAGAGGAGCGGGGGTGCCCGAGCCTGGTCAAAGGGGTCGGGCTCAGGACCCGATGGCGTAGGCCTGCGTGGGTTCAAATCCCACCCCCCGCACCAAGGATGGTGAAGTTTAAAAGGAATGGAGAGTGTAAGTAAGCTTGGTGTGGAAGCTGGATGCCCGATGTGCTTGGATTACTTGCTAGCGTAGCTGAGAGGTTGCCTAGTGTTAGTAAGCCTGCTCCAAAGCCCACGCTTTATAGGAGGCTCGCTCTAACCGGGTTAGTTCTAGTACTCTACTTTATAATGGCTAACATCCCCCTCTACGGGGTTCCGAGGCAGGCTGGTGTGGCTCAGTTAGAGTTGCTTAGGATAATATTTGCTAGTAGTGCTGGGACCTTAATGGAGCTCGGCATAGGCCCTATTGTGACAGCAGGCTTAATACTCCAGATCCTGGTTGGAGCTAAGATCATAGACCTGGATTTAACTCAGCCTGAGGCTAGGAAGAAGTTTACAGGAGCCCAGAAGACTCTAGCCATACTCTTCGCCTTCTTCGAAGCCTCGGCATTCGTTATTGGTAAGAGGTACTGGGCTGGGACCGGGGTTGAGCCTAGCACTGTTATCATGGTGCTTGTAATCCTACAGTTAGCTTTTGGAGCCATCATGGTTATAATGTTCGACGAGCTATTACAGAAGGGTTGGGGTATAGGTAGTGCGGTTAGCCTTTTCATACTAGCTGGTGTAGCTCACAGTGTTTTCTGGAGCTTCATGGGCGTAGTGCCTGGGGTCGCCTACTACGGCCTAATACCAGCTCTTATAAGTGAGAGGAGCGCACTACTACTAGCTAGGCCTAACGCCTACCCAGACGTTACCGGGGCCCTAGCAACAGCTACCATGATTGTTTTCCTAGCGTACGTTCAGGCAATGAAGGTGGAGATACCGGTTACATCGCCTAGGTTTAGGGGTATTAGGAGTAGGGTTCCACTACAGTTCATCTATGTAACCAACATACCAATACTCCTCGTAGGGATACTAATATCGGATCTACAATTAATCCAGGGCATCCTAGGCGACTTCCTAGGCCCAACACATGGATTCTACCAGGCTTACTCAAAGGCATTATACTATATAAGCCCACCTAGGGGTATAGTGGAAGCCTCTTTAGACCCCCTTAGGACTTTAACCTTCGCAACAACATGGACTATAATGGCGGTCATATTCGGCCTACTCTGGGTTGAAATAGCAGGGCTTAACCCAAGAGAGCAAGCTCAAAGGCTTGTTAAGGGGGGCTTGGAGATCCCAGGGGTTAGAAGGAATCCGCAGGCTGTGGAGGGTATACTAAGCCAGTACATATACCCACTAGCAATCCTCAGTAGCATCATGGTAGCTGGGATAGTAGTGGTAGCAGACGTGCTCGGAGCCTACGGGACCGGAACCGGGCTACTATTAGCAGTGGGGATTATAAACCAATACTATGCTTTGATAGTAAGGGAGAGAGCCTTGGAAGCATATCCGCTAATCAAGAGGATACTAGGTGAGGAGTAGTGGAGGCTATGAGAAACCCCTTTAAGGTAGTGGTGGTAACAGGGGTTCCAGGGGTTGGGAAAACGACAGTTCTAGAGCACCTAGCTAGGATAGCCTCTAGGAAGGGGTTAAAGCTTAAAATAGTTAACTTCGGCGATTACATGTTGGAAACAGCTTTAAAAGAGGGTCTTGTTAAGAGTAGAGATGAGCTTAGAAGGCTCCCTCTGAGAAGGCAACTCAACCTCCAAGCACTGGCAGCGTCTAGAATAGTTGAGGACTCCGTGGGGGAACTCGGGGAGAACGACTTCCTTATAGTTGACACCCACGCCCTGGTAAGAACGCCTGCAGGCTACCTACCCGGACTCCCTTTCAACGTTCTAGAAAAGCTCAAGCCAGATATGATAGTTGTTGTTGAAGCCGAGTCAGGTGTTGTAGTGGAGAGGCAGGCTAGGGATAGGAGTAGGTATAGGGGTGATATTGGGGGTGTTGATGGGGTTAGGAGGTTGATGGAGCAGGCTAGATCGGCTGCTATAGCTAGTGCTACTAGGTACGCTTCAACAGTCTTGGTTGTAGACAACAGGGAGGGGGCTCCGGAGGAGGCAGCTTTAAAGTTGTTAGAGGCTTTGGAGGGCTTGTAAAGTTGAACTTGATACCGTTGCTAGCCGTACTAGCATCTATGGCATCCCTCTATGTGGCGGTGAGCGTTTATAGAACCCTGTATCCCTACGAGGATGTTAGGAGAGCTCTTGAGATAGCCTCTGAGTACAGGTCTCTCACAGCTTATGTTAGGAGTAAGAGGGCTGCTAGGAAGGCTAAGAGTAGAGAGCCTGAGTATAGGAGGGCTAGAAGTTTAATACTGAGAACTATACTCGTTAAATTCACCCTCATAACTTTATCCTATGTTAGCGTAGCCCTAATACTTACAATGATAATGCCTGTCGTCGAGACACCCTACTACATCCCCTTGATTACCTTTAAATTCAAGGAGTGCCCTGGGGAGGGTGGGGTTAGAGCGTGCACCCTCATGCCCATGCTCTACCTACACTTCTTCACATTCATATACACTATGCTCCTACTCAGAGAGCTAATGCTCTAACCTCTCTAGGAAGCTTTTAACAACACCATCTAAGCCCTTAAGCGATGCAAGCGCTAAAGCCTTACCAAGGCTATCCTCAGCTATACCCTCAACCTTAAACCCCAGCCTCGCGTAAAACCTGGCTTTAACGTATGTTGCTAGGTTATCACTAATCCTCGCCACTATAGCCTCAAGCGTAGAACCATCTCTATACTCCCTATAAAGCTCCTTGAGATCCTCGGACACCTCCAAGTCTTCAAATGCCCTAGCCTCGGCAACCTCCTTAGCCTCAACTATACCAGCCCTCCTTGAAATATCACCTACCACAGCCTCAGCTAAATCATGTGAAAGAGCTATAACAGCAACCCTCTCCGGATCAACATTGAACCCCGACCTCCTCGCCTCCACCGAAAGCTCGTAGGCTATGAGAGTAGATGCAAACAAATGCTCCGCTACAGACTCGGCAATAGCGCTAGGAACGCCCCTCAACATCCACCCAGTCCTAGCGAGACCAGAGAGAGCTACAAGAACCTCGCCCAACCTCAATGCGAGCACCAGCTCTAGACCATAGAGAGAAGCCTAAAACCACGCATCTAAAGCACTTGTAGCCCTCTAGGTACTCTAAAACCACCCCACACCCTTCGCCTCTTCAAGACAAGCTTCCAGCACTCTAACACACCTTCCACATTTCATAGTCGCCAAGGAGGGTGTGGAGCACCTCGCCTAGCAAACCTCCCCGTCGCTGTTTAAATTTTTAATATGGGTTCACATAGAATACCGGCATCTAATGTGTACGAGAGAGCTTTCACCTGGGCGGTAGGATAAGGGTTTAAAGTTTTGGAGACTGCATGTTCCCCGGATGGGGTTTGAGAGTTGTGAAGTTTCAGAGGAGGGTTGTTTCAAGAGGTTCTAGGGTTTTAGCTATCCTAGGGTCTATTGTGAGGGTTGTGGAGTTTGATGCTGTGGAGCTCGACGTAGATAGGGTTACTTTAAGCTTTGGCTATCCCCTTAAATCCGATCTCAGCTTTCTACTAGAGGGGGATACAGTAGAGGCTTTTATTGGTGGGGCTCAGTGGTTTGAGGGGCGGGAGTTAGAGCTTGAAGACATTGGAGTTTCAGTCTACGTTAAGCCTTCAAACACCCTCTCGGAGGGTTTAAGGTTTAGGTCTATCTATGAGGTGTTACCTAAGCTTGTCATATCGCTAGACTTGGATATGTTGAGGGAGTTAGCTCTGATCACTACTAGGGGTGGGGTTGAGTTCATAGCGTTGTACACGGAGGGAGGTTCACTCTTGGTACTTGAGGGGGATAGGTATAAAGTTACAATACCAAGTCTGGAGGCTTTAGCGGCAATCCACACTCACCCGGAGGGTGGGTGTGGGCTTTCAGAGGCTGATGTTAAGAGTGCTGCCCATGCTTTAGCTGACTTAGCGTTATTCGAAGCTGTAGTAACTCCTTCATGTGCTTTCTACATAGCTAGGATAGGATTCCTAGACGAGCCTGATTTCGAGTTGCTTTTAAACAATAGTGGGGGTATGGTGAACCCCGTGGAGCTAGCCACTGTGAAGGCTAGGAGGATTGCTTTAAGCGGTGTTGAAAACCACATAACATATCTATATTAGGCCTCAACCTCCAAGTATAAAACGGAGGGGTGTAAAGGTGGTCGGCAACGAGATTATAGGCTTTCAGGCTCTACCACTCCTAGCCTTCATAGCCCTTATAGTGATCACACTCCTAGCTATGAGCATTAGGGTTATCAGGGAGTATGAGAGAGCTGTAGTGTTCAGGCTCGGCAGGCTCCTAGGCGTTAAGGGGCCGGGCCTCTTCTTCCTCATCCCATTCATAGACTCAATGGTTAAGGTTGACTTAAGGATTGTCGCTGTTGACGTGCCAGAGCAGAAGATAATAACTAAGGATAACGTTACTGTGGGGGTTGACGCTGTAATCTACTACAAGGTCTTAGACCCGGAGAGGTCTATCACTAAGATCGAGAACTACCATTACGCAGTCCTAACGCTAAGTCAAACCACCTTAAGAGATGTAGTGGGCCAGGTTGAGCTAGACGATCTCCTAACTAAGAGAGACGAGATTAATAAGAGGTTACAGGAGATCCTAGATCTACTCACAGACCCGTGGGGTATCAAGGTTACAGCAGTCACACTAAAAGAGGTTAAGCTACCCGAGGGCATGCTAAGAGCTATGGCTAAGCAGGCTGAGGCTGAGAGGTGGAGGAGAGCTAGGATAATAGAGGCTGAGGGTGAGAGGCAGGCTGCATCGATAATGGCTGAGGCTGCAATGATGTACGAGAAGCACCCTGTAGCTGTGAGGCTCAGGGAGCTCCAGACACTAATAGAGATTGCTAGGGAGAAGAACATGGTGATAGTAACCCCCACAACGCTAGGTTCCAATGAGATGATAGGCTTAATGGCGGGGATGTCTAGGGCTCAGCCTCAGCTGCGAGAGGAGGGTCGGGCTGAAGGGGGCTAGAGCTCCCTTGTTTAAACAACTACATCCTTTATACATTGTAGTACTTGCCTTTCTAGTTTTACTCCCAGCTATGGTAGTCTACAGCTCCGAGGATCTCGGGTCTGGCTATTGTGGGGTCGCGGAGAAAAGGTATGGGATTGTGGGGCGTGAGGGCTCATATGATAGGGTTGTAGGGCCTAAAGCTCTAGTAATTAGGATTGAAGGGGTTATAAGCTCCTGGTCTAAACAATACCTTATTAGAGCTATTAGGGAGGCTGAGTCTAGGAACTACCCGTTGATAGTAGAGCTTAACACACCAGGAGGCTTAGCGGATGTAGCCACCGATATGGTGTCGGAGATTACGAGGAGTAAAGTCCCGGTTATAGGCTATGTTGTTGATAAGTGGGCTGAGAGCGCTGGAACCTTAATACTCGTCTCAACACATATAGCTGCTATGCAACCGGGGACCATTATAGGATCGCTGCAACCCGTGACCTACGATCCCACAACTGGTAGGTACGCTCCTGTAAACGAGTCTAAGATAATAAATCCTATAATACAGACGCTATGCGAGCACGGGGCGTCTAAAGGTAGGAACGCTACCGCTCTCGTTAGATTCGTCCTATACAATGACAACTACGGTGCTTATGACGCTCGGAGGTATAATGTGGTTGATATTATAGCACCTAGCAGGGAGGATTTAATAAGAGGGGTTAACGGATTTATAGTAGCTCTCTACGGGGATGAGAGGGTTAAGCTAGAGCTTGATGGGAGTTACGAGTTTTTAAGCTTATCTCCTTCGGAGCGGGTTCTAAGCGTTCTATCAGACCCCCTGATTTCAGGGGTGCTACTATCCGTTGGAGTCCTAGCACTCATATTCAGCATAGCCTCAGCTAACCTACCTGGAATAGCCCTTGGGCTCCTGTTTGTAATACTAGGCCTCCTAGGCTCAGGCCTTAACCCCAACATAGCATCTATAATACTCATAGCTTTAGGCGCCCTACTAGTGTTCATAGAGCTTAACACTCCAGGCTTCGGCATAATAGGCGGTACAGGTATACTAATGCTTGTAATAGGAGTGGTACTACTACCCGCAATCCCGGGCCCCGATGGCTTCTCCATATCCGGGGAGTATCTAAACCAGATCATAATATACATATACGCTCTCGGGATAGGAGCTGGGGCCACAACAGCTTTCCTAGTGTACAAGATACTCCAGGTTAGGAAGGTTAAACCATATATATGGAGGCTTGAGGGTAAGATAGGGGAAGCCCTGGAAGACATAGAACCCGGCAAACCCGGCTACGTAATAGTGGAGGGGGAGTACTGGAAGGCTATAAGCGATGAGGAGGTAAAGAGAGGAGACAGGGTTGTCGTGGTGGGGAAAGAGGATTACATGGTTAGAGTTAAGAAAGCCCAGAAGACCTAGACACACCTACTTCTAACGCCACGTCTAAGCTCAGCTAGTAGATCGTAGACTTGATTCAATATATCTAGAACCTGAATAACAACCTTATCATCACCCTTAGCAATAAGGCTAACCCTACCTTCAAGTAACTCCATCTTAACATAGATTCTATCAATTAACTCCTCTAAACCATCGTTCTTCAAAGACCGCACACCGAGACTAAGGGGGTAAGTGAGAGTTTAAAGTAGAAGGTAGCCTAAGAACTTAGATCTACGATGCTCAGCGTTGCTAAGCAAGCTAGCCGGGATCCAGGCCGGCTTGTAGGCGGGCATTAAGCTTATATCTGCTGATTGTTTAAACAATATGGGGGGTGGGGTTAAATGGAGACTCTAACCGAGGCCAGGCAGCTTAGGTTAGAGCGGAGGCCTAGGGTCTACGGCTACCACGTCTACGGCAACTTCATAGACTGTGCTAATAGCGAGATACTATTTGACGAGGAGGCTTTAAAAGATCTTGTAGTCGAGGCGGCATATACAGGTAATATGAAAGTCCTAGACATTAAATCCTGGAAAATAGGCCTCGGGGTTAGCGTTGTAGCTGTAATACTTGAAAGCCACATAGCAATACACACCTGGCCTGAATACAGGTTTGCAACAGTAGATGTTTACAGTTGTGGAACACACACAAACCCTGTAGCCGCATTCGAACACATTAAATCAACGTTGAAACCAAGGATTGTAGAAAGCGGGGGGTTCGAAAGAGTATTGGAATAGGCTTCAGCCCCAGGGGGTTAGGGCCCCTGGGGCGTTTACAAGAAAACTGATTTGTTAAACACCTCGCTCCTCCTCATTAAACCTCTAGGGCTCTCAGGTTGATCCCTAGTGTTAGTTAAAGGGGGGTTTCCCCAACTACAGGGTCTAACACACTACCCTCTGGTGAGGGGATACGGTCTCTACTAGCATCTCACCGGGCCCGGTAGGATAAGTTGTACTCTGAAACAGGGTTAACCCTTCAACCCCCAAGTCCTTTATGTAAAGCAAGCCTCATCTGGGGTTCGGGCTTCAAGGAGGTTTATATTGTTTGATGTGAGGCCTCCTTGATGCCCTTGGCTTCATTGGCTTTATGTGGGGCTTTTCACAGCCCCACCATGTCATTAGCCTTTGCCCGCTTTGGGTGGCCCCGGCCTACAGCTCCACCTTCATAGAATCCTCCAGCTCATCTCTGCGAGGGGAACCCCGGCATTCTGTGGCTGCTCTGATTTAACATTTTAACCTCTCTAGCGGGGGAGGTCTCTGTATTGTGTTTTGGTTGAAGCTTACACCTTTGCATACCAGTATAGGGTGGGGTTTGAGGTTTTCTAACATCAACCCCTATAAGTATAAAACTTGAAACAACTTCAGAACTGCTTTCCGACCTCTCCTCGAGTTTCTAGAACCACACCTCGGGGAGGGCGGTCTTCGCTACATAGGGTCTCCGGGGGTTTAAATTGTTTCGCTCTCCACGCATCACTATTAGATTTGTCAACCCATGTAGATCCACGTAGAACTTGGAGCACAGGTGAGGGCTTCAAAGGGTCTGAGCTAAGCTTTACTATTTAAACTCTAGCCCCTAAAACTAATATAGGGTACCGCCTTATAAGGTGTCAGGGGGTTGGTTAAACAGCTAGCCAGCTATGAGGATGTAGCGCTCAAGCTGATAAGGGAAAACGGAGGTTACATGTTACAGAAGGATTTATGGAAGAAGCTTAAGCTAGATAGTAGGGAGGGCTCAAGGCTGGTTGCAAGGCTCGTCAAGAGGGGTTTGATTAAGAGAGAGGAGGTTACAGTAAATGGGCGTAAAACATTCAAGCTAATCCTAGCTAAGAGCAATAACTCAGACGAGCTCCTAGTGAGAGTAAGCCTTAGAAGCATATTAAACATACCGTGCACAACATGCCCAATCATAGACCGGTGTGGGGTAGGCAACTTCTACGAGCCTAGCACATGTGCTCTTATGGATTCATGGGTGTCCAAGATAGCGTCCTCCAGGAAGCTGGTAACCTCCACGCCCTAGACTCCTCATATTAACTCTAACAGCTCCCTCGGGCTAGCATCGGTTCTTATAGCTACTGGGTGGTAGTGGGTGGTTGTAGCTTTAAACCCTCTCGCTCTAAGCTCCTCCACCATCCTATGTCTCGGCGGGGTTTGTTTTCTAAGGGCTGAGGCTATTAAATCTAGTCTCTGGTACAACTCACCTTGTACTAGCGATTCCTCTCTGAGACTTAGAAGGAGCTTTCCTAGCTTTGGTTTTGTTCTTAGGTAACTGAATTTACCCTCCAGCTCCCCTAGACTCAGCTCTATGAACTCCCTGTCTAGGGTTTCCCCGATCCATAAGGGTCCTATCTTAACCTCCTGGGCCCCTCTAAAGCTTTCCACCGTATCCTGTCTTATCGTGGTGTATTTCAACTCTGGGTAGTAGCTTGCATATCCTATCTTATCCCATAGCATTCTCTCAGCCTCTCTAGCGCTCCTACGAACTTGAGCTACTATCCTTACATAGTAGTCTATGTAGATCGAGATTAACGGTTTAACCCATCTATCGTGGGCTGCTGCAACCCTAGCTATGTAGCCTAAGAGCGTTCTAACAGCTATCTCCCTAGAGCAGGGTGTCTTAGCGAGTTGAACCCCATATCTCCTAAAAGCCTTAGACCTCTTGGAGCCCTCAAGTACAGCTGTATCGGTAGCAGTAACCATAAGTAGACCTCCATCCCCTAATGTGTTTAAAGCTGCTTCCATGAAGGGTGCCGGGGAGCCGTAGGGGTCTATGTCCACGGCTAGAACGGGGGTGTTAGCTGTTTTAAGATTGTATAGGAGGGTGTTAGCGTCAACATTGAATATTCTGACCCTATCCCAGGCGTTGTTCAAAGCCACATTAGACTCTATTAGCTCGTAGGCAACCCTACTAATATCGGATGCGTAAACCCCTAAGACCCCGTCGACTTCGAGAGCATACCTTAAAGCTCTAACCCCCGTGGCGGCTAGAGGTTCAACCACGAATATAGGTTTACGAGGGGACAGCCTGTCCAGGTACACCTGTAATGCTAGCACAGCTAAATCCCTATTAAACTCCATCTTCGGATTATAAAATACCGGGAGCCATGCAGGTTCGAGACCGTGGGGTGCTAGAGCCTCACGGGGGTCGGGTATGTATACTAGGACCTTACCCTCATCCACCAGGGCAAGCCTCATTTGAAATCCTCCTAGCAATCTCTACAGCGGAGGCCAACAGCCTCCCTCTATTCTCTAATGTGACCTCAACAATAGACCCCCTGGTGGAGATCAACTTAAAAACCTCGGGATCTCTACCACTCAACCCTCTATGGACTACAGCTAGGTAAAGCTTCCCAGACTCTATACACCTTATGATGGAGCTCCTAAGCCTTGGAACAGCAAGCTCCATAGGCCCAATCTCGTCTATAGCTATAACATTGCTACCAGCTAAAGCCCTCTCAAGAGCTGGCACTCCAACCCTTAACACATCATCGACCACAACAACATACTTACCCACCCTAGGCCCCCTAAAATCCCCAACTCTAGCAAGCCACCCCCGAGCACCGGAGTCCAGATCTACAATCATGAACCCAACCCTAACACCCCCCATTCTAACCTCTGGAGCGTACATACCGCCAACACTACAGCCAAGTTTCCTTAGCTCATCTACAACCTTCATGAAAACCGTGCTCTTACCAACTCCTGGAGCTCCTGTGATATAGAAACCCCAGCCTCCCATGGGAATCGCCTGGGTTCATGCTATCAATTTCCTCTCCGACCTTTATACTACATTAAACCCTAGATCTTAGCTGTTAAGGAGCTCCACAACCTCGTTTTTAGTGTAAGCCTCTATCCCCTCCCCCTCCAAGTCCTTCTTCACCACTCTATCATCTACCACCACGTAGTTCTCAGTGTTTAATATCCTAGCCAGCCTTCTAGAGTTCATTGATTTGAGTTTAAGGCCTTCAAAGCTCTCTCTCCCATGTCTAACGACTAGGAGTATCTTTTTATCAGCTCTTGAACCCACTATGTCTACTGTTGTCTTCTTAGCGTGAACTACTCTAAAATTCCTTTCCATAAGCCTTCTAGCTAGATCCTCCTCCTCTCTAGAGTCGAAGGCCACCTCTTCAACGCTATGTTTGCTTGTCTTAGGGCTCTCGAATATATCTACTGATGCAAGGATCTCCTCTCCCAGGAGCTCGACCAGCTTCTCAGCCTTATCTATGGTCGGCTCTATGTACCCCCTCTCGTACTCGTAAACAGTCCTCCTACTAACCCTAATCCTCTGAGCTAGCTCGCCTAAGCTTAACCCCTTCTCAACCCTCCTCCTCCTCATAGCCTCCTCGTCGATCTTAACCTTGAACATATCACCACTCTGGTATATGTAGACGTTAGCTTCACCCGCTAACACCCTCTCCAACGTGTTAACATTAACAGCCTTAACACCGCAAACCTCGTAGGCAACCTCATCTACAAACTCAAGCCCACCCGTATAGTTAGCAACTACCAGAGCCCCCGAACTCAGAGCTGACGCAACATCCCTAAGCTCCCGCACATCCTGCCTAGAAAGGTTTTCAACATCATCAGTAACCTTAAGTAAAACCAGCCTACCATCCCTAAGTCTAGTAGCAACATCAATACTACGTCTATGCAACCTCCTAGGATACTCTAGAACAACAAGGTCATCAACATACTTGTAGATAGATCCGATAACCTTATACAGGGCCTCAGACAAACCCCCCGAGCTCACCCATACACCCACCCCCACGGGAATCCTCAAACAGCCTAAAACCGTAACTAACGTCAGCCGCCATGCATTCCCCCTACACCAGGTACTCCAGCAAAGCCCACTCTAAACCACACTATTATATCTAAGCCAGAAGCTTAAAAACAATACCCCACAGACTGTAGCTGGGGAAGCCTAGCAAGGGCCTAGAGGGGGTTCCCCCAGGCCTTGTTATGGATATGTGTTTAAGATGTTTAGTGCTCTGGTATACCTAAGGGTGTGTAGGTTGACGCTCCCTAGCGCTCGGGATTTCGAGGAGCTTCTGGAGGACATGATTGGCATCATGGTTTTAGAGGAGCGTAGAGATTCTTACCACGGTGGTTTCAGAAGGGGCGGTGTTATAGTTTTAAGAGGTTTTAAGGGCCCTCTGGGCGTTGTGGGCGACATCCACGGCGATTTTGAGACTTTCACGAGGATTCTCGGGTACCTTGAAAAGGAGGGGGTTCTTGGTGAGGGGCTTTTGGTATTGCTAGGTGATTACATCGATAGGGGGCCTCCCGAAGGTCAGGTTTTAACCTTAGCTAGGGTGGTGGAGCTTAAGAAGGCCATGGGCTGGAGGCTTGTGGTGTTAAGAGGCAACCACGAGCCTCCAAGGGATTTAAAGCCTTACCCCCACGATTATCCCCATGCTTTGAGGGAGTTATATGGGGAGCGTTGGAGGAGCTTGTACGATCTATCCCTGAACCTCTTCAGCATGCTACCACACGCTCTAGTGGTAGAGGGTGTGGCTTTAATGTTACACGGAGGCCCCCCCACAATTTTGAAAAACGACCTCCTAGAATACCTAGGATGGAATAGGCACCTAAGCGTTATAGAGGAGATCCTGTGGAACGACCCGGCAGAACACGTAGAATACAGAGCTCCAAACCCTAGAGGAGCTGGAGTACTATGGGGTCCTAAGGTTACAGAACACGCTTTGAAAACCACGAACACGAAGCTCATAGTAAGAGGCCACGAGCCGGTCTACGAAGGCTACAAGCTAAACCATAACGGTAAAGTGGTAACACTATTCAGTAGATTTGGGTCACCCTACTACAACGAGGTAGCAGCATACATAGCCTGCGATTCAAGCGAACTACCACAAAACCTTGAAACATGCATTAAACTACTGAAAGCAAACTAGGAATATAGAGTTCACGCTTCGCTAGCCCCCTCACCGCGTGGCTTAACCCCTGTTGCCAGGATCTCAGGGCTCTACGGATCTCGGACACCTGGGGTCACCGAGGCACCTGGCTCATATAAGGCTGGGTTAGCGGGAATTCGCTGACCCCTAAGCTCTGAAGGGTAAAACTTTCAGCTGAAGACTATACACGTTGGAAGCTTTAAAGTCTCCGGCTTAAACCTATTTATTACCTGGAAGCCGGGTCGTCTAGCGGCCCAGGATGCGGGGCTTTGGCCCCCGTGACCGGGGTTCGAATCCCCGCCCGGCTACCAGCTCTTTATGGATGGTATAAGATCCCTAGGTAGCTTATTGTTGAGTATGGTGGGGGTTTAATGGTTAACTATGTTTTTAGAGTTGTCAGTGTCTACGAGGCTTGGGCTAGTGGTAGGGATCTTAGTGGTGACGAGGTTTACGAGGCTAGTAGCCTTTTAGGATCTCCTACTCGCAAGCTTGAGGTTTTCCTCTCCAGGTTTAGGGATGTCATAGGTCAGGTTGTTGAGGAGAGGTGTTGTGAGGCTGGTGGTGGTAGGGTTTGTATATATTCGTGGAGTAGGAGGGCTTTTAAGAGGTATTTTCCGGTAGCCCTCGACGCGGGTGGCACAATCGTATACTATGGTGGTGGGGTTGTCGAGCTTCTATCCTACCCACTTCACAGGGCTTTCGACCTAGGGGTTAGGGGTGTGGAGCTCCCCGGTGGAGAGCCTAGTCTCGTAACTCCTAGAATTGATGGATGGCAGGTTAACCTATACTGGGACCCCATACTTAGCAGGTGGATGTTCTCAACACGCTACGTGCTACACAACATGGTATTCGTTAGAGGCGAGCTTAAGGTTGAAGAGTATGGTCTAACAATAAACCCCATAGTGTCTGTTGCAGAAGCATTGGCATCGAGGGTAGGGCTCTATGGGAGGCTCGACGGGTATAAGGGGTGGACTTTCACTCTGATGATAGAGGGGGAGGAGCCGGCAACATGGGTTAGAGGGCCTCCGGAGGCTAGCAAGGTTGAGGAGTACAAGTTCATCTTAGTAGCAGCTAGAAAACCTAATGGGGAGCTCGTAGACCCGCTAGATTCTTTGAAGCTAGCTGAAACCCTAGGTGTTGAAGGTATAGCTATGAGGGCCTTGGAGGTTAAGGCTTTAGAGGAGGCTAGGGAATCTGTAGACTACCCGTCAATATTCCTCTGGTACCTAACTAGAGGGGATCTGGAGCACCCGGAGGTCTACGAGGTTAAATCAGAGGTCTACGATGACTATATAAATGCTGTGAAGGGTTCAAACGCTAAGTCCTACGTGCTACTCCTAACCTCAGGGTCGGAGAGGGTCATTGAGAGACTTAAGGGGGCTATAGGGGATAACATTGTATCGGAGACTCTGCAAAGGCTAGGGGAGCTGGGAGAGGTTCTCGAAGAAGCATCTAGATCAAACCCTGATGATCTAAGGAGGTTACTTAGATCGAAGAGGCTTAAACAGGATACGGTAATAGCAACCCTGAAGGCGTTAGAGGAGGGGAAGCCTGTGAGAGCCATCAGGATACTATTATCAAGTTTACTCGAAGACTGGAGGATAGAGGATACACCACTAATAATAGCGAACCTAGTGGAAGATGTTAAGGCTGTAGCTAGAAGCCTGTAGACAGCTGAGATCGTGGTGTGTAACTGTGGAGCAGGACATTTACTTCGATGAGGGTAGAGCTTTAGCAGTAGCGGAGGTTATAAGGTTAGCCTACATGAGAGGGCTGGTGCAGGTTAAGGGTGGTAACGTAAGCTTCATAGACAGACCTAGGGGGTTCATATACATAACCCCGAGCGGCGTCCCCAAACACTCTCTAAAACCAAGCGATATAGCGGTGATAACAGTTGATGGCGAGAGAGTTAGAGGCGTGCCGAGCATAGAATACTTAATGCACCTACACATATACAAGGCCATAGAGGAGGCTAACGCAATAGTACACGTACACCCACCATACACCCTGGCAGCCGTAGAGGCCGGTCTAAAACTAGACCTAGAGGTTCTAACAGAAGCATCACTTAAAATCAAATGCTACGCTATAGTGCCAAAACTAAAACCAGGATCAGAAGAGCTAGCAGTAACGGTAGCTAGAACCCTAAAAGAAACAGGATGCAACACAGCAGTACTAGAGATACACGGGATAGTAGTGTACAGCAACCAAGACCCCTACGACGCACTAGACACAGTGGAATCCCTAGAAGACCTAGCAAAAATCCACCTACTAAAACAACTAAACCCAGCATAGTACGACCCATTCCACTGTAGATAGCGGTTCTACACTTCTCGATCAGGATGGAGTTAAAAGGGGGTTAAGATCGGAGTCCGAGTATACCCTCCTCTCTAAGCTTCCTAAGCTTTGGGTATATGAATACCACCTTAACCAACGTGACGTACACCTTAAGCTTCATACCATACTCTCTTAGATCCATCCTATCAGACTCGTAACCTTCCAGCCATATGAGATCACCAATCCTCTCTAGTTCTCTTAGATCGGAGAGGGTTAGCTCCTCAGGATCCTTAGCTAGGAGCTCATCAAGCCTCCTAGCAACCTCCTCAGTATAGTATTTTGATGTAGGGTGGGGTCTTAGAGGGCTTAGAATACCTTTAAGGGCTAAAACCTCACCCTTAGATAGAACACCCCTAGCCTCAAGAAGGGATAAGAGAGTCTCGTTATACTGGATGAAAACATCCCTAAAGCTGGAAAACCCCCTCTCAAGCTTCTCAATCCTCTCGTTTATCCTCTCGAATCTTTCATCCATTTCTTTGAACCTCTCATCTATTTTTTCAAATCTTTCATCCATCTTCTCAATCCTCTCGTCTATCTTCTCGAACCTCTCGTTTATCCTCTCGAACCTCTCTTCGATTGAAGCGAACTTCCTACCAAGCCAGTATGCTAGTGTAGCTATGCTTGTTATCACTGGGATTAGTATTGATAATATTGTTACAACGTCAACCAAGCCAGCCCCCGGTGTATCATGTATTGTGGGGGGCTAATATACTTAGTGTGTGTCTTTTCCTCCCACGTTTAAGGGGTTACCGTATTGCTGTAGCCCTACCAGGTTATAATTAAGTCTAATGGTTTAACGACATTAGTCTTTGGTCATTCGGCTTTTCCACTCTATTCTAGGTTCGCCTTTATAACTCTTAGGGCGTTCTCGTAGGCTATTCTCTCCACATCTCTATCTCCTAGCCCTCTCTCCTTTAGCTTAGCTAGTAGGTTTACCACCTTATCTATGGACTCGAAGCCTCTTGGTGCTGGTAGGCCTAGGAGTCCTAGGAAGTCTGTCCCTATGGCTGCTATGTGCGACCCATAGGTTTGATGTAGGTGGAGGTATTGCTCTACTAGGTCTTCCAGGGTAGCCTGCCTCCCCCTAGCTATCAATGGTCCTATGCATGAGAGCCCTATGACTCCCCCGTTCTTGCTGAGAGCTTCTAGTACCTCGTCGTCAACGTTTCTAGGTGTATCAATAAACCTCCTTAGGTTTGCGTGGCTTATCAAAACTGGTTTCCTAGCTATAGCTAGTGCGTCCAAAGCCGTCCTTCTGCTAGCATGTGCTATGTCAACTATGACTCCCAGCTTGTTAGCTGTTCTAACAAGCTCCTCACCTTCATCTGTTAAACCGTAGTCCTTCCTAGATGAAGCTCCACAACCATACTTATTACAGTGGTTCCATGTTATCCCAATGCTCCTAACACCAAGCATGTAGAGTATCTTCAAATCGTAGGGGTCTGCTAGAGGCTCAGCACCTTCAAGGTGTAGTAGCAAGCCGACCCTAGAAGAATCCCCTAAAACCTTTTCCACGTCAGCGTAGCCCGCCACAATACGGAGCTCCTCGTGGTGTTCCACAAGCCTATAGTATATCCTAAGCTGCTCCAGCAAGGCAGACTCGGAACCTCTAAACGTTATACCCGGAACCCACACGTTGTAAAGCTCATAGTAGGTCTTTGAAATACTAGGATCAAATGTCTCAAGGCCTGTGAATATTGATGCGAAGACAAGCCTAACACCACCCCTAAGATACTTGGGTATATCAGCATCTCTACCGTCAACGTCCAACGAGAAATCAGCAAGCCTATAACCACCACCGTGAAGCATGAAATACGTAGATATATCCTCATGGAGATCCACAACCGGGACCAAGTTCAGAGCACCTCCGGAAGAGGATAGGAGAGGGCAACCTTATAAAACATTCCCTCATTAAAACCAACTAAGGCCCATGGGAGCTTAGAGGATGGAGTTGAAAGTAGCTATGCAGACATCCACCCTTAACTCCTATAAGCTACTAGTAAGCCTGCCCTAGAGGGGATGATGAGGTGTTTAAACTCTCTCCTAGCTATCTCAAAGAACTCATCAGGCGGTCTAGGCGCTATAGCGTTATGGAAAACAGCTAAACCACCTCCTCTCAACTTCCTCCTAGACATTCTTAAAACCTCCGGGTACAGATTTTTCTCTACATCTACGAATAAGATGTCCAAGCTTTCATCCTCTAGTTTGCTAAGATACTCTAAACCCTCCATATGTGTAGCGGTAACCCTAACCGTGGAGCCCGCGATCTCCGATAGCGTAGCGGTATTAGCTCTAAGCTCCTCAAACCTATGATCCCTATACTCGACAGCCACCAGCTCTCCTCGACACCCGGAGCTCATGCCATAAGCTAGGAATAGTGTTGAGAAGCCTATGCCAGCGCCCAGATCAACAACTCTAACATAGCCTCTTTGGGCGCAGAGGAGAAAGGTAAGGGATGCTAGTATAAGACCGTCTTCGAAATCTATAGGTGGGATCCCGTGATCTAGGGATCTCCTATACAGTTTCTCCATGATATCAGAGAGAGCGTGCAACCCACCCGGCATAGTAGACACCGGGAATCATGTCCTGGCTAGGAGTTTAATACCTATTTATGGATCCTAGCTTAACACCTCCAGACATAATGTTAAATAGGTTCCCTGAACAACATATCCTGTGGGTGTGAGAGGTTTGGTTGTTGTTAGGGTTTCCAGGGTTGACGTAGATGATATAGGTTTATACAGGGCCGGGCTTGAGGTTAGCTATTCTGGGAGGGTTTACGAGTTTAAAGTTGAGAGGTTGCTGAGGAGGCCTGTAAGGGCTAAGGCTAAGATTGAGGGTGAAATTCTAGTTATAAACCTAGAGGATGGCGAGGGTAAACCGCTCTCAACATGCTGCATACACGTAGGCCATCTTGAGAAGGGGTGTGTTGACTGTAGAAACCTCCTCACACCCCCCTCCTGCTCCTAGGTTTACCCGTAAACCTCCTAATAACCTCCTCATCAGGCTCAACCTTAGGCCTCCTAGCTTGTGTTAAATAGCTTGAAAGAGCTAAGGAGCAGTAGGGACACAGGTTTAAGGTAACCCCGCCTATCGTGTGCTGTGATACGTTAACCCTCCTATGACACACATCACACTTAACCCACGCTACTATCATACACTAAACCAGCCCCAAGCTACTTTTGTGGAACAAGGTTATTTAAATCCAACATCCAAGTACTATTATGGAACGCTAAAAGGAGTAAGGTTTTTAGCCTATGGTATGATAGTATAGTAGTGGCGGATGACGAAGCTTGCCCCCACAGGATTGATGACAGGATTACCGCGTTCTGACGCTCTAGGAGGCTATTTTAGGTGTTATGTTTGGTTGAGGGGTGTTTAAGCTGGGGTAGGTTATATTTCTGTTAGCTCTCCATGGGATCTCTGTCTCCTTCCTCTCCCTAGTTTGCCTTCCGCAGCCTCCCTTACATATGCTATGAAGTCTTCTTCGTAGGGTACTCCTACGAATACTAGGGTTCCGTTTATTGCTATTGCGGGTACGCTCATAACACCGTATTTATCTGCTATATCAGGGTTTTCGTATGCTTCCACAGCCTCTGATAGTACTACTGGGTTGCCTTGTTTGTAGGCTTCAAACGCTAGCATGTGTGATAGGAGTACTGCGTAGGGGCAGTATGGGCATGATGGTGTAACGATGGTCTCTATGTGAACTCTACCCTTTAAGTTTGCAAGGGCCCTCTTAGTCTCCTCTTCCAGCCCGCTTTCATCCTCACTAATCCTCATTATAGTCTCTACGAGAGCTCTAACCTCCTCCCCCGCAGGTATCCCAGTCCATCTAACCAGCCCGTCTAGGAAACTCACAGTTGGAACTCTGGAGACACCCTGCTTCCTAAAAACATCCCTATGCTCTCTAACATCGTAGTCTAAGATCTTAAGCTCTAACATCCTATGACCCCCCTTAACAGGGCTGGCATCCCTAAAGAACTTCATGAAAGCAACTGTGTCACCGCAGGTTTCACACATACTACCTATAAAAACGTAAACCTCAACAGGTTTAACCATAGTAGCTAAAGTCTCCTCCAAATCCCTCCTAAACTCCTCGGAGAGGTCGAGCACATAGAACCTAGCCACAACCCACACCTTAGTATAGAGTAGAAGGTCAAAGCAACCTTAATAACCTTTATTAATACAAAGCCATGAAGCTATTTCATCCTACACTTATCTTGCTCGCATAGGACCACGTAATCCTCAGAGTACTACGTTATGTACGTTAGGTTGCACGTATATCCAGAACCTCCTTTCAGTAACTATAGCTCACGACAGGTTATAGCGGGGAAACGCTGTAGGTGGGTGTAGGAACTCGAAAATCCGTAGGGGGGTGCGAGCTCCTAGTGGTAGGCTAGAGAGCTACTACGCTGACAGCTCCCCGCCCTTGAATGACGAGGGTTCTACACCCAGCCCGGGGCTTCCTCTCACCGATCGGGAGCCCCTCATGGGTGCTACATCATCGCCTAAAGGCTCAGGCCCGGCCGTCGGCATGTGAAGGTGTGGGCTCCTCGCCTGCTAAGCTCGCCCGCACTCAACACTGAGAACGGGTATAAAGCAGGATGCTTATGAACTTTAACTTTCTATACCTCCCCGCCTTGAAAAGGCGCTTCCAGTTGTGAGAGCTCTACGTTACGCTTTCCACTAAGAGTATGCTTGTGAGTAGTACTTTGTGTAGATTCTCTTCAGTTCCCCTAGCTTCTCTATAGTCTTTCTAGTGTTTTCCAAGAGATCTAGGTATAATGGTTTTGCTAGCGGATATTGTTTTAGGAGCTCCTCTATTTGGGATCTCTTATCTTCTATGAGCTCTTTAAATCTATCCACTAGCATCCTAGCTTTCCATAGTCAACCGATGTTTTAAAAAGCTCTTCCACCATCCACTCTCTTGTATCTCTAACTACCACCGGTAGATCTAGGCTTCTAGCTAAGCTAGTACTCTACGCTATAAACACCTACCTCTAGCACTTCTCAATGCTCGGAGGGCCTTAAAGCCTAGATTTTGGGTTAAAGCGTCTCCTAGTCTACCCTTTTATAGCTTTCTCCTCTGCTTAGCTTTTAGCTTAGGAGCTCTAGAAGTGTTATGATTTTTGGAGCCTCTTTTTCTGTGAAGCAGTAGTGTACTTTGGTGTATTGTTTTCTAAGCTCCACCACCTCCTCTCTTACATTCCTTGGATCTTTCTTCTCTACCAGCACTTTGTACATTAGCTCTGCTATGTACCTCATCTCCGGCTGTTTCATACCTATTCTTGTCACCTCCTGTACTCCTAGTCTTACCCCACTAGGGTCTTTTACGGCTTCCGGTGGGTCTATTGGTAGTAGGTTCTTGTTGACTATTATGTTAGCCTCCTCCAGCTTCTGCGCTGCCCAAGCTCCTCCTCCTAGGTTTCTAACATTCACTAGGACCTGGTGGCTTCTGGTGTATCCTAGCTTCTCTCCCAGTACGTTGAAGCCGTATGATGCTAGCTCCTCCGCTAAGGTTTTAGCGTTAGCTACTATCTGCTTAGCATACTCCTCCCCGTATTCAGCCATCTCCAATGCTGTTATTAGCGTTGCAGGTATCCTGTGTAGGTGGTGGTTGCTTACAAACCACGGGAATATGGTTTTACCAACCGCCTTATACACACTTTCATCCCTGAAAGCAATCATTCCACCTTGAGGTCCGGGGAATGTTTTGTGTGTAGAGGCGGTCATAACATCAGCTCCGTGGTCTAAGGGGTTCCTCCAAACACCCCCTATTATCAAGCCTAGTACGTGTGCAGCATCATATACAAGCTTCCCTCCCACACCATGCACTGCCTCAGCTATCTCCCTGACGGGGTGGGGGAATAGGTAGACGCTTCCACCTAACACCGCGAACTTAGGCTTCTCAAACTCTATAACCTTAACAGCTTTATCGACATCAACGTTCATCTCATCCTCATTGTAAGGCAGATCTACCTGCCTTATACCCAGAGCTCCTAAAGTCCCGAACTTAGTGTGGCTAACGTGAGCTCCTGCCTGAACTGGAGCTATAACAGCTTTATCCCCAGGCTCCCCTAGGACTCTGAATACAGCAGCATTAGCTATAGTCCCACTTATAGGTCTAAGCTCAACCATACTAGTGCCTAGCAGAGCCCCCATAACCCTCTCAGCTAAAACCTCAAGCTCGTCAATAAACCTCGTACCCTGGTAGTATCTCTTGAAAGGCTTACCCTCAGCATATCTATGCATGAAATCACTCACATAGGCTTTAAGAGCTAGGGGGCTCATAACATTCTCCGCAGCGATAAGGTTTATAGAGTTACTAACCCTCCAGAGGTTATCCTCATTAATAAACGATATTGTTGTTTCAAGAAGACCCCTAACATCTAAACCCGCCCTAGGCACGCTTAACACCACCATAACTCTAGTCCTTGTAAAGTTTAAAATAGCCTATGATATGACCCCCTCCCCGCATCCTCCGGAGGCTTTAAATGCCCCCCCAGCGGTTTATCGGATCCCCCGCTCGGAAACGCGCACATCACCCTTTCAACATCCCCATCCCTTAGGGTATCACATTTTCAGTTGGCGGGGGCCCGCCCGCCCTGGGAGGCATCAGCCCGCTAGACACTATGTGTAAATAATTCTAGTTAGAGCTCACGTCTTTTTCACTCTCTAACCTCCTCCCCACTCTAGCTAGTCTTTTTCTATCCATCCCTGCTTGAAAAGGTGGGGCTTTCGTTGCAAACCAGGTATTTAACCTACAAAACCTTAAAACCTAGTGGGGTTGGGCTATGATACCCCTGGATCCTAGTGATAGGAAGCCTGTTGGGAGGACTGGTGAGTTTGTATCAGCTATAGGGCTTGGGACATGGGCTATAAGGGATTATAGGAAGGCTCTCCAAGCTTACCTAGAGGCTGTTAGACTAGGCCTTGATAACATCGATACAGCTGAGATGTACGATAACGGTGGGGCTGAGAGGTTTGTAGGGGAGCTGGTTAGGGTTGTTGGTAGAACGAGCATATTCATAACAACAAAGCTCCTACCACAAAGGTTTAGGAGTAGGGAGTCTACGGTTAAGGCTGCAAGGCTTTCGCTAGAAAGACTTGGGGTTAGGGAGGCCGATCTAATACTAATACACTGGCCCGACGACCTAGCATCTATAGAGGAGCAAGCTAGAAATCTAGAGGCTTTAGTGGAGGAGGGGCTCTCAAGATATATAGGTGTTAGCAACTTCACCTTAGAGGAGCTGGAGAGAGCTAGGAGCTCCTTGAAAAAACACGATATAGTAGTGAACCAGGTAAAGTATAGCATCCTAGATAGGACTGTTGAAAAGGAGATGCTACCGTACGCCATAAGAGAAGGTATAACAATACAAGCATACACACCACTAGAAAGAGGAGAGGTACTAAAAGCTGGTAAAGTAAGGGAGATAGCTTCAAAATATGGTAAAACCCCGATCCAGATAGCATTAAATTATTTAATATCAAGACCCAGAGTAGTAGCCATACCTAAAGCTGAGAAAGTAGAACACGTAAGAGAAATAGCAGGAACCCTAGGGTGGAGGTTAAGAGAAGAAGACGTAAAAGCCCTATTAGAGCTATAGTAGGAGGAAAAGAGTAAACATTCTAAACCCGGTACCACAGCACCTCGCTCAAACCAAAGATTACAACTGAGAGCCTCTCCTTTCAATCTAGGGATGAGAGGTAGGGTTTCTAAGACATTCGAGTTGCGACCCCCACCCTTAAAAAAGGCGAGGTTTCCCCCGCATCCCCGGAGGCCTAACCTTATGCCAGGGCCTCCCCGAGCGGTTTGCCGGTTTTCCGCTCGGACGCGCACTCCTCATCCCTTCTATAGGATTCCCCATTCTTGGGGCATCACCTTTTCAGGGCCGGGGGGCCTCGGCCCCGGTGGGACCATCGGACCTCCTTCCCGCACCGGGCTTCTCGACTATAACTGTGTAGACCGAGCCTTAAACCTCCTCATCTCCGCCTTAGAGGTTTGTTGATGAGATCTGGAGGTGAAGCTATGCTTCCAGAGTGTTATGATCGTAGATGTGTCTAGGAGCTCGGAGAGCTAATCTCAGATAGGTTGAAGCCATAACTCTATCCTAAGAGGGATATAGGTGTTGAGCCGGAGACGCGGCCTAGGAGCACGCCTCCGAGGGTGTGACCCCAGACCCCCGTTCTAATAGCACCCTCATCCTTTCAAGGGGCGGAGAGGAGGTCTGACTTCCCTGACGTTCCATCCGTAAGTGTGCTTACAACTGAGAAACCACTTCTTTTTAAGGTGGTGGTAGATGGATTTAGGGCTTAGACTAGCTTATCTAAAGCTTAACTCTCTATGAAGGATAATAATACCTGGGGTTGCCTACTTTAGATACTAGTCTCTCGAAGGACTGTTTGGGGCTAGGGTTTAATGCTTACGATAACGATTTACTTGAATACATTGTTTGATGACACGGGGGTTGTGGAGGCTTGTTGGAGGGCTATTGAGGAGCTTAGGGCTGTCTATGGTGTTACGGTGTTTCTTGAGGTTCTAGACGCTTCGCTCTTGAGCTTTGGTGGTTTCGAGGGGCCTGTAGTGGTTGTTGGTGATGTCGTTGTTAAAGCTGGTGGGTGTAGCTTCGAGGAGCTTAAGGATAGGGTTGTAGATGCTGTTCTTAGGAGTATTGTTTTCAAGGCCAAACGTGGGGAGGCGGCTTTAGATCTCACTATCTCAGCACAAGCCCCTAGGGAGTCCTTGGAGGTAGCTTAGTTTCGAGGGCTCCGTGGAGGTTTACTTTGGAAGCTTATGCTAGTTCCTCTCCCGTATATAGGGTTGCTATCTAGATGTCCTCTTCTGGGGTTGTGTTTTGGTTGAGGGTTTTATTGAGGGTTTTAGGAGGGCCTTCTCAGGGCTCTCTAGTGTTCTGGTTGTAACGCATTCTAACGCTGACCCTGATGCTGTAGCATCGGCTGTGATAGCGTTACAGGTATTAGGTCATCTCGGGTCTACTGGGTGTATTGGTGTCCCTGAGGGGCCGTCCAAGGTTTCTAGGGTTCTCCTTGAAAGACTTTCTATCGAGCTGAGGTCTTGCGATCAGGATACCATCTACGAGGGCTGTGTTATTGTAGACTCTTCGAGCCCGGCGCAGCTAGGCCTCCTTAGGGATCCATGTCTCTCTGCTAAGACCAGGGCTCTAGTTGACCATCATGAGGTAGGGTTGCTACATGATATTGTCGAGTTAAAGCTTGTAGATGTAAATGCTTCCTCAACAACAGAGCTCATGGTGAGAGTTGTTGAGGGGTTGGGGTTAAGGCTCGATAGTAGGGTGGCCACGCTAGCTGTAGCAGGTATAGTATATGATTCAAGGAGGTTCCAGGAGGTAGGCCACCACACATTCAGGGTGGTGAGCACGCTACTAGAGTGGGGTTGTGATTACAGCCTAGCATTGAAAAGCCTAGCTGTAGAGAGGGGTGAAGCCGAGGATCTATCAAGGAGGGTTGCAACCCTAAAAGCCCTATCAAGGCTTAGACTTGAAAAGACATGCCACGACCTGCTAGTAGCGGTAACACACATAGGATCACATGAGTCAGATGTAGCTAGAACGCTAGTAAGCCTAGGAGCGGACATAGCAGTAGTGCTAGCGGAGAGGGAGGGTAAAGCCAGGGCATCGGTAAGGGTGTCAGGGAGAGCTCTGGAAAAGGGGGTTAAAGCATCAACAATAGCAGCGTACATAGCATCAAAGCATAAAGGGGAAGGAGGGGGGCATGAGGCGGTAGCAATGGCACACATACAGCTTGAAGAGGAGGTAGACAAGGTGGTGGATAGCATAGCGAGAAGCCTACCAGGGAAGATAAGTAGAATATGCCGGGAACAGATAACAGTAGAAGGCTAGACAACAACAGGCATGTTAGCCCTCCTCAAGAGCTCTCTAAAATCCTCTAAATCCATACCAGCTATAAGACACGCTCTTCTAATATCACCACTCTCAACATAGTACTCCAGCGCAGCTCTAATTCTAGGAGGTTGTTTTCTAATGTAATCCCAATCAGCGTACCTCCTCCTAACCTCCCTAGCCTCCGCCTCCTCCTCAGCATATCGTTTCAATACTTCATCTAGATCTGCAGAGTTCAACTCTAAGAACCTCAACCACCCTACTTAGATCTCTACGAGGAAATAAGTGTTTCCTCCTCATACTCTTTAAAACGCGCCTCCAAATCGCTACACTCTATTTCAAGGAGCTCTTTAAGAGAAGCCATTGCTATAACCTCCAGGGCTCTCCAAATAGCTACATCCCTATAGTCTGAGGATATACTTGAGAATAGTATTAAACCTCTATTCTCTGTTAAAACTACATAGCCCCTTCTCCTACCAACAGCTAGGCACACAGCCTCGGGTAGCTCTACAGATATTAGATGCGGTGATCTTTTGGAAGCTTCCACGATACTTGTAGCTTCAGAGACTACATCGGCTGTTTCAGTGTAAAGGGTTAAATGGCCTTTCGCCAGGTTTGATGCGATCCACGCTATTGTATTTTCGCTTTTAACCTCCCTTAAGATGGTTTCCGGTACAAACACTGTTTTGAATAGTTTGAAGAGCACATCCCTATATCTATAGCGTGCCCAGTCTATTAGAAAGCATGTATCAGCTATGGCGAACTCGGGTTCCCTAGCAGACATTGGGTATCCCTGCTTTAATCCTTAATTCGTTGAACTCTTCTATCGTAACACCGGCTATGCGCGATGCTACATAAAGGTCGCCTGTCTCAACGTAGTATTCTAGGGCCACTCTGATTCTAGGAGGTTGTTTTCTAATGTAATCCCAATTAGCATATCTCCTTCTAATCTCTCTGGCTTCTTCTAAGTCTTCTAGCTTTACGGTGGCTCTCACTCCACCCCATCCCCAACTGTTATGGTGTATGTTTTAGGGTCTCGGCGGCCATGGAGCGTTGAGCTCCACGACGCCCGAGGCCCATGGAGCCAGGCTGGCCCGCCTACGGGAGCCGTTCTCCCCTCGGGGAACCAGCCCCGGGCTCCTCTGAGGTTGGGGTTCAACCTCACTACTGCTCATAGGCATCCTAGCCCCAACCTCTCGCCATTCTAATCATGTGTTAGAGAAGCTTAATAAGTATGTCAATGGCGTGCCATCTAGCACACTATCGAACTTCATTAAAGGCGGTCATCGGGGATGCCGTCGGGAGGTGTGTAGACTGGGGGGTTCCATGGCATCCTCTTCATAAAACTCTCACCTGAACTCCGTCAAAAGAGAGCTCTAGGCTGGATATAATACTAGTTGTATTGGTTTAAGCTTTTCCAGTCCTAGATATTGTTCTTGGTATGTTGTGGTGGTTGTTGTGGTGGAGAGGGTTAGGGTTTATGCTGATGTTAGGGAGGAGGCTAGCGGTATTCCTTCTATGCTTGAATCCATGGGTGTTATTGTTTTGAGGGAGCAGTTGCCTGTGGGTGACTACGTGCTCCCAGGCGAGGTTGTTGTTGAGAGGAAGAGTGTTGATGACTATGCTAGCTCTCTTTTCGATGGCCGTCTTTTCGATCAGGTTTCTAGGATGGCCGATGTCTATGATGTGATAGTCTTGGTGGTTGAGGGTAGCATCTCAGAGCTCTACAGGTACCAGGATAGGTTTAAACACCTCTACTCAGCCCTCGCATCCCTCATATCAGGTTTTAACGTTAGCGTTGTACACACTACAGGTCCTAGCGAGACTGCTATGCTAATAGAATCTCTAGCTAGGAAAGCACTAGAGTCTAGGGGCTCCAGGGTTGTAATACATAGGAAGCCTAGATTGGAGGGTTTGAGGGAGTGGCAACTATACGTTGTAAGCTCTCTCCCAGGCATAGGGCCTAAGATGGCTGAGAGGCTCCTCGAATCATTTAAGACCGTTGAGGCCATATGTACAGCTAGCATAGCTGAGCTTCAGAGAGTAGTGGGGGGGAGGAGGGCTGAGAGGATTAAAGAGATACTCAAAACACCATACGAGCCCCCGGGTAGGAAGCCTAGAACCCTCAAGGACTACGTGGGCTAGACTTTAAGGTAGAGTAGGCTGCGTGGACTAGGTAGAGGTACGAGTTTAGAACAGCTCTAAGCTGGTTAACACCACCAGCTCTAACGCTAAGCCTAACACAGCCACCCTCAAATACGACGCTGACAACAGCCTTCCTAGGGGCCGGCTGCCCCACCTCTGCTAGGAGGCTTTCATAGACAGCTCTAGAGTAGGGTCCAAGGCATAGGGTTACCTCAGCCTCTCCCACCACCTCTAACCACCTTAAAACCACTAACCTCCTCGAAGACCCTGAAAGCCTCCTCTAAAGCAGCCTCCACAATGTAACCTATATCATCTACACCACTCCTAGAAGCCTCCACATCGACAACCAGCATCTTAACCCCATCAACAACATCGAATCTCAGAGTTACATTGATTAGAGAGGCCTTAGAACCGAGAGCCCTCTCCAGAAACTCCCTGCAAGCCCTCTCAGCTTCCAATAAAGCCTCTAAAAGCCTACCCTCCAGCTCCAGCTCCACCAGATCCACCTAGTAGTGTTCTAAGCTCGCTAGCCAGCCTATCAACCTCCCTCCTCAAATACTCCTCCTGGCTCTTAACAGCCTTAAGCCTCAACTCAAGCTCCTCCCTCCTACCCCTCAACTCAGCCACAACCTCATCCCTAGAGGATTTAACCATAACATAGCCTACAAGCCTGTAGAGATCAGCATCAGCCGAAAGCCTACTAACCTTATCAAGAACATCGTCAATCTCGCTAATAGCCCCCTCAAGGGTAACCCTCTCCTGAGTAATAGCTGAAAGAGTATCCCTAAGCTTAACATACTTAGTATACTTAGCCTCAACCTCAGGCGGAACCCTTTCAACCAAAGCCAACACCCCTCCCTAAAACTAGAATACGAGATTTTTAAGCTAACCTCCTTTAAACCAAAGGGCTGGAGAGCTCCTCTCACGAGAGTCTTGGAGGTGGGGTTTCCCTGGGTTTTAGTGTCAGCCCTCACACGGTCTATCCTCGGGCTCTTTGAGCCCTCAACCCGGAGTCGTTCTTCATCCGTTTAGCCTTGTGTTTACTTAAGGTTTAATAGTTTTGCTAGGCTTTTCTGGCCTCCTACCTCCTCCCAGTTTACTCCTAGGGCTAGGAGTATTTGTTCGAAGGCTGTTCTAACATACTCTAGGTATTTGTTTGCATCTACCTCAGATAGTTTAGCTAGCCTTACGGGTTTCACGCCCACGCTATCCCTTGTTTTGACGAACGCTATTATATCCCCCTTCCCCACTCTAACCCCCTCTTTCTCTAGGAGCTTCGCTGCTTTAACATGTTGTGGTGTTGTTTTAACATATCTCCCGGGGTCTTTTGATAGCATTACTTTTATTGAGAGCTCCTCCAAGGTATAACCTTTCGTCTTAAGCTTCCTGTAAACCTCTGCTATGTGCTCTCTAACCTTATCGAGGACTACCACGGTGTCGTCAAAGCTTCTAACCCCTCCTAGCAGGTTGACAACTGTCTTGAACTCCTCTTTTATGAACTCCGGCGTGTTACTCTTCTTACCAACCATCCCCTTGATCACAACCTCCCCTCTGTCTGTTACACCTAGATAGTTCTTCTTAAGCCCGCTGAACAAGGCTACCTTGAACTTCTTATCAACCTCCAGCTCTAGACCATAGTTATCCTCTATGTATCTAATCAACTCCTCCAAAGACTCACCCCTAGGATCCCATATGAATAGGCTGTCTGTATCCCCGTAGACTATGTGTAGTGAGAGCTTCTCAGCCATCTTAAGAGTGTTCACCAGGACACTCCTACCTATAGCTGTAACGCTTTCAGCTAAGGGTAGGCTGTAGAATGGGAACGCCTCGTTACCGAAGACGCCGTAGCTGGCGTTAATGTAGACTTTCATAGCAGCTTGAACAGTATCATACCATGTTCTAAGGTCTTGGGGTATGCTCTCATCCTTAGCCCTCCTCTTGTAAACTTTAACCCTAAAATCTCTAAGTAACCCCACCAGCTCACTTGTTATACCCTTGAACTCAACACATATCTCGTGCTCAACCTCAGGTACAACCTTCCTACCACCCTTACACCACGGGTTGTTTATCGTCTCATAGCTTAGATTCCAGTTCTTTATAATAGAGGGGTATAGGCTTGCGAAATCCAGGACTAGGACGTCGAAGAACACGCCCCTCGGGGGTTCTAGGACTATAGCCCCCTTATACCTCTTCTCCCTTATAATAGCCTTGCTCCTAGCCATCTCTCCTCTAAGCTCCTCCCTACTAGGTATCAACCACCTCCTCCTCCTATGCTCCCAGTTTAGGAGGCCTCTAATCCATGTTGAAACCTGGTGTCTTGTTACATCCTCTAGCCCAAGCTTGCTAATCCTCATTATTGTTATAACTAGGTTCCAGACTAGGTTGTTAGCGAATGTTGTGAGATTCAATGTTAGCATAGCATCTCTAACGTTGTAAGCTATAAGCTTGTCGAGGCTAGCTCTCGGCACCGGGGTGTCGAGTTCAACCTTACCCATTCCTAGGAGAGCTTCAGCTATAGCATCTAATGTTAACTCCCTATACCTACCCCCGAAGGCGTAAACCTGGAGGGCTTTGATGCTGAAGAGCTTGTAGAGGTCTACGTGTAGGGAGTGCCTGAAGGTAACCTTGTCTTCGTGCACCTCGACGGGGATGAGGTGTGGATCTACACCTAGATTCACAAGCCTATTGTATATGTATGGTATGTCGAATGAGTCGCCGTTGAATGTTAACACTACAGGGTACCCCTCCACCTCCCTGAAGAACTCGAGGAGTAGTGATATCTCGTCGTCGAAAATCTCCACCTCAACACCCTCAGGGATTCCCCCCTCGAAGGCCATGTTATCCCTGTAGAGTAGGAGGATCTTAACCCTACCCCTATTATCCGCTAGGGCTATGCTGATAACAGGGTATGAGGCTTTCTCAGGGTCCGGCACCCTCCCCTCCTCGGGTGAGTATATCTCCACGTCCACTGCAACCCTCTTAACGTCCAAAGGCTTCTGCTCGAACATGAGAGCCCATTCGAGCACTAGATCCTTATACTCCCTACTCTCACCCCTGGATATGCTCTCTATCAACTCCGCATAGGACTCGTCGAGCCCCCCTTCAACCCTATGCCACCCCCTGTTAACCCTGTACACCATGCCTGGGATTAGCTGGTTATCGTATATGTAGTTGTGATGGTATTTTATGTCAGCCTCCCAAACCTTGTAACCTTTAGATTGCACCGTGCTCCTCAGCTTCCTAACGGCAAGAGGGTCTCTGACAATAACCTTTGTAACCTTAACTCTCTCCCTCCTAATAGGGTGGAATTTAGCGGTAACATCAAATTGAACTACTAAACCGTTATCACTGCTAATACCGATGCTAGCTAGAACCTCGGGTTCAGCGTCTGTGAGGAAATAGGGTTTATGATCGGTCCTATCAACCCACCTGACAAGATGGTTGTTAGAGTCTACGAGGTATGCTACAGCTTTATTAAACCTACCATCATACCTTACATCTAAGAGCAGGCCTTCAACCTCATCTACAAAGTTATTAAGCTCCCCGAGAAGCCAGGATGTGGTGTTAGACCTGGGTGTGGGATCGCTGGAGCTAGGGTTAGACACAGACTCCCCGCTGGTAGCCTGGGAGCTTGTACTACCAGACTTGGGGTTAGGGTCACTACTAGAACTACCGTAGATGAACTTATCGAGTTTAACAATCCTACCACTCCTACCACTCAAAGCCTGTACTCCCGTAGAGGATAGTGTTAGGAGGGAAATACTAAAACCTTTAACCACGGTAATCTAAGCTAGGTTAACGTTGGACAGCATTGGGGAGGTAATTCCAATTAAGCATTAATGCTAGTACTCCAACCCAGGCTGGACTTTTAGGGAGGGGGCTTCGAGTGTTTGGCAGAGCTTGCAAGGGCCCTTGTTTCTGGAGAGCCCTCCACAGTAGGGGCACCTACCTTTAATACCCTCTTCCACTATACCCAGTATGAACTCTATGGTTTTATAGGAGCTAAACTCAACTTCAGGCCCTAACCCTCTTAGCTCCCCTAGGATACGGGAGGTTCTAAGCTTTGGAGTACACCTACTTCGAACCTCCGCATAGTAGCCTGAGAGGATGGCATAGGATACTATGGGCTCAGCCTCCACCCCTGCTAGGGCGTTAACCAATGATACACCGTTAACGCTGGTAATGGGGTTTAACAAGCTCCAAGCCTCATCGTAACCTCTTAGAGGGATCTCCATAGATAGTAGTGTTAAATCCGTCCTCGTTAAAGGCTCTAGGACCACGTCGAGGTTTAGAAGTGAGGCAAGTTTAAGAGACCAAAGCCTATCATAGTGTATGGCTAAAACAGGGTCCTCGTAGCAGGGCTTAGGCTCTACGGAAACAGGTAGAACGCTTAGCCCACCAAGCCTACCCGGCAAACCCCTTAAATCCACGAAATCCGGGATAGCCACGTAGACCATGCTACCATAACCCCTCTTAATAAAAGACATTATATCAGCGAGGGCGAGAGAAGCTAGGGTTCCATAGTAGGTTATAGGAACCAGGATACGCGAACCAGGCCTCAAAGCATTAAGAGGGCTAAGACCCCTCCTAATAGCACGCTCAAGAACCCTGCTGAGGCAGCCTAAACAAAGATAATGACCACTACTAAACCTATAATACACGGCCCTCGCACCACACAAACTACATTCAACCACAAAAACCACCTTAAGCTCCCGCACCCACCACCCCAATACCAGAGGTTAAGAGTCTGCCCCCCTCCCCACTTTGAAAGGCGAGGCTTTCTAAATAAGTTTAATACCTTAGTTAAACTTATAAGTATAGGGGATGATGTGGCTATCGATATTACAACGTTAATATCAGCATTACTATCCCAGGCACTACTGGCAGCTGTAATCATTTTAGTGTTAATCCTCTATGCCGAGCGCAAATTCAATGTTGTAGAGAACAGGTTAGAATCCATCCTAAACTTTAATGAAGCTCTCCTACTGGTATTATTGTCGAAGGGTGTGATCTCGGATTCTGAATACAGACTCCTCTTGTTAATGTTACCCTCCTCTAGGGTTCCAGCTGGATCTAAATACTACACTAGGGATGTTGAGAGGAGGTTGTATGAGATTATTGTTAGACTTACAAATGATCCTAGAACAGCTACATGGGATGATGTTACTGAGCTTGAGAAGATCTATGATGTGATATGGGATGAGATTGATGCGACTAGGGATAGGAAGAGGAGGAGGGAGTTGATAGCTCTCTCCGTTAAGGTTAAGGTAGTGGCTGTTATGACGAAAGCTTACCTCATAAGTAGGGGTGTGATGCCGCCATGGGTTGAGGGTCGTGGTTAGCTTTATGGTGTTCGATCTTTCAATGTCCTTGTTGGTAGGGTATCTGCGCTTTCCTATGTCCTCTTACGGGTTGGGGTGTGAGTGTTAGTCCTTTCCCTTGCTGTTCTAGTGGTGTTGTGGTGTGAGGAGGGGTGTTAGTGGTCTTATAGCTGTTCTAGTCCTAGGTCTTGTCATGGTTAGTCTTATATCGACTGCTGTCACCCTCAGCTCTAGGCTTCAGAGGGGTGTTGAGGAGAGCTCCTCCAGGGCGTCTAGGATTCTCTCTGAGGCCTCCCAACCACCGGTGTTAAGCCTCTACAGCTCCAATGGAGCCCTCTATGTTGAGATAGTAGCCTCCAGGCCCTTGGAGATTAGGGGTTTCATTGTGGAGCTCCCTAATAGCGTTTCATTCAAACCTGCAGGCAATGTTACAATGGGGGTTTCGAGGTTTAAGGTTGTGGAGGGCTATAACTGTGAGCCCGCTAGAGTACACGTGCTCCTAGCATCAGGTTTAATTGTATCCTATGATCCAAGGCTCGACCCGAGGGTAGGGTTCACGCCAAAAGGGTGGGATGGGTGGTGGAGGTGTAGTCTAGCTCAGGATGCAGGTGGTGGTGGGTGGTGGATAGTTGATCCTCTAAGAATGAAGCCTGTGAAAGCCTTAGGCGGTGGTGGGAATGATACTGTGGAGTACGACATCTACGTTACGACTAGCTTCACAGGTAGCACCGTTATAGTAGATAGAGTTTACAGACAGGCGGTGCCCGCTCTCGGAGGCTATGTCACGGTTAGCTTAAGAGGGGAGCTTGTCCCCGTAAATGTTAAGGAGAGCCTCCTAGTTCTAAGGATGACAGGGCCCTCTAATAGCACGTTCTTCACCGGGGATGTCTCAGTCTACATCAGGGTTAGGGGTGGGATGTCCATCCCAGGTGGTGCTACCTGTAATGTGGCTTGGATGGAGATATTCCCTGTGGTTTACACGGCCAACGGGGTTGTAACTAGGATCCAGGCATACGCTAGGGGCAGTATAAACGGGTATTCGTGGTGTGGTTTCGAGTATGAGATGAGATACAGGGTTTCACTCGTAGACTCTCATGTAGTCTCGATGGCCTATGCGAACAGGGTGGGGCCCTCTGAGTGGGTTGTAGTGCAGGATGCTAGGTACGAGGTTAACGTAACTCTGGTTAAAGCTAGGGTCGTCGATGTGAAACCAGCTGTTTACAGCCTAGGATCCCCGGGCTGGGTTAGATTGCAACTATTAAATTATACCGTGGTACACGACCCGCTCACCGTTACAAAGAACTATCTAGGTAGCGGTAACAGGAACTTTAGATTCTACTCCATACCCCCCTGGGTTGGATTCATATGGCCTGGGACGGTGAGAGTATCCGACGGCTACAACAACTACTACGCTAGCGATAACATAGACTACGGTGGAAACCCGCAGGTCACAGTAGTCCTAGACGCTGGAGGAGGATTGTCTAAGAACTTAACACTCACACCCGGTCGACCTATAACGCTAGCCTACCCAGGAGAGGTCAAGATAGTTGTAACGCCAAGACCGGAGCCCCCCTTCAACGACCCCTACGCGCACGAGAGGACAGACCCAACCCCCATATTCGCCCCCTGGAGAGCCCCGGCCATCATAGCAGCGGAGTACGCTGATGGGAGGAGGGAGATCATAGTAGTATCGCCAACGGGCCATGTAACGATAGGCCAGGGCAACCTAGTCTTCACAGGCTACGGACAGCTACTCGGAGGCCTCCCCTTCACCTTCACACCCTCAAACTCCAGGCTAGCCGAGACCCCGGTAGACATGAATAGCCTTACTGTAGGCAAGAGCTCCTGGCTACCCCAACCAGCCATAAGCACCACCAACACATACAGGATAGTGGCTGCAATACCCAGTGATAGGCTCAAAGCAGGATATGTAATTACATGGATTAACTAACCTATATGAAAAAAGGAAAGCCACTCAACCCAGTACATCGGCTCAACGCCAGCCCTCAGCACCCCCTCACCAGTAAACCTCCACTTTCAACTCCATGTGCCGGATTCCTGTGGGCATGAGGGCCTTCCTCACCATTCAGCCCCGCCATGAAAGGCATTCAGCTCCACACAGCGTTAGCCCCCAGCGTTCCAGTCATCGCCCCCCACTCCGCTGACATGCATTGGAGCTTTTAAAGATTATTACCTGGAACGTAGAGTGCCAAAGCCTCCTAACCCTCAATGACCCCTTTAGGTTCTCAAGGCTTATGAGCTTACGTTAAACACCGTGGCTGAGTGTTGCCCTTGTTATGGTGATGGGGGCTACGGGCTATTGGGGGTGTATCCTCTAGGTGGGGGTGCCTACAAGCTGTTAGTTTATATAGCTTTTGGTCGTGGGGGTGTTATGTGGTTTGAGGTGGGGTGTATGCATGTCAGGTTTACCGGCTTACTTCTACTGGTTTTCATCTTATCCTCTATGCTCCCAGCTTATGGTTTTGATGTGTGGAACTTCGGGAGTTCGATGCCTGCTCCTAGCCTGTGGAGGTACTGGTTTGTTGTTCTAGGCGATTCTAGCGATGTTGTTGACGTGGAATCCCTCATGGCGCTATCGAGGGATGTTCAGGAGCCTGTTGTTAGGGTTATCGAGTCTCTTGGTGGTAGGGTTATCCACAGGCATTGGGTTGTGAACGCTGTATCCTTTGAGGCTTCACCTGATGTAGCTTTGAGGATCGCATCCCTAGGCTACACCGTCATCCCCTCTTTAACCCTTGAACCCCAGATGGTTAGAGCTCGCACCCAGGGTGGTGTGGAGCCACTCGACCCTATCGGTGTTGATACTATTGGTGCTAGGAGGCTTCACACTCTAGGGATAACAGGTGCTGGTGTTAGGGTTGCAGTAGTAGATACTGGGGTTGAGAACCTACACCCATGGCTGGTGAGGGGTGGGAGGAGTGTTGTAGCATGGGAGGTTGACGCTACGGGTACTGGTGTAGTGGACTACTGTGGTAAGAGAATCGGCTTCCACGAGGGCGGATTTCACGGGACGCACGTTGCGGGGATTATAGCTGGGCAGCATCCTAGAACACCTGGTGTGGCACCGGGTGCCATGATATACGATGTAATCGTCTTCAGGGAGGAGGCCTACTGTTGGTGGGCTTACACTCACGACATAGTGAGGGGTGTTGAGCTAGCACTCCTAGGCCCTGATGGGAGCCCTAATACTGGGGATGAGGCTGATGTTATAAACCTAAGCCTTGGATCCCTATGGCCGCCATGGTGGGTTGTAGATGTTAGGGGTGGTAGGGTTGTGGAGCCCCTTGTTAGAGCTCTTGAGAGAGCTGTAGGCATGGGTAAGGTTGTTGTGGTCGCCGCTGGGAACGCTGCGGGCCACATGACCGTTAATACCCTGTGTGCAGCCCAGGGAGTCATATGTGTTGGCTCGTCAAACCAGCTGGGTACCAGCGATAGGGGCGATGACCGGATCTCATGGTTTAGCTCTAGAGGCCCACTACCATGGTTCGACGTAGGCCCTACGGTCGTCGCACCCGGTGAGAGGATATACTCTACGATACCAACAGCCCTCGCCTCCCAACTGCGTCTACCAGAGCCAGCTCTAGAGGCTAGCGGGACCTCAATGGCCGCACCCCACGTCTCGGGAGCTGTAGCACTACTACTAGAGCATTACAGGAGGCTGGGTAGGGTTCTAACAGTTGATATGGCTGTAAGGCTCCTAGTACACTCTTCCACAGCCATTAGGACCACGCATGGACTGGATCTTGCTGGAGCTCACGAGGCTGGAGCCGGGCTCATAGACGTCTATAATGCCGCTTTCACGGAGCTCATAGTAGATGTTAACGGTAGCTACATGGTAACAGTGGTAGCGTTAGGCGACAGGGTTAACCTAAGGCTAACAGCCTACAACGCTGGGGCATCCCCGGTAACAGCTGATGTCAGGGTGTGGCTTGATGATAGCTTTAGGCCACCAAGGGAGGGTTACGAGCACGCTGTAGCAATCTCACCTAGCAGTATAACAATACCACCTGGTGGTAGGGCTGAAGCCACTATAACAATTGATGTTGGAAAGCTACCCCCAGGCCTCTACGGGGGCTACATAGACCTAGTTACTAGTGGTAGGAGCTACAGGGCTGCCGTATCACTAGTGGTACCAGCTAAGCTTGAGAGGGTTGAGCTAACAGCTAGATCCGAGGTGGAGCTCCTGATAGGCAGGTATTCGGGCCCAGGCTGGACCCCGTTCGAGTGGGTTGTAGCAGTCTTCTACATCGATAAGCCTCTTAGGGAGTTTGCAGGTGTCAGGGTTGAAGTTGTAGACGTCTACGCGGCGCCTGTAGCCGTTAAGGTATTCGATGTAGGGGCAGGCCGCATGGTGTCCGCAGGGCACCCAGGCTACATCCTAGCCAGTCAGGGCTTATACGTTGTCCTGGTCGAGCTTGACATCCTATACTGGTTCCTAGGCTTCACTTTGAATGGCCTCTGGGGTAGGGTGGTTTTAGAGGCTCCGCTCTTCGAGGAGACAGTCTTAACCCTTAGGGATTACGTAGAGTCACAGCTGGCACTCTTATCAGCAAGGGTCTCCAACGTTGAGTCGAGGGTATCAGATCTAGAGTTGAGGTTTAAGGGTCTGGAGTCCAGGCTTTCAAGTGTTGAGGTTACACTACAAGCAATCCAGTCCAGGCTTTCCGATGTAGAGTTAAGGGTTAACACTCTATCACAGGAGCTCTCAGCGGTGAAAACGCAGGTCGAGCTACTGGCTAGGAGTTTGAGCGATCTATCATCCAGGGTTTCAAGTCTGGAGCTCCACTCTAGGATGCTAGCATCTAACATCTCAAGGTTGGAGCTCTCACTAGCAAAGCTTGAATCCAGGGTTTCAAGTCTTGAGGTTGAGCTGGCGAACAACAAGGCCTTCTTGGAGAGGCTGAGAGGGGATCTGGAGGCTTTGAGGAGTGAGCTTCTAGAGGTGAGCAGGAGGCTTAGACTGGAGGTAGAGTCGACGAGAGGCGAGCTTGAAAGCCTATCGAGGAGGCTTAACGAGACAACTGTAACACTTAAAGCCTTGATTGAGGCCAGCGAGGCTAGGACAGCCAGGGCCCTAGAGGAGCAGGCTAAGCGCATAGAAGGCCTAGCGGTGAGCGTGAAACTCCTATCAGAAAGGCTGGAGGCGAGCCTAAGGGATGTCAACAAGACGGTAAGCCTAAGGCTGGAGCTCCTAGGAGCAAGGATATCAGAGCAAGCAACCCAGCTTAGGATGATGGAAGATAGGGTGAAGACACTCAGAGAAGACCTAGAGAAGACATCCAGAAACCTGGAGGAGGCGAGGAGAACACTAGAGGATATGATATAAAGGGAGACAAGGGAAGCCCAGGAGACGGCAGCGAGAAGCACCATGATAGGCCTAGCAGCACTAGCAATAGGCCTAGCAGCGGTGGCAACAGCAGGCTACACAATGCTGAGATCGAGAAGAGCAACCTAGAGCTCGACCCCGCTACCTCCTCCGTATTCACCACATTTCACAAACCACATATCACCCTAGAAGTCTGAAGGTCATATGAATCTATATGAATAATGTGTAAACTCAGTAGGCCGTGGCCACCACACCGAGGATACACCCTAATGGAACTCATGGTTTCCTCTCGGCACCCTAACTAGGGTAACATTTAGCCGTGGAGTTCAATGTAAGCTCATAAGCCTTGAAAACCTAAAGGGGTCAATGGAGGTTGGGGGCTTTGACACTCTACGTTCCAAGCAAGCTTGTGGAGGAGGCTAGGAGGAGGGGTTTCGATGTGGAATCCCTGGTGGTGGATTTGCTTGTTAGAACCCTCAACCTCGACCCTCAGGTTGCAGTTGAGGCTCACTTAGAGCTCTCTCGTAGGTATTTTGGTGAGGGTAGGGCTTTGGTCGGTAAGGATCCTGTCCAGGCTAGTGAGAAGCTCTATAAGGCTGCTGAGGAGGCTGTCAAGGCCCTAGCTATATTCTATAATTTACAGGATGTTCTCGCTGGGGTTGAGGAGAAGGGTAGATGGACTGTATCATATCTTGAGAAGGCTGTTGAGGCTATAAGCGAGAGGCTTGGAGGGTGGTTCCTACAATCCTGGGATAACGCTTGGGCTCTACACGTCTGGGGTTTCCACGAGGCTAAGCTAGACTCTAAAGCCGTGGAGATGAGGCTACCGTACGTTGAGAGGATGGTTTTAGAAGCTGAGAAGATCATAAGAGGGAGGATTGAACATTCGCGAGCCAAGGGTAACAATGTTTAAAGTAACCTGCTACGCTAAAGCTAGCAAGTAAACTCCAGCCTTGAGAACTTGCAGGCGAAATTCTAGAACCCTCTAGGCTCACTCTAGCAGCTCTTCTTTTTTACACATGGTGGATGATAGGGGGTGCTCTGAGGGTTTACTTTGGTAACCTTCATCCATGGTGTTTAATGCAAGCTCGTAAGCCTTGGGGGCCTAGAGGGGTCATTGAGGGTTAGGAGGCTTTGGCACTCTACGTTCCAGGTAACAATCTTTAAAAGCTCTAATGCATGTCAGCGGAGTGGAGGGCGATGACTGGAACGCTGGGGGCTAAGTGGGATTGGATGCCTTTCATGGCGGGGCTGAATGGTGAGGAAGGCCCT
>Ga0079995_1048889_pt1 | contig 53681 bp, 48 predicted proteins | sample FaiFalFF_MnMetaG_2_FD_69198 | JGI IMG/M metagenome (GOLD analysis project Ga0079995, IMG submission 69198) | Freshwater microbial communities from Yellowstone National Park, Wyoming, USA - Fairy Falls C (FF_Mn_C) (SPADES assembly) (version 4) | ecosystem: Environmental > Aquatic > Freshwater >... | reverse complement strand
CAGCAGCCCGCCCCCGCCCGCCACCGCCAGCAGCCGGTACACCTCCTCCGGCCAGGGGAAGGCGAGAGGCAGGCCCCGGAACCGGAAGATGTCGGGCTGCTTGCGGGGGAGCCCGTACCCCACGCCGAGCTGCGCGAACGCCAGGACCAGCAAGGCCACCCCGATCCCGAACAGCCAAGGCTGCCAGCGGGCCAGGGGTTCCCCCACCACCCGTCTGCGGAAGATCAGCGGGAGCACGTACCAGGTAATCCCCATGAAGGCCAGGGTGGTTCCCCCCACCACCGTACCGTGGAAGTGCCCCGTGATGCCTGTGGTGTTGTGCCACTTCATGTTGAGCTGCTCGGTGCCCGCGATCACGCCGGTGGTGCCGCCCAAAAAGCCGAACAGGGCAACGGACAACACGAGGCTGGAAAACGCGGGGTTGTGCCAGGGCGCGCGCACCAGCCACTCGAACAGGCCCCGGGTGTAGCCCCGGAGACGCTGGCCCACCTCGACGCTCCCGGGCACGGCAAAGGCGTGGATCATGCTCCCCAAGACCGCGAGGTGCACGAGGTACCCGGTGTTCACCCACTTCCAGCCCACGGACAGGGCCCCGCTGGGCTCCGTCTGTAGGTGGTGGGCGGAGGCGATGTTGATGCCCACCAGGTACAGGACGAAGGCCACTCGGGACACCTTCTCGCTGGGCGTCCGGCCGCCCACGGTGAGGAAGGCCAGCAGGTACCACACCGCGATCATGGCGGCCAGGTTGATCTGCTGGGAGGGATGCGCAAACCCCCAGTACACCAGCTTCCACAGGAAGGGGTCGAGGTCCGAGATGGCCCCCGCGGACCAGAGGAAGGCCGGAACAAACGCCACGGCGCCCACCAGCAGGGTGCCCACCGCCAGCACCGCGGCGGTGAAGGCGCCAAACACCACCAGGGGAAGTGGGCCCTGGTACGTGCGGTCGCGGTACGCCTTGTAGACCGTGGCGAAGAAGTGCCCCACACCCACCAAAGCTCCCACCGCGAACAGGAGGATGCCCAGGTAGAAGTCGGGAGTGCCCCGCAGGGGCGGGTAGGGCTGGAAGGACAGGTGGTTGAGGGGGTTGGTGAGAATGGCCCGGTTGACCGTGAGGGCTCCCAGGGCCATGAGGCCGAAACTGGCCCACCCCACCGCGGGGCTGGCGGGGCGGGTGTTCAGCATGATGCTCCCCGCGAAGTGCAGCACGCCTATCTCGAAGAAGATGATCCAGAAAATGAGCAGGTTCCACGCGTGAAGGGCCAGGTACTGGTAGAAGGCTTCCGGAGGAAAGGCCCCCATCCAGCGGGTGAACAGGACCACGATGGCCGCCAGCCCTCCCACCAACAGGGCCACCACCGCGGCCACCGCGTTGGCCTTGACCAGGTCCTCCGCGGCCCGGTGCACCCGGAACCCGGTCACGGGGCACGTGCGGACTTCTCCCAGGGGAGTCATGGTCTCACCTCTCCACCACGATCTTCCCGAGCATCATCTCGTGCCCCACGCCGCAGAAGTCGTTGCACGCCATGTGGTAGGTGCCGGGCTCCCGGGGCACGAAGGGGATCACCCACTCGTAGCCGGGGTACAGCTGCAGGTTCCACACGTGGGGCCGGGTGATGCTGAACCCGTGCAGGACGTCGAGGCTGGATACGTGCAGGACGTAACGCTCCCCCGCCTTGAGCTTCAGGATCGGGTAGAAGCGGAACCGCTGGGCCAGGATGTACACGTCGGAGCCGGGAGGCGGGGCCACCACGGGCTGGCCCGCTTCCTCTCCCACCTTGTGCTGCTGGACGAACCGCTCCACCTCCGCCTGGTATGCCTTCGGGTCCACCCGGTAGGCGCGGCCGACGGAGTTCTGCTGGCCGAAAGCGTGCCAGATCAGCATCATGGCGGAGAAGAAGACGACCGCGATCAAAGCCGCGATGATCACCCAAGCCCGCTCCAGCCGGTGGACCGGCTCCTCCCACCAAGCACCCGGAGCCATGCGTCACCTCCTACCGCGCGGGAATCCGCAGGACGTCCCACACGCCCCAGCCCAGGTACACGAGGAAGAAGAACACGTTGCTGGCCACCAGCCAGAACCAGATGCTGTCCACAATCCGCAGCGGCCCGTTGCCCCTTCCCACGCGCACCACCTCCGGAAACGGGAGTCAAGGAGGCCGAAATATCCGCTTTTCTCGCTTGTAGACTGGAGGTGTGGCGGCCCGTGGCGCCATCGGGCGGCGGGCGGATGACTTGTGTCAGCGGGCAGGAGGAATCCGGAGGGGTCCTGCCTGCAGGTAGCGGGAGGGCAGGGGGCGCCGCAGGAGCTGCTGGAGCTGCCGGGAAGCCTGGCACAGGGCCTCCAAGTCCACCCCCGTGTGCACTCCCATCCCGTGCAGCATGTACACCACGTCCTCCGTGGCCACGTTGCCCAGCGCCCCCGGCGCGAAGGGGCAGCCGCCCAGCCCGCCCGCGGAGGCGTCCACGGTGGAGATCCCCATCTGGAGGCTCGCGAGGACGTTGGCGAGCCCCGTCCCCCGGGTGTCGTGGAAGTGGACGCCGAGGCGGTCTGCGGGGACTTCGCGCAGGAGCAGCTCCAGCAGCTCCTGGACCTCCCGGGGTGTGGCCGCCCCCACGGTGTCCGCCACCCCCACGTCCCCACAGCCCATGTCCAACAAGTCCAGAACCACTCGGCGCACCTGTTGGGGGTCCGCCCGTCCGCTGTACGGGCACCACCACGCCACGGACACGTAGCCCCGCACGGTCATCCCGGCTTCCCGCGCCCGGCGGACCACCTCCCGGAAGGTGCGCAGGGAGTCCGGGACCGTGGTGCCCAGGTTGGCCGCGGCGAAGGCGTCCGTGGCCGCGGTGAACACCGCCACGGCCCGGACCCCGCAGCCCGCGGCGCGCTCCAGCCCTCGCAGGTTCGGGACCAGGGCCAGGTACGTGACGCCCTCCCGGGGGCGCAGCCTGCGGAACACCTCCTCGGTGTCCGCCATCTGCGGGACGCGGTCGGGCCGGACGAAGGACCCCACCTCGATCCACCGCAACCCGGCGTCCGCCAGGGCTTCTACGAAGGCCACCTTGGCCTCCGTGGGCACCACAGAAGCCTCGTTCTGCAGCCCGTCCCGGGGCCCCACCTCCACCAGCCGGACCGCCCGCGGCAGGCCCGCCAGGGGGATCACGGCTCCTCCTCCAGCTCCACCACCTGAGCTCCCCCCTCCACCTGGTCTCCGGCCCGGGCCAGCACGCGCCGGACCCGCCCGGAGCGGGGAGCGCGCACCACGGTCTCCATCTTCATGGCTTCCAGCACGTACAGGCCCTGCCCCGCCTCCACCCGCTGCCCGGGCTCCACCAGCACGCGGGTGACCACACCGGACATGGGTGCCCGCACGTCGCCCCCTCCAGCTTCTCGCGGGGCCAGCGACTCCCCTGCCTGGGAGAAGGCGTACGTGTGGCCCAGGGCGTGCAGGTGCAGAACCTCGGCCTGGCGGGCGGAGAAGAACTGCAGGGTGAGCCCTCCCACCTGCGCCACCCCAACCCCCGGGCGCACCTCCCGGACCTCCACGGGCAGGTCGCACCCGCCGATCCGTACCACAAAACCCCGGTCGGAAGCCCGAACCTCCGCGGTGGCCTTCCACCCGCGGCACGCGAGGGCCACCCGCACAGGCGTCACGGCAGCTGCACGCCGTCCAGGCGGTCCCACGGGTCCGGCGCCCGGGCGGGCACGGCGGCGGGCGCGGGCTTTGTCTGCGCCAGGAGGACCGCGGCCAAGGCCGCCACCTCCACCGGAGGTGGGGCGGGACGCCAGGCACCGAAGTGTTGTTCCACGAACCCGGTGGAGACGTCGCCTTCGCGGAAGGCGGGGTGGGCGACCAAGTCCCGCAGAAAGCCCAAGTTTGTCTTCGGCCCCAGCAGCACGTACTCGTGCAAGGCCTGCGCCAGGCGCGCCAGGGCCGTGGGACGGTCCGGTCCCCACGCCACCACCTTGGCCAGGATGGGGTCGTACTGGACAGGGATGTCCTGTCCCTCCTGGATCCCGGAGTCCACCCGCACCCCCGGCAGGTGGGGCTCCCGCAAGAGCAAGACGCGGCCGGGGGAAGGGGCGAAGTCCCGCTCGGGGTCTTCCGCGTACACCCGGGCCTCCACCGCGTGTCCCCTCCACACCACGCCCTCCTGGTGCAGCCACAACCTGCGGCCCGCGGCGATGTGCAGCTGCGCGTGCACCAAGTCCACCCCCGTGACCAGCTCCGTCACCGGGTGCTCTACCTGCAGGCGGGTGTTGACCTCCAAAAAGTAGAACCGGCCGTCCCGGTCCAGGAGGAACTCCACGGTGCCCGCGTTCACGTACCCGGCGGCCCGCGCCACCCGGAGGGCAGCTTCCCCCAGCCGAGCCCGGAGTTGGGGGCTCACCACGGGGGAGGGGGCTTCCTCCAAGATCTTCTGGTGCCTACGTTGCAGGCTGCACTCGCGTTCCCCGAGGTGCACCACGGCCCCGTACCGGTCCGCCAGGATCTGTACCTCCACGTGGCGGGGCCCCTCCAGGTACTTCTCCACCAGGACCGCGTCGTCCCCGAAGGCAAGCTGGACCTCCCTGCGGGCGGAAGCCAGGGCTTCCCGGAAACCCGCCGGACCGTGTACCACGCGCAGGCCCCTGCCCCCGCCCCCCGCGGCGGCCTTCAACACCACGGGGAACCCCAGGGTCTGCGCCGCCCGCTCGAGGGTCTCGTCGTCCGCGGCAGGGTGTCCAGGTACTACGGGGACTCCCGCGGCCTCCGCCAGCCTCCTGGCCCGGTCCTTGTCCCCCAGGGCCGCGATGACGTCCGCGGGGGGGCCCACGAACACCAGCCCGGCCTCCTCGCACGCGCGGGCGAACTCCGGGTTCTCTGCGAGGAAGCCGTAACCCGGGTGCACGGCCTCCGCACCCGTGGCACGCGCTGCGTCCACCAACCGCGGGATGTTCAGGTACGAGGCGGCGGGCTCCGCGGGGCCGAGGCACACCGCCTCGTCCGCCAGGACCACGTGGGGGCTGGTGGCGTCCGCCTCCGAGTACACGGCCACGGTACGGACGCCGAGCTCCCGGCATGCCCGGATGACCCGGACCGCGATCTCCCCGCGGTTGGCCACCAGGACCTTCGAGAAGGGAGGGGGATGGGTCACGGCAAAGACCACGACGGTTTGCGGCGCTCCAGGAAGGCCCGCACCCCTTCCTGCCCTTCCGCGCCCGCCCGGGCGGTGGCGATGGCCCGCACCGCCTCCTCCCGGGCTTGGTCCCAGGGCAGGGCGGGCAAGGTCCGCAGCAGGCGCTTGGCTTCCGCCAGGGCCCCCGGAGCCGCCTCAAGGAAAGCCTGGCCCCACTCGGACACCACCTCGTCCGGCTGTTCGGACACCGCGTGCACCAACCCCATTTCCAGGGCCCTGGCCGCGGGGAAGCGGGTGGCGGTGAGGACCGCCCACGACAGGGCGGACCGGTGGACTTTGCGCGCCAAGAAAGGAAGGATCATGGCCGGCACGAGCCCCAGGCGGACCTCGCTGAGCCCGAAGGTGGCCGTGGGGGTGGCTACCGCCAGGTCGCAGGCTGCCACCAGGCCCACCCCGCCCCCGAGGGTGGTCCCGTGGACCCGGGCCACCACGGGTTTGGGGCAGTCCGCCACCGCCTGCAGGGCGGTGAACACGCGGGAGGCGTCCTGCTGGTTTTCCTCCCAGGACGCGAAGGCGGCCTGCCGCATCCACTCCAGGTCCGCGCCCGCGCAGAAGGAAGGCCCTTCCGCGGACAAGACCACGTACCGGACCTCCGGCCGGCGGGCCGCCTCCTGGAAAGCCTCCGTGAGGGCGGCCAAGAGCTCGGGGTTGAGGGCGTTGTGCACCTGGGGCCGGTTGAGCACCACCTCCAGGCGGCTGGCGTGTTGCTGGACGCGAAGCACCGGGTCACCTCGCTACATGCGGAATACGCCCGGCTTCATGGGCTCGATGGGCGCGTTCAGGGCCGCGGACAGGGCCAGGCCCAGGACGTCGCGGGTGGTGGGGGGGTCCAGGATCCCGTCGTCCCACAGCCGGGCGGTGCTGTAGTAGGGGTTGCCCTCCCGCTCGTACTTCTCCAGGATGGGCCGGGCGATGGCCTCCGCCTCTTCCTCCGACAGGGTCTTGCCCTCCCGGGCCAGCTGGTCCCGCTTCACGGTGACCAGCACCCCCGCGGCCTGCTCCGGGCCCATGACGTTGATGCGGGCGTTGGGCCACATCCACAGGAAGCGGGGTTCGTAGGCGCGGCCGCACATGGCGTAGTTCCCGGCCCCGTAGGAGCCCCCGATGATCACGGTGAACTTGGGGACGTTGCTGGTGGCCACGGCGTGCACCATCTTCGCCCCGGCCCGGGCGATGCCTGCGGCCTCGTACTGCCGGCCCACCATGAACCCGGTGATGTTCTGCAGGAACACCATGGGCACCCGCCGCTGCCCGCACAGCTCGATGAAGTGGGCGGCCTTCTCCGCGCTGTCCACGAACAGGACCCCGTTGTTGGCCACCACGCCCACCAGCATCCCGTGGATGCGGGCAAAGCCGCACACCACGGTGGTGCCGTACAGGGCCTTGAACTCCGCGAACCGGCTGCCGTCCACCAGGCGCGCGATCACCTCCCGCACGTCGTAGGGCTGCCGGAGGTCCCGGGGCAGGATCCCGTAGAGCTCCTCGGGGTCGTAGTAGGGGTCCTCCGGCTCCGCCACGTCCAGGTCCACCACCTTGCGGCGGTTCAGGGTGGCCACGATCCGGCGGACGATCTGCAGGGCGTGTTCGTCGGATTCCGCGTAGTGGTCCACCACCCCGGACCGGCGGGCGTGGACCTCCGCTCCCCCCAACTCCTCCGCGGTCACGTCTTCCCCCGTGGCCGCCTTCACCAGGGGCGGCCCGCCCAGGAAGATGGTGCCCGTACCCCGCACGATCACCGCCTCGTCGCTCATGGCGGGCACGTACGCACCTCCCGCGGTGCAGGAGCCCATGACCGCGGCGATCTGGGGGATCCCCAGGGCGCTCATGCGGGCCTGGTTGTAGAAGATGCGGCCGAAGTGTTCCCGGTCGGGGAACACCTCCGCCTGCAAGGGCAGGTACGCGCCTCCCGAGTCCACCAGGTAGATGCAGGGCAGGCGGTTTTGCAGGGCCACTTCCTGGGCCCGCAGGTGCTTCTTCACCGTCATGGGGAAGTACGCACCGCCCTTCACCGTGGCGTCGTTGGCCACGATCACGCACTCCACCCCGCTCACCCGGCCGATCCCCGTGACGATCCCCGCGCTGGGAGCCTCCCCGTCGTACATGTCCCACGCGGCCAGGGGGCACAGCTCGAGGAAGGGGCTTTGCGGGTCCAGGAGGTGTTGGACGCGCTCCCGGGCCGTCATCTTGCCCAGCTCCCGCTGCCGCCGTTGCGCCCGCTCCCCACCCCCCCGCCGGACCTGCTCCAGCCGCCGCCGGAGTTCCTCCGCCAGGGCCCGGTGGTAGGCGGCGTTCTCCCGGAAGGTCTCGCTGTCCGTACGGACCTGCGAACGGATCCGCTCCACGCCTGTCCCCTTCGGTTTTTCCCACCGCACGGTTACACCGCGGGAGGCCCGTTTCCCTGCGGGGCCTCGGTTGCCGGTTCCGGGGGCACCGGGTACCATGGGCACGGACTGAACTGGGGAGGCCGACGTGGAGTTCGCCCTGACCGAGGAGCACCGGCTGGTGCAGCAGACCGCGCGGGAGTTCGCGACCCGGGAGATCCTGCCCGTGGCCTCCCAGCTGGACGCCGAACACAGATTCCCCACGGAGATCGTCCGGGGGCTGGGCGAGCTGGGGCTCATGGGGGTGACGGTGCCGGAGGAGTACGGGGGCGCGGGAATGGATCACGTAGCGTACGTCCTGGCCATGGAGGAGGTGGCCCGGGCGTGCGCGTCCACCGCGGCCATCATGTCCGTGAACAACTCCCTGGTGTGCGACCCCATCCTGCGGTACGGCACGGAAGAGCAGAAACGCCGTTACCTCCCCGTCCTGGCCTCGGGGAGGGAGCTCGGCTGTTACTGCCTCACCGAACCCCAGGCGGGGTCGGATGCCGCTTCCCTGCAGACCACCGCGCGCCTGGACGGCGACCGGTGGGTGCTCAACGGGACCAAGGTGTTCGTGACCAACGCCCGGGAGGCCTGGGTGTTCATCGTGTACGCCCGGACGGAGGAAGTCCCGGGAGCCCGGGGGATCTCCGCCTTCCTCGTGGAACGGGACTACCCCGGCATCACGGTGGGGAAGGTGGAGCGGAAGATGGGGCTTCTGGCCTCTTCCACGTGCGAGGTGCTCCTGGAGGACTGCCGGGTCCCCCGGGAGAACCTGCTGGGTGCCCGGGGGGAGGGGTTCAAGGTCGCCCTGTCCACCCTGGACGGGGGCCGGATCGGGATCGCGGCGCAGGCGGTGGGGATCGCCCGGGCGGCCTTGGAGGAGAGCGTGGCGTACGCCAAGGAGCGCCGGCAGTTCGGAAGGCCCATCGCGGAGTTCCAGGCCATCCAGTGGAAGATCGCGGACATGGCCACCCGCATCGAGGCGGCGCGCCTGTTGGCCCTGCGGGCCGCCTGGCTCCGGGACCAGGGAAAGCGGTGCACCGTGGAGGCCTCCATGGCCAAGCTCTTCGCCTCGGAGACCGCCATGTTCGCGGCCCACCAGGGAGTGCAGATCTTCGGGGGCTACGGGTACATCAAGGACTACCCCGTGGAGCGGTACTTCCGGGACGCGAAGATCACGGAGATCTACGAGGGCACCTCGGAGATCCAGCGCATGGTCATCGCCCGGAACCTCTTGGCTTGAGCTAACGAACGTTTGGTAGGGAGGAGGCGGGTATGGACGTGGTGGTGTGCGTCAAACAGGTGCCGGACACCGAGCAGCCCATCCGGGTCCGGCCGGACGGGAGCGGCATCGAGGAGCAGGGGCTGAACTGGATCCTCAACTACTACGACGAGCACGCGGTGGAAGAAGCCCTGAGGGTCCGGGAGAAGCACGGAGGGACGGTGACCGTGGTGTGCGTGGGGCCTGCCCGGGCCAGCGAGGCCCTGCGCACCGCCTTGGCCATGGGTGCAGACGAGGCGGTGCACGTGGCCGACCCGGCCCTGGAGGGCGCGGACCACCTCGGGGTCGCCAGGGTCCTGGCCCGGGTGCTGGGACAGCTCCGCTACGACCTGGTGCTGTGCGGCCGTCTCGCCACGGACGACAACGCCTCCGTGGTGGGTGGCGCCCTGGCGGAGTACCTGGGCCTGCCGCAAGCCACCGCCATCTCCAAGCTGGACATCCAGGACGGGCTGGCTACCGTGGAGCGGGAGGTGGAGGGCGGCGTGGAGGTCCTGCAGGTGCCCCTGCCCGCGGTGTTCACCGTGGAGCGCACCATCAACGAGCCCCGCTACCCGACCCTTCCGGGCATCATGAAGGCCAAGCGCAAGGAGATCCGGACTTTGACCTTGGCGGACCTAGGCCTCAGCCCCCAGGAGGTGGGGCCGGAGGCCGCCCGGGTGCGGTACGTACGGTTCGAGCCGCCGCCCCGGCGGGAGGCGGGCCGGGTGGTCACCCCGGACTCCCCGGAGGAAGGCGCGCGGCTCATCGCGGAGTTCCTCCAGGAGACCGCCAAGGTGCTGTGAGGTGACGGCGATGGGACGAGACGTCTGGGTCGTGGCGGACCACGCGGCGGGCAGCGTGCGGCGCATCACCCTGGAGCTTCTGGGTAAGGGCCGGGAGCTCGCGGACTCCCACCGCGGGAAGCTGGTGGCCCTGGGCCTGGGCCACGGGTTGGAAGGGCTGGCGCAGGTCCTGGGCGAGTACGGGGCGGACGTGGTCCTGTGGGCGGACCACCCCTCCCTGGCCTCGTACACCACGGAGGCGTACGCGGAGGTGGTGAGCTCCCTGGTCCGGGAGCGCACCCCCTGGCTGGTCCTCATCCCGTCCACCGCGTGGGGCCGCGACCTGGCGCCCCGGGTGGCGGCCCGGCTGGGCGCGGGCGTGGTCACAGACGTGGAAGCCCTCTGGGTGGAAGACGGCCAGGTGCTGGCGCGCCGGCCCATGTACACCCGCAAGGTCATGGGGACCGTGCGGTACGTGGGGGAGGGGCCGCACCTGGCGGTGGTGCTGCCCAAGGTGTTCGCCCCCGCGGCGCGGCACGAGGGCCGCACCGCGGAGGTGGAACGGGTGGCGCTGCAGCCCGCCCCACCCCGGACCAAGCTGGTGGAGACCCGTTCCGTGCAGCGGGAACGCGCCTCCCTGACGGAGGCGGAGGTGATCGTCTCGGGCGGCCGGGGGTTGCGGGGCCCCGAGAACTTCGCCCTCCTGGACGCCCTGGCGGCGGAGCTGGGGGCCGCGGTGGGGTCGAGCCGGCCGCCCGTGGACAGCGGCTGGGTCCCCCACGACTACGAGATCGGCCAGACGGGCAAGACCGTAAGCCCCACGGTGTACATCGCGGTGGGCATTTCCGGAGCCCCCCAGCACTTGGCGGGGATGTCGGGGTCCAAGTACATCGTGGCCATCAACAAGGACCCCAACGCCCCCATCTTCCAGGTCGCCAGCCTGGGGGTGGTGGGCGACCTCTTCCAGATCGTGCCGAAGCTCACGGAGGAGGTCCGGCGGCGGAAGGCGCAGGCCTGAGGAAACCCCTGGGGAGGTGGTGGGGATGGCGGTGACCCGAGCGCGGACGGAGGAAACCCGGCAGGCGCGGCGGCGGTGGGAGGAGGGGACCCTCCGGGAGGCCCTCCAGCGGCAGCCCGAGCGGCCCTGGCGCTTCACCACCCTCTCGGACCTGCCGGTGGAGCGGCTGTACGGGCCCGAGGACCTCGAAGGCGTGGACTTCGACCGGGACATCGGGTGGCCGGGGGAGTACCCGTACACCCGCGGCATCCACGCCACCATGTACCGGGGCAGGCTGTGGACCATGCGGCAGTTCGCGGGCTTCGGGACCGCGGAGGACACCAACCGCCGCTTCCACTACCTCCTCCGGCAGGGGCAGACGGGCCTGTCGGTGGCCTTCGACATGCCCACCCTCATGGGCTACGACTCCGACCACCCCCGGGCCGTGGGCGAGGTGGGCCGGGAGGGGGTGGCCGTGGACACCCTGGCGGACATGGAGCTGCTCTTCGAGGGGATTCCCCTGGACGAGGTCAGCACCTCCATGACCATCAACGCGCCCGCGGCGGTGCTGTACGCCATGTACGTGGCGGTGGCGGACAAACGCGGCATCCCCCGGAGCAAGCTCCGCGGGACGATCCAGAACGACTGCCTGAAGGAGTTCATCGCCCAGAAGGAGTGGATCGTCCCGCCGCGGCCCAGCATGAAGCTCGTCATCGACACCTTCGAGTTCTCCGTGCGGGAGACCCCGCAGTGGAACCCCATCAGCATCAGCGGCTACCACATCCGGGAGGCGGGGGCCACCGCGGTCCAGGAGCTGGCCTTCACCCTCGCCGACGGCATCGCCTACGTCCAGGCGGCCATGGACCGCGGGCTGGAGGTGGACCAGTTCGCCCCCCGGCTGAGCTTCTTCTTCGACGTCCACAACGACTTCTTCGAGGAGATCGCCAAACTGCGGGCCGCCCGGCGCATGTGGGCCCGGATCATGCGGGAGCGGTTCGGGGCTCGCAACCCGCGGTCGTGGATGCTGCGGACCCACGCCCAGACCGCGGGGGTCTCCCTCACCGCCCAGCAGCCCCTGAACAACATCGCCCGGGTGGCCATCCAGGCCCTGGCCGCGGTCCTGGGCGGGGTGCAGTCCCTGCACACCAACTCCATGGACGAGACCTACGCCCTGCCCACGGAGGAGGCGGTCACCGTGGCCCTGCGCACCCAGCAGATCCTCGCGTACGAGAGCGGGGTGGCCAACACCGTAGACCCCTTGGGCGGGTCGTACTTCGTGGAGGCCCTCACCCGCAAGATCGAGGAACAGGCGTGGGAGTACATCCGCCGTATCGACGAGCTGGGCGGGATGCTGGCCGCCATCGAGGCGGGCTTCCCCCAGCGGGAGATCGCGGACGCCGCCTACCACTACCAGCAGCAGCTGGAGCGCAGGGAGAAGATCGTGGTGGGCGTGAACGAGTTCGTCTCCGGGGAGCCACAGCCCATCCCCATCCTCAGGATCCCCCCGGAGGTGGAGCGGCGACAGGTGGAGCGGTTGAAGCGCGTGCGGGCGGAGCGGGACAACGAGCGGGTGGCGGCCTGTCTTGCGGAGCTGCGCCGGGTCGCCGAGGCGGGCGGGAACACCATGGACCCCATCCTCGAAGCGGTGAAGGCGTACGCCACCCTGGGGGAGATCTGCGACGTCTTCCGCGCGGTGTGGGGGGAGTACCGGGAGCCCGCCCTCCTGTAGGAGCCAGTCCGGGAGGAGCCGGCGTCCCGGCAACACGGACCGGGGCGGCTCCGCAGCTGGACACCCCCTGGCCCGGTTGCTAAAATCGCCGGTGGGCCGTTAGCTCAACTGGTAGAGCAGGGGACTCTTAATCCCAAGGTTGCAGGTTCGAGTCCTGCACGGCCCTCCAAGGCAAGGAGGTTGCATACACCCCGCAGGAAGCTGCGGGGTTCGACGTTTTCTTGACAGGAGGACGGGGGCGGGCGTGGCGGAACGGTAGACGCGCGGGACTTAGGATCCCGTGGGGAAACCCCGTGGGGGTTCAAATCCCTCCGCCCGCACCAGCCCCGGAGCGGACCGTGAGGAGGTCGTCAGGGTGAAGGTCGTGAACGTCCGGCGGGAGCCGGGGAGTACCGCGGTGCTGGAGATCGAGGTCCCGGAGGACCGGGTGGCCAAGGCCGTGGCCCGGGGGATCGTGCGGGTGAGCCAACGGGCCAAGATCCCGGGGTTCCGGCCCGGCCGGGCCCCCCGGGCCGTGGTGGAGCGGTACGTGGGGCGGGAGGCGGTGTACGAGGAGGCCCTGGAGAGCCTGCTCCCGGAGGCTTACCGCGAGGCGGTGCGGCAGAGCGGCATCCGGCCCATCAGCCGGCCCCGGTTCGAGGAAGCCCGCATCGAGGAGGGCAAGCCCCTGCGGGTGGTGGCGCGGGTGGAGGTGGAGCCTGAGGTCCACCTGGGGGACTACCGAGGCCTGCGGGTTCCCTTCCCCCAGCCCCAGGTGGGGGAGGAGGAAGTCCAGCGGACCCTGGAGGCCCTGCGGGCCCGGTACGGCCAGCTGCTCCCTAAGGAGGGGCCCGCGGAGCGGGGCGACTTCGTCCTGCTCCGGGTCCTCGAGGCTCCCGAGGGAGCCTCCCGCTTTTCCCCGGGCCGCGAGCTGATGCTGGAGGTGGGCGGCGGGGAGACCCCGGAGAGCCTGAACCCCCTGCTGGAGGGGAAGGCCGCGGGGGAGGAGTTCACGTGGGAAGGCGACGGAGGGCCGGTGCGGTTCTCCGTGTTGGAGGTGAGGTGGCGGGAGCTGCCGCCTTTGGACGACACCTTTGCCCAGACCGTCAGCGACCACCAGACCCTGGAGGAGCTGCGGGAGGGGATCCGGAGGAGGCTGCAGGCGGAGGCGGAGGCCCGGGCCAGGTCGGAGTACGAGGCACAGGTGTTGCAGGCGGTGGTGGAGGGCTCCCAGGTGGAGCTGCCCGAGACTCTGGTGCACGCGGAGGTGCACGAGTTGCTGGACGACCTAGAGGAGGAGCTGCGGCGCCGGGGGCTGTCGTGGAACCAGTACCTGCAGCTCGTGGGGAAGACGGCCCAGGAGGTCCACGACGAACTGCGGCCCCGGGCGGAGGCCAGGGTCCGAACCCGCCTGGTGCTGGAGGCGGTGGCGAAGGCGGAGGGGTTGGAGCCCTCGGAAGAGGAGGTGGCGCGGTCCGTCCAGAACCTGGCAGAGGAGAGCCACCGGAGTCCGGAGGAGGTGCGGGACCTGCTGGAGCGGACGGGCACCATGGAGAGGGTCCGGGGAGTCTTGCGGCGCCGGCGGGCCCTGGCGTACCTGGTGGAACGGGCCTCCGGGGGCGCCGTGAGTCTTCCTGGCGCCTCGCAGCCCGGGGAGGAGGCAGCGCCGTGACCCTGGTCCCCATCGTGGTGGAGCAGAGCGCCCGGGGCGAGCGGGCGTACGACATCTACTCGCGCCTGCTGAAGGAGCGGATCATCTTCCTGGGCGGGGTGGTGGACGACGAGGTGGCGAACCTCGTCATCGCCCAGATGCTGTTCCTGGCCTACGAGGACCCTGAGAAGGACATCCAGCTGTACATCAACAGCCCCGGGGGTTCCATGACCGCGGGGTTGGCCATCTACGACACCATGCAGCACATCCAGCCGGACGTGGCCACCATCTGCGTGGGCATGGCGGCCTCCGTGGCGGCCCTCCTCCTGGCTGGAGGGGCGAAGGGCAAGCGGGGGGCGCTGCCGTACTCCCGGATCATGATCCACCAACCGTGGGGGGGAGCCCAGGGGCAGGCGGTGGACATCGCCATCCGGGCCAAGGAGGTCATCGAGCTCCGGAAGATCCTCAACGAGATCCTGGCACGGCACACGGGCCAGCCCCTGGAGCGCATCGAGCGGGACACGGACCGGGACTTCTACATGAGCGCCCAGCAGGCCAAGGAGTACGGGCTCATCGACGTGGTCATCGAGCCCCGCAGCGAGAAGCTGGCGAGGCTGCACCGGTGAGGCAGGGAAGTTGCTCTGGAGTCGCACGCGGGCTCCGTTCCCACGGTGAGCGGGGGCCGGGATCAAGGACGGCAGGGGGGTCGCATGTTCCGCTTCGGGGATGAGCGGGAGCGGTTGAAGTGCTCCTTCTGCGGGAAGGGGCAGGAGCAGGTGCGGAAGCTGGTGGCCGGCCCTGGGGTGTACATCTGCGACGAGTGCATCGAGCTGTGCAACGAGATCATCGAGGAGGAGCTGTACGGGGAGCAGGAAGAACGGGGCCCCCGGAGCCTGCCCAAGCCCCACGAGATCTACGAGACCCTGTGTCAGTACGTGGTGGGCCAGGAGCGGGCCAAGAAGGTCCTGTCCGTGGCGGTCTACAACCACTACAAGCGCATCGCCCACCGGCGGCCCACGGACGTGGAGCTCCAGAAGAGCAACATCCTCCTCATCGGCCCCACCGGCTGCGGGAAGACCCACCTGGCCCAGACCCTGGCCAAGATCCTGGACGTACCCTTCGCCATCGCGGACGCCACCAGCCTCACGGAAGCGGGGTACGTGGGGGAGGACGTGGAGAACATCCTCCTCCGCCTGGTGCAGGCCGCGGACTACGACGTGAAGAAGGCGGAGCGGGGGATCGTGTACATCGACGAGGTGGACAAGATCGCCCGCAAGTCCGAGAACCCGTCCATCACCCGGGACGTGTCCGGAGAGGGGGTCCAGCAGGCCCTCCTGAAGATCCTGGAGGGGACGGTGGCCAACGTCCCGCCCCAGGGAGGCCGCAAGCACCCGCACCAGGAGTTCATCCAGGTGGACACCACCAACATCCTGTTCATCTGCGGGGGCGCCTTCGAGGGGCTGGACAAGATCATCGAGGCCCGGGTCCGGCAGTCCAGCATGGGCTTCGGGGCCCAGTCCAACCCCAAGGTCCGGGACACGGGCGAGCTCCTCCGCCAGGTCATGCCCCAGGACCTGCTGCGCTACGGGCTCATCCCGGAGTTCATCGGCCGGCTTCCCGTGGTGGTGCCCCTGGAGCCCCTCACGGAAGACCACCTGGTGCGCATCCTGGTGGAGCCCAAGAACGCCCTGGTGCGGCAGTACCAGAAGATCCTGGAGATGGACGGGGTGGACCTGGTGGTGGCGGAGGACGCCCTGCGGGCCATCGCCCGGGAGGCCCTGGCCCGGAACACGGGCGCCAGGGGGCTCCGGACCATCCTGGAGGACATCATGCTGGACGTGATGTACGAGATCCCCTCCCGGCCGGAGATCAAGCGGTGCGTCATCACCCTGGAGTCCGTGGAGCGGCGGGCCCGGCCCATCCTCATCACCGCCGCGGAGGCCAAGCGCCTGGCCAAGGAAAAGCCCGCCTCGTGACCCCCAGGTGCCGGTCCTGCGAGGGGAAGGGACCGGGGTGGTAGGCCGGTCTCCGGCGCCGAAGGGGCCCGGCCCGTGAGGGGCGCCGCAGGCGTGGAATCCCCGGGGCCCGATGTGCGTAAATACGAGTAGAGGTTCGGGGCGCCACAGGGGCCCCGACGGAGGTTCGGAATGAGCCAGACGAAGACCCAGTACCCGACGTCCCTTCCCGTCCTCGCCCTGAAGGGAGTGGTGGTCCTCCCCTACATGCCCATCGCCTTGGGGGTGGGCCGGCCGAAGTCGGTCCGGGCCCTGGAGCGGTCCCTGGAGTCGGACCGGCTGCTGGCCCTGGTCTGCCAGCGGGACGAGAACGTGGAGGACCCCAAACCCGAAGACCTGTACGAGTGGGGGGTGGTGGCCCGCGTCCTGAACGTGGGCAAGCAGCCCGACGGGGTCCTGCAGGTGATGGTGGAAGGGCTGGTCCGGGTGCACCTGGAGGGGTTCGTGCACACCGAGCCCTTCTTCCTGGCCCAGGTCCGGGTGGTGGAGGACCCCACGGAGAAGACGTTGGAGATCGAGGCCCTGATGCGAGGGGTCACCTCCCAGTTTGAGCGGTACGCTCGGCTGAGCCGCACCGTAGCTCCGGAAGCGTACATGGCGGTGATGAACACCGAGGAACCGGGCAAGCTGGCGGACCTGGTGGCCCAGCACCTGCCCCTCAAGGCGGAGGAACGGCAGAAGGTGCTGGAGCTGGACGTGTCCAGCCGCCTGGAGTTCGTCTCCCAGGTGCTGGCCCGGGAGATCAACATCCTGGACCTGGAGCGGAAGATCCAGAACCGCGTCCGGAAGTCCATGGAGAAGTCCCAGCGGGAGTACTACCTGAAGGAGCAGATGAAGGCCATCCAGCAGGAGCTGGGGGAGAAGGACGAGCGCCAGGCGGAGGTGGAGGAGTACCGCAAGAAGATCGAGGCCGCCAACCTGCCGGACCCCGTCAAGGAGAAGGCCCTGGAGGAGCTGAGCCGCCTGGAGAAGATGCCCCCCATGGTGGCGGAGGCGGTGGTGGTCCGCACCTACCTGGACTGGATCCTGGCCCTGCCCTGGAGCGTCCGGACGGAGGACCGCCTGGACATCCCGGAGGCCCGGAAGATCCTGGACGAGGACCACTACGGGCTGGAGAAGGCCAAGGAGCGCATCGTGGAGTACCTGGCGGTGCGCAAGTTGAGCCCCCAGTCCAAGGGCCCCATCCTGTGCTTCGTGGGGCCGCCCGGGGTGGGCAAGACGTCCCTGGGGAAGTCCATCGCCCGGGCGTTGGGCCGGAAGTTCGTCCGCATCTCCCTGGGCGGGGTGCGGGACGAGGCGGAGATCCGGGGCCACCGGCGCACGTACGTGGGGGCCCTGCCCGGCCGCATCATCCAGGGCATGAAGACCGCGGGGAGCAAGAACCCCGTGTTCATGCTGGACGAGATCGACAAGCTGGGGATGGACTTCCGGGGCGACCCCTCCGCGGCCCTGCTGGAGGCGTTGGACCCGGAGCAGAACCACGCTTTCAGCGACCACTACCTGGAGCTGCCCTTTGACCTCAGCGAGGTGATGTTCATCTGCACCGCCAACGTGCTGGACACCATCCCTCCGGCCCTCCGGGACCGGATGGAGGTGATCCGCTTCCCGGGCTACATCGAACAGGAGAAGCTGGGCATCGCCCGGCACTTCCTGGTGCCCAAACAGCGCAAGGAGAACGGGCTGGAGGCCTTCGGCCTGGAGATCACGGACGCGGCCCTGCGGAAGATCATCCGGGAGTACACCCGGGAGGCGGGGGTGCGGAACCTGGAACGGGAGATCGGGACCATCTGCCGCAAGGTGGCCACCCAGGTGGCCTCCGGGGACAGCCGGGCCCCCAAGCGGGTCACCGCCCGGATGCTGCACCGCTTCCTGGGCCCGCCCCGGTTCCGCTACGGCCTGGCGGAGAAGCACGACGAGGTGGGCGCGGCCACGGGCCTGGTGTGGGCGGAGACGGGCGGAGACATCGTCACCGTGGAGGCCACCCTGGTGAAGGGCAACGGCAAGCTGGTGCTCACGGGTCAGCTGGGCGACGTGATGAAGGAGTCCGCGCAGGCCGCGGTGTCGTACGTGCGGTCGCGCAGCCGGCGGCTGGGGGTGGACGAGGACTGGTACAGCAAGTTCGACGTCCACATCCACGTCCCCGCGGGCGCCCAGCCCAAGGAAGGGCCCTCCGCGGGGATCACCATGGCCACCGCCCTGGCCTCCGCCCTCAGCGGGAGGCCCGTGCGCAAGGACGTGGCCATGACGGGGGAGATCACCTTGCGGGGGAAGGTCCTGCCCGTGGGAGGGCTGAAGGAGAAGGTCATCGCGGCGCACCGGGCGGGGATCCGTACCGTGATCCTCCCCAAGGAAAACGAGCGGGACATGCACGAGATCCCGGAGAACGTCCGGCGGGCGCTGCGGTTCCGCTTCGTGGAGCACATGGACGAGGTCCTGGAGGAGGCCCTGCTGCCCGCGCCCGCCAAGCCCGTGGCCCCCGAGCCCCCGCCCGCGGCTCTGGAGGTCCCGAGGATCCCGGTGGAGCTGCCCCAGCAGGCCCCGCCTCCTCCGCCCCAGGCCTAGCAGCCTGTCTCGGAAATGCCGCTGCGGGTGTTGAGCGCGGAGGACCTGGACCGCGCGGTGTCCATGCGGGACGCCATCCAGGCGGTCCGGGAAGGGTTCCGGGCCCTGTCCGCGGGCCGAGCCCGGGTGCCGCTGCGGGTGCACGTGCAGGTGCCCTCCGGGGTGGCCCTGTGGATGCCGTGCGCCCTGGACGGGGTGGGCGCGGGGGTGAAGGCGGTGACGGTGTTCCCCCAGAACCCCGCACGGGGCCTCCCCGCCATCCAGGCGGCGGTGCTGCTGCAGGACCTGGACACCGGGAGACCGGTGGCTCTGGTGGAGGGCACTTCCCTGACCGCCTTGCGGACCGGTGCGGCCACGGGGCTGGCCACGGACCTGCTGGCACGCCCGGACGCCTGTGTGGTGGCCTTGTTCGGCTGCGGCGGGCAGGCCCCAAGACAGCTGGAGGCGGTGTGCACCGTGCGGTCCGTCACGCAGGTGCGGGTGTACTGCCCCACTCCGGCTCACCGGGAAGCCTTCGCGGCGTGGGCTAGGGAGCAGCCGTGGCTGCGGGGGGCCTCGGTGTTCGCGGCGCCCACCCCGGAGACGGCCCTGCGGGGCGCGGACGTGGTGGTCACCGCCACGCCGAGCCGGGAGCCGGTCTTCCGGGCGGAGGACCTGGCCGCGGGGGCCCACGTGAACGCCGTGGGTGCCTTCACCCCGCACATGCGGGAGGTGCCCGCGGAGGTCGTGCGCCGCGCCCGGGTGGTGGTGGACAGCCTGGAGGCCGCCCGGGAAGAGGCGGGAGACCTGATCCAGGCCGCGGCGGAAGGCGCGTTCCAGTGGGATCGGGCGGTGGAGATCGGCCGGCTGGTGGAGGAACCCTCCTTGGGAAGGCGCTCCGCCGACGAGGTCACCCTGTTCAAGTCCGTGGGGGTGGCGGTCCAGGACTTGGTGGTCGGATGGCTGGCCCTGCGGCGGGCTGCGGAGGTCGGGCTGGGGACGGAGGTAGCGTGGTGAACGGGGTGGGGCTGTGGGGCAGGATCCGGGAGGGGCTCCGTCGCACGCGGCAGGCCCTCACCGCCCACCTGCAGGACGCCTTCCACCGCCCGCCCGACGAGGAGTTCTTCGACCGGCTGGAGGAGGCCCTCCTGGCCTCCGACGTGGGCGTGGAAGTGACGGGGGAGGTGGTGGAGGAGCTCCGGCGGCGGGTGCGGGCGGGGCTGCGGCGGCCGGAGGAACTGCGGGCCAGCTTGAAGGACGTGTTGCGCGGGTACCTGCCCTCCCCGCAGCCCCTGCGGCTGGACCCTCCCCCCGCGGTGGTGCTGGTGGTGGGGGTCAACGGCTCCGGCAAGACCACCACCGCGGGCAAGCTGGCGGCCCGACTGCGGGCGCAGGGCAAGCGGGTGATCCTGGCCGCCGCGGACACCTTCCGGGCCGCGGCCATCGACCAGCTGGAGGTGTGGGCAAAGCGGGCGGGTGCGGAGGTGGTGCGCCACCGGGAGGGCGCGGACCCCGCCGCGGTGGTGCACGACGCCGCGCAGGCCCTGGTGGCGCGGCGGGCGGACGTGCTGGTGGCGGACACCGCGGGCCGGCTGCACACCAAGACCAACCTCATGGAGGAGCTGCGCAAGGTGCGGCGGGTCCTGGCCCGTCAGCTGCCGGAGGCCGCGTGGGAGTCCCTGCTGGTCTTAGACGCCACCACCGGGCAGAACGCCCTGGCGCAGGCCCGCCAGTTCCAGGAGGTGGCCGCGGCCACAGGGGTGGTGCTGGCGAAACTGGACACGAGCGCCAAAGGGGGCATGGTCCTGAGCATCGGCCGCCACCTGGGGCTTCCCGTGAAGCTGGTGGGTACAGGGGAGGGACCTGAGGACCTGGAGCCCTTCGACCCAGAGAGTTTCCTCGAGGCCCTCCTCCCAGACGCGTGAAGGTCTCTCCCTCGTGGAAGTGGCTGGCCCTGCTCTGCGGTGCGGAGGTGGGCACCATGCTCACCTTCTCGGGGTACGCCGCGGCCCTGCCCGTGCTGCAGCGGGAGTGGGGGATGGGGTCCGGGCAGGCCGGGGCGGTGTTCGCGGCCCAGCAGCTGGGCTACACCGCGGCGGTGCTGGTGCTGGCCACCCTCACGGACCTGTGGGGCGTGCGCCGCATCTACCTCCTGTCCGCCTTCTGGAACGGCCTCGCGAACCTGGCCTTCCCCTTTTTCGCCCGGGACTTCGCGAGTGCCTTCCTCCTGCGGCTGCTGTGCGGGGCGGGCCTGGCGGGGACCTACATGCCGGGAATGCGCCTGGTGGTGGAGCGGTTCGGACCCCGGCAACGGGGCGCCGCCATGGGGCTGTACATCGCGTGTTTCAGCGTCGGGGCGGCCCTGTCCCTGGCCCTGGCGGGAGTCCTGCTGCCGTGGGGCTGGCGGTGGAGCTTTTGGGGGCCGGCCGTCGGGCCCTTCGTGGCCCTCGCCCTGGCCTGGCGCATCGCGCAGGATCCTCCCCGGGGGCCGCGGGTGCCCCTGCGGGTGCGGGAAGTCCTGAGAAACGCTGCCGCCATGCGGTACGTGGTGGCGTACGCGGCGCACAACTGGGAGCTGTTCGGGATGCGGGCGTGGCTGCCCGCGTTTCTGGCGGCCATGTGGACGGCGCAGGGCGTCCCCTTGGGTTCCGCGGCGGCGTGGGGGGCGACCTTCGGCTCTGTGGTCCTGTTGGTGGGAGCCGGCAGCAACGCCCTGGGCGGGTGGGTGTCCGACCGGGTGGGCCGGCGCCCGACGGTGGTGGCGGTCCTCGTGGCCTCCGCGGTGGTGTCGTGCACCGTAGGGTGGACCCTTTCCCTGGGGGCGGCGGTGGTCTTGCCCCTGGCCTTGCTGTACGGGCTCCTGGTGACCGCGGAGTCCAGCACGCTGTCCGCGGCGGTGGCGGAGGCCGCGGACCCGCGGTGGCTGGGGACCACCATGGCGGTGCAGTCCGGGTTGGGCTTTGCGGTCACAGCGGTCTCCCCGGCGGTGTTCGGCTGGCTGCTGGACCGGGCGGGCTGGGGCGTGGCCTTTGCGTCCTTAGGGCTTGCGGCCCTGTGCGGAGCCGCGGTGGTGGGCGGGTCGTGGCGGTTGATCCCTGGGCTGCGCCGTGGTAGGCTGGTGTAAAGGAGGACGCCTTTACAGGAGATGGCCACGGACCGCCTGCTGGCAGACCGGTTCACGGTCATCCGGCTGTTCGACGCCTACGCGCGGCTGCTGACCCCGCGGCAGCAGCAGCTGGTCTCTTTGTACTTCCACGACGACCTCTCCCTCTCGGAGATCGCGGAACGCCTGGGCGTCACCCGCCAGGCCATCCACGACAGCCTCCGCCGGTCCTTGGCCGAGCTGGCCCGCTACGAGGAGCTGCTGGGACTGGTGCAGCGGGCTCGGGGCGAGGACCGACGCCGGCAGGCCCTGCTGCGGGAGCTAGACAGCTTGGAAGGGGAAATCCGCAGGGCGGTGCCGGGCCGGGTAGCGCAGCGGCTCCTGGCGCGGGTCCGGGCCCTGCGGGAGCTGGTGTGAGCCTGCGGGAGCCCTCCGGCCACTACTTCGCGCCCCGCCCGCAGGCGCCCTCGCGTCCCCGGGAGGTGGAGCTGCAGTTCCGGGGCCGGCGTTACCGGTTCCTGACGGACCGGGGCGTGTTCTCCTACGGACGGGTGGACCGAGGCACCCGCCTCCTCTTGGAGGCGCTGGAGGTGGGGCCCCGGGATGAGGTGCTGGACCTGGGTTGTGGCTACGGCGTGGTCGGGGTGGTGGCCGCCACCTTGGCCCCCGAGGGGAAGGTGGTGATGGTCGACGTCAACGCGCGGGCGGTGGAGCTGGCCCGCGAGAACGCCCGCCGCCACGGCCTCGGCAACGTCGAGGTCCTGGAGGGCGACCTGTACGGCCCGGTGGCGGGTCGGCGCTTCGACGTCATCGTCACGAACCCGCCCATCCGGGCGGGGAGGGCGGTGGTGCGGGCCGTGGTGGAGGGGGCCGTGCGACACCTGAAGCCCCACGGCCGCTTCTACCTGGTGGCGCGGACCGCGCAGGGAGCCAAGACCCTGGGGAAGATGGTGGCGGAGGTGTTCGGGCAGGTGGAGGAAGTGGAGCGGGGAGGAGGGTACCGGGTGTACCGGGCCACGGGGAGGGGTGCCGGTGTTTGAGGCCCTGCAGCAGCGGCTCGCGGAAGTCTTCCGCCGCCTCGCGGGCCGTGGGGTCCTGCGACCCGAGGACGTGGACGCGGCGTTGCGGGAGGTGCGCCTCGCCCTCCTGGAGGCGGACGTGCACGTCCAGGTGGTGAAGGACTTCGTGTCGCGGGTGCGGGAAGCGGCGGTGGGGCGGGAGGTGTGGAAGAGCCTCACCCCCGCCCAGCAGGTGGTGCAGGTGGTCTACGAGGAGATGGTGCGGCTGTTGGGAGGACAGCACCGGGAGCTCGTTCCCGCCCCCAGGCCCCCCACCGTGGTGTTGCTGTGCGGCCTGCACGGCACGGGCAAGACCACCCAGGCCGGGAAGCTGGCCCTGTACCTGCGCAAGCGGGGAAGGCGGCCCCTGTTGGTGGCCGCAGACCTGCAGCGGCCCGCCGCGGTGCGTCAGCTGCAGGTGGTGGGGGAACAGGCGCAGGTGGCGGTGTTCGTGGGGAACTCCCAGGACCCTGCGGAGGTGGCGCAGGCGGGGGTGGCGCACGCCCGGGCGGTGGGCTACGACTTCGTCCTGGTGGACAGCGCGGGTCGGGTGCACGTGGACGAGGAACTCATGGAGCAACTCCGGCGCGTCCGGGACGCTTCGGGCGCCCACTACGTGCTCTTGGTGCTGGACGCCATGACGGGCCAGGAGGCCGTGCGGGTGGCCCAGCGGTTCCACGAGGCCCTGGGCATCCACGGGGTCATCCTCACCAAGCTGGACGGGGACGCCCGGGGTGGAGCGGCCTTGTCCGTGGCCGCCGCGGTGGGTTGCCCGGTCCTGTTCGTGGGGACCGGGGAGCGGCTGGAAGCCCTGGAGCCCTTCCACCCGGACCGCATGGCCTCGAGGATCTTGGGCATGGGGGACGTCCTGACCCTGGTGGAACGGGCCCGGGAAGCGGTGGACGCGGAGCGCGCCGCGGAGCTGGAGCGCAAGCTCCGCCGGGCAGAGTTCACCCTGGAGGACTTCCGCGAGCAGCTCCGGCAGGTGCGGCGCATGGGGCCTCTGGAGAGTCTTTTGGACCTGATCCCCGGGCTGTCCACCCTGCGGGGACGCAGGCCGGAGCTGGAGGAACGGGAGTTCAAACGCATGGAGGCCATCCTGGACTCCATGACGCCCCAGGAGCGGCGAGACCCGTCCCTCCTCAACGCCAGCCGCAAGCGCCGTATCGCCCGGGGCAGCGGGACCACGGTGCAGGACGTGAACCGGTTGCTGAAGCAGTTCGAGGAAGCGAAGCGCATGATGCGGGAGCTGGAACGCATGGGGCGCCGTGCCAAGCGGTTCCCCCTGCCGCCCCTGTGAAGCACAACCACACGCGGAGGAGGGAGAGGATGGTCAAGATCCGGCTGATGCGCATGGGACAGAAACACCAGCCTACCTACCGGGTGGTGGTGGCGGACTCCCGGGCTCCCCGGAACGGGCGGTCCATCGAGGTCCTGGGCCACTACAACCCCCGCACGGAGCCCTCCACCATCCACATCGACGCGGAACGGGCGATCGCCTGGCTGGAGCGCGGTGCCCGGCCCTCGGACAGCGCCCGGGTGCTCCTGCAGAAGACGGGGATCCTGCAGGAGTGGCAGCGCCGCCGGGCCAGCCGCAAGGCGGAGGGCTAGGGGATGCGGGACCTGGTGGAGTACGTGCTGCGGGGCATCGTCGCCCGGCCCGAGGCGGTGCAGGTGGAGGAGGCGGAGGAGGCCCGGGGTACCGTCCTCCGGGTGCGGGTGGCGCCGGAGGACGTGGGCAAGGTCATCGGCCGCGGGGGCCGCATGGCCCGGGCCCTCCGGACCCTGGTGCGGGCCGCGGGGGTACGGGGCGGGCGGGTGGTCCTTCTGGAAATCGAGGACGGGCGGCAGAGGCCGCAGGCTTCTCGGTGAGGAGGGGGTCATGACGAAGATCACCCTGCTGCGTCCGGTGGTGGTCAAGGCCATCGTGACAGAGAGCTTCAAGGAGCTGTACGTGCGGGAACTGGAGGACGCCCTCCGGCGGGTGGAGGACCTGCTGGGACAGGTGGAGACCCAAATCCGCCGCATGGAGCTGGAGCGGCAGATCACTCCCCAGACCCGGGCGGTCCGCCAGCAGCTGGAGGTGGAACGGCAGCGGCACGAAGCCCTGCGGGCGGAGCTCCGGGACCGGCTGCGGGAGGCGCGGGCCTTGGAGCTCAACACGGAGTTCCCTCAGCTCACCGTGGACGCCCACGTGGAAGTCCAGGTGGGGGACAACCTGTTCCAAAAGCTGGGGCGGACGGAGATCGTGGTGAAGGACGGCATCGTGATGGAGATCCGGGGAGGGTAGACCTCCCCGACCGCCGTCGGGCGGTTCTTGGAGACGCCGGTCCCTTCTCACGGAGGGCTTTCCTGGACACCGTCGCCGCGGGGAGGGAGGTTTTGCCGGAAAGGTGCCCGGTGTCGGGACGGCTGCGGGTGGGGTGGGTGAGCCGGCCCCACGGGCTCCGGGGCGAGGTGCGGGTGGTGCCGGACACCGACTTCCCGGAGCGCCTGAGGGGCCTGCGCGTGGTGTGGCTGGTGGGCTCCTGGGGCGAGGAACCGCGGCGGGTGGAGTCCGTACGGCGCGCCGGGGACGCCTTCCTGTTCAAGCTGGAGGGGGTGGACGACCGCGGCGCCGCGGAGCGCCTGCGGGGGGCACAGGTGTGCGTGCCGCGGGAGGAGGCGGCCCCCCTCCCGGAGGGCACGTACTACGTGGCGGACCTCTTGGGTTTCCAGGTGGTGACGGAGGCCGGGGCGGTGTTGGGGGTCTTGGAAGAGGTGCTGCGGGGGCCGGCCCACGACGTGTACGTGGTCCGGGGGCCAGGAGGCGAGGTCTTGCTGCCCGCGGTGCGGGAGGTGGTCCGGGAGGTGCGGGTGGAAGACCGGCAGATCACCGTGCGGCCCGTGCCGGGCTTGCTGGAGGAGTAGGTGCAGGAGCGACCCAGGCTGCGAGTGGACGTGGTCACCATCTTCCCGGAGGCCTTCGCGCCCCTGCAGCTCAGCGTGGTGGGGCGGGCTCAACGGTCGGGAATCCTCCTGGTGCGGGTGTGGAATTTGCGGGACTTCACCACGGACCGCCACCGCACCACGGACGACTACCCGTACGGGGGTGGCCCGGGCATGGTGATGAAGGCGGAGCCCTTCTTCGCCGCGGCCCGGGCCATCCAGCGGGAGGCGGGCGGGCTGGGGCGGGTGATCCTGACCTCGCCCCAGGGCCGGCTGTTCACCCAACGGATGGCCCAGGAGCTAAGCCGGGCCGGCCACCTGGTGATCCTGTGCGGCCACTACGAGGGCGTGGACGAGCGGGTGGCGGTGGGCTTGAAAGCGGAGGAGGTCTCCATCGGGGACTACGTGCTCACGGGCGGGGAGCTGGCGGCCCTGGTGATCGTGGACGCCACGGCGCGGCTGGTGCCAGGGGTGGTGGGAGACGAGCTGTCCGTGCGGCAGGACTCCTTTTCCCGGGGACTGCTGGACCACCCTCACTACACGCGGCCGGCGGAGGTGGAGGGGCTGCGGGTGCCGGAGGTGCTGCTGTCCGGAAACCACAAGGCCATCGCTCGGTGGCGGCGCAAGGAAGCCCTCCGCAGGACCCTCCGGAGGCGCCCGGACCTGCTGGAGACCGCGGAACTGGACGAGGAGGACCGCGCCCTGCTGGAGGAGGTCCTGCGGGAGGAACGGGAAGCCGGCGGGGCTGGTGTATAATGCATGTTTGTGATCGCAGGGCCGCCAGGAGGACGGGATGGACAAGATCGCGCTGGTGGAACAGGAGCAGCTCAAGCGGGACCTCCCCGAGTTCGGCCCCGGGGACACGGTCCGCGTGCACTTCAAGGTGGTGGAGGGCGGCCGCGAACGGGTGCAGGCCTTCGAGGGCGTGGTGGTGGCCCGGCGGGGCGGGGGGCTGCGGGAGACGGTGACCGTCCGGCGGATTTCCCACGGGGTCGGGGTGGAACGGATCTTCCCCCTGCACTCCCCGCGGCTGGAGCGGATCGAGGTGGTGCGCCGGGGCCGGGTACGGCGGGCCAAGCTGTACTACCTGCGGGAGAAGGTCGGGAAGGAGACCCGGATCAAGGAGCGTCGGTAGCCGCTCGGGCTGGGAGCGCGTCCATGGGACGGTACGGGCAGCGGCGACGGACATCCTCGCACCCGGCCCGGGGAGCAGCCGGGCGGTGGAGAAGCGGGGGCCGCGGTGCAGAGCGCAGCCTTTCCCTTTTCCCTCTCTGAGCCCAGCATCCCCGTGGTCATCCTGGCGGTGGCGGCGGGGCTGCTGGCGGCCCGGACCGTGATCCGGCGTGCCTACCTGTTCTCCCCCGCGGTGCGCCGCATGGTCCTGGAGACCGTGGATGCGGCGCTGTTCGCGGTGGTGCTGGCCTTCGTCATCATCACCTTCATCGTCCAGGCCTTCTACATCCCGTCGGGCTCCATGGAGCCCACCCTCCGCGTGGGGGACCGCATCCTGGTGGCCAAGTTCTACTACCGCTTCGCGCCCATCCAGCGGGGGGACGTCATCGTGTTCCGGTATCCCCTCAACCCGGGCAAGGACTTCGTGAAGCGGGTGGTGGGCCTCCCGGGGGACACCGTGGAGCTGCGGGCGGGCGTGGTGTTGGTGAACGGCACCCCGCACCCGGAGCTGACGCCCTCGCAGGGGGAGGGCGGTTGTCCGCAGAACTACGGCCCGAAGAAGGTGGACCCGGGGCACCTGTTCGTCATGGGGGACAACCGGTGCAACAGCGAGGACAGCCGCTTCTTCGGGCTGGTACCCGTCCGGAACGTCGTGGGAAAGGCCCTGGTGGTGTACTGGCCGCCCTACCGGATCGGCGCCGTGCGCTAACCCCCCAGGCCGTGTACCGGTTGGAGCGAAGCCTCCGACGGGCAGGGTACGAGCACGTGGCGGGGGTGGACGAGGCGGGCCGGGGGCCTCTGGCGGGGCCTGTGGTAGCCGCCGCGGTGGTGCTGGACGGCCGCAGCATCCCCGGCCTGCGGGACAGCAAGCGGCTCTCTGCCCGGCAGCGGGAGGAGGTGGCGGAGGCCATCCGGCGCCGGGCCGTGAGCTGGGCCGTGGGCGAGGCCAGTGTGGAGGAGATCGACCGGCTCAACGTCCTGCACGCGGCGCGCCTGGCCATGCGGCGGGCCGTGGAGGCGCTGTCCGTGAAACCCTCCTTCCTCCTGGTGGACGGGCGGTGGGGCCTGGCGGTGCCGGTACCCCAGCGCGCGGTGGTGCGGGGAGACGCCACCGTGGCGTGCATCGCCGCGGCCTCCGTGCTGGCGAAGGTGGAACGGGACCGCATCATGAAGGAGTTGGACCGCGCCTACCCCGGGTACGGGTTTGCGGACCACAAGGGCTATGCGTGTCCCGCACACCTGGAGGCCCTGCGCCGCCTGGGCCCCAGCCCGGTGCACCGGAGGTCCTTCCTCCCGGTCCGCAGCCTCACCTTGGACCTGTGGCCACAGCCCCCCGGAGCTTGAGGGAATGAGCGAAAACTCCTCCCCCCGGCGTTTGTTCCAGCGAGAGACCATGCGGTGGCTGGCCTCGCTGTTCAGACGGGGGCAGCCGCGGGGTACGCCGGTGCCCACGGATCCCCGGCGCGGCCGCGGCCTTTCCGCGGAGGAGGCCGCGGCCCGGACCTTGCGGCGCCTGGGCTACCGCGTGCGGGCCCGCAACGTCCGGTTTCGCTTCGGGGAGCTGGACCTGGTGTGCGAGCACCGGGGGACCTTGGTGTTCGTGGAGGTGAAGGCCCGCACATCCTCCGACCACGGCCACCCCCTGGAGGCGGTCACGCCCCACAAGCAGCGGCAGCTGGTGCGCCTGGCGGAGGCCTACCTCCGGTCGCTGCGGGGACCGCCCCCGCCCTGCCGGTTTGACGTGGTGGCGGTGGAGCTCGACGCCCACGGGAGGCCCGGCCGGGTGGAGGTGCTTCCGGACGCCTTCTCCGCGGACGTCGTCCCCACGCGCCAGGCTTCTGGAACCCCCGCGGTCTCCTTCCGTTCGGAGCGGAGGGGGACCGGGGTCCCCAAAATCGCGTGGTCTAGCTGCCCACCGCGAGGGCCCGGGCGGTGAAGGCAGCGAGCTCCCGGAACAGGGGCTCTGCCCGGGCCTCCTGTTCCTCGGGAGGCAGCTCCAGGTGCGCCTCCACGCGCCGGCGCCAGTTCTCCAGTTCCGCAGGTTCCGCGCGGGGTGCGAGCTCCTCCCACAGCCCGTGGTGCGCGCCCTTCTGGGCCATGGCTTCCAGACCGTCCAGGATCTGGCGGTGCGGGGTTCCCTCCCATACGGGCAGAACGAGGGCTTCCCGCAGGAGGCGCTCCACCCCGTGCTCTGCCAGCAGCCCCGCCCCGCCGTGCACCTCCATGGCCCACCGGGCCGCCTCCACCGCCACCTCCGCGGTCCAGTACTTGGCCAGGTGCGTGAGCAGGCGGAAGGTGTGGTAGCGCGGGGAGTACGGGGGCCGCAGGTCCCGGACCTCCTCCAGGAGCCGGACGCACCGCCAGGCCAGGGCGAAGGCCTGGTGGAGCTGGTGCAGGCGGGCGTGGAACTGGCTCCGCAGGAGGGGGTGGTCCAGGACGGGGCGTCCGAAAGCCACCCTGCGCCGGGCAAACTGCAGAGCCTCCGCCAGGGCCCGCTGGGCCAGGGCTACACTGCCCACGGAGTTGGCCACCCGGGAGACGTTGAGAACCTCCAGCACGTGGTACACGCCCGCGTCGCGCTCGCCCAGCAGGTACGCCTCGCTGTCGAGCAGCTCCACCTCGCCCGTGGGGACCGACCGCGTGCCGACCTTGTCCTTGATCCGCCGAATCCGGTAGTTGCGCCGACCCTGGGAGTCTTCCCGGGGCACGGCGAACAGGTTCAGCCCTCGGACGGTCCGGGGCGCCCCCTCGGGCCTGGCGGCCACCAGGGCCAGTTCCGCCCCGACGTTGCTGGCGAAGTACTTCTCCCCCCGCAGCCGCCAACCCTCCGCTCCCCACGTGGCCGTGGTCTCCACCGCCGCGCCGAGGTCCGAACCGCCCCCGGCCTCCGTCATCCACGTGGCCCCTTGCCACACGTGGTCGTCGCGCCGCAGCAAGGGCGGCAGGAACCGTTCCCGCACCGCGGGCTCCGCGTACTTCTGCAGGGCCAGGGCGGTGGCCAGGGAAACCGTGTACGGGCAGTAGACCCCGGGGTCGAAGAAGCTGGTGACGTAGCCCACCCGGAAGCTGGCCTCCAGCCCTTCCCCCTGGAAGGCGTGCCAGACCGCGCCCGCGCGGTAGCCCTGGACGAGCATGCGTCGGTGGTCGGGCGGGTAGAGGATCTCGTCGACCCGGCGGCCGAACCGGTCGAACATCCGCAGCCACGGAGTGCCCATGCGGTCCGTGGCGTCCGAGATGGCCTGTCCTTCCGACCTCCACCACTCTTCGAACGCCCCGAGTTCGGGCGGCGCGGCGACCCCGTGGTGCTCCAGCCAGCGGGTGGGCGAGGCGAGAAGTTCGGCTTCCACACCACCACCCCCGTTTTCCTCCGGGTACGCTGGACGGCGCTGCGGAGCCATGGTACACCCCGGGGTAGGCTGCGGGATAGCCCCGGCGGGCGTTTGACACGGTCCCCCGGGGCGGCTATGGTGGCCTCGAGGCGAGGAAGAGGACGCGCCGTCCCGGTGGCCCGGCACAGAGAGGGAGGCGGGCTGGGAACTCCCCCGAGGTGCCGCGGCGGTACCCCCTCCGAGCCGCAGGCTGAACACGCAGTAGGCCTGCCGGGTGCGCCCGAAAGCGCGCGTGGGAGGGCCCGCCGGAAGGCGGGAATCCGGGTGGAACCGCGGGTGCGCCCCGTCCCGGGACGGGGCGCACCGCTTTTCGGAGGTGGTGTGGTGGGAAGCTCGCGCACGGTCCGGGCCCGCTTCCCAGACGGGTCCGAACTCCAGGTACCCGCGGGGATTCCTCTCGCGGAGGTGGCCCGGCTACGGGGCGAGGAGGGTGTCCTGGCCGCGGTGGTGGACGGCCAGGCCCGGGACCTCAGCGCCCCCCTGGACCAGGACGCGCAGGTGCGGTTTCTGCGGTTCGAGGACCCGGAGGGCCGTCAGATCTTCTGGCACTCCTCCGCGCACCTGCTGGCGCAAGCGGTGAAGGAACTCTTCCCCCAGGCCAAGCTGGCCATCGGCCCGCCCATCGAGGACGGCTTCTACTACGACATCGACGTGGGCCGGCCCCTGGAGCCGGAGGACCTGCAGCGCATCGAGGACCGGATGCGGGAGCTGGCGGCCCGGGACCAGCGCATCGAGCGCGTGGAGCTCCCGCGGGAGGAGGCGGTGCGCCTGTACCGAGAGCTGGGGGAGCGCTACAAGCTGGAGCTCCTGGAGGGCATCCCCGACGAGCGCGTGTCCTTCTACCGTCAGGACGGGTTCCTGGACATGTGCCGCGGGCCCCACATCCCCCGCACCGGCCTCATCCGGGCCATCAAGGTCCTGGGGGTCAGCGGTGCCTACTGGCGCGGAGACGAGCGGCGGGAGATGCTGCAGCGGGTATACGGCGTGACCTTCCCGGAGCCGGCGCAGCTGGAAGCCTTCCTCCACCGGCTGGAGGAGGCGAAACGGCGGGACCACCGACGCCTGGGACGGGAGCTGGACCTGTTCAGCATCGAGGACACCATCGGCCCGGGCCTGGTGCTGTGGCACCCCCGCGGGGCGGTGGTGCGGCGGTGCATTGAGGAGTTCCTCCGCGGGGAGCTGGACCGCCACGGGTACGAGTGGGTGTACACGCCCCACGTGGCCCGAGAACAGCTGTGGGAACGCAGCGGACACCTCAGCTGGTACCGGGACAACATGTTCAGCGGCATGGAACTGGAAGGCCAGCGGTATTTGGTGAAGCCCATGAACTGCCCGTTCCACGTGGCCATCTACGCCTCCCGCACCCGGAGCTACCGGGAGTTGCCCGTGCGGCTGGCGGAGTTCGGGACGGTGTACCGGTACGAACGGTCGGGCGTCCTCCACGGCCTGCTGCGGGTGCGGATGATCACCCAGGACGACGCCCACATCTTCTGCCGGCCGGACCAGATCGAGGAGGAGATCCTGGCGCTTCTGGGGCTCGCGTTTTCCGTGCACCGGGCCTTCGGGTTCGAGACGTACGAGGTGATGCTGTCGGTCCGGGACCCCGCCCAGGCCGAGAAGTACGCGGGAGTTCCGGAGGTGTGGGACCGCGCGGAAGCCGCCCTGGAGGCCGCCCTGCGCCGCCAGGGGGTGGCGTACACCCGGGCTCCGGGGGAGGCCAACTTCTACGGGCCGAAGATCGACGTGTACTTCCACGACGCCTTGGGCCGCAAGTGGCAGCTCACCACCATCCAGCTGGACTTCGTCCTACCGGAGCGCTTCGACCTGACGTACGTGGGCGAGGACAACCGGCCCCACCGGCCCGTGATGATCCACCGCGCCCTTCTGGGGTCTCTGGAGCGGTTCCTCGGCATCCTCCTCGAGCACCACGCGGGTGCCTTCCCCCTGTGGCTGGCCCCCGAGCAGGTGCGGGTCCTGCCCGTGGCGGACCGGCACGCCCCGTACGCGCAACAGGTGCGGGACCGCCTGCGGCAGGCGGGGCTGCGGGCAGAGGCCGACCTCCGCAGCGAGAAGGTGGGGAAGAAGGTCCGGGACGCTCAGGTGAGCAAGGTCCCCTACATGTTGGTGGTGGGCGACCGGGAGGAACACACCGGCACCGTGGCAGTCCGGCACCGTAGCCGCGGCGACCTGGGGTCTGTGCCCCTGGACGAGTTCATCCTCCGCGCCCTGCAGGAGGTCCGGGAGCGGGTGTAGGGGAGCGGGGCCGCCTTTCAGGCTCCGAGCCTGTCGGGGGAAAGCCCTCCCACGGGTGCACGGGGGTCCCGAAAGTCGTTCCGCGTTTTCGGGGTTGGCAGTCGAAAACCCCTGGCCGGCACGTTCCCTCTTGTGGAAGCCATCGGAGGGGAGACGTGCGAAGGCCTCTGCTGTGGGCTTCTCTGAGTTTCCTCGCGGGCGTGGCCACGGGGCCGTCCCTGGGGCCGGCCCTGGTGTATTCCGCGTTCGCGGCGTCCTTGGGCCTTGCCGTCGTGTCCGTGTGGGGCTCAGGCCGCGGCCGGGTGGCGGCCGCGGTGCTGCTGGCGTGCGCCGCCGGGGTGGGGGCTACCGCCGGCGCCCTGTCCCGTAGCCCACCGGGTCCCCGGGAGCTGGCGGCGCATGTGGGCGAGAGGGTGGAAGTGGAGGGCCTGGCGGCCACCGACGGCAGCCAGTTCGTCCTGGACTCCGTCCGGGTCCTGGTCCCTGCGGGCCTCCGGGGCCACCGTGTGCTGGTGCGGGGCAAGACCAAGGTGGCGGTGGGCGACCGCGTGCGGGTGCGGGGCAAGCTCCTGCCCCTTCCGGAAGCCCGCAACCCAGGCGAGCCGGAGCCCGCGCGGTTCTTGTACCGCGAACGGGTGCGGGCGGTGCTGGCGGCGGACCGCGTAGTGGTGCTGGACTCCGGCCGCGGCTACCCGGTGCTGCGCTGGGCGGCCGAGCTGCGCAAAGCCCTGCAGGCGGTGTACGGACGGGTCCTGCCTCCTCCCCTGGACGCGGTGCTGGCGGGGGTGGTCCTCGGGATACCGATCCCGGACCGGAGCCTGCAGCAGGCCTTCCGGGACAGCGGATTGGTGCACCTGCTGGTGGCCTCCGGAGCCCAGCTCTCCGCGGTGGGGGCTGCGGTGTACCTGGCCCTGCGCCGCTTTCGGCGGACCGTGCGGAGCGTGGCGGCCCTGGCCGCGGTCCTGGGCTTCGCGGTGGTGGCGGGGTGGGAACCCTCCATGGCCCGGGCGGCGGTGATGGCCGCGGTGACCGTGGCCGCGGGGCTTTCCCGGCGGGAGGTAGACCCGCCCACCTTGCTAGGGCTTGCCGCGGCGGTGCTGGTGGCCGCGCACCCCTTGCTGCTCTGGGACGTGGGCTTCCAGCTGTCGTTTGCCGCCACCGCAGCCCTCCTGTTCGTGTCCCCGGCCCTCCGACAGCACCTGCCGCTGCAGCCTCCCTGGGTCCGGGAGGGGGTGGCCGCCGCGGTGTCGTGTCAGGTGTTCGTCCTCCCGTTGCTGCTGTGGCACTTCGGCCACCTGCAGCCCTGGGCCGTGGCCGCCAACGTGCTGGCGTTACCCGCCGCCGCCTTTCTCGTGCCCGTGGGGTTGCTGGGGGGCCTGGTGGGGCTGGTCTGGGTGCCGGCGGCGGTACCCCTCCTGAGGCTGGCGCAGGTGGGCTGCGCGTACCTGGTGTGGGTCGCCCGCACGGTGGCGGACTTCCCGCTAGCCACGGTGCGCCTCCCGGAGGGCAAGGCGGCGGCCGCGCTGCTGGCGGTGGGGGTGGGAGCGGGGGTGGCCGCGTGGCGGGGGTGGGTGCGGCCCAGCCGAGGCATCGTAGCCGCCGTGGTAGCCCTGGCGGTGGCGGTGTGGGGAAGGGCACTCCCGCCGCCGCCGTACGCGGAGGTGGTGTTCCTGGACGTGGGACAGGGAGATGCGGTGGTGATCCGGAGCCCGGAAGGCCACCGGGTGCTCCTGGACGGGGGCCCGGAAGCCGAGCCCGTCACGGGGTTCCTGGCCAGGTCCGGGGGAAGGGTCGATGTGGCGGTGCTGAGCCACCCCCACGCGGACCACGTGACGGGGCTCACGCACGCCCTGCGTTCGTTCGGCGCGGGCCTGGTCCTGGAACCGGGCTACCCGCACCCCACTCCGTCCTACGCGGAGTTCCTCCGGACGGTGCGGGAGCGGGGGATTCCGTACCGGGTGGGCCGGCGCGGGATGCGGGTGGAGCTGGGCCGCGGCGCCACCCTGGAGGTGCTGTGGCCCCCGGAGCCCCTGTGGGAGGGGCCGTCCGCGGTGAACGAGAACTCCCTGGTGGTGGTGCTGCGCTACGGGGACGTCCGGTTCCTCTTCCCCGGAGACGTGGAGGCGGGGGCGGAGGGGTCTCTGGTGGCTTCCGGGGGAGACCTACGGGCAGAGGTACTGAAGGTCCCGCACCAGGGCAGCCGGACCAGCAGCTCGGAGGAGTTCCTGAGCGCGGTGGCGCCGCGGGTGGCGGTGCTGTCCGTGGGGAAGGCCAACCCGTACGGACACCCGCACCGGGACGTGTTGGCACGCTACGCCAGGCTGGGGGTGTCCTTGTACCGCACCGACCGGGACGGGGCGGTGACCATCCGGACGGACGGGAGGAGCCTATGGGTGAAGACCGTGAAGCCGGGGTGGTGCTGTACGGCGTGGTGGACCGCCTGGAGGACGAGGTAGCGGTGGTGGTGCTTGAGGGCGGCCACGCCGCCTTCCTGCCGCGCCTCGCCCTGCCGCAAGGGGCCGCGGAGGGCAGCGGGCTCCGGGTGCATGTCCGCCTGGTCCCGAACCCCTGGCGCGCGCGGGTCCGGGAGGAGATGCGGCGGCTCCGGGACCGGGGACCATGAGGGGGCACGGGGCGTCCCCCGCCCACGTGTACCTGGTGGTGGGCGAGGAGGCGTGGCTGCGCCGGCAGGCGGTGGAGCGGATCATCTCCGCCCACCTCACTCCCGAAGAGCGGGAGCTGAACCTGGACCGCCTGGAGGCCGCGGAGACGGAAATCCACGAACTGCTCACCCGGGCGGACACCCTGCCCTTCTTTGGCAGCACCCGGGTGGTGGTGGTGCGGGGTCTGGACCGCATGCCCGCGGCCAGCCAGGAACGGTTGTGCAGCTACCTGGAGGCGGGTCCGCCGTCCTGCGTCCTCGTCCTGGAGGCCGCCTCCCTGGACCGCCGGCGCCGGCTGTGGGGGGTGCTACAGCGAGTGGCGCAGGTGGTGGAGGCGAACCCCGTGGACAGCCGGCAGGCGGCCGCGTGGGTGGTGGCCCGGGTGCGGGAGGCGGGAAAACGGATCACGGGGGAGGCCGCCCAGGCCCTGGTGGCCGCGGCGGGCACGGACCTAGAAGCCTTGGCCGGGGAAGTGGACAAGCTGGTGGCTTACGCCCACGACCGCAGCACCGTGGAGCTGGCAGACGTGGAGGCGGTGGCGTCCCACGGAGCGGAGGTGTCGGTGTTCGCCCTCACGGACGCGGTGGCACAGGCCGACGGGCCGGGCGCCCTCCGGGTACTCGACCGGCTCCTGCAGAGGGAGAGCGCGGTGGGCCTGGTGGGCCTTTTGGCTTCCCACTTCCGGGCCCTCCTGTACACCTCCGCCCTGGCCCGGAGGCAGGCCTCCTCCGCAGAGGTGCGGGCAGCCCTGGGGAGCCGGGCCTGGCTGTACCCGCGGTACCGGGAGCAGCTGCGCCGCTTCCCGCCCGGCCGGCTGGCGGAACTGTACCGCCTCATCCAGCGGACGGACCTCGCCCTCAAGAGTTCCGGAGGTCCCCCGGAGGTGCTGGTCCAGCAACTGGTCGTTCAGCTGTGCGAGCCCAGGACGACCGCCTCGGGGGGTGTGGGCGGGCGCGCGTAGTCCCGGGAAAGGGCCGCCGCGTCCTTTGCGGTGGTTTCAGGCGGGCTGCTGGACCGCCCGCATCAGCCGCGACTTCCGCCGGGCGGCGGTGTTGCGGTGCAGGATCCCCTTGGAGGCGGCTTTGTCCAGGGCCTTCACCGCGGCGCGGACCGCCTCCGGGTCCCGGGTGAGGCGCGCCTTCTTCACGAGGGTCTTGATCTTGGACTTCACGGACCGATTCCGCAGGGTCCGCTTGACCGCCTGCCGCAAACGCTTCAGGGCCGAGGGGTTGCGCTTCGCCACCGTGTCGTCGACCTCCCGTCACCGGTTGTCCCGGCGCATTGTACCATATCCGCAGCCGGCCCCCGGAGGTGACGCGTCGGTTTGCAGGCCCCACAGCCCTCCCGTCCCGCGCCCGGCAGCGCCCGGCAGATCGCCAAGGCCGCGGGCATCATGGCCGCGGCGGCGGTCGCTAGCCGCGCCCTGGGCGTGGTGCGGGAGGCCACGGTCGCCGCCCTGTTCGGGGCGGGGGACGCCAAGGCCGCCTACGTGGTGGCGTACTCCGTGCCCTTCTTCGTGCAGAGGCTCCTCCTCGGGGGAACGTTGAGCATCGTGTTCATCCCCACCATCACCCGGTACCTCACCCGCGGGGACCCCGAGGAGACAGACCGCGTGGTGAGCAACCTCCTGACCGTGGTGCTCCTGGTGGGCTTCGGCATGGTCCTGGCGGGCCAGCTGGCGGCACCGTGGCTGGTCCCCTTGGCCGCGCCGGGCTTCACGGGGTCCCCGCAGCTCGTGGGCCTGGCCACGGAACTGACCCGCATGTTGTTCGTAGCCATGTTCTTCCTCGGACTGTCCCTGTTCTTCACCGGCTACTTGCAGTCGCACCAGCGGTTCACCGTCCCGGCCGTGGCACCCCTGCTGTTCAACGTGGTCATCATCGGAGCCTCCGTGGCCCTGGCCCCCCGTTGGGGCATCCGGGGCCTGGCGGCGGCGTGGGTGCTGGGGACCGCGGCCCAGTGGTTGGTGCAGGTCCCCGCCGCGGTACGCGCGGGCCTGCGGTACCGGCCCCGCCTGGAGCCCGCGCACCCGGCGCTCCGGGAGGTGGTGCGGCTGGCGTTGCCCGCCATGCTGGGGCTGGCGGTGGTGGAGATCAACAGCTACGTGGACCGGGTGTTTGCCTCCCTGCTCCCAGGGGGGACGGTGAACGCGGTGGCGGTCCTGGACTACGCGTACGAGGTCGTGCAAGCGCCCGTGGGGTTCTTCGCCATCTCCATCGCCACCGCCATCTTCCCGCACCTGTCCCGGCACGCCAGCGCCCAGGACCTGGACGCCCTGCGGCGCACCGCTTCCCTGGGGCTGCGGGCCGCGGTGTTCGCCACCGCCCCGGTGTTGGCGGTGTACGTGGCGGTGCCCGAGCTTCTGGTGCGGGTGCTGTTCGAGCGCTACGCCTTCACCCCGGAAGCCACCCGGGCGGTGGCCTCCGCGGTGGCTGCGTACGGGGTGGGGCTGGTGTCCGTGGCGTGCTACACCGTGGTCACCAGGGTGTTCTACGCCCTGCACGACATGGCCACCCCCGTGCGGGTGGGGGCGGCCATGATCTTCCTGAACGCGGTCCTGGACTGGCTGTTCCTGCGGTGGTGGGGTGCGGTGGGCATCGCCCTGGCCACCTCCGCGGTCTCCACGGCCAACGTGGCCGCCCTCCTGTGGATCGCCCGGCGGCGGCTGGGGCCCATGGAGGAGGCCCGGGTCGGGGCGTCCACCCTGCGGGCGGCGGGCGCGGCAGCCCTGTGCGGCTTGGCCGCGTGGGCCGCGGCCCAGGGAGCAGGGGAGTGGGTCGACCCGCAGCGGCTCCGGGGGCAGGTGGTGCAGCTGGCCTTCGCCCTGGGCTCCGGAGGGGTGGCGTACCTGGCGGCCAGCGCCTTGGCCCGGGCGGAAGAGCTGCGGGTGGTGCTGGGGCTGTTCCGGCGAGGGCCCGCATCCTCCCGCGCTTGACCCCCCACCGGGGCGGGTGCTACGGTGAGCCGGGAGGCTAGCACTCGCAGGTCAGGAGTGCTAGACCGCCCGACGCAGGGACCGGCCATGTGGGCGCACGAGCTGGACGCCCGGAAGCAGCAGATCCTGTGGGCGGTCATCCGGGAGTACGTGGCCCGGGCGGAGCCCGTGGCCTCGGAAGCCCTGTGTCATCGCTACGGCCTCGGGGTGAGTGCGGCCACCATCCGGAACGGAATGCACGCCCTGACGGAGATGGGATACCTGCACCAGCCCCACACCTCCGCGGGCCGGGTGCCCACGGAACGCGCCTACCGGCTGTACGTGGACTGGCTTTTGGCGGGCCGGGGGCGGGAGGTCACGGAAGAGTACCTCAGGCCGCAGGAGCGGGAGCGGATCCGGCGGAGGATGCTGTCCTGCGACCACCCAGAGGATGCCCTGGAGGAGGCGGCCCACACCCTCGCGGACCTCACGGACTACCCCTCCGTGGCCAGCACTCCGGGCGGGCCGAAGAGGTTCCGGCACCTGCACCTGGTGCCCCTCACGGACCAGCGGGCCCTCATGGTCGTGGTGACGGACGGAGGATCGCCGGACCAGCGGGTGGTGCGGCTGCCACGGCCCGCGTCCCACGAGGAGCTGCAGGAGGTGTCCGGGCTGCTGACCCGGGCGCTTTGGGGCGTGGCCGCGGGAGAGATCACGGACGCCACGGTGGAAGGCCTGGCCGGGCAGGCCGGGGCGCACCGGGAGCTGGTGACCGCGGTGGTCGCTCAGCTGCGGCGCTCCGCGGGGGTGCGGACAGGGGTCCGGTTCTTCGTGGAGGGCGTCTCCAACATCCTCAAACAGCCGGAGTTCCAGGACGTGCGGCGAGCCCACCCGGTCCTGGCGGCCCTGGACCGGGAGGACGTGCTGCGGTACGTGCTCCTGCCCGCACCCGCGGACGTGCACGTGCGCATCGGCAGCGAAAACCCCGTGGACGCGGTCCGGGACTGCAGCGTGGTGGCCGCGGCGTACCGGGTGAAAGGACGCGCGGTGGGGGTGCTGGGCGTGGTCGGTCCCACCCGCATGCCGTACGCCAGGACCATCGCCCTCGTGCGCTACCTGGCCCACACCCTGTCCCAGACCTTGAGCCGCGCGGTGTAACAGGCCTGCCAGGGCCTGCGTGCGGCTCCCGGGGGACTCTCGCAGCCTGTAGAGTACCTTAGGGAACGGGCGGAGTCCTCCGCCGGGGTGAGGAAGCCGTATGGCGCGCGACTACTACCAGATCCTGAACGTACCGCGGGACGCCTCCCTGGAGGAGATCAAGGCCGCGTACCGGCGGCTGGCCCGGGAGTACCACCCGGACGTGCGCAAGGACGACCCGCAGGCGGAGGAGCGCTTCAAGGAGATCAACGAAGCGTACCAGGTACTTTCCGACCCCCAGAAGCGGGCGGAGTACGACCGGCAGGCCCGCGGGGCCGCCCCCGCCCCGGGGCCCTTCGACTTCCACAGCCCCTTCGAGGACCTGTTCGAGGCGTTCTTCGGGACACCCAGGCCCCGGAGGGAACGAGCTCCGGAGCGGGGTTCGGACCTACGCTACGACGTGGAGGTGACCCTGGAGGAAGCCGCCCACGGGGCCGAACGGCAGGTGGAGCTCGTGCGCCTGGAGACGTGCCCCTCGTGCTTCGGGACCGGGGCCGAGCGGGGCGGCGGGCTGCGGGACTGCCCCTCCTGCGGGGGCACGGGCCAAGTGCGGTACTCCCGCCGCACGGCCTTCGGGCACTTCACCCAGATCACCACCTGTCCGCGGTGTGGTGGCGAGGGCACCGTGCTGGTGAACCCCTGCGCCCGTTGCGGGGGCACCGGGCGGGTGGAGGCCCAGCGCACGGTGGCGGTCCGGATCCCCGCGGGCGTGGAGGACGGGACCACCTTGCGGGTGGCGGGAGAAGGGGAAGCCGGCCCGCAGGGCGGCCCCCGGGGAGACCTGTACGTGGTGGTGCACCTGGCAAGGCACCCGGTCTTCCACCGGCGCGGCCGCGACCTGTACGCGGACCTCGCGGTGTCCATGGTGCAGGCGGCCCTGGGAGACGAGGTGGAGGTCCCCACCCTCGAAGGCCCGCGGCCGCTCACGGTGCCCGCGGGGACCCAGCCCGGAGACGTCCTGACCCTGAAGGGCCACGGAATGCCGGACCTGGAGGGCCGCCGGGGGGATTTGCACTTCCGGGTGCGGGTAGAGATCCCCCGGCACCTGACGGGGGAGCAGCGCAAGCTGCTGCAGCAGCTGGCGAAGACCATGGGGCTGGAGGTCCGGCCCCAGCGCCGCAGGATCACGGACCGCGTGCGGGACCTGCTGTCGTGAGCCCCCGCGCCTGGCTGGAGGTCTCCGTGTGGACTTCTTCCGAAGCCAAGGAGGCGGTGGCGGCGCTGCTGCTGGAACTGGCCTCCGGCTACGCGGAGGAGGACGGGCCGGACGGCGTCCGGTTGGTGGCCTGGTTGCCCCAAGATCCCGTGTCGGCCCGCTGCGTGGAAGGCCTGCAGCAGCGGGTGGCGTCCTTGAGCTCCTTCGGGCTGGACCCTGGACCTGGCACCGTGCGGGTGCGCCGGGTGCCCGCGGGGGCTTGGGAGACCGCGTGGCGGGAGCACTTCCGGCCCTTCCGGGTCGGCCCCTTCGTGATCCGGCCCCCTTGGCATCGGTACCGGGGGAACCCGGGGGAGGTGGTGCTGGTCCTGAACCCCGGGATGGCCTTCGGGACCGGGTTGCACGAGTCCACCCGTCTGTGCCTGCGGGTGCTGCCCGAGTTGGTCCGGCCGGGGGTCCGGGTCTTCGACGTGGGGACCGGTTCCGGGATCTTGGCCATCGCCGCGGCCAAGCTCGGGGCACGGGTGGTGGCGGTGGACTGCGACGCGTTGGCGTGTCGCATCGCGCAGGCCAACGCGCGGAGAAACCGCGTGGCGTCCAGGGTTGAAGTGCGCTGCGGGGACCTGTTCGAGCCGCTGGAGGGCCGGGCCCGCGTGGTGCTGACCAACATCACCGCGGAAGTCCTGCTGCGGGCCGTGCCCGTGGCGGCCTCCTACGTGGAACCGGGCGGTGTGTGGGTGCTGTCCGGTATGGTGGCGGGCAACGTGGCGCGGGTGCTGGAGGCCGCGGGCGGCTGCGGGTTCCGGGTGGCGCGGGTGCTGGAAGAGGGGGAGTGGAGGGCTGCGGTGCTGCAGGTCTCCACGCCACGGTGAGGCGCCTTCTGGTCCGGCCCCACCCGGAGGACCCTTCCCTCCTGCTCCTGGACCCCGGGCAGGCGCGGCACGCCCTTCGGGTGCTCCGCATGCGGCCCAAGGACCGCTTCGTCGCCTTCGACGGGCTGGGCCACCAGTGGGAGGCGGAGCTGGTGCAGGTGGGGCCCGCCCCGTGCGCCCGGGTCCTGAGGGCCTTGCCGGAAGTCCGCGTGCCCTACCGCCTCACCCTGTACCAAGGGGTGCCCAAGGGCGAGCGCATGGACTTGGTGGTGCGCATGGGCACGGAGCTGGGGGTCTCCGCCTTCGTCCCGGTCCGCACCGCCCGCACCGTGGCCAGAGGCGACCGGTCCGAGCGCTGGAGGCGGGTGGCGGCGGAGGCCAGCAAGCAGTGCGGCCGGGCCGCGGTACCGGAGGTGGAGCCGGTGGTAGGGTTCCCGCAGGCCCTGCAGCGCTTCGCGGGCCACGAGGTCCGGCTGGTGCTTTGGGAAGGTGGGGGCCAAGCCCTGGCTCGGGCCTTGCCCCCTCACGCCCGGGACGTGGGAGTCTTCGTGGGGCCGGAGGGCGGGCTGGACCCGAAGGAAGTGGCCCGGCTTCAGCAGGTGGGGACCCTGTGTAGCCTGGGTCCCTTGGTGCTGCGCACGGAGACCGCGGCGGTGGCCGCGGCGGCGGTGGTGCTGTCCGTGCTGGGCTTTACTTCCGCGGAAGAGCCCTGGTAGACTGGGCCAAAGCCATTAAGGCTCTCCGGGAGGGAGCTATGGCTGTGCGGTCCGGATCACCCCGTCTGTTCCTTTCGGGACAGAACACCGCGGTCTTTGCTCCTCTTCCCGACTTCGGCCCGAGGCGCCCGCCTGTGTGTTGCATAACTATGCAAGAACCGGAATAATCATTCACAGGAGGTGGAGCGTGCGGGAAGCGTACCTGGCGCTGGAGGACGGGCTGGTCCTGAAGGGCCGCAGCGTAGGCGCGGAGGGGGAGGCGGCGGGGGAGGTGGTGTTCACCACCAGCATGACGGGCTATCCGGAGGTCCTCACGGACCCCTCATACGCGGGGCAGATCGTGGTCATGGCCTTCCCCATGGTGGGCACGTACGGCGTGGAGTCCGGGTGGGCGGAAAGCCGCAGGCCCTTCCTCCGCGGGTTCGTGGTGCGGCACGCGAGCCCGTACACCTCCCACTGGGCCGGCCGCACGACCCTCTGCGAATACCTTCGCAGCTGGGGTGTGGTGGCCGTGGAGGGCGTGGACACCCGTAAGCTCGTGCGGCACCTGCGGGTGGCGGGCCTCAAGCGGGGGGTGCTGGCCACCGGCCCGCAGGACCCGGAGGAGCTGGTGCGCCGGGCGCAGGCGGTGCCGGACCTGTCGTGTGTGGAGGTGGTGGAGGAGGTCAGTCCGCCCGCGCCCTTCACCTTGCCCGGCACGGGCCCCCGGGTGGCGGTGGTGGACTGCGGCCTCAAGATGGGGATTGCCCGGGAGCTGCACGCCAGGGGCTGTGAGGTGGTGGTCCTCCCGCACCGGGCCACGGCGGCGGAGATCCTGGCCCTGGACCCGGACGGGGTGGTCCTCAGCAACGGCCCCGGCGACCCCGCACGCCTGGCGGCCTTGGCGCAGCAGGTGCGGGCCCTGTGGGGCCGCGTGCCCCTGTTCGGCGTGTGCCTGGGAAACCAGTTGGTGGCCTTGAGCGCGGGAGCCCGGACCTTCAAGCTGCCCTTCGGACACCGGGGCTCCAACCACCCCGTCCTGGAGGTGGACAGCGGCCGGGTCCGCATCACCACCCAGAACCACGGGTACGCGGTGGACGAGGCCAGCCTCGCGGGCACGGGCCTGCGGGTGACCCACCGCAACCTGCACGACGGCACCGTGGAAGGCCTGGCGCACGAACAGCTCCCGGTGTTCGCCGTCCAGTTCCACCCGGAGGCCCGCCCGGGGCCCCGGGATTCCCGCGACCTGTTCGACCGCTTCCTCGGGCAGTTGCACTCCGCCCGGGCCGCGGGGATCGCCTGATGCCCAGGCGCCCGGATCTCCGCAAGGTGGCGGTGCTGGGCTCCGGGCCCATCGTCATCGGCCAGGCCGCGGAGTTCGACTACTCCGGCACCCAGGCGTGCCGCGCCCTGGCGGAGGAAGGCATCGAGGTGGTGCTCATCAACAGCAACCCCGCCACCATCATGACGGACCCGGAGACCGCAGACCGGGTGTACCTGGAGCCCTTGACCGCGGAGGCGGTGGCCCGGGTGCTGGAGGTGGAACGGCCCCAGGGCCTTCTGGCCACCTTGGGCGGACAGACCGCCTTGAACCTGGCCGCGGAACTGCACCGCCTGGGAGTGCTGGACCGGCTCGGGGTGGAGGTCCTGGGCACCCCCCTGCGCGCCATCCACGACGCAGAGGACCGGGAACGCTTCCGGGCCCTCATGCACCGCATCGGCGAACCCGTGCCGGAGAGCACCGCGGCCTGCAGCCCCGAGGAGGCGGTGGCCTTCGCCCAGGCCCTGGGCAGTGAGGTGGTGATCCGGCCCGCCTTCACCCTGGGCGGGACGGGAGGGGGGCTGGCGGAGGGCCCCGAGGCGGTGTACGAGGTGGCGTCCCGCGGGATCTCCGCCAGCCCCATCGGGCAGGTCCTGGTGGAGCGCAGCGTCCGGGGCTGGAAGGAAATCGAGTACGAGGTGGTGCGGGACGCGGACGACAACGCCATCACCGTGTGCAACATGGAGAACGTGGACCCCATGGGGGTGCACACGGGGGACAGCATCGTGGTGGCACCCAGCCTCACCCTCAGCGACCGGGAGTACCAGATGTTGCGCAGCGCGGCGCTGCGGATCGTCCGGGCTCTGGACGTGCGCGGGGCGTGCAACGTCCAGTTTGCCCTGGACCCGACCTCCGAGCGGTACTACGTCATCGAGGTGAACCCCCGTCTGTCCCGGAGTAGCGCCTTGGCCAGCAAGGCCACGGGCTACCCCATCGCCCGGGTGGCGGCCAAGATCGCGGTGGGCTACCGTCTGTGGGAGGTCCAGAACCCCATCACCCGCGGGACGGCCTGCTTCGAACCTGCCCTCGACTACGTGGTGGTCAAGATCCCCCGGTGGCCCTTCGACAAGTTCGCGGACTCCGACCGCCGCCTGGGCACGCAGATGAAGTCCACGGGGGAGGTCATGGCCATCGGCCGTACCTTCCCGGAGGCGGTGCTCAAGGCCGCCCGCTCCACGGAGGCAGGGACCGTGGGGCTGCGCCACCCCCGCCTGAGCCAGCTTTCGGAGGACGCCCTGTGGGCCCGGGCCCAGGTGCCGTGCGACGAGCGCCTGTGGGCCATGGCGGAGCTCTTGCGTCGGGGGGTCGAGCCGGAGGAACTGAGCCGCAGGAGCCTGGTGGATCCCTTCTTCGTGTGGGAGCTGCAGCGCATCGTTCTGGTGGAGCGGCGGCTGGAGGGCGACCGGTCGGGGGAGGCCCTGGCGGAAGCCAAGCGGTTGGGCCTTTCGGACGCGGAGGTGGCCCTGGTGTGGGGCACCACGGAGGAGGAGGTGCGGGCGCGGCGGCGGGCTCTGGGGCTACGCCCCGTGTACAAGCTGGTGGACACCTGCGCGGGGGAGTTCCCCGCAGCCACCCCGTACTACTACAGCACCTACGAGGAGGAGGACGAGGCGGAGGAGGACCCGCGGCCGTGCGCGGTGGTGCTGGGCTCCGGCCCCATCCGCATCGCGCAGGGGATCGAGTTCGACTACAGCACCGTGCACGCGGTCCGGTCCCTGCGGGAGGCGGGGCTGCGGGCCGTGGTGGTGAACTGCAACCCGGAGACGGTGAGCACCGACTTCGACACCTCCGACCGCCTGTACTTCGAGCCCCTGTGCACAGAAGACGTCCTCCACGTGGTGGAGAAGGAGCGGCCCCTGGGCGTCCTCGTGCAGTTCGGGGGGCAGACGGCGCTGAACTTGGCAAGCCCCCTGCACCGCGCCGGGGTCCCTATCCTGGGCACCCCCGTGGAGAGCCTGGACGTGTCCGAGGACCGGGGGAAGTTCGACGCCCTCCTGGCGGAGCTCGGGATCCCGCGGCCTCCCGGGGGTGCGGTGCGGTCCGTGGAGGAAGCCCGGGAGCTGGTGGCGCGGGTGGGGTTGCCCGTGCTGGTGCGGCCCTCGTACGTCCTGGGAGGTCGCGCCATGCGGGTGGTGTACACCCCCGAGGAGCTGGACCGGGTGGTGCAGGCAGCCCTGGCGGTGGACCCGGAGCGGCCCGTGCTGGTGGATCGTTACCTGCCCGGGGTGGAGCTGGAGGTGGACGCCATCGGGGACGGCTCCGGGCTGCTCTTGCCCGGGGTGATGCAGCACGTGGAACGCGCGGGGGTGCACTCGGGGGACAGCATGACGGTGTTCCCCGCCCCGCACTTGGCGCCCGAGGTGGAGTCCCGGGTGGTGGAGATCCTGCAGCAGCTGAACCGCGCCCTCCGGGTGCGGGGTTTCCTGAACGCCCAGTTCGTGGTGCACGGCTACCGGGTGTACCTCCTGGAGGTGAACCTTCGGGCCAGCCGCACCGTGCCCTTCGTCAGCAAGGTCCTGGGCGTCCCCCTGGTGCAGATCGCCACCCGGGTGATGCTCGGCGCGTCTCTGGAGGAACTGGGCTTCCCGGGGGTGTACCACCTGCCCCGGCCCCGGCAGGTCGGGGTGAAGGCCCCGGTGTTCAGCAGCGAGAAGCTGCCGGGCGCGGAGGTGGCGGTGGGGCCGGAGATGCGGTCCACGGGCGAGGTGATCGGACTGGACCGCCACCTGCCGGGAGCGCTGTACAAGGCCTTCCTGGCCGCGGGGGTCCCGGTGCCCTTGCGAGGTCCTCTGTTGCTGTCCGTGGCGCGTCGCGAGCGCCGGGAGGCGGTGCAGCTGGCCCGCCGCGCCCTGGCCCTGGGGCTTTCCCTCTGGGCTACCCCGGGTACCTCCGAGGCCCTGCAGCGGGCCGGGGTTCCGCACCGCCGGGTGTCGTACGAGGAAGCCGTCCCCGCGGTGCGGGGGCGTGGGGTGGGCGTGGTGGTGTGCGTCCCCACCGTGGGCTACGACCCCAGCCGCCCGGGCTTCCGGCTGCGGCGGGCGGCCTCCGAGGCCCGAGTCCCGTGCCTCACGTCCTTGGAGACTGCGGCCGCCTTGCTGGACGCCCTGGAGTTCGGCCAGGCCGTGCCCCTGCCCGAGCCCACCGCGGGCCCCGCGGCGCTGGGCTGAACACCTCCCCAGGATCGCTGCGTTTGTCGGGGATCCCGATCCCCTCCGGGCACGGGCGTTTCCGCGCAGGCGAGGGAGTCCGGGATGTGGGGGGCCCGTGCTCGTCGTATGATGCTAGTGGACTGGAGAGGAGGCGGACGGATGAACACCCGGGAGATCGCCGCGGTCCTGGCCGTGACCCTGCCTGTGCACGCGGTGGGCGAGGGGCTGGCGGTGTGGTGGCTGGGCACCGGGTTCCCGGCGGGGTTGTTCGTGGCCGCGGGCACGGCCCTCCACCACGTGGTGGACAGCGGCATCAGCCTCGCCGTGTTCCGCCTGGTGCTGCCCGTCCTGCGACCCCAGGGGGCTCAGGGGAGCTGAGATGGGACGTTACCACATCATCACCTACGGCTGCCAGATGAACGTCCGGGACTCGGAGACCCTGGCGGGCCTCCTGGAGTCCATGGGCTACAGCCCCGCGGACCGGCCGGAGGACGCGGACGTGGTCCTGGTCAACACCTGCACCGTGCGGGAGGGGGCGGACGAGCGGGCCTACGGCCGCCTGGGCGAGCTGCGGCGGTTGAAGCAACACCGGCCCGGGCTGGTGCTGGGCGTGGCGGGCTGCCTGGTGCAGAAGGACCGGGAGGAGGTCCTGAAGAGGGCCCCGCACGTGGACTTGGTCTTCGGGGTGCACAACCTGCACCGCCTCCCGGAGTTGTTGCGGCAGGTGCAGGAGGGCTGCGGGCGGGTCTACGAGGTCTGGGACCGCCGCCCCAAGGACGAGCCCCTGCCGGTCTTGCCCGCAGCGCGGAAGGGCCGGGTGCGGGGGTACGTGAACATCATCCACGGGTGCAACAAGTTCTGCACCTTCTGCATCGTGCCCTTCGTGCGGGGGCGGGAACGCAGCGTGCCCCCGGAGCAGGTGGTGGCGGAGGTGGAGGAACTGGCCGCGAGAGGGTTCGTGGAGGTCACCCTCCTGGGCCAGAACGTGGACTCCTACGGGCACGACCTGCGGCCCCGCACCGACCTGGCGGACCTTCTGCAGAGGGTCCACGAGGTGCCCGGCATCCAGCGCATCCGGTTCACCACCAGCCACCCCCGGGACATGACGGAGAAGCTGGTGCGGACGGTGGCGGAGCTGCCCAAGGTGTGCGAGCACATCCACCTTCCCGTGCAGTCGGGGGACGACGAGGTCCTGCGCCGCATGCACCGGACGTACACCGTGGCGGACTACCTGCGTACCGTGGACCTCATCCGGTCCTGGATGCCGCACGCCAGCATCACCACCGACCTCATCGTGGGCTTCCCGGGGGAGACGGAGGCCCAGTTCGAGAACACCCTCCGCCTCGTGGAGCGGGTGGGGTTCGACGCCTGCAACACCGCGGCGTACTCGCCACGGCCGGGCACCAAGGCCGCCACCTTCCCGGACCAGGTGGACGAGCAGACCAAGCAGCGACGCCTGTGGGCCCTCAACCAGCTGGCGGAGCGGGTGGCCTACCAACGCAACCGCCAGCTCCTGGGGACCGTGCAGGAGGTCCTGGTGGAGGAGGTGGGCCGGCACGGGGGCGTGGTGGGCCGCACCCGGACCAACAAGGTGGTCACCCTGGACGGACCCGCGGAGTGGGTGGGGCGGGTGGTGCAGGTGCGGGTCACGGAGGCGGGGTCCTGGGTGTTACGGGGAGAGGCGGTGGCGCAGCCGGCCCAAGACCACCCCAAAGGTCTTGCAGGGGCGTTTGGGGACCCCCTTCGTTCGGAAGGATTTTGCGGTCTAAGCTCGTAGTGGGGTGAGGGGTTGGCGGAGCCCGTCCTGGACCGCCGGGTGCCGGTGGAGGAATACCTGGCCTCCGAGCCCAGCAGCCCGGTGAAGAGGGAGTACGTGCAGGGCCGGGTGTACGCCCTGGCGGGGGCCAGCGACCGGCACGTGCGGCTGGTCACGAACGTCGTGGGGTTGCTGTGGCTTTCCGCTCGCGGGACCGGCTGTCGGGTGTACGCCTCGGACATGAAACTCCGGGTGGGCCCGGACCGCTTCTACTACCCGGACGTGATGGTGGTGTGCGACCCGGGAGACACAGACCCGTACTACAAGACGAGGCCGTGCTTTCTGGTGGAGGTTCTGTCACCTCCCACGGAAGCCACGGACCGCCGGGAGAAGCTGGTGGCTTACCAAGAGATCCCCACCCTGCGGGGCTACCTGCTGCTGGACTCCGAGATGGCGGGCGGGGAGTACTTCTGGAAGGACCCCGAAGGCCGCTGGTGGCGGACCGAACTGAGCTCTCACAGCGTGGTGCAGGTGGACTGCCTTGCCACCGCCCTGGACCTGCGGGAGGTCTACGAGGGACTCTAGACCCCCACCCCAAAAATCGCGCAGCGATTTTTGGGGACCCCGGTCTCCCTCCGTTGGAGGGTTTTTCCGGGACACGCTCGTAGCGAGGACACCTCCTGCGTGGAGGCATCGCGACCTGTCCGACTCCGTCCGAGAGGTGGGAGGAAGTGGCGCGCCGCCTACCGCCGCAGAAACCAGACCTCCAAGCGCTCCGGGGGGACCACCACCAGGGTGGGGCGGCCGTGGAAGCAGGTGTAGGGGTCCTCGCAGCGGCCGAGGTCGTCCAACAGCGCCTGCATCTCCTCGTGTGACAGCGCGTCCCCGGCCCGTACCGCGCTCCGGCACGCCACCACGCTGGCCAGCTTCTCCAGGGCCCGCCGGCCCGCGGTGACCACACCCTCCCGCACGCTTTCCTCCAGGCAGGCCCGCACCAGGGCCTCCGGGGGTAGCCTTCCCGCCACCGCGGGCACGGACCGTACCAGGACCGTGTGGCGGCCAAAGGGCTCCAGCTCCAGCCCCAGCTCCAAGAGGACGGGTAGGGCCTCCGGCAGCGCGGCGGCCTCCGCGGGAGCGAGCTCCACCGACACGGGCACCGCCAGCACCTGCACGTGGCCGCCGCGGGCCCGGTCCCGGAGGAGCCTCTCGTACAGCACCCGCTCGTGCGCCGCGTGTTGGTCCACCAGCACCAGCCCTTGCGGGGAGTCCGCCACGAGGTAGCTGCCCGACACCTGGCCCAGCAGGCGCAGGGGCGGAAGGCGCTTGCGCTCTTCCGGCTCCAGGACCTCCAGCTGCGCGGCCTCCCGGACCTCCCACACTCCCGGGGACGCCGGCTCGCCCGCCGGGCCCCCCGCCACCCGGACCAAGTTCCGGGAGCGGTACGCTTCCCGCACGGCCCGCTCCACCACCGTGAACACCCGGCTCTCGTCCGCGAACCGCACCTCCAGCTTGCGCGGGTGCACGTTGGGGTCCACGGCCTCGGGGGGGACGTCCAGGAACAGGGCGCAGGTGGGGTAGTGGCCTGTGAACACCAAGGTCCGCGACCCCTGCTCCGCGGCGCGGCTAAGGAGCGGGCTCCACACCGGCCGGGCGTTCACGAAGAAGTACTGACCGGACCGGCTGCGCCTCGCGGCGGAGGGCGGTGCCAGGTAGCCCCACACCCGGCACCGCCCTGCTTCGCCCTCCACGGGCAGGAGCTCGGGGGCGGGGACCCCCAGCACCCGGGCTGCCCGCTCCCGCGGGTCCTCCGCGGGCCAGCTGAACACCTCCCGGCCGTCCCGCACCGCGCGGAAGGCCACGTCCGGGCGCCCCAGGGCGTGGCGCTCCACCGCGTCCAAGCACAAGGCCGCCTCCCGGGCCACGGAGCGCAGGAAGGCGCGGCGGGCGGGGGTGTTGAAGAACAGCCTGCGCACCGTCACCACCGTGCCCCGGGGGGCGCTGGCGGGCTCCACCCGCGGCTCCGAGCCTCCTTCCGACCGCACCCGGGTGGCGGCCTGGCCGTCGCAGGTGACGATCTCCACCTGCGAGACCGCGGCGATGCTGGGCAGCGCCTCCCCCCGGAAGCCCAGGGTGCGGATGCGCCGCAGGTCCTCGGGGGAGCTCAGCTTGCTGGTGGCGAACCGGCGGAGGCACAGGGCCGCGTCTTCCGGGTCCATGCCTTCCCCGTCGTCCGAGACCCGCACCAGGTCGAAGCCGCCCCCCGCGAACTCCACCGTGACCCGGCGAGCCCCCGCGTCCAGGGCGTTCTCCACCAACTCCTTCACCACGGACGCGGGGCGCTCCACCACCTCTCCTGCCGCGATGCGGTCGGCCAGCCAGGACTCCAGCACGCGGATGCGCCCCACGGTCAGCTCCCGCGCGGGCGGCGCATGCGCACCACCTTGGAGGACTCCGCCCTCAACTGCTCCCGGACCCTCTGCTGGAGGTGGTGCAGCTTGTTCAGGGCCTCCAGGGGCGTCATGGAGGCCAGGTCCAGGGAGGCCAGCTCGGCTTCCACCTCTGAGGGGACCGCCAGGGGCAAGGCCATCTGCACCGCCCGGCCCCGGCGCACCAGAGCGCCCTCACCCCGGGCCGCGCCCTGCAGCTCTTCCAGCAGCTCCGCGGCGCGCTGCGTCACCTCCCGGGGTACGCCGGCCAGCTGGGCCACGTGGATGCCGTAGGACCGGTCCGAGGCTCCCTCCGCCACCCGGTGCAGGAACACCACACGCTCTCCTTCTTCCCGCACGAGGACGTTCAGGTTGAACACCCCTTCCAGGCGCCCGGCCAGCTCCGTGAGCTCGTGGTAGTGGGTGGCGAACAACGTCCGGGGCCGCCCGTGGGCCCACAGGTACTCCACCACCGCCCACGCGATGCTGAGGCCGTCGTAGGTGGCGGTTCCGCGGCCTACCTCGTCCAGGATCACCAAACTGCGTTCCGTGGCGTTGTGCAGGATGTTGGCCACCTCCTGCATCTCCACGAGGAAGGTGCTGCGCCCGCCCGCCAGGTCGTCCGCGGCGCCCACCCGGGTGAACAGGCGGTCCACGAGCCCCACCCGGGCGGACCGCGCGGGGACGAAGCAACCCGCCTGCGCCAGGATCACCAGCAAGGCGTTCTGCCGCAGGTACGTGGACTTGCCCGCGAAGTTGGGACCGGTCACCACCGCGATGCGGCGACGGCCGTCCATGCGCAGGTCGTTGGGCACGAAGGGTTCCTGCAGCACGCGCTCCACCACGGGGTGACGTCCGCCCTCCACCTCCAGGACCGGTTCGTCCACCACCTGCGGCCGGGTGTAGCCGTAGGCCTGGCTGGCCTCCGCGAAGGAGCACAGGACGTCCAGGGTGCTCAACGCGGCCGCGGTGGCGAGCAAGCCAGGACCCGACTCCGCCACCCGGTCCCGGAGGCGGCAGAACAGCTCGTACTCCCGTTCCCGCTGCCGCTCCTCCGCGTGCAGGATCAGGGCCTCCCGCTCCTTCATCTCGGGGGTCACGTACCGCTCCGCCCCCACCAGGGTCTGCCGCCGCTCGTACTCCGGCGGTACCCGGTCCCGGTGAGGCCGGGTCACCTCGAGGTAGTAGCCGAAGACCTTGTTGAATCCCACGCGCAGGGTCTTGATGCCGGTGCGTTCGCGCTCCCGCGCCTCCAGGTCCCGGATCCACGCCTTGGCCTCCGAGGCCGCGCGGCGAAGCTGGTCCAGCTCGGGGTCGTAGCCCTCCCGGATCACCCCCCCGGCGCGGGGGTCGTGGGGCGGGTCCGGGACCAGGGCCCGTTCCAGCTCCTCCCGGAGTGCGGGGTGAGGGTCCAGCTGGCGGCAGAGCTCCCGCAGCAGCCGGCTGTGGAATCCTGCGGCGGCCTGCTGGAGTTCCGCCACCGCGGCCAGGGTGCGGGCCAGGGCCACGAGGTCCCGGGGCGTGGCGGACCCGTGACCGCACCGGCCCACCAGCCGCTCCAGGTCCGCCACCTTGCTGAGGTGTTCCTGCACCCGCTCCCGGTGGGTGCCCGAGGTCAGTTCCTGCACCGCGTCCAGCCGGTCCTCGATGCGGGCACGGTCCAGCAGGGGTGCCACGAGCCACCTGCGCAGCAGACGGCCTCCCATGCTGGTGCGGGTACGGTCCAGGACGCCCACCAGGGTCGCCCTGCGGTCCGTGCCCACCAGGGGATGCAGGATCTCCAGGCTCCGCACCGCGGCCGGGTCCAGGAGCAGGGTGTCCTGGGGCCGGTACACCTGGAGCCGGTGGATGTGGCGCAGGCCGCTGCGCTGGGTCTCCCGCAGGTACTGCAGGAGTGCTCCCGCGGCCCCCACGCCCAGGGGCATTCCCGCGCAGCCGAACCCCTCCAGGGACACCACCTGGAAGTGGTCGCACAGCACCCGGGCGGCCTCCTGGGGTTCGAAGCGCCAGGCCTCGTACGGGGTACGGGCTCCCGGGGTTCCCTCGGGCAGGGGGTGGTCCTGCGGGTAGAGGACTTCCCGGACCCCCAACCGCTGGAGTTCCTGGACCACCGCCTCTTCCGGGACCTCCGTCACCCGGAACTCGCCCGTGGACAGGTCCGCCACCGCCACCCCCCAACGGTCTTGTGCGGGGTTCACCGCGGCCAGGTACACGTTCTCGCGGGCGGGTACGAGGGACTCGGAGGTGACGGTGCCGGGTGTGACCACCCGCACCACCTCGCGCCGCACCAGGCCCTTGGCCTTCCTGGGGTCCTCCACCTGCTCGCAGATGGCCACGCGGAAGCCCCGCTCCAGCAGGCGGCTCAGGTACGACTCCAGGGTCTGGTGGGGGATCCCGCACATGGGCACCCGCTTGTCCTTGGCCACGGGCCGGGAAGTCAGGGTGAGGTCCAGGACCCGGGACGCCACCTCCGCATCCTCCCCGAACAGCTCGTAGAAGTCGCCCAGGCGGAACAGCAGGAGGGCCCCGGGGTAAGCCCGCTTCAGGGCCTGGTACTGCCGCATCATGGGGGTGTCCATTGCTGTAGGGTGTTCTCGGAGCATGGACCCGACTCCTGGTTCGCGGCTGCCCTTGCTGGTGCTGGTGGGCCCCACCGCGGTGGGGAAGTCCGCCGCGGCGGTGGAGCTGGCCCTGCGGGTGGGTGGGGAGATCGTGTGTGCCGACTCCCGCACCGTGTACCGCGGCATGGACGTGGGGACGGCCAAGCCCACTCCCAGCATGCGGGCCCGGGTGCCCCACCACCTCCTGGACGTGGCAGACCCACAGGAGGTCTTCACCGTGTGGGACTTCCAGCGCCTGGCCCGGGAGGCCATCGCCGCCATCCGCGGCCGGGGCAGGGTCCCTCTCCTGGTGGGCGGGACGGGGCTGTACGTACGCGCGGTGGTGGACGGGCTGGTGATCCCTCAGGTCCCCCCGGACTGGACCACACGCCGGATGTGGGAAGAGGAGGAGCGGCAGCAGCCCGGGGTGCTGTACCGGCGGCTGGCAGAACTGGACCCCGAAGCCGCCCGCCGTATCCCGCCCCAGAACCTCCGCAGGGGGATCCGGGCCCTGGAGGGGGTGGTG
>Ga0079995_1037240_pt1 | contig 53745 bp, 47 predicted proteins | sample FaiFalFF_MnMetaG_2_FD_69198 | JGI IMG/M metagenome (GOLD analysis project Ga0079995, IMG submission 69198) | Freshwater microbial communities from Yellowstone National Park, Wyoming, USA - Fairy Falls C (FF_Mn_C) (SPADES assembly) (version 4) | ecosystem: Environmental > Aquatic > Freshwater >... | reverse complement strand
CATCGGCCCTGGTGGAAGGGGAAGGGGAGGTGTTATGCCGGCCTGTTTGTGCTGCTGAAGCAGAGGTGGGTGGTGTCGCTGCGGGAGTGGCAGGCCATCGTGGGGGGGCGTTGGCCGCCTTCCTGGCCCTCCTCTTCCCCCCCTGTCCCAACTCATGTCTGAACCTCAGTGGTGTCTCTTGACAGGGGAGGGGGTGGAAGCATGGAGAGGCGATGTTCACTGCTCCCGTTCCTCATGGGTCTTGTCGTCATCGGTATCCTCCTGACGGGCCTGGCCTGCCGCCGACCCCAGGAGGCGGCGGCCCCGGCTCCCCCGCCGGCGCCCCCGGCTGCAGCCCCTGCGCCAGCCCCGGCAGCGCCGGCAGCCCCTGCGGCGGCCCCGGCCCCCAAGCCCATCGTCTGGAAAGGGCAATCATCCTATGCCGCTGTCGATGAACTCCACAAGAGCCTGGTGGCCTTTGCTAAGAAAGTGGAGGAGATGTCGGGTGGGCGACTCAAGATGGAGGTCTACCCAGGAGGGGCCCTGGTCCCTCCCTTTGAGACCCTGGATGCGACCCACAAGGGTGTCCTGGACTTCTCCCTAGGGGATGGGGACTACTGGGTCCCCAAGCATCCCGCCGGGAGCCTCTTCGCCTCCGCCCCCGCCTACGGGATGAACCAGTGGGAGTTGCTGACCTGGGTTTACTATGGCGGGGGCCTGGAGCTCTATCGGGAGTATATCCACAACCTGCTCGGATATACCAATGTGGAGGTCTTCTTCCTCAACCCCGCCTACGCCCAACCCCTGGGGTGGTTTAAGAGGCCCATCCGGACTATGGCGGACCTCAGGGGCCTCAGGTTCCGCGCCCCTGGGCTCCCCGCCGAAGTGATGAGGGAGTTGGGGGTACCGGTGGTGGTCGTGCCCGGACCGGAGGTTGTCCCTGCTATGGAGCGGGGGGTGATAGACGCCGCGGAGTACTTTAGCCCCACCTCCGACAAACTCCTGGGGCTCCACGACGTGGCCAAGTACTACCACATGCCCAGTTACCTCCAGCCCATTGGGCTTGTCCAGAACCTGTTCTTCAACAAGGCCAAGTGGGAGGAGTTGCCCCCGGACCTGAAGGCCATCATCAAATATGCCGCCATGGCCGAGGCGGCCGACTTCTTCATGCGATACCTGACCAAGAATAGTGAAGACCTTGTCGAGTTGGTGGAGAAGCATGGGGTCACCATCGTTAACCCTTCCCCGGAGATCCTCAAGTCCCTCCTGGAAGGCTGGGACAAGGTCTGGGCCAAGCACTCCAAAGACCCCTTCTTTGCCAAGGTCCTGGAGTCTCAAAAAGCCTGGGCCAAGAGGCTTCTCTTACTCCGACAAAACATCAACCCCCCTGTGGAGATCGCCATAGAGCATTACCGGTTGTTCGAGAAGAGGTAGAAGATAAGTAAAGGGCTCCTTGGCCCCTCCCGGACCTCAGAAAGGGGAAGGGGGTAGGCCCTTTGGCCCTCATCCCCCTATCCCTTCTTCCCCTCCCTTACGCCTTTATCCGCACGGTGGCTCCCTAGCCAGTGGGCAAAGGGGGGAAAAGAGCAGGCTTTGGCCCCTCTCCCTATCTATAACAGCGCCAACTGACCACTTCTCTGCCTTTCCCCCCGCAACCTTTCCCGCGCGATTTCACAGTACCGCTCGGAGATGTCTATGCCGATGTAGCGGCGCCCCAGCCGCCAGGCGACCAGCGTTGTCGTCCCCACGCCGTTGAAGGGGTCCAGCACCACATCCCCCCTGTAGCTGAACAACTTGATAAGACGCCGCGGAACCTCCTCCGGGAACATGGAGGGATGGCCGAACTCTTTCATCCGGCTCTCCGGGGCGATCTCCCATTTGGCGTAGACCCACTTCTTGAACTCGTCAGCCGTGATGTCCGCCGCCTCGGGCGACCCCCGCTTGCGGCGGCTCCCCTTGGCAAACACCTCGATGAACTCCCAGGTGTACTTCAGGTACGGCATGCTGGGGCTTTTCCAACTGCCCCAGGCAGTGTACTTGGCGTTGTAGTTGTGCTTCTCCCATAGTATCTCCGCCTGGAAGAGAAACCCCGCCTCCTCCAACAGGCGCGCCACCCGGTGGTGGGTCGGGATGTAGTCGGAGAAAAGGGGCTGGACCACCACACAGACCCTCCCCCCGGGCTTCAGCAAACGGTAGAACTCCCGGAAGGCCCGTCCGAGGAGGGTGAAGTACTCATCCCAGCCCTTGGTGTCCCTATAGCGGTCATACTGGTCCAGCCCGAAGTTATAGGGCGGGGAGGTAACCACCAGGTCAATGCTCTCCGCCGGAAAGGTGGGCATGACCTCCAGGCAATCGCCGCAGATGATGGTGTCCAGGGGGGGCGCCCGCCCTTCAGGAGGAGGCCCGGCGGAATCTATCGTCGGGGGATTCCTCAAACCGGCCCTGAGGGCTTTCTTCGCCTCCTTGGAGGACACTTTGGGGGGCCGCAGGCGGGCGCCGCACCGGTGGCATGTCCTGCTCCCCGCCGGGCTCCGGTTGCCGCACTTCAGGCAGACGCCGCCTTCCATATAGCCCCAGGGATTAGGATAGCCCCAGGGATCAGGTCTGGGCCAGGGGCTTATGAGGCCCCCAGCCCCTGCAGGGCGGCGGCGCGGAGGGCGGCGAGGGCCTGGGCGACCGTCTCCCCCGGGTGGAAGATGGCGGAGCCGGCCACCAGGACCCGTGCCCCCGCACGGACCGCCTGGGGCGCCGTCTGGGGGGTGATCCCCCCGTCCACCGCCACCTCGGCCTTCAGGCCCCGCTCCTCCAGCAGCCGGCTCACCCGCCGCACCTTGTCCAGCGTGGAGGGGATCAAGGGCTGGCCGGGGAAACCGGGGTTCACCGTCATCACCAGGACCAGGTCCAGGTCCGGAAGGACCTCCTCCACGGCGGCGAGGGGGGTGGCGGGGTTGAGGGCGACCCCTGCCCTTTTCCCCAGGCTCTTGATCTGGTGCACCACCCGGTGCAGGTGGACGCACGTCTCGGCGTGGACGGTGATGATGTCGGCGCCGGCGGTGGCGAACTGGGGGGTGAAAGCCTCCGGCCTCTCCACCATCAGGTGCACATCTAAAGGGACGGGGCTGTAGGGGCGGAGGGCCTCCACCATCCGGGGTCCGAAGGTGATGGTGGGGACGAAGTGGCCGTCCATGATGTCCAGGTGGATGTAGTCGGCCCCCGCCCGCACCGCCTCCGCCACCTGCTCCCCCAGACGGGCGAAGTCGGCCGAGAGGAGGGAAGGGGCGATCTTCACGGCGACGGCGGGGGTGACCACGGTATCCCCCTATGGCCTGGGGTCTTGGGCCCGCCCCTGCTCCCAGACCGCCCTGGCCCGGGCCCACTGCTCCCCGACAGCCTCCGGGGCGGTCCCCCCCGGTACGTTCCGCGCCCGCACCGAGGCCAGGGCGTCCAGGGCAAGGACGTCCTCGTCAAAGAGGGGGGAGAAGCGGCGGAGCTCCTCCAGGGAGAGGGAGCGGAGGCCTTTGCCCTGGGCGAGGGCGTAGCGGCACAGGTCCGCTACCACCGTATGGGCCTGCCGGAAGGGAACCCCCTTGCGCACCAGGTAGTCGGCGTAGTCGGTGGCCAGCAGGGTCCCCTCCTCCGCCGCCCGGCGCATGCGCTCCCGGTCCACTTCCATCCCCCGCAGCATGGCCGCCATCACCTCCAGGGTGGGGAGGAGGGTGTCCACCGTATCGAAGAAGCCCTCCTTGTCCTCCTGGAGGTCGCTGTTGTAGGTCAGGGGGAGGCCTTTGAGGACGGTGAGGAGGGCCACCAGGTGCCCTATGACCCGTCCCGTCTTCCCCCGAACCAGCTCGGCGAAGACGGGGTTGCGCTTCTGGGGCATAATGCTGGAGCCGGTGGTGTAGGCCTCCCCTAGACGGATGAAGGCGAACTCCTCGGAGGACCAGAGCACCACCTCCTCGGCCAGACGGGACAGGTGCGCCATACAGAGGGCGGCGGCGGCTATGTAGTCCACCAGGAAGTCCCTGTCGGACACGGCGTCCATGCTGTTCTCGCTGAGGCGGGAGAAGCCCAGCTCCCTGGCCACCCCTTCCCTGTCGATGGGGTAAGGGACGCCCGCCAGGGCCCCGCTCCCCAGGGGGAGGACGTCGGCGCGCTCATAGGCCTGACGGAAGCGCTGGGCGTCCCGCTCCAGCATCCAGAAGTAGGCCAGCAGGTGGTGGGCCAGGAGGACCGGCTGGGCCCTCTGGAGGTGGGTATACCCGGGGAGGACCACGTCCCGGTAGGCCTCGGCCTTCTCCAGGAGAGTGCCCTGCAGGGTCCGCAGGCGCTCTAGGGTCTTGGCGATGGCCTCCTTGGCGTAGAGGCGCACGTCGGTAACCACCTGGTCGTTGCGGGAGCGGGCGGTGTGGAGGCGCCCCGCCACGGGGCCGATGAGCTCGTGGAGGCGGGCCTCAATATTCATGTGGATGTCTTCCAGCTCCACCCGCCAGGGGAAGGTGCCCTCTTCGATCTCCTTCCGGATGGCCCCCAGCCCCATCACGATGAGCTCGGCGTCCTTTTCCGGGATGATGCCCTGCCGGGCCAGCATGCGGGCGTGGGCGATGGAGCCGGCGATGTCCTGGCGGTAGAGGCGTCGGTCGAAGGAGAGGGAGGCGGCGTAGGAGATGTGGGGCTTCCCTTTGCCGGCTTCCAGGATCCCCATGGGTTACACCCGGTAGCGCTGGAGGAGCTGGCGGGCGATGACGAGGCGCTGGATCTCGTTGGTGCCCTCCCCGATGACCATCAGGGGGGCGTCCCGGTAGTAGCGCTCCAGGGGGAGGTCCCGGAGGTAGCCCACGCCCCCGTGGATGCGCATGGCGTTGAGGGTCACCTCCACGCACACCTCGCTGGCGAAGAGTTTGGCCATCCCCGCCTCCAGGTCGGCCCGTTCCCCCTGGTCTTTCTTGCGGGCTGCCTCGTAGGTGAGGAGGCGCGCCGCCTGGATCTTGGTGTACATATCGGCCAGCATGAGCTGGATGGCCTGGTGTTCGGCGATGGGGCGGCCGAAGGCCTTGCGCTGCTGGGCGTAGCGGATGGCCCGCTCAAAGGCGGCGGTGGCGATCCCCACCGCCCGGGCCGCCACATTGATGCGCCCCCCTTCCAGGCCACTCATCACCTGCTTGAACCCCTCCCCCTCCTTGCCCCCAATGAGGTTCTCCGCGGGGCAGCGGTAGTCGGTGAAGACCAGCTCCACCGTGTCGACGCCCCGGTAGCCCAGCTTGTCCAGCTTCCGTCCCACCGTAAAGCCCGGGCCCTTCTCCACCACAAAGCAGGACATGCCCCGATAGGGGGGTTGGGCGGTGGGGTCGGTCTTGGCCAGGAGGGCGAAGGTGGTGCCGTGGAGGCCGTTGGTGATGAACATCTTGGTGCCGTTGATCACGTACTCCTCGCCGTCCCGGCGGGCGGTGGTCTGGATGGCCTGGACGTCGCTCCCCGCGTTGGGCTCGGTGAGGGCCAGGCCCCCCCGCTTCTCCCCCCGGGCCAGGGGGGGGAGGAAGCGGCGCTTCTGCTCCTCGGTGCCGTAGTGGACGAGGATGTGGGTCAGGATGTGGTGGGAGCCGATGATGCCCGCCACCGCCATCCACCCCCGGGAGATCTCCTCGAACACCATGGCGAAGGTGGTGTAGTCCAGACCCAGACCCCCATACTCCTCCGGCACGTTGAGGCCGAAGAGGCCCATCTCCCGCATCTGGGGGATCAGCTCGTGGGGGTAGACATCGTCATGCTCATACTTCTCAGCCAGGGGGATGACCTCCCCCTCCACCCACTCCCGGATGGTGCGCACGATTTGGTGGCGTACCTCGGCCTTACCCTCCCCGACCATGTCCGCCTCCTTCTGGGGGTGCAGGGGGTCCGGCGATGCCTTGCGCCTGCGCCTGGGTCCGCACCGGCAGGCCGTAGATGCGGATGAACCCCGTGGCCGCCCGGTGGTCGAAGGCATCCCCCTTCCCGTAGGTGGCCAGGCGGTGGCTGTAGAGGGAATAGGGGGACTGGCGTCCCACCACCACCGCTGTGCCCTTGAACAGGCGCACCCGTATGGTGCCCGTCACAAAGCGCTGGGTGCTCTCCACATACGCATCCAGGTCCTGTCGGTGGGCGGTGAACCAGAGGCCGTTGTAGACCAGGTCAGCATACTGCTGGGCCACGATCTCCTTGAAGCGTACCTGCTCCTTGGACAGGGTGAGGGCTTCCAGGGCCCGGTGGGCGGTGTGGAGGACGGTGGCGGCGGGGGCCTCGTAGACCTCCCGGGACTTGATCCCCACAAGGCGGTTCTCCAGGTGGTCGATGCGTCCCACGCCGTGCTGGCCGGCGACCCGGTTCAGGTGCTCCAGCAGGGCGACGGGCCCCAGGCTCTCGCCGTCGATGGCCACGGGGATGCCCTCCCGGAAGGTGATGTCCAGGTAGAGAGGGGTGTCGGGGGCCCGGGAGGGGTGGGTGGTCCAGGCGAAGGCGTCTTCCGGGGGCTCCTGCCACGGGTCCTCCAGGTCCTCCCCCTCAATGGCGCGTCCGAAGAGGTTCTCGTCCACGCTGTACACCCGCCCCTTCTGCTCCGGGACGGGGATCCCCCGGGCGCGGGCATACTCCTTCTCCTCATCCCTGGTCATCCCCCATTCCCGCACGGGGGCGATCACCTCCAGGTGGGGGGCCAAGGCCATCACGCTCACATCGAAGCGGACCTGGTCGTTGCCCTTCCCCGTGCACCCGTGGGCCACGGCATCGGCCCCCTCCCGGAGGGCCACTTCTACCAGGTGGCGGGCGATGAGGGGGCGGCCCAGGGCGGTGGTGAGGGGGTACATCCCCTCATAGATGGCCCCCGCCCTCAGGGCCCGCCACACGTACTCCCGGACGAACTCCTCCCGGGCGTCGATGACCAGGGCCTTGCTGGCCCCTGTCCGCAACGCCTTCTGGCGGATCGCCTCCAGGTCCCGCCCCTGGCCCAGGTCAAGGGTCAGGGCAATGACCTCCGCCCCGTACTTCTCCTTCATCCAGGGGATGGCCACCGAGGTATCCAGGCCTCCGCTGTAGGCGAGGACGATGCGCTTCGGCATAGGGACCCTCCTTTACTGGCTCTCCTCCAGGGCCCGTGCCAGCCCCCGCTCAAAGCGCTCCACCCCTTCGTCCACCTCCTGGGGGGTTAGGGTAAGGGGGGGCATGAAGCGGATGGCAGTGGGGCGGACGGGGTTCAGGAGAAGACCCTCCTCGTTGCAGGCGCTGACCACCCGGTGGGCGATGGGGGAGAAGAACTCCACGGCCAGCAGCAACCCGATCCCCCGCACCTCTTTCACCACCCCTTCGTGCCGTGCCCGAACCCCCTCCAGGGCCTCCTTCAAGCGCGCCCCCATCCGGGCGGCGTTCTCGTAGAGCCTCTCTTCCAGGAGGACCTTGGTGGCGGCATAGGCGGCGGCGCAGGCCAGGGGGTTGCCCCCGAAGGTGGAGCCGTGGTCGCCGGGCTGGAAGAGGTCGCAGCGGGCGGTGCAGAGGAAGGCCCCGATGGGCACGCCACCCCCCAGCCCCTTGGCCAGGGCCAGGATGTCGGGCTGGACGCCGTAGTACTGAAAGCCGAAGACGGTGCCCAACCGCCCCATCCCCGTCTGCACCTCGTCCAGGATGAGGAGGAGGTCGTGGAGGTCGCACCAGTCCCGCACCCCTTTCATATAGGCAGGGTCGGCGGGGATCACACCCCCCTCCCCCTGGACGGGCTCCAGGAGGACGGCGACGGTGCGCTCGGAGGTGGCCCTCTGGAGGGCCTCCAGGTCGTTGAAGGGGACCTGGACGAAGCCGGGGGTCAGGGGGGTAAAGGGGGCGCTGTAGTGGGGGTTGCCGGTGGCCGTCACCGCTGTGAGGGTGCGCCCGTGGAAGGCCCCTTGCATGGTGATGATCTCGTAGGCGCCGTTCTTCTTCACCTTGCCGTACTTGCGGGCCAGCTTGATGGCCCCCTCCACCGCCTCGGCCCCGCTGTTACAGAAGAAGACCTTGTGCAGACCGCTGGCCTCTATCAGCAGGCGGGCCAGGCGCAGCTGGGGGATGGTGTAGAACTGGTTGGAGGTCTGCATAAGGGTGGCGGCTTGTTCCTGCACCGCCTGCACCACGGCGGGGTGGCAGTGCCCCAGGTTGTTGACGGCCCACCCCGCCGTAAAGTCCAGGTACTCCTTGCCGTGGACATCCCATACCCGCACCCCCTTTCCCCGGACCAGGACGATGGGTTGCCGCCGTGCGCAGAACATGTAGTACTGCTTCTCCAGGGCGATCCACTCGTTCACAGTCCCCTCCTATCGGGTGATAAGGGTGCCCAGGGGCACCCCGTGGACGATGTCCCAGAGGGCGTGGGGGCGTCGGCCATCGGCGATGACGGTGATGGGGGTGGTGGCCAAAGCGTCCAGGCAGGCCTCCACCTTTGGGATCATCCCCCCCGCCACCACCCCGCCCTCCAGGAGGGCGCGGGCCTGCTGGGGGAGGAGTCTGGGGAGAAGGCGGCGGGCGCCGTCCAGGACACCCTCCACATCGGTGAGGAAAATGAGCATCCGGGCGTGGAGGGCCTTGGTCAGGGCCCCGGCGGCGGTATCGCTGTTGATGTTCAGCAGGGTCCCATCGGTCTCCCCCTTTTCCGAGACGGCCAGCCCAAAGGGGGCTATCACCGGCACGTACCCCTGGGCAAGGGAGAGGTGGACAAGGGTGGGGTCCACGGCCACCACCTCCCCCACCAGCCCCAACTCGGGGTCGGCCTGCCGGGCCTGGAAGAGGCGGCCATCGGCGCCGCTTATGCCCACAGCCCGTACACCCCTGGCCTCCAGGGAGGCGACGAGGCGCTTGTTCACCAGGCCCCCCAGCACCGCCACCACCACCTCCAGGGTAGAGGGGTCCGTGACCCGGAGCCCCCGCACGAAGCGGGGTGGGGTTCCGGAGCGCTGCATCCACTGGGAGATGAGGACCCCTCCCCCGTGCACCACCACCACTGGGTACCCCGCCCGGTGGAGGGCGGCGATGTCGTCAAGGGAGGTGTCGGTGGCGGCCAGGGCCGAGCCCCCTATCTTGACCACCAGGGGGCCGGCCTTCTCACTGCTCCCCACCCTGGTCCCCCGCCAAGTCCAGCTCCATCGCCACGATGTCCCTCCACCGGCCGTCCAGCACGCCGTGGTGGCGGTAGAGGCCCACGGTGCGGAAGCCGGCCTTGCGGTAGAGGGCCAGGGCGGCCCCGTTAAAGGGGAAGGCGTACAGGACCACCTTGTGCACCCCCACCTGCGCCCCCTTGGTCAACAGGGCCTCCAGCAGACGGGTCCCGATCCCCCGCCCCCGCCACTCCCGGCGCACGTAGATGGACAGCTCCTTCACCCCGTCGTAGCACCGGCGGGGCTTGTAACGGGAGAGGGAGGCCCACCCCATCACCAGGCCCTTGACCTCGGCCACCAGCACCGGCTCCTGAGGGCCGTGTTCCCGGAACCACTGCAGGCGCTCCTCTACAGGGTGGGGCTCCCCCTCCAGGGTAGCGATGCGGTCCTCAATGCCCTGGTTATAGATCTCGGTGATGGCGGGGATGTCCTCCTCCCTGGCGGGGCGGATCAGGAGGGGAAGGTCGTCCATAAGGGCGCCTCACGTGGTGTAGGAGCTGTTCAGGGTGACATAGGCTTCGGTGAGGTCTGAGCCCCAGGCGGTAGCCCTGGCATCCCCCAGGCCCAGGTGGACCCGGATGTGCACCTTGGGGCCCTTCATGCTGTGGGCCAGGGCGGCCCGCATATAGGGGATGGGCACGCCGCCCTCCATAATACAGATGCCGTTGATGTACAGGGCGATCTTGCCCTCCTCCACCTGGGCGCCGCTTTTCCCCAGGGCCATCATCACCCTCCCCCAGTTGGGGTCCCCCCCGTGGATGGCCGCCTTCACAAGGGTGGAGGAGGCGATGGTCCGGGCAGCCAGCCGGGCATCGGCGAGGGTACGCGCCCCCTCCACGGTCACCTCGAACACCCTTGTGGCCCCCTCGGCGTCCCGCACGATCTCCTGGGCCAGGAAGAGACACGCCTGGGTCAGGGCCTGCTGGAAAAGGGAGGCCTGGGGGGTGTCGGGCTGAATAGGGGGTGCGCCCGCCGCCCCGTTGGCCAGGACCAACACCGTGTCGTTGGTGCTCTGGTCGTTGTCCACGTCGATCATGTTGAAGGAAACGTCCACAGCCTCCTTCAGCATGGCCCGCAGGAGAGGGGGGGCGATGGCGGCATCGGTGGTCAGGAAGGCCAGCATGGTGGCCATATTGGGGTGGACCATCCCCGCCCCCTTGGCGCAGCCCCCGATGTGCACCCGCTTCCCACCGATGGGGAAAGCAAGGGCGATCTCCTTGGGGCGGGTGTCGGTGGTCATGATGGCGCGGGCGAAGGCGTGGCCCCCCTCCCGTGAAAGGGTGATCTTAGGCAACCCCTCCCGGATGAGCCCCATGGGCAACTCCACCCCGATGATCCCTGTGGAGCAGATGAGCACCTCCTCCTGGGGGATGCCCAGGGTGCGGGCGACCAGGGCGGTGGTCTCCAGGGCATCCTTTATGCCCTGCTCCCCCACGCAGCAGTTGGCGCACCCGCTGTTCACCACCACGGCCCGGGCCGTGCCCCGGGTGATCCGCTGTCGGGAGACCCGCACTGACCCCGAGAGGATGGCGTTGGTGGAGAAGGTCCCCGCCGCGCTGGCGGGGCGGTCCGAGACCAACAGGCCCAGGTCCAGCTTGTCTTCCCCGTAGGTCTTAATGCCGGCGTAGACAGCCCCTGCCAGGAAGCCCTGGGGGGTAGTAACACCCCCTCCCTGCAGGACCTCAATCTCCTGGGCCATGCTCTTCCCCCTGTGGCGTTGTGGAATGGGCTGTATGCAGTATAGCACCTTCCTCCGAAAGGGCTATGCCGTCGTTCCCAAGGGCCAGGCGCATGGCGGCGATGGCCACCTCGATCTGGTCGGGGGAAGGGGGGCGGGTCGTGAGGGCCTGGAGGGCGAGGCCCGGCTTCACCAGCCACCGGGCCACCGGGTGGCCTGCCCGCCCCCATCCCCACCGGAGCGCCTCATAGGAGAGGGACGCCAGGAGGGGGAGCAGGCCCAGACGGAAGAGGGTCCCCTCCCACAGGGGGCGGTCCCCCAGGAAGGGGAAGGCCACCATGGCCAGGGCCGCCACCACCAGGAGGAAGGCGGTGCCGCAGCGGGGGTGGGCGGCGGGGAGGCGGGCCACCTCCTGGGGGCGCAGGGGGCGCCCCCCCTCATAGGCGTGGATAGCCATATGCTCCGCCGCGTGGTACCCGAAGACCCGTCGGATCTCCCCCCAGCGTCCTATAAGCCAGAGGTAGGCCAGGAAGAGCCCCAGGCGCGCTATCCCCTCCAGGAGGTAGGTGAGGGCGGGGGGGAAACCCAGCCCCAGGAGGGCCTTGGCCCCCGCCAGGGGTGCGGCAAGGAAGACCCCCACCGCCACGACGAGGGCGCCCCCCATCGTGATCCAGACCTCCACGGGGGTGGGGCGCCCCTCATAGCCGCTGGCCACCTGCGCCGAGAAGGTGAGGGCCCGCATCCCCAGCACAAGGGTCTCCACCAGCGCCAGGAGGCCCCGCACTATCGGGAGGTGCCGCCACCACCCCCGGAAGAGGGGGGGAAGGGGCCAGGTGTACAGGGCGAGGCTCCCCTCGGGCCGGCGCAGGGCGATGGCCACGGCCCGCCGGCCCCGCACCATCACCCCCTCAATAAGGGCCTGACCACCGTAGGCGAAAGGCCGGTGCACACCTCCCCCGAAAAGCCCACGGGGGTGAGCCCCCTCACCCCCGTGGCCCGGTGGGGTCTCTACTCCAGCTTGAACTTCCTCTTCAGGCGTTCCACCCGGCCCTCGGTGTCCACGATGCGTTGCTCCCCAGTGAAAAAGGGGTGGCACTTATGGCAGACCTCAATCCGCATCTCCGCTTTGGTGGACCCCACCGTAAAGGTGTTGCCGCAAATACATACCACCCGCGCCTGGGGGTGCCATGGGGGGTGGATCTTGGGCTTCATGCCCCGGCCTCCAGGGGGTAGACGCTGACCCTCTTCTTGGTGGGGGAGACGAACTCAAAGGCGACCCGCCCCTCTGCCACCGCGTAGAGGGTGTAGTCCCGTCCCATCCGCACGTTGAGGCCGGGGAGGATGCGGGTACCCCGCTGGCGCACCAGGACAGCCCCCGCGGGGACGACCGCCCCCGCGTACCTCTTTACCCCCAGCCTCTTGCTGTGGCTGTCCCTGCCGTTGCGCGACGTGCCGCCGCTCTTCTTATGGGCCATGCCCTCCCTCCTGGGATGCCTGGGTAGGTGGCTCCGCCGGAGCGGTCTGCCCGAGGAGGATGTCTCGGATGAGGAGGCGGGTATACCACTGCCGGTGACCGCTCTTGCGGCGGTAGCGCTTCTTTGGCCTGTACTTGAAGACGATCAGCTTGGGGCCGCGGAAGACCTTCTGCACCTGGGCCCGCACCCGTGCCCCGGGCACCAGGGGCGTCCCCACCACCACCTGTCCGTCCCGGACCACCATGAGGACATCGGTCAGGTCTATCTCCTCCCCCGGCTGGGCATCCATCTTTTCCACATCCACGATATCCCCGGGGCAGACCCGGTACTGTTTGGAGCCGGCCTGGATAATAGCGTAGAGAGCCACCGCCTCTCCTCCCGGCACCAATGATACCACAGGGGCCGGGCAACGGGAAGGCCTCTGGTAGACTACCGCTGAACGGAGATGCGGATCGGGAGGGGGATGCAGGGCAAGGGGACCCTGGGGCTCCTGGGGGGGATCCTCCTGGTGGCCCTGGCCCTCCGCCTGTACGGCCTGGACTGGGACGGGGGGTATCTCTTCCACCCCGACGAGCGGGCCATCCTGTGGTGCGTCCACGACCTGGGTCGGGACCCCTCTTTCTATGCCTCCTCCCCCTTTCACTTCTGCGGCAGCGCCCGCGCCCCCTGGAACCCGGGCTGGTTCCCCTACGGGAGTCTCCCCCTGTACTTGCTGAAGGGGGTACAGAAGGCCCTGGAGCCATGGAAAGCCCTGGGCCTGGCCGACCTTCGTATCCCGGGACGTGTCCTCACGGCCCTGGCGGACACCCTGATCGTCGCCGGGGTGTTCCTGCTGGGGAGGGCTCTGTTTGGTCTCCGGGAGGCGGTGGTGGGGGCGTTCCTGGCGGCCTTTGCCGTTATCCACATCCAGCTGGCCCACTTCTACACGGCCGACACCTTCCTGGCCCTCTTCAGCCTGGGGGCTGTGGTGGCCCTCTTTCCCGTCGCCCAGAGGGGGAGTTGGGTGTGGGCCGGGGTCGGAGGGGGGTTGGTGGGGCTGGCCCTGGCATCCAAGGTGGCAGGGGCGCCTCTCCTCCTCCCCCTGGTCCTGGCCCCGACCCTTTACCTCCTGGGGGGGGAGGGGGAGGCCGTGCTGTTCACCCCTCCCGACAGAAAGCGGTGGGTGCGGGCGGGGGGCGCCCTGGCCATCAGCCTGGTGTCGGTGGTGGTGGTGAACTTTGTCGCCCAGCCCTACGCCTACCTGGACTGGCCCACTTTCCTGGCCCACGTGCGGGAGCAGGGGGAGATGGTGCGCCGCGTGCGGGATTACCCCTACACCCTGCAGTATGTTGGGACCACCCCTTACCTCTACCACGTGGACCAGCTGGCGCGCTGGGGGTTGGGGTTTCCGGCAGGGGTAATGTCTTGGGCGGGGTTCGTGGGGGCGCCCCTGTGGGCATGGCGCTCCCGGAGCCGGGCGCAAGCGCTGGCCCTGGCGTGGGTGGCGCCCTACTTCCTGATCGTGGGCGGCCTCCCCGTAAAGTACCTGCGGTACCTTCTCCCCATCGTCCCCTTCCTTCTGGTGTACGGGGCCCATCTCCTGGCGCTCCTGGTGGAAGTAGGGAGGAGGGGGGGCCCGTGGCGTCTGCTGTGGGGAGTAGGGGGAGGGGTGCTCCTGGGGACCGCCGCCTATGGGATAGCCTACGCCTCCCTCTATCGTACCCCCCATCCCGCCCTGGAGGCGTCCCGCTGGCTGCGGGAGCACGCCCCTCCCGGCGCCCTTATCCTCAAAGAGCACTGGGAGGAGGGCATCCCCCACCTGGGAGCATTCCGGGTGGAGGAGTTACCCCTTTACGACCCCGACACCTTGGAGAAGGTCATCCACCTGGCCGGGCGGCTGAGCGAAGCCCACTACCTGGTCTTTTACAGCCACCGCCTCTACGGCACTATCCCCCGCCTGCCCCAGCGCTACCCCTTCACCGGCCGGTATTATGCCCTCCTCTTCTCGGGCCGGTTGGGGTATGAGGTGGTCTACTGGGGGGGGCGCTGGCCATCCCTCCTGGGCGTCACCCTGCTGGACGACCCCTTCCGGCGTCCGGGGTTGCCCGTCCCCACCCCCCTGCGGGACTGGAAGCCCTCCCCTCTTACCCTGCGCCTGGGGTTTGCCGATGAGTCCTTTACTGTCTACGACCACCCCCTGGTGTTGGTCTTCCGGCGGGTGAGGGACCTGGAGCCCGGGACAGTGCTGGGGATGCTCCTGGAGGAGGCCCGTCCCCCTCCCCCTGCCACCCCCCTCCTCTCGCCCCGGGAGGCGACGGACCAGCGGAGGGGGGGCACGTGGTCCACCCTCTTCCCCCCGGGGGACCCCCTGGGGAGGGTCCCCCTCCTGGGGTGGCTGGTGGTCCTCTACGCCGTGGGGGGTGTGGGGGTGCTGTGGGGGTTCTGGGTCTTCCGGGCCCTGCCCGACAGGGGGTGGATGGTGGGGCGCACCCTCGGCCTCCTGGGGGTAGGCTACCTGGCGTGGCTGGCGGCGGGCCTGAAGGCGTTCCCCTTTGGTCGCACCAGCGCCATCCTCGCCTGGGCCCTCCTCCTGGTGGGTGGGGGGGTGTTGGCGTGGCGGGGGCGGAGGGAATGGGGAGGGTTCCTGAGGGAGCAGTGGCCGTTGCTGGCCATAGAGGAGGCCCTCTTCGCCTCCGCCTTCGCCGCCTTCCTGGTGCTGCGGATGGCCAACCCTGACCTCTGGCACCCCTACCGGGGGGGAGAGAAGCCCATGGACCTGGCCTACCTGAACGCGGTGGTGAAGTCCACCTGGTTCCCCCCCTATGACCCCTGGTTTGCCGGGGGGGCGATGAACTACTACTACTTCGGGTGGGTGCTGGTGGGCGCCTTGGTGCGCCTGACGGCCGTGCCCACCCCTGTGGCCTACAACCTGGCGGTGCCCACCTGGTTCGCCCTGGCGGTGGGGAGCGCTTTCAGCATCGCCTATACCCTCGGGGGAGGAGGGGGGAAGCCGGGGGGGAGAGGGCTGGGGCTGGGGATAGGGGGGGCGGCCTTCGCCTTTGGGGTGGGGAACCTGGACGGGGCGGTGCAGGTGGTGGGGGGGGCGTGGGCATCCCTCCACGGCCGGCCGTTCCCCCCCTTTGACTACTGGCGCCCGACCCGCCTTATGCCCCCCGACCCCCCGGGGTTTGAGATCACCGAGTTCCCCTTCTTCACCTTCCTCTTCGCTGACCTCCACCCCCATCTGCTGGCCATACCCCTCGTCCTTCTGGTGCTGGCGGGGTGTCTCTGTCTGATGCACAGGGGGCTCCCGGGCGCGGAGGGCCCCCCTTTCCCTCTGCTGGTCGCCCTTGCTCTGGGTGTGGGCGCCCTCCTCCCCACCAACCCTTGGGACTTCCCCGGCATGGCCGCCCTGGTTGTGCTGGCCGCCACCCTCTCGGCAAGGCCCCTCGGGCCCCTGGGACGTCTCCCCCCGGCACGGACCACGGTGCGGCAGGTGTTAGGGGGGCTGGGGGTGGTGGCAGGAGGGGTCCTCCTCTTCCTCCCCTTTCACCTCCGTTTTGTGCCCCCGACAGCCGGGGTGGAGCCCACCGTGGCCAGGACGCACCTGGCCCACTACCTGGCCATCCACGGCCTCTTCCTTTTCCCTCTGGTCACCTGGCTGGCCTGGGAGGGGCTGCCCCCTCTGGTGGGGAGGGGGCCATCCCGGCCCCTCCGGATAGGGGGCGTGGCCCTGCTGGCCGGCGGCCTCCTTGCCCTGGCCCTCCAGGGGTATGGGACGGTGGCCTTCCTCCTGGGGCTGGGCGCCCTGGCCACGGGGGCCGGGTGGGAAGCCTGGCGGCGCCGGGATGGGAGGGCCCTCTTCACCCTTCTGATGACCGGCGTGGCCCTGGCCATCGGGGTGGGGGTAGACCTGGTGCGCCTGGAGGGGGACATCGACAGGATGAACACCGTCTTTAAGTTCTACCTCCAGGGGTGGCTGCTCCTTGCCCTCTCCTCCTCCTACGCCCTGGGGCGGGTGGGGTCCCGCCTGGGAGGCCTCCCCCTGGCCTGGCGGGCGGGGTGGTCCTCGGCCTTCGCCTTGCTCCTGGCCGCCGCCCTGGTCTACCCCGTCCTGGGGACCCGCGCCCGTCTGGCGGACCGCTTTGCTGTCCTCCCCTTGACGCTGGACGGCACGGCCTACATGGAGCGGGCCGTGTACCGGGACGAGAGGGGGGATGTGGAGCTCCGGTGGGACCGGGAGGCCATCCGGTGGCTATGGGCCCATGTAGAGGGCACCCCTGTCATCGCCGAGGCCAACACCCCCTTGTACCGCTGGGGGGGCAGGGTGTCGGTGTACACGGGCCTCCCCTCCGTGGTGGGGTGGTCGTGGCACCAGATGCAACAGCGGTGCGGCCGTCCCCACTGCCCCGTGGTGGAGGAGAGGCTCGCCGACGTGCACCACCTCTACGCCTCCCCGGATATCCCCACCACGGTGGACGTCCTCCGGCGGTACGGGGTAGAGTACATCTATGTTGGGGAGACGGAGCGCCTCTACTACGCCCCACAGGGGCTGGAGAAGCTGGCCGTTATGGCCCACCAGGGGCTGCTGGAGGTGGTTTATCAGAGCGAAAAGGTGACCATCTACCGGACACGCCTCTCTGAAGGCGATTGATTCTTCGGGGGAATGGGGCAAACCCCCTGCCCCACAACGCGCCAGTGAAGACCGTTGGACCCCCTGGGTGACCGTCTGGCAACGTCAGTATTGCGAACCCATCCTCGCAGGGGCACCCCCGTGGGTGCCCGGGGCGGGCACCCCGTCCGGCAACGATAACCCCGTAGGGGCAACCCTTGTGGTTGCCCAACATTGGGGCAGGCACCGGGGCCTGCCCCTACCTTCCCAAACACCCCCCTTGACACGCCACGGCGAATAGTATACATTGAAATCAACAATGTAAATATCCTGTCCGTACCCAGGGGGGAGGGCAGGGTACGGGGCAGGGGCGAGGAGGGGGAAAGTGCGTCCTTGGGCCTCTGTCTCGGTGGGCCTTGCTGTGGTTGCTCTCCTGGTGGGGGCGGGGGTGGTGGGTTTCCTTGTGGGCGCTGGGAGGGGGGCGGTGCCGGCGGGGCGGGAGCGCCTGGTGGTGGCCATCCAGCCCACCATGGCCGTCAGTGACATGCTGGAGAAGGCGAGGCTTCTGGAGCGGTTCCTGGAGGAGCGGCTGGGGGGAAAGGTGGATGTGGAGATCTACGTCCCCACCACCTACGCCGCCGTGGTGGAGGCCCTCCGGTACGGCCACGCCCAGGTGGCCTTCATGTCCGCCTGGCCATCCCTCCTGGCGGTGCAGATGGCAGGGGCCCAGGTGGCCCTGGCCGAGGTGCGGGAGGTGGTGCACGGCCAGGAGAAGGTGGAGGCCCCCTTTTACTTCTCCTACTGGGTCGTCCTCCGGGAGGGCCCCTATCCTGACCTGGCCTCCCTCAAGGGCAAGCGGGCGTGCTTCCCCAGCCCCATCTCCACCTCCGGGTACGTGGCCCCGATGGGGCGTCTGGCAGAGCTGGGCTATATAAGGGTCCCGGTGGGGAAGGAGGCTGACCCCCGGGAGTTCTTCGGGGAGGTGCTCTTCGGAGGGGGCTATGCCCAGTGCTGGGAGGCCCTCCGGAGGGGCCAGGTGGACGTGACGATTATCGCCGGGGATGTGAGTGAGAGGCTCTACAGGGAGGTGCTGGGGGCCACCCGGGTCCTGGAGCAGCAGGGCCCTATCCCCTCCCACGCCGTCGTCGTCAGCAGGGACCTGGCCGACCCCCTGCGCGCCCGGGTCCTGGAGGCCATCGAGGCCCTAGGGGCCCCTGAGCACCGGGACCTGATGCGCTCCTTCATCTCCGCCCTCTTCGTCGGGTTCCAGCGCACCACTGCCGAGGCGCACTTGGGTTCCCTCCACCGCTACTTGCAGCTGGTGAGGCTGAAGTACGTAGAGCGCCTGGGCTAGTGGTCGGGGCCTATGGAGAGGGCTCTACGGCCTGCCGTCGAGGCGGAAGGGGTCTGGTTCGCCTACCGGGGGGAGGCGTGGGTCCTGCGGGACGTCTCCCTGGCGGTCCCGGCGGGGGGTATGGCCATGGTGATGGGGCCCTCCGGGGCCGGCAAGACCACCCTCCTGAAGGTGCTGGCGGGCCTTCTCCGCCCCCAGCGGGGTGCCCTGCGCATCTTAGGGGTAGGGGTGGAGGGGGGTGTCCCCCCCTCCCTGCGCCCCCTTATCGGGTACATTCCCCAGCAGCTGGGGCTGGTCCGCAACCTCACCGCCCTGGAGAACGTGCTCATGGGGGCCTTGGGGCGGAGCCGGGGGGTGGGGGTCCTCTTCGGCCTCTTCCCCCGCCCCGAGGTGGAGAGGGCGTGGGCTATCCTCGACCTGCTCGGCATCCGCCACAAGGCCCGGGAGAAGGTGATCCATTTAAGCGGGGGCGAGCGCCAGCGAGTCGCCATCGCCCGCACCCTTCTGCAACGGCCAAAAGTGGTGCTGGCGGACGAGTTCGTGTCGGACCTGGACCTGCCCCGGGCGGCGGAGATCCTCCGCCTTGTACGGCAGGTGGGGTGGAGGGAGGGGATCACCTTCCTGATGAACATGCACGAGGTCCAGCTGGTCCAGGAGTTTGGGGACACGGTGTTCCTGGTCAAAGAGGGAAGGGTGCTCCATCAGTGCCCCGGCTCCCACGTGACGTGGACGCTCCTCCAGGAGGTGCTGCGGTGAGGAGGGACCTGCTGGTGATGGGGGGGATGGGGGTAGCCTTGGGGGTGGTGCTGGGGCAGATGGGCTTTTTCGAGGGGGAGAAGATGGGGCGGGGCCTGGTGAACGCCGGCCGCTTCGCCCGGGACCTGTTCCCCCCTGATGCATCCGTGACCCCCACGGCCGTCAAGGCCATGCTGGAGACCGTGCAGATGGCCTTTGCCGGCACCCTGCTGGGCTTCCTCCTCTCCCTCCCCCTGGGGGTCCTGGGGGTCCGTTTCCTCTTCCCCCGGCCCGTCACCTACCCCGCCCGGCTCCTCAGCGCCTGGGTGCGGACCGTCCCGGCCCTCCTCTGGGCCATCCTTTTTGTCATCGTCGTGGGCCTGGGACCCCTCGCCGGCACTTTGGGCATCGCCCTCTACACCGTCGGCTACCTCTCCAAGCTCTACGCCGACCTCTTTGAAGGGACCGATCCGGAGGTGGTAGAGGCGGTACGCGGGGTGGGGGCATCCCGCCTCCACCTGGTGCGGTTCGTGGTCTTCCCCGAGGGGGCCAATGGGGTGCTGGCCCAGCTCCTCTTTATGCTCGAGTACAATATCCGCGCCTCGGCTATCCTGGGCTTCGTCGGCGCCGGGGGTATCGGCTTCCTCCTCCAGGCCTATATCCAGACCCTCGAGTACCAGCGCCTCGCCACCGTCCTGCTGCTCCTCCTGGGGGTGGTTCTGGGGATGGAGGCCCTGGGGGGGTGGGTGCGCCGCCGCTTCCTCCTCACCCCCTCTTAGCCGGGCGCGCCCCCGCCCCTAGGGCTCCAGGGTGGCGATGACCCTGGCCACGCTGGGATGCACCCGGTAGCCGGGGCCCTCGGGGAGGGTGACCTTCTCGATGGGCCTGGGCAGGCCGGCGAAGCCCCGCATCCGGTGCCCTACCGAGGAGAGGGTCCCCCCTACCTGCCTGGCCCTCATCCCCAGGGCCTGCTGGAGGGCCTGCCACCCTATCCCCTCGGGATGCCGGGCCACCTCCTTCAGCACCCGCCGGGCATCATCCGAGAGCCGACGCCAGAGGCGTCGCACTTGCCCCTCCGTCCATTCCCCTCCCTCCACCACCTCCTCCGGCCCAGCCACCGGTGGCCCTGCCCTCCTCTCTTTACCCCTCCCTTCCGGGGATGGCCTCTCTGTAAGGCTTGCCAGGACGTTGCGCACCTCTTCCCATTCCCCCTCTATGGTCACTGTTATACGGGCCATCTGTTCCTCCTTTTCCTGTCGCTCGGATACACTATAACACTCCTCCAACCCTTTGTAAAGGGCCTGGGGGGCAGGATAAGGGGCAATCCCCTTGCCGGAGACTCTGTATTCCCAGGTAACATGGAGGAGAGGATAGGCTGATGCCACGGGGCAACTGCTCTGGTTCTTGGGGGGTGGGGGCTACCCATGGGTAGTCGGGAGGTGCGCCGTCAGGAGAGGGCGTTGACCACCCTCCTCCGCCGTCTCCTGAAGGCGTATCCCCAGGAGGTGCAGGGGGTTCTGCTGTACGGGAGCCTGGTCTACGGCCTCCCGGGCAGTCAGGGGGCTATCACCTTCCTGGTGCTCAGTCAGAGCAAGGACGTGCTGACAACCGCTATCCAGGAGATGGCAGAGGAGGTGGACAAGGGCTTCGGCTTCCGCACGATGCTGGTGCCCCTGGTGATGCGCCCCCTGGAGGTCCGCCACGCCCTGCTGGCAGGGGACCCCTTCCTCGTCCAGGTGTTCGCCCGGGGGAAGGTGCTCTACGACGATGGGACGGTGGCGGCCCTCCGCCTGGCCCTGGGCAAGCCCCAAGGGGCGGCTTAGAACCGCCCCCCCTCTATCACCACGTCCACCACGGCGGGCCTCCCCAGGCCCAGGGCCTTCTCCAGGGCGGGGCGCAGGTCCTTGGGGTCCTCCACCCGGAAGCCCGCCACACCATAGGCCTCCGCCTGCCGGGCCAGGTCTACCTCCACGTCCATGCCGATGAACTGGCTCTGCCGCTGCTGGCCCAGGAGGGGGTAATAGTAGCCCACCAGGTACTGCTTGAGGATACGATAGGAGCGGTTGTTGCAGATGACGTAGGTGACAGGGATGCGGTACCGCTCCGCCGTATAGAGGGCCTGGATGGTGTACATGGCCGCCCCATCCCCCACGACGGCGATGACGGGGCGGTCGGGTTTTGCCATCTTCACCCCAAGGGCGCCGGGCATACCCCACCCCAGGCCCCCGCCCCGCAGACCGTACAGGGAGCCGGGCTCGTTGAAGTCGAGGGCGTTCATCAGGGCCCCCCGGGAGGTAATGGACTCGTCGGCCAGGATGCCGTTGGGGGGCCACACGGCCTTCACCTCCAGGGCCAACCGCTCCACGGCGATGGGTTTCTGGTCCCACACCTCCCGGGCCCGTTTCAGGAAGGCCTGTTTGCGCTCCTCCTTCTCCTGGGCAAGGGCGCTGGCCCGCAGACGGGCCGCCTCCCGGGCGGCCCCGTCCATCCCCTGGCGCAGCGCCTCGGCCAGCCCCGCCAACCCCTCGCGCACGTCGGCCCATATCCCGACGGCCGTGGGGTACACCTTCTCAATGTCCCAGATGTTGCTGTCCAGGTGGATAAGGGTATGGGCGCTGGTGAGGAGGGGCTCGGTATAGAGGAACTGGGCGAAGGCGGGCGCGCCCACCACCAGGATCCCGTCGTGCCGGTCGGCCAGGTCCCGGAGGTGGGTGGAGTTGAGGTTGATGCCCCCGAGGAACTGGGGGTGACCGGTAGGGAAGTTGACCTCGGAGAAGGCGAGGGCGTGGACCCGCGCCCCGAGGAGCTCGGCGACCTCTACCGCCTGGGCGACGGCACCGGCCTGGGCTACCCGGTCCCCCACCAGCATAAGGGGGCGCTGGGCACGGGCCAGCCTCCCGGCCGCCTCTTCCACCGCCCGCGTATCGGGGCGGAGGCGGAAATAGGTGGTCTGGGAGGGGACGATCTCCACCTCCGCCTCCCGGTCCAGGGTGTCCCAGGGGAGGGAGAGGAAGACGGGCCCCGTAGGGGGTGTACGGGCGACCTTGAAGGCCCGGCGCACCGCTATGGGGATGTCCTGGGGGTGGAGGACCTCGTAGCTCCACTTGGTATACTGGCGGCACATCTCCACCAGGTCCCCCGAGAGGACCGGCTCCTGGAGGAGCATGCGGGTGTCGGACTGGCCCGCGGTGAGCACCAGAGGGGTGCCGCCGCGATAGGCGTTGTAGAGGGCGCAGAGGCCGTTGGCAAGGCCGGCGGCGATGTGCAGGTTCACAAAGGCCGGCTGCCCCGTTGCCCGGGCATAGCCGTCGGCCATGAAGGTGGCCACCGCCTCGTGGAGGGCCAGGACATAGGTGATCTGGGGGTAGTCCTGGAGGGCGTCCATAAGGGGGAGCTCGGTGGTGCCGGGGTTGCCAAAGATGTAGCGTACGCCCTCCGCCAGGAGCATCTGGACGAGGGCGTCGCGTCCGCGCAGCCGGGGCATGTTTCTCCCTCCCCTGATGAGAGTGCGTGCCGGGGCCCTTCCATATTATAGAGGGGGTCTTGCCCCCGGGTGGTCCCCGGCGGCCCGTCTAGGGCAGGAGGAGGCCTGCCCTACGGAAGGCCCCCTCCCCCTCCTGGGAGGGGCGCAGGCCGGGCACCAGCCGCCCCTGGGCCAGGTCCTCCACAACGGGGCGCACGCTCCCCCACCGGGCCAGGTGGCGGCGGGCGTAGGCCTCCCCCTGCTCCGGGGTCATGGCGACCAGGTACAAAAAGGCCGTGCGCAGGGTGGAGGGGGAAAGACGCCCCTGCACCAGCAGTTCGGCGCGGGCGGTGCGGAGGGCTTCATCCCCTAGGAGCGCCGACCAGAGGAGGGCGATGCCCCGGGCATAGGCGTCGTTTTCCACCCCCCTGTCCACGGCGGCCAGGGCGTTCTGCAGCCACCGGGCATACAGGGGGGTGCGGGGGTAGAGGAGCAGGTCCATGCCGACCAGCTCCTCCAGGGTGCGCAGGAACAGGGCCTCATAGAGGAAGCCCTGGGCCTCGCGCATGGCGCGGAGGTTCAGGGTATCGGGGGCCTGGTCCCAGCGGGGGTTCACCAGCATCTGGCGGAGGTGGCCCACCTCGTGCCCCAGGTCCCGGAGCACTTCCAGGGGGGGCCGCTGGGCCATCACCCCGATGCGCAGGCGCCCCCGCCACCGCGTCGTCAGGGCATGGGCCTCCTGCAAGGCGAGGCAGGAGGCGTGGTAGGCCGCCTGGTCAGGGGGCGGCAGGGCCGACGCCTGCTCTATGCACACGTGGGCCACCCATCGCCTCCATCCGGCGTAGTCCAGGAAGAAGACGTCCACCTCTTCCCTCTCCAGGGGGGAGCCGTGCAGCGCGGCGTACACGGCGGAGGCCACCGCCAGAACCTCCCGCTGCATCTGGATGCCATCGCGGTCGGTGGCCGTGAGGAGGGAGGGGAAGAGACGCCGGAGCCCATCGGCGGACGGTAGGGGAGGGGGGTCAGGGGGGGTCTCCGTCCAGGGGATGTGGCGCTCCAGGCGGAGGAGCACCTGCTCCCCCTCCCGTCCCAGGTTGAACCCGACCACCAGCACTACCCGGTGGAGACCCGCGGGGAGAAGGGTGGTGGTGAGAGGGAGGGGCTGGTCCAGGAGGACGTCTACCTCCCCCGCTGCGAGGGGGGGGCGGGTCCACTGGGCGAAGGGGACGGCGTTGATGTACAGGACCGCCTGGTAGGGGCCCGCCAGCCTCCCCACCCCATGGGATGCCACCGCCCAGTGGGCCCATACCCCTTGCCCCCGCACAACCCCCCGCTGCCGGAAGTCCCCCGGCCGGGAAGAAAGGACCAGGGCGTCGTCCATCCCCGGGTAGACGTAGGGGGTAAGGCGGAGGGGCGATGGGCTGTCCTGGGCGGGGGGCCAGATAAGGGGCAGGGCGAAGGTATTGTTGTCCTCCCGCGCCTCGGGCAGGAGCCCTGTGGCGTTGACGACAAGGTCAACCCTGTGGGCGCCGGGGGACAGGGGCAGGGTGTCGGCGAGGCCATCCCATTCCAGCAGGGCCTCCTCCCCCGGCAGCAGAGGGGGGATAGCCCAACGGGTCGCCACAATGCCGTTCACCCTCAGGTCCACGTACGTGCGCCTCTCTGTGGCGGAACGCCCCTGATTGCGCACCGCCGCCCGCACCTGCACCTTGGCCCCCTCGGCGGGGAAGACTTCCACGGGGGCAGACCAGCCGGGGGGGGTAAAGGGGGCGAGGTCGGGCAAGAAGGGGCGCTCCTCCTGGGTAGGCGCGGGGGGTGCCGACCCCGTCCAGAAGAAGGAGAGGTGGACGGAGTTGTTCCCCCGCTCCTGTTCCTCCAGGAGGCCGGTGGGGTCGATGGTCAGGGTGAGGGTGTGGCTCCCGGGGGAGAGGGGGACCCGCTCCAGGACCTCCCTCCAGTTGAGGAGACGGAAGGTCTCCCCCGGCCCCAAGGGGGGGATGCGCCACCGCTCCACCAGGACGCCGTCCAGGGAGAGGTCCACTAGGGCGGGACGGGGAAGGGGGTCTGGCCCCCTGTTCTGCACCGCCCAGCTAATATAAGGGGCTTCCGGCCCGAGGAAGGGTGCGCTGGCGCGGGCGTCGGGGAAGGGGCTGGCGAGGAGGGGGTGCCCCCCCCCAAAGGGGGAGGAGGGGACAAGGTCGTACCGGGGGGTAGGAGGTGGCCCGGGAGTAGGAGGGGGCCCGACGGTCACGGGGCTGACAGGGGGCGGCGGCGAAGCGGGGGTGGTGGGCGTCGGCACGGGCGGGGGGGCAGGAGGGCCGCTTCTCCACGGCCATCCACACCCCTCAACCACCAGGAGGAGGGCCACAATGGCCAGGAGGCTGCGCATGCCCTACGGCTATCCCAGGCGTTTCTGTACACAGGCGAAGAAGTGGTCCATGAGCATACGCGCCACACCCCCCGCCACCCGCTGGCCCATCCCCGCTATCAGACCCCCCAGCCTCACCTGCCCTTCCACCACCACCCGCGTCCCCTCCCCATCCTCCTGCAGGGTGATCACCCCCTCACCGTGGACAACCCCCCCAGCCCCCCTCCCCTCCACCTCCAAGCGGTAGCGATGGAAGGGCTCCACGTCCCTGACCACGACCTTCCCCGTATACCGCCCCCGGAAAACCGCCACCCCAACCGTCATGACCACCTCGTAGTGGTGGGGGACAGGGGTGGGGACCAGCCCTTCACACCCCGGAAGGCAAGCCCGCAGGGCCTCGGGGTCCAGAAGGAGCTCCCAAACCTGATGGAGGCGCCCCCGCAGGTGGTATTGCCCCCTTACCGGGATCACCGCCCCCCCCATCGCGTGGGGGTTGACAAACTCCTCGGTGCTATTCTAGCATTACAGCGAAACAGGGGGGACCTGCTCCTTCCCCTACAACGGCCCGGCTGCACGGTGCCCTCCCACCGTCGCGAGGCGCCGTCGGGAAGGGAGCAGCGTGCAAAGGGGGGTGCTCAGGTGCTCTGGAACATCCAGGTCACGGTCAACGGCAAGAAATATACCCATGCCGTCGAGCCCCGCCTCCTGCTGGTCCACTACCTGCGGGAGGTGTTGGGCCTGACCGGCACCCACGTGGGCTGCGATACCAGCCAGTGCGGGGCGTGCACCGTTATCCTGAACGGGAAGGCGGTCAAATCGTGCGCCGTCTTGGCCGTCCAGGCCGACGGGGGCACGGTGCTGACCATTGAGGGGTTGGCCCAGGGGGATACCTTCCACCCCGTGCAGCAGGGCTTTTGGGAAGAGCACGGCTTGCAGTGCGGCTTCTGCACCCCGGGGATGATCATGGCCGCCTACGCCCTGCTGCAGCACAACCCCCATCCCTCCGAGGCGGAGATCCGCCACGCCCTGGAGGGGAACCTCTGCCGCTGCACCGGCTACCACAACATCGTCCGTGCCGTCCAGTGGGCCGCCCGCCGCCTCGCCGAGGCCCGGACGGGATAAGCCCGCCAAAAAGGCGATGACGGAGAGGGGGGAAGGGCTATGGTTATCACCAAGCTGGTCGGGGCCCGTGTAAAGCGCAAAGAGGACCCCCGCCTTATCACCGGACGGGGGACATACACCGACGATGTCCGCCTGACGGGCACGGTGTACATGGCCGTGCTGCGCAGTCCCTACGCCCACGCCCGGATCCGAAAGATCGACGTCAGCAAAGCCCTCTCCCAGCCGGGGGTGTTGGCCATCCTCACGGGGGAGGAGGTGAAGCAGATGGTGCGGGCCCCCATCCCGGCCCTCGCGCCGCTCCCGGGGATGAAGATGGCCCAGCGCTTCCCCCTGGCGGTGGGGAAGGTCACCCACGTGGGGGAGGGGGTGGTGGCGGTGGTGGCGGAAACCCGCTACCAGGCCCGGGACGCCCTGGACCTTATTGAGGTGGAGTATGAACCCCTTCCCGCCGCCGTTGACCCCGAGAAGGCTATGGAAAAGGGGGCGCCCCTGATCCACGAGCACCTGGGGACCAACCTGGCGTACTCCGCGAAGGGGTCGGCGGGGGATGTGGAGGAGGCCTTCCGACGGGCGGCGGGGACGGTGAAGGCCCGATGGGTGGAGCAGCGCCTCATCCCCATGGCCATGGAGACGCGGGCCGTGGTGGCCCACTACGAGGCCGGCCCCGGCGCCTTGACGGTCTGGAACACCACCCAGAACCCCCACGTCCTCCGGTCAGCCCTGGCGGGGATGCTGGGCCTCCCGGAGAACCGGGTCCGCGTCATCGCCCCCGACGTGGGAGGGGGGTTCGGCAGTAAGATCGACGTGTACCCCGAGGAGGTCCTGGCGGCCCTCTTCTCGATGCGCCTGGGCCGCCCTGTCCAGTGGGCCGAGGAGCGCACCGAGAACTTCGCCGCCACCATCCACGGGCGGGGCCAGGTCCAGGAGGTGGAGGCCGCCTATGACAAGGACGGGGTGGTCCTGGGGCTGCGGGTCCGCATATGGGCCGACCTGGGGGCCTACTGCCAGCTCTTCACCCACGTCATTCCCACCCTGACCCCCACCATGCTCAACGGCCCCTACAGGATCCCCAATCTGGCGTGGGAGCTGTACGGCGTCTACACCAACAAGACGCCCACCGACGCCTACCGGGGCGCCGGCCGGCCGGAGGCCACCTACCTGCTGGAGAGGACCATCGACCTGGTGGCCTATCGCCTGGGTATGGACCCCGCCGAAGTGCGCCGGCGCAATTTCATCCCCAAAGACGCCTTCCCCTATAAGACCGCCGTGGGCACCGTCTACGACAGCGGCGACTATGAGGGGGCGCTGAACAAGGCGCTGGCCCTCGCCGACTACCAGCGCCTGCGGCGGGAGCAACAGGAGCGCCTCCGGCGGGGGGAGGGGAAGGTGCTGGGGATCGGCCTCTCCACCTATGTGGAGATCTGCGGCTTCGCCCCCAATATGCCCGAGAACGCCACCCTCCGGGTGGAGCCCGGGGGGACGGTGACCCTCTTCACCGGCACCTCCCCCCACGGCCAGGGCGATGCGACGGCCTTCGCCCAAATCGTGGCGGAGGTCTTGGGCGTCCCCCTGGAGGACATTACCGTGGTCCACGGCGACACCCTGGCGATCCCCCAGGGCCTGGGCACCCTGGGGAGCCGGAGCATGGCGGTGGGGGGGACGGCCGTCTACCAGGCGGCCCAGAGGGTGCGGGAGAAGGCCATCACCCTGGCGGCCCACCTGTTAAAGGTGCCTCCCGACAAGGTGACCTGCGCGGGGGGCTCCTTCTTCGTCGAGGACATCCCCGACCGACGCCTCTCCTGGAAGGAGGTGGCGGAGAAAGCCTATAACCCGCCCCCTGGCCTGCCCCCCGACTTTGAGCCCGGCCTGGTGGCCACCGTCTACTTCAAGCCCCCCAACTTCACCTTCCCCTTCGGCGCCCACGTGGCCGTGGTGGAGGTGGACAGGGAGACGGGGGATGTGCGCTTGGTGAACTTCTACGGCGTGGACGACTGCGGCCACCGCATCAACCCCACGCTGGTGGAAGGGCAGATCCACGGGGGCATCGCCCAGGGCGTCGCCCAGGCCCTCTACGAAGAGGTGATATATGACGAGAGCGGCCAGCTCCTCACCAACAACCTCATGAACTACGCTGTCCCCACCACGACCATGCTGCCCCCCTTTACCCTGGAGGCCTCGGTGACGCCGACGCCGGTGAACCCCCTGGGGGCGAAGGGAGTGGGGGAGTCGGGGACCATTGGCGCCACGCCGGCGGTGGTCAACGCCGTGGCCGACGCCCTACGACACCTGGGGGTTGACCCGGCGGAGGTCCAGATGGCGGCGACCCCTGAGCGGGTATGGCGTCTCATCCGGAAGGCAGAGGGCCGGAGGAGGTAGCCATGGTGACCGCATCCTTCACCTACCATCGCCCCTCTTCCCTCCGGCAGGCGGTCTCCCTGCTCCAGCGGTTGGGGGAGGGGACGAAGGTGCTGGCCGGGGGGCAGAGCCTCCTCCCCGCCATGAAGCTACGGCTGGCCCAGCCCCAGCACCTGGTGGACCTGGCGGGGATCCCCGGCCTCTCCTACGTGCGGGAGGCAAGGGGGAGCATCCGCATCGGCGCCCTTACCACCCACGCCGAGGTGGAGGCCTCGGAGGTGGTGAGGGGACGCCTGCCGGCGCTGGCCGAGACGGCCTCCCTTATCGGGGACATGCAGGTGCGCAACCGGGGCACGATAGGGGGGAGCCTGGCCCACGCCGACCCGGCGGCCGATTACCCGGCGACGGTGCTGGCCCTGGAGGGCCGGATCAAGGTGGTGGGCCCCCAGGGCACCCGCCTCATCCCGGCCCACCAGTTCTTCCGGGGGCCTTTTACCACCGCCCTCGGGCCAGGGGAGGTGGTGACGGAGGTGCAGTTCCCCCTACCCCCACCCCGGAGCGGCGCCTCCTATCAGAAGTTCGCCAACAAGGCATCCCGGTTCGCGGTGGTGGGGGTCTGCGCCTTCCTCGCCCTGAACGCCCGGGGGGGGATCCGTATGGCCCGCCTGGGGGTCACGGGGGCTGCGGACCACCCCTTCCGGGCCACCGCCGCCGAGGAGGCCCTGGTGGGGCAACGCCCCGAAGACGAGGTCTTCCGGCGGGCGGCCCGCCTGGTCCCCCAGGGGGTGACGTGCGTCGCCGACGTGCACGGCTCCGCTGAGTACCGGGCGTGGCTGTGTGAGGTGCTGGCCCACCGGGCCCTCGAGGCCGCCGCCGCCCGGGCGGGGACATAGAAGAAATGGCGCTAACGGCCCCCACCCGCGCCCATCCCCTCTACCAGGAGCGGGACCCCCGCCGGGTGCGGGAGGCGATCCGCCGCAAGGAGTGGCGGTGGGGGACGGCAGGCCTCGTGCCCGGATACACCCAGGCCAACCTGGTCCTCCTCCCCAAAAGCGACGCCTTTGACTTCCTCCTCTTCTGCCTGCGGAACCCCAAGCCGTGCCCCCTCCTCGAGGTGACCGACCCCGGAGATCCCGAACCCCGGCGCACCGCCCCCGGGGCTGACCTGCGCACCGACGTCCCCCGTTACCGCGTCTTCCGGGACGGGGAGGTGATGGACGAGCCGTACGACATCTCCCCCTACTGGCGGGACGACCTGGTGGGCTTCCTCCTGGGGTGCAGCTTCACCTTTGAGCACGCCCTGCAGCAGGCGGGGATCCCCGTGCGGGGGCTGGAAGGGGACCGCCCCACCTTCAGCGCCTACACCACCACCATCCCCTGCACCCCCGCCGGGAGGTTCCGGGGGAGGATGGTGGTCACCATGCGCCCCATGACGCCCGCCGACGCCATCCGCGCCGTCCAGGTCACCGCCCGTTTCCCCCAGGCCCATGGGGCGCCTGTCCACATAGGCGATCCGGCGGCCATCGGCATCGCCGATTTGGGGCGGCCCGACTTCGGCTCCCCGGTGGAGGTGCGCCCCGGGGAGGTGCCCGTGTTCTGGGCGTGCGGCATCACCCCCCAGGTGGTGGCCCGGGAGTCAGGGGTGGGGTTTATGATCACCCACTACCCCGGCCACATGTTCATCACCGACCTGCGGGACGAGGAGACGGCCCTCTCCTAGATAAAGATGGGGGCCAGGACCAGGGTGATGGTGCTCAGGAGCTTGACCAGGACGTGGAGGGAGGGGCCGGCGGTGTCCTTAAAGGGGTCGCCCACGGTATCCCCCACCACGGCGGCGGCGTGAGCAGGCGTCCCCTTGCCTATCTTCTCCCCCGGATTGCTTAGGGCGCCCGCCTCAATCAGCTTCTTGGCGTTGTCCCAGGCGCCCCCGGCGTTGTTCATAAAGGTGGCCAGAAGGATACCCCCAATGGTGCCCACCATGAGCAGGGCGGCCACCGCCTCGGCCCGGAGGATGACACCCACAACGATGGGCAGGGCCACCGCCAGCAGACCGGGGGCGATCATACCCCGCAGCCCCGCCCGGGTGGTAATGTCGACGGCCCGGGCGTAGTCGGGGCGCACCTGACCGGTCATAATGCCGGGGTTGGTGCGGAACTGCCGGCGCACCTCTTCAATGACCTTGCTGGCCGCCTGCTGGACGGCCCGGATCGCCAGGGCGCTGAAGAGGAAGACCAGCATGACCCCCAGCGCCCCCCCTACGAACACCTCCGGCTTGGCCAGGTTCACCGCCTCCAGGGGGCTCCCCCGCACCTTGGCCACCTCGTCCAGGTAGGCGCTGAAGAGCAGGAAGGCCGCCAGCCCGGCCGAGCCCATGGCATACCCCTTGGTCAGGGCCTTGGTGGTGTTCCCCACGGCGTCCAGGCGGTCGGTCACACTCCGCACCCTCTCCCCTGCCCCCGTCATCTCCACAATGCCGTTGGCGTTATCGGTGATGGGGCCGAAGGTATCCATGGACAGGATGTAGGCGGCGGTCATCAGCATCCCCATGGTGGCCACCGCAGTGCCGAAGAGGCCCCCTTGGGGGATGGGGGAGCCGTCGGGCAAACGCAGCTGGTTCCCCAACCAGTACGCCAGCAGGATGGCGATGGCGATGGCGACCGCCGTGGAGAAGGTGGTCTCAAAGCCCACCGACACCCCGGCCACGATGTTGGTGGCCGGCCCGGTGCGGGACGCCTCCGCAATGGACCGAACGGGCCGGTAATGGACCTCGGTGTAGTACGTGGTGATGAAGACAAAGGCGATGCTGGTGGCGATCCCCACCAGGCCCGCCAGGAAGAGCCAGACGGGGTTGGCTACCGTCTGGCCCATCATCCCCCACGTGGCGATGGCCAGGAACGCCACCGATAGGGCGATGGAGAGGAAGTAGCCCCGGTTGAGGGAGCGCATGGGGTTCTCCCCCTCCCGCCCCTGCACCGCCAGGACACCTATCCCCGTGGCGATCAGCCCGAGGGCGCGGATCACCAGGGGGAAGAGGACCCACGCCTCGGGGTGGGGGATGTTGGCCCGGGCGGCGGCGGCATATGCCCCGATGCCCAGGATCATCGCCCCGATGTTCTCCGCCGCCATGGATTCAAAGAGGTCAGCGCCCCGCCCGGCGCAGTCCCCCACATTGTCCCCCACCAGATCGGCGATGACCGCGGCGTTGCGGGGGTCGTCCTCGGGGATCCCCGCCTCCACCTTCCCCACCAGGTCCGCCCCCATATCGGCGGCCTTGGTATAAATACCCCCGCCCAGCTGGGCGAAGAGGGCGACAAAGCTGGCCCCGAACCCGAACCCCACGATGAGGAAGGGGGTGATGGGGACATGGGCCTGGTAGACGGGGTCATAGACGAGGCGGGTATGGCCACCGTAGGCGTAGAAGATGGCGAGGACGCCCAGCAGGCTGAGGGTCGTGATCAGGAAGCCCGACACGGCCCCGCCCCGGAGGGCCACCGCCACCGCCTCCCGCAGCCCACCCCGCGCCGCGGCGGCGGCCACGCGGACATTGCTCTTCACCGCCAGGTACATGCCGATAAACCCCGACAGGCCCGAGCAGAAGGCCCCCACGAGGAAGGCCAAAGCCGTCCGCCACCCCAGCCCCAGGGTGTCGGCGATGTCCACCACCCCGTCGCCGGTGATATCCGTGCGCGAGAGAAAGGCCAGTAAGAGGCCAAGCAGCAGGGCAACGCCCACCGAGAGGTAGGCGATGGTGCCGTACTGGCGGCGGAGGAAGGCCATGGCCCCCTCCAGGATGCGGTCGGCAATATCCCGCATCGCCGGGGGGCCGGGGTCCCGCCGCAGCACGTCCCGGGCGAGCCAGAGGGCGAAAAGGATCGCCCCCACGCCCGCAATAGGCACCAGCCAGAGCAAAGCCATGCCCCCCTCCTGAACGTGCCGTGTAGGGCTCCAGCACCATATAATATACTACCCCTTCCATCGCCACCCCTGCCGCCCGTTCGGGGAAGGGGAACCCTGTAAACAGGTCCTGCCAGGTGATAGGATTCTCCTTGCAGATTGACAAAGGGGAACGAGGGTGTTTCAGGCAGGTAGGGGCAGGCCCCTGTGCCTGCCCCAATGTTGGGCAACCACGGGGGTTGCCCCTACGGGGCTATCTCCCACCCCCTTTGCCAAACACCCTCAAGGGGAACGATGTCTGGCGGTGGGGAGGTGGAGGCGCCCCCTCTGCAGGAAGATCGCCCTCACCATCCCGCCGGAGACACAGAACGCGAACGCCTTCCGCATCCCGGGGCAGGGGACCCCCCTTCTGGAGAACCCCTCCCGGCGGGGTGACCTCCCCAGCGCCCTCACCGGGGAGCAGCGCCGCCTCTCCCAACGCCTCCGGGACCTCCGCCACGGGGGCTACGGGCAGGATGCCCTCCCCCGAAGGGCTCCGCGCCGGGAGCACCGCCCTCGGCCGTGGGTGCCCCCCTTGCCCCCGGCCCCCTCACGGGAGCTGCAGCCCCGAAAACCGGAGCCACGGGGAGCCCTCCTCCAGGTACGAAAGGCCCCGGACCAGCCGCCCCCGGGCCAGGGCCTTGATGGTGGGCAGATGCTGCTCCACAGACTGCAGCATCCGCCCCACATACTCGTCCGCCATCTCCCACCGTATGCCCACCAGGTGCTCGAAGAGCTTCCTGGTGCTCTCGCGGGAGAGGCGCTTGTCCCTCAGGAGCTCCTCCCTTAGCGATGCCAGGTCCCCGTCCGTCAAGAGGGCTGCCCACAGGAGGAGCCGGCCTCGCGGATGCTCCTTGGAGTCTTTCTCCTCCACGGCTCTGTCCAGGTACCACTCAATGAGAGCCACCATGTCCGGTAGGTCGGGGTACAGCAGGAGGGGTCTGCCCAGCAAGTCCTCCAGGGTGCGGAGGATCAGCATGGTGTAGGCATAGGCCTGGGCCTCCTCCAGGGCTCTCTCATTGAGTATTATCCGCCTGGGCAGGCGGTACGGGTTTGTCACCGCTTGCCGGAAGTGGCCCAGTTCGTGGGCGAAAGTATCTATGAGGTCGGCAGGGGGCCGCTCGCCGCGCATCACGATCCGGGAATGACCCCGCCACGTAGTGTGGAAGCCGTCGAAGTTCTTGAGCCCCAGGCATCTCTGAAGATACGCCTGCTGCTCGTCTGCCGGGGATCTCCTTGCTCCATCGCGGCACTGAATCTCCACCCAGAGGTCGTACTCGGCCTCGCTCAGGGCGTGGATGAAGAGGGGTTCGTCCCGCAAAGCCCTTCCGTAGAGCGTAAAGTAGGCGGCATCCACCACCTCCATCACGTCCGCCCAGTAGGTGGCCCCCCTGGGGCTGATGGTGTTCTCCCGCACCAGCAGGAGGTCGAGGAGGCGCGACGCTTTCCTCTGGACTTCCACCGGGGAATAGGCAGTCGGTGGCGGGCGGGGGGGCGGCGAGGCCGCCACGGCGACCTCCCGCTCGTAGGTGTTGTCCCCCTCCTCCGCCTCCTCCACCTGGTTGTCCGGGTCCAGCACTAAGGCGATCCTCAGGTGTTCGGGGGGTGCCGCGTCTGAGGGGACCAGGGGGGTGCCGGAGGACCAGTCAATGACAAAGTCCACCTCCCCCGCCTTGAGGGGAGGACGTTCCCACCGCAGCACCGGCCTGCCGTCCAGCCGCACTTCCACTCTGTAGCCCCGCTCCATGTCCCCTGTGCCGGCGTTCTTGACCGCCCAGTGGACGTACACGGCCTGCCCCACGGGGAGCAGGCTGGGGCTAAACACCCCTTGGTCGGGACGGAGCACCAGGGCCCCATCCCACCCCGGCGGCACCAGGGGCTTGAGGTTCGGCTTGCCGGGGGCAGGAGGTGGGGGTAACGCCGGCGGAGGGTCCTTGACCAGGGGTCCGGACCCCCAGATGAATTCCTTCACAAAGACGTTGTTGCCCTCATCGACCTCGTCAATGAGGTTGGTGGCATCAACGACGAGCTTTAACGTGTGCCTCCCCGGGGTGAGGCGCACTACCTTCTGCAACTCATCCCATTCGTACGAAATAGAATACTCCGCCGGTATAGATTGCACCCAGATTCTCCAAACCGGCACGTCGTCCAGGAAGAGATGCACCCAAAACTCCGTCTGGACGCTGGACAGTCCTGCGTTCTTGATCGCCACGCGGATGAAGGTGGGCACATCCACGGACAGGGCGCGGACGACCTCCTCTCCCTCTTTGCTGTACGCCAGGATGGGGGCGTCCCAGCCCTTGGGGGCAAAGGGGATAAGGTCGGGCAGCTTGGGGGTCAGCAGGGGAGGGGGCGGCGTAGAGGAGGGGTCAGGATCCACCAGAACCGGGAGGGTGAAGACGTTGTCCGTCTCATCGGTCTCCGGGATCAGGTTGGTGGAGTCGAGGACCAGCTGCAGGGTGTGCACCCCGGGCCGGAGCCGCACCCTCTTAGGCAGGTCGGACCAGTCCCGTTGCTCTACGTACCATCCCGCCCGAAGTCCTTCGACGTACCGCCGCTCAATCAGGATGCCATCCAGGACAAGGTCCACATAGAAAACTCCCTCCGCGTCCTGGGGCCCCCTGTTGTGGTAGGCCCAGCTGATAAAGGCCGGCGCGCCGGCTCTCAGAGCCGTGGTGAACGCTGCCCCCTGCTGGGGGGATGCTATCAAAGGCGCTGCCCACCCCGGCGGGGTATAGGGAGCCAGGTTGACCCGCGGCGGCGGGGCAGGAGGGGTAGGCGTCGGCGTGGGCCTTGGGGTGGGGGTGGGCGTTGGGGTCGGGGTGGGTGTCGGGGTGGGCTTCGGGGTAGGGGTGGGAGTGGGCGTTGGAGTTGGCGTAGGTGTGGGGGTAGGCGTTGGGGTCGGGGTAGGAGTGGGCGTTGGGGTCGGCGTGGGTGTTGCGGTAGGGGTAGGCGTCGGCGTGGGTGTGGGGGTAGGAGGTGGCGTGGGCGTTGGTGTAGGGGTAGGCATCGGCGTTGGTGTAGGAGTAGGCGTCGGTGTGGGTGTCGGGGTTGGGGTGGGGGTGGGCGTTGGGGTCGGTGGGGGAGGTGGCGTAGGCGTTGCGGTGGGTGTCAGCGCAGGTGTGGGCGAGGGGAGCGGGGGTGACACCGGCGGGGGCGCGGGCGGAGGACCACAGGCCCACAGGAGAAAGGCCACCACGGCAACCGCCAGCCACCTGGCCATGTGTCCCCCGCGGGGCGCAGTGAACACACTCAAAGCATAGCACACGTCAGGGGGATGCCACTGCACCGCGCCCCGGGCCCTGCTCGCCCCCGGTCAGGGTCTCCGGAGCAGCCCCGCTTCCCCGGCAGAGGGAGCCGTGAGGCGGGCCGCTGGAGAGGGCCGGGGCCGCCCGCCCCGAGACGGGTGCCGGCCCTGGGGGCCCCGGGCCTCCCCCCCGCCGATTGACAAAGGGGACGATATCCAGTAAGGTAGGGGGTGAAGCCCCGCGGGGAAGGCAATGCCTGGGGACTACGCCGTCAACTATACCGTGGTTGCCCTGGCGGGCATTGTGGGGGCCGTCGCCATTGGGGTCCTTTTCGCCTTGAACGCCCTCCTTGCCCCCCGGCGCCTTTCCCCCGTGAAGGCCGAGCCCTTTGAGTGCGGCATCCCCCCGGCCCCCTTCCCCTGGTCCCAGATCCGCATCCGCTACTACATCTATGCCATCCTCTTCCTGGTCTTTGACGTGGAGGCGGTCTTCCTCTTCCCATGGGCCGTCGTCTTCCTCCACAGTCCCCCGGCGGTGTTCTACGAGATGCTGGTGTTCATCGCCATCCTCCTCTTTGGCATCCTCTATGGGTGGCGGAAGGGGGCGTTGCAATGGCACTGATGCGGTGGCTTCCCAAGGGGAAAGAGGGGAGGGTGCCGGCCCCCCGTCACCCCTTCCAGGCCATCCCCTGGACCCCGGGCTCGGCCATAGAGCGGGCGGAGCCCGTTACCCTAGCCCGGGGGAACGTGGCCCCACCCCCCCCTCTGCTCAGGGGCGCCCCGGGGGTTGTGCTGGCCCGCGCCGAGGAGCTGTTCGCCCTTGCCCGCAAGAACTCCCTCTGGCCCTTGACCTTCGGCCTGGCCTGCTGCGCCATCGAGATGATCTCCACCTATATGGCCAACCACGACTTCGACCGCTTCGGGGTGGTGACGTGGCCTTCCCCCCGTCAGGCGGACGTGATGATCGTGGCCGGCACCGTGGTGAAGAAGATGGCCGAGCCCATCCGGCGCCTTTACGAGCAGATGCCCGAGCCCAAGTGGGTTATCGCCATGGGCTCCTGCGCCACCAACGGCGGCCCTTACTATCGCTCCTACTCGGTGGTCATGGGGGTGGACCATATCATCCCCGTGGACGTATACGTCCCCGGCTGCCCGCCCCGCCCCGAGGCCCTGTTGGACGGCATCCTGCGCCTCCAGGAGAAGATCACCCAGGACGCCCGCAACCGTGTCCGACGTCCCGAAGGCCCGACCGGGTAGCCCCCACCCCGCCGGGGGTCACGGGGGCGCCGGCTCCCCTGAGCGGCTCGATGCCAAGGGGCAGGCCCTCAAAGGGCTCCTGCCCGAGGTGTTGCCCGCCTTCCATTCCCACATCTCCGTGGCCCTGGACGAGGTGGTGCTGACGGTTCCCCCGGAGCGCCTGGTGGAGGTGTGCTTCACCCTCCGGGATGACCCCCGGACCCGTTTCGACTTCCTCCGCTGCCTCTCGGTGGTGGACTACGTCACCTATTTGGAGGTGGTCTACCACCTGTGGTCTATGGAAAAGCGTCACAAGATGGTGGTGAAGGTACAGGTGCCCCCGGAGGCCCCTCAGGTCCCCTCCGTCACCGGCGTCTGGAAGGGGGCCGACTGGTTTGAGCGGGAGGGGCATGACCTGTACGGGGTGGTCTTTACCGGCCATCCCAACCTGGCCCCCCTCCTCCTGTGGGAGGGTTTCCCCGGCTACCCCGGAAGGAAGAGCTACCCCTTCCACAACTACACGGAGTGGTGAGCATGGCCGAGGCCCGCCCCCTGGAAGTCCGGGAGATCCTCGTCAACATGGGGCCGCAGCACCCCAGCACCCACGGTGTCTTCCGGATGGTCCTCTGGGTCGACGGGGAGCGGATCGTACGGGTGGAGCCCCACATCGGCTACCTCCACCGGGGCTCGGAGAAGCTGTGCGAGGGGGAGACCTATCTGCAGATCCCCACCCTCTTCGACCGCCTGGACTACCTCTCCAACTTCAACAACGAGCTGGCCTTCTGCCTGGCGGTGGAGAAGCTGATGGGGTTAGAGGTGCCGGAGCGGGCTGCCTATGTGCGGGTCATCCTCTGCGAGCTGAACCGCATCGCCAGCCACCTCATGTTCTACGCCGCCTTCGGCCTGGACGTCGGCGCCATGACCCCCTCTATGTACGCCTTCCGGGAGCGGGAGCGCATTCAACAGGTGTTTGAGGCGGTGTCGGGGGCGCGGATGATGCACGACTACTTCCGGGTGGGGGGACTGCGCCAGCCCCCGCCCGACGACTTCAAGGAGCGGGTGCAGCGCCTCCTCCCCCTCCTGGAGAAAGGCATCAACGAGTGTGACACCCTGCTCACCCACAATGAAGTGTTCCTGGCCCGCACCCGGGGCATCGGGAAGATCTCCCCCCAGGAGGCCATCGCCTGGGGGATGACCGGCCCCTGCCTGCGGGCCTGCGGCGTCCCTTACGATATCCGGGCGGTGGAGCCCTATTCCCTCTATGACCGCTTCGACTTTGCTATTCCGGTGGGCGCCCAGGGCGACTGCTGGGACAGGTACATGGTGCGGGTGGAGGAGATGCGCCAGTCCATCCATATCATCCGCCAGGCCCTTCAGCAGATGCCCGAGGAGGGGCCGGTGCTGACACCGGGGGCACGCCGTTTGCCCCGCCCCCCCAAGGGCGAGGTGTATGTGCGCACCGAAAACCCCAGGGGGGAATTGGGGGTCTACCTGGTCAGCGACGGGTCGGAGCGCCCCTACCGGGTGAAGATCCGGGCGCCCTCCTTCGCCAACCTGCAGGCCCTCCCTGTCCTGATGCGGGACTGCTACGTGGCCGACGCCGTGGTGATCCTGGGCTCCCTGGATATCGTTCTGGGGGATGTAGACCGGTAGGGGTGAAGGGATGCCGGAGATAGCGGTCCTGGCCTTTGTGGCCGGTGTTGTGTTGGCCTTTGGCCTCTTCTCCACCCTGGCCATCGCCCTCGTGCCGGTCCTGGGGAGCGGGTGGGGGTGGGGCATCGGGATGGGGACGGCGGCCGTGGCGGGTACGGTGGTGGTCCTGCTCCTGACGGTGGCGGGGCTGGGGCTCCAGGCCCTGGCCTACATAGGGGGGCTGTTCGCCCTGGTCACCTTCCTCTCCCTGGTCACCTTCGCCCTGGTGTGGCTGGAGCGCAAGTACCTGGGACGCCTCCAGCAGCGGCTGGGGCCCACACGGGTCGGCCCCTTTGGCCTCCTCCAGCCCGTGGCCGACGCCGTGAAGCTCCTCCTGAAAGAGGACATCGTCCCCGCCTGGGCCGACCGGGTGGTCTTCTGGGTAGCCCCCCTGATCGCCTTCGTGCCCGCCTTCATGGTATGGGTGACCGTCCCCTTTAGCCGGGACCTGGTGCTGCGCAACCTGGACCTGGGCCTTCTGTACGTGGTGGCCTTCTCGGTGGTGGGGATCACAGGCCTCCTGGTGGCGGGGTGGGGCTCGGCCAACAAGTACGGCGTCCTGGGCAGCCTGCGCTCCGCCGCCCAGCTGATCAGCTACGAGATCCCCCTCATCGTGGTGGCCCTCACCATCGCCATGCTGGCCGGCACCCTCAACCTGGTGGAGATCGTCGAGCGCCAGCGCCCCATATACGCCCTGGTCCAACCCCTGGGGCTCTTCCTCTTCCTCCTGGCGGGGCTGGCGGAAGTAGGGCGCACCCCCTTCGATATCTACCACGCGGAGTCCGAGATCGTCGGGGGGCCCTTTGTGGAGTACAGCGGCGCCCATTGGGCTGCGTTCTATCTGGCGGAATACGTGAACACCTTCCTGGTGGCCGCCCTGACAACCCTCCTCTTCCTGGGGGGGTGGAAAGGGCCCCTTCTCCCACCGGTGGTGTGGTTCCTCCTCAAGACCTTCGGGGTGGTGGTGGTCATGTTCTGGTTCCGGGGGACGTTCCCCCGCCTCCGCATCGACCAGTTGATGGCTTTGGGGTGGCAGATGCTGGTGCCCCTGAGCTTCCTCACCTTGCTGCTCACGGGCGTCGCCCTCTACTACCGGTGGCCCTGGTGGGGCCTCTCCCTGGCCTCCACGGCTGTTCTGGTGGGGGTGGGGTGGCTGGTGCACCAGCAGGCGTCCCGCCAGCGCCCCGTCCTCCGTCTCATCCCCGCCCGGGAGGTGCGCAGTGCTGGCTAGTGTGAAGGGCCTCTTCCTTACCCTCCGCACCACTTTCCGCCGACCCGTGACGGCCCAATACCCCAAGGAGCACCTGCCCCTTCAACCCCGCTATATGGGCTTCCCCGCCCTCACCTGGGACTATACCGTGGGGGAGCCCTACTGCACCGGGTGCATGGTGTGCGTGCGCTACTGCCCTACCCAGTGCATGTCCGCCACCATGAAGGACAACCCCCTGTTTAAAGAGGGCAAAAGCCCCCGGCGGAAGATCGTGGAGTCCTTCGAGATCAACCTGAACCGGTGTATCGTCTGCGGCATCTGTGTCGAGGTGTGCAACTTCGATGCCATTGTGATGAGCCACGAGCATGAGCTGTCCACCTTCCGCCGGGATGGACGGCGGGTGCGCCTGGAGCAGCTGCTGGAGATGGGCAAGCGCTACCAGGCCCTGACGGGGTGGCGCCCCGAGGCGGAGAGGAAGGCGGAGCAGGAGAAGGGCCGCCTGGCTGCGGCGGCCACTCCTTCCACCAGTAGTCAGACGGGGACGTCGTGAGTGTGACCCTGCTGGCCCTGGCACTCCTGGCGGCGGTGGTGCTGGGCGGTGGGGTTGGGGTGGTCACGGCGCGGAACGTGGTGCACGCCGCCCTCTTCCTCCTGTTATCCCTGGGGGGCGTGGCGGGGGTCTTCCTCCTCCTCCTGGCCGAGTTCCTGGCCCTGGTGCAGGTGCTGATCTACGGGGGGGCGGTGGTCATCGTGCTGGTGTTCGCCCTGATGCTCACCCGCTCCCAGGACTTCGCCGGGGTGCAAGATAACCCCCAATGGCCCCTGGGGCTGCTGGCGGCGCTGGTGGTCTTTGGGGTCCTCACCGCCTCCTTCGTGCTGTGGAAGCCCACCGTCCAGCCCCCGGCCCGGGTGGGGTTTGAGGAGGTGGGGAGGGAGCTTTTCCTCCGGTGGGCCATCCCCTTTGAGATGATCTCCCTGGTGCTCCTGCTCACCCTTATTGGGGCCATCATCCTCGCCGGTGAACGGGGAGGGGAAGGATGAGCCTCCTGCACCTCCACCTCCTGAGCGCCGCCCTCTTTGCCCTCGGGCTCTACGGGGTGCTGGCCCGGCGCAACGCCGTGTTGGTCCTCATGGCCATCGAGCTGATGCTCAACGCCGTCAACATCAACCTGGTGGCTTCCGCCCTCTTTCTGGACCCCTCCCGCCTGGTAGGACAGGTGCTGGTGGTCTTCGTCATCACCCTGGCGGCGGCCGAGGTGGGGCTGGCCCTGGCCATCATCCTCCGCCTCTACCGGAACCGGGGGACGGCCAACCTGGACGAGATCAACCTGCTGAGGTGGTAAGGCCGTGGAGTGGGCGTGGTTGGCCCCGGCCCTGAGCGCCTCGGCCTTCCTGGCCATCGTCCTCTTCGGGCGGGTCTTGCCCCGGGAGGGGGCGTGGCTGGCCCCCCTGGCCATAGCCGGCGGGTTCGGGGTGTTCTGGGGGGTCCTCCTCCGCTGGATAGAGGCGGGAGGGGGGAGTCACGCCTTCGCCTTCACCTGGCTCCAGGCGGGGGATGTGCGGATCCCCTGGGGGATGCTCCTTGACCCCCTCTCCCTGGTGCTGATGGGCCTGGTGACCTTTGTGGCCCTGCTGGTGCAGGTGTACTCGTGGGGGTACATGGCCCGCGAGCCCCGCTTCGGGTGGTATTTTGCCGCCCACGCCCTCTTCGCCGCCTCCATGCTCACCCTGGTGCTGGCGGACAACCTCCTCCTGCTGTACATCGCCTGGGAGCTGGTGGGGCTGTGCTCCTATCTCCTCATCGGGTTCTGGTACGAGCGGCGCCCCGCGGCCGAGGCGGCCAAGAAGGCTTTCATCACCACCCGCCTCGGGGATGTGGGGATGCTCATCGGTATCCTCCTCCTCTTCCGGCAGACCGGCACCTTCCAGATCCAGGAGGTCTTCGCCCACGTGGAGGCCGGCCGCCTCTCCCCGGCCGTGGTCACGGCGGCGGCCCTCCTCCTCTTCACCGGGGCTATGGGGAAGTCGGCCCAGTTCCCCTTCCACGTGTGGCTCCCCGACGCCATGGAGGGGCCGACCCCCGTCAGCGCCCTCATCCACGCGGCCACCATGGTGGCGGCAGGGGTGTACCTGGTGGCCCGGATGTTCCCCCTCTTTGAAGCGTCGGGGGTGGCGTTGCTGGTGGTGGCCGGCATCGCCATCCTCACGGCCCTCCTGGCGGCGGGCATGGCCCTGGTGATGACGGATGTGAAAAGGGTGTTGGCCTACTCCACCATCACCGACCTGGCCCTGATGATGCTGGCCCTGGGGGCGGGGAGCATTGGGGCCGCTATCTTCCACCTGGTGGTCCACGGCTTTGCCAAGGCCCTCCTGTTCCTCGGGGCGGGCTCGGTCTCCCACGGGACGGGGAGGACCGACATCCGGGACCTGGGGGGGATAGCCTCCGCCATGCCCCTCACCACCCTCACCTTCCTGGTGGGGGCCTTCTCCCTGGGGGGGATCCCCCCCCTCGGCGGATGGTTCAGCAAGGACAAGGTCCTGGTGGCCGTGGGGCACGGGCTGGGGGGCGTTTTCCTGGCCCTGGCTATGGTGGTGGCCTTCCTGAAGGCCTTGTATATGGGGCGCCTCCTGTGGACCGTCTTCTTCGGGAAGGCCACGGGTGTGCACGCCCACGAGTCGCCCCCCGTGATGACAGGGCCTCTGGTGATCCTGGCAGGGGGGGCCCTGGCAGGGGGGGTGCTGGCCTTCCCCTGGGGGGAAGCCTACGGGGGGTTCGACGCCTTCCTTGCCCCCCACAAGGGGAAGCCGTTCCATCTGGAGGTGGGGGTGGCAGCGCCCTCCACCGTGCTGGCTGTCGGGGGATTCGCCCTCACCTGGTTGGCCTACCACGCCGGCCGCCTCTCCCCCGAGGCCATCCGACGGCGGTGGGCGTGGCTCCATCACCTGCTGGCCCGGAAGTACTACCTGGACGACCTGTACCAGTGGTGTGTGGACCACATTGTCCTGGCCATGGGGCAGGCGATCGCCCTCTTCGACCGCCTGGTGGTGAACGACACGGGGGTTGACGGGACGGGGCGGTCGGTGGTGCTGGCGGGGAGGGGGTTGCGCCTCCACGTGACGGGGCTGGTGTACACCTATGCCCTGGGCATCGTGGCGGGGTTCCTAACGGTCGCCCTGGTCTGGTGGCTGGTGCTGGGAAGGTTGTGATGTCCGGGCGGCCCAGGGGAACCCCTAATGCATAGGGGGCAAAGGGGATGGAGTGGCTCCGGGAGAACCTGCTCCTCCTGGTGGTGATGGTCCCCTTCTTCGGGGCGTTGGCCCTGGCGGCGATCCCCAACGAGCGGGAGAGGTGGGTGCACGGGGTGGCCCGCCTCATCGCCACGGTGGGGCTGGTCCTGTCGGTGCTGGCCTTCGCCCTCTACGACCGCCGTCAGGGGGGGATACAGATGGAGCGCCAGTTCCCCTGGCTGCCCTCCCTGGGGGCCACCTTCCACCTGGGGGTCGACGGCATCGCCGTCAGCCTTATCCTCCTCAATGGGATCGTCGTCTTTACGGGCACCCTCGTCTCCTGGAACATCCGCTATCGCCCCAAGGACTTCTTCGTCCTCTTCTTCCTCCTGGGGACGGGGGTCTACGGGGTGTTCTCCTCCCTGGACCTCTTCTTCCTGTTCTTCTTCTATGAGCTGGCGGTCCTCCCCATGTTCCTCCTGATAGGGGTCTGGGGGTCCAGCACCGACTTCGGCACCTTTGTGCGAACCAAGGAGTATGGGGCGTTGAAGTTGACCCTCTACCTGGTGGCGGGGAGTGTGTTGGTGTGGGTCAGCCTCCTGGCCCTCTGGGTGGAGGCGGGGCGCACCTCCTTTGACCTCCTGGTGTTGCAGGAGGTCTCCTACAGCCGTACCTTCCAGATGGTCTTCTTCCCCCTCCTGATGGTGGGGTTTGGGGTCCTGGCGGGGCTATGGCCTTTCCACACCTGGTCCCCCGACGGCCACGTGGCGGCCCCCACGGCGGTGAGCATGTTGCACGCGGGGGTGCTGATGAAGCTGGGGGCCTTTGGGATCCTGCAGGTGGGGATGCGCCTCCTCCCCGAGGGGGCCCAGGCGTGGGCGCCCCTCCTCATCGGTCTGGGGACGGTGAACGTTCTGTACGGGGCCGCCAGCGCTATGGCCCAGGGGGACCTGAAGTACGTGGTGGGGTATTCCAGTGTGAGCCACATGGGGTATGTGCTCATGGGCCTGGCCACCCTGGAGCCCCTCGGGATCAACGGGGCGGTGCTGCAGATGTTCTCCCACGGGATTATGACCGCCCTCTTCTTCGCCCTGGTGGGGGTTATCTATGACCGGGCCCACATCCGGGATATAGGGGTGTTGGAGGGCCTGGCCAAGCGGATGGGCGCCACCGCCGCCTTCTTCACCGTGGCGGGGCTCACCTCCATAGGCCTGCCCGGCCTCAGCGGCTTTGTGGCGGAGCTGCTGGTGTTCCTCGGGGCCTTCCGGACCTATCCCGCCCTGGCGGTGCTGGGGGTTCTGGGGGCGGCCGTCACGGCGGTGTACATCCTGCGCCTCCTGGCCAAGGTGTTCTTCGGCCCCCTGGGGGAACGATGGCAGACCCTGCCGGACGCCGCCCCCATGGAGGTGGGGGCGACGGCCCTGCTGGTGGCGGTGCTGGTCATCGTGGGGCTTGCCCCCTTCACCCTCCTCCACCCCATAGACGTGGGGGTGAAGGAGTTCCTGCAGCACGTCTTCGGGTAGGGGGAAAGGATGCCCGGAGTAGACTGGAGCCTCCTCTGGCCGGAGGGCCTGGTGACGGCCCTCGCCTTCCTGGTCTTCCTGCTGGACATGGTGTTGCCCCCCCACCGGAAGGGCGTGCTGCCCGGCCTGACGGCCCTGGGGCTGCTGGGGGTCCTGGCCTTCACCCTCCCCTTCCTCTGGGGGAAGGAGGCCTCCCTCTTCGATGGCCTCTACAGGGTGGACACCTACGCCCTTTTCTTCAAGGTGGTGTTCCTGGCCACCGGTGTCCTCTTCGTCCCCCTGTCCATGGAGTTTGTGGGGAGGCACCTGGAGCACCAGGGGGCCTACTATGCCATCCTCCTGCTGGGGATAGTGGGGATGATGGCGATGGCCTCGGCGGGGGAGCTCCTGACCGCCATCATCGCCCTGGAGTTGGAGAGCTTCGCCCTGTATGTGCTGGTGGCCTACGCCCGGAGGGATGTGCGCTCCAACGAGGCGGCGGTGAAGTTCATCCTCCTGGGGGCCTTCTCCTCGGCCCTCCTCCTCTACGGCGTGAGCCTTGTCTACGGGGCCCTGGGGACCACCTACTTCGCGGCCATGGCCCAGGGCCTTGCCCAGGGGGAGATGACGCCGCTGCTGGCCCTGGGTTTGGGGCTGATCCTGGTGGGGTTCGCCTTCAAGCTGGCGGCGGTGCCCTTCCACATGTGGGCCCCCGATACCTACCAGGGCGCGCCCATGCCGGTGACGGCGTTCATCGCGGTGGCGTCGAAGACGGCGGTGGTGGCGCTCCTCCTGCGCCTCCTGGCCGAGGGGATGGGGCCGTCCCAGGGGCAGTGGCAATGGGTCCTGGCCGTCCTGTCCGCCCTCACCATGACGGTGGGCAATGTGGTGGCGGTGGTGCAGAGGAACCTGAAGCGGCTGATCGCCTACTCCAGCATCGGGCAGGTGGGGTACCTGCTGGCGGGGCTGACAGCCCTTTCCCCCATGGCCTCGGCGGGGGTGATCTACCACCTGGTCGGCTATGGGGTGACCACCCTGGCGGCCTTTGTCGCCCTGGTGTTCTTCTACAACGCCACCCGGCAGGACGACATCCCCGCCCTGGCCGGTCTGGCCCAGAGGGAGCCCCTTGCGGCGGCGGGGTTGGCGGTGGCCCTCTTCTCCCTGGCAGGCCTGCCCTTCTTCGTGGGGTTCACCAGCAAGTTCTACCTGTTTACCGCGGCGGCCAGGGGCGGGTGGCTGTGGCTGGCGGGGCTGGGAATAGTGAACAGCCTCATCTCCCTGTACTACTACCTGGTCATCATCCGCCAGATGTACATCGAACGTCCCCCGGAGGCGACACGCCTCCCCCTTTCACCCCTCCTGAAAGCCACCCTGGGCCTCCTTATAGGGGGCGTCGTCCTCCTGGGGGTCTACCCCACCCCCCTCGTGCGGGCGGCCGAGGCGGCCACCCGCACCCTCCTCCCATGATGGATGTTTTCGAAAAAAAAGGGGGTCTTGACAAAGGGGGAGAGGGCGTGTATAGTGGGGGCACCGGCCTTTCCCCCCCGCCTTCCTTGGCCTGTGGACACGGGGGATGGGCTGGTGACATCTGCTGGCCGAAGGAGGGGCTATGGGGATGGGCAGGATGGTCTTTCTCGGTGTGGTCTCCCTGCTGCTGGGCCTCGGTATGGCGTGTCGGCCAGCGCCCCCGGGACAGCCCCCTACCCCTGTCCCAGGTCCCCGCCTTGAGTTCCCCACCCCCACCCCCTTCCCCACACCCACACCCCTACCCATCGCCGCCCCAGGGGCCGCCGTCACCCCCACCCCCGCCCCCGTGCCCACCCCCACACCCCCTCCCATCGGAAAATACGGCGGCATCCTGGTGTTTGCCCAGGAACGGGACGTGGTGTCGGCGGAAATTACTATGTATGAGGGTCTCAGCTATCTTTCGCAGCATCCAACGCGGCCGCTATACAGTCAAATTGTTATGAACGATCCGCAAGATGCCTATAAGGTTATTCCGGACCTGGCCGAGCGGTGGGAGATGCGACCTGACGGCATGCAGTGGACCTTTTACCTGCGCCGGAACGCCGTCTGGCATGACGGGAGGCCGGTGACGGCCCACGATGTGAAGTTCACCTTTGACCGGATGTTCAACCCGCCTCCCGGTCAGGTGCGGGGGAGGGCCGCTCCTGTTATCGACTACATGGCGGGGCCCGAGTCCGTCGTGGTGAAGGACGACCACACGGTGCAGTTCAACCTGAAGTTCCCTGCCGCCTCTTTCCTGGCCCTGATGAACAACCCCTACTTGGTGGTCATGCCCAAGCACTATGTGGAGGCCCGCCCCGACAAGCAGGTGCGGGTGTGGAAGGACGTCATCGGGAGCGGCGCCTTCAGGGTCAAGACTATGACGCCCGGCTCCCTGTACGAGATGGTGAAGTTCGAGAGGTTCTACATCCCCGGTCGTCCCTACTTGGACGGCATCAAGGTCCTGGTGATCCCCGACCCGGCCACCCGCTTCGCCGCCCTGCGGGCCCGCCGGCTCCACATCATCCCCCAGGGGGTGACCTACCCCCAGGCGGAGGTCATCGTCAAGGACCTGCCGCAGCTGGTGCTCCAGCGGGTGCCCCGCCTTGCGGGCGATACGGTGCAGATGAACGTGACCCAACCGCCCTTCTCAGACCCCCGGGTGCGGCGGGCCGTGGCCCTGGCCCTCCCGCGGGGCTGCCTCAAGGACGGTCCCTGTTACGCCGTGGAGCCCGACGGCTATATGGGCGGGGTTCTCTTCCCCTATGGCCCATGGGCTCTGCGCATAGAGGACCTGGCGGACAAGGTGCATGGGTATGCCAGCACCGTGGCGGGGAAGGAGAGGGAGCGGGAGGAGGCCCGCAGGCTCCTGGCGGCAGCGGGCTACCCCCATGGTCTGAAGGTGGTGATGGACACCAGGGAGCTGCGCTCCTACATCGATAGTGCCCAGTGGGCCATTGAAGAGCTGCGCAAGGTGGGCATTGAGGTGACCGACCTGAAGATCCACGACTCCGCCTCCTACTACGAGCTGACCTTGCACGGGCGGCATAGGATTATCGCCCACGGGCACGCCTTTGCCCTGGACGACCCCGACCTGATCATCCCCGACCACTACATGTGCGGCGGGGCGGAGAACCATCCCAAGCTGTGCGACAAGGAGATCGACGAGCTGTTCTACAAGCAGCAGCGAACGCTGGACGTGGGTGAGCGCATCAGGCTGCTGAGAGATCTCCAATACAAGATCCTGGACAGGGACGCCAAGATCTGGATCGCCTGGGAGGTCTCCAGGGTGCCGCACTGGCCGGAGGTGAAGGGCTGGTACGCCGTCAACAGCCTCTACATGAGCATGCACTTCTGGGATGTGTGGCTGGAGCGGTAGGGGTAAAGGGTGCGCGAGTACCTGGTTCGCCGCTTCCTCCTCCTTATCCTCACGACGTGGGGGGTCAGCGTTGTCGTCTTCCTCATTATGCGGGTGGTGCCCGGGGACCCGATCACGGCCATGATGGGAGAAGGGGGGGTGAGCACGGAGCAGATCGCCAAGATCCGGCGCGACTTGGGCCTGGACCGCCCCCTGTACATCCAGTATGTCGAGTGGCTGTGGGATACCCTGCGCTTGGATTTGGGGAAGTCCCTCTGGAAAGGGACGGAGATCACCTTCGAGCTGAAGACCCGCCTGCCCGTTACCCTTCAGCTGGCTATTATGAGCATGCTGGTGGTGGTGGTGGTCGCCCTGATAGCGGGGGTGCTGTCGGCCCTCTATCAGGACACCTGGGTCGACTACGTCTTCCGGGTGTTCACCATCGGGGGGCTGGCCCTGCCCGCTTTTTGGGTGGGCATATTGGTGATCCTCGCCCTCGCCCTTTGGTTCCACTGGCTCCCCACCATCGAGTACGTCCCCTTCACCCAAAACCCCCGGGAGAACCTCATCCAGTTCGCCTTCCCGGCGCTGGTGGTGGGCTGGCGGGGGGCGGCGGTGACGGGGCGTATGGTACGGTCGTCCATGCTGGAGGTGCTGCGAGAGGACTACATCCGCACCGCCAGGGCGAAGGGGCTGGCGGAGAGGGTGGTCATCCTCCGCCACGCCTTGAAGAATGCCTCTCTGCCCGTGGTGACTATCCTGGGGATCGAGATGACCCTCCTCCTGGGGGGGGTGGTGGTCATCGAGCAGGTGTTCAGTATGCCGGGCCTGGGGCGGGCCTTGGTGAGCGCCATTTACTACAGGGACTACCCAATGGTACAGTTCCTGGTGACCTTCTTTGCCCTGGTGACGATGGTCATCAACTTCCTGGTGGACCTGACCTATGCCTGGCTTGACCCCCGCATCCGGTATGAGTAGCCCCCGCGAGGAGGGGACGGTGGTCGTGCCCCCACACACCCCCATGCAAGCCACCACGGTGGCTACGGCAATGACGGCTGTGCGGCGCCGGGGCCTCCTGAAGGGGGTTCTCCGCTTTGTCGTCCGCAAACCCCTGGGGGCGGTCGGGGCGGGGATGGTCCTCCTTCTGGCCCTCTTGGCCTATGGCGGTGTCCTCTTTACCCCTTACGGTAAGCTGGAGCAGAACGTCTCTGAGGCCCTCCAGGCCCCCAGCCTGCGCCACCCCATGGGTACCGACCAGTTCGGGAGGGACCTGCTCACCCGGATCATGTATGCCTCCCAGGTGTCCCTGCTGATCGGCTTCGCCACCGTGGTGGTCAGTGGGGTTATCGGGGGTATCCTGGGGGTGGTGAGCGGGTATCTGGGGGGAAAGGTGGACCTGTTTTTCCAGCGGGTCGTGGACGTGCTGATGTCCTTCCCCCTCCTCATCCTGGCGATGGCCATCGTGGTGATGCTGGGGGCCAACACCTTTAACGTGGTCATAGCCATCGCCGCCACCTATGCCCCCCGTTTGGCCAGGGTGGTGCGCTCCGTAGCCCTCTCCGTACGGGAGAAGCAGTACGTGGAGGCCGCCAGGGCGATCGGGTGCCCCGACTGGCGTATTATGCTCTACCACGTGGCGCCCCAATGCGTGGCCCCGACCTTGGTTCTGGTGACCGCCCAGTTGGGTGGGGCGATCCTGGTGGAGTCGTCGTTGAGCTTCCTGGGGATGGGGACGCAGGAGCCCAACCCCTCCTTGGGCAACATGCTGAGCGGGGCCGCCGCGGGCTACTTCGAGGCAGCACCCTGGATGGCCATCTTCCCCGGGCTGGCCATTGCCCTGGCGGTTTTCGGGTTCAATGTCTTTGGGGATGCCCTGAGGGATGTGCTGGACCCCCGTCTGCGGGGGGCGGGACGGTAGCTTCCCCCCTTCTTAGGTGGTCTGCTTCAGCCAGGGCATCATCTCCCGGAGGCGTTTGCCCACCTGTTCAATGGGGTGTGCCCGCTCCTCCTCCCGCAGGCGCAGGAAGCGCCTCTGGCCCCCGGCTGTCTCGGCGATCCATTCCCGCGCGAAGGTGCCGTCCTGGACCTCCCGCAGGATCTGGGCCATCTGCTGCCGGACATGCTGGTCAATGACCCGGGGCCCCCGGGTGTAGTCACCGTACTCCGCCGTGTCCGAGACGGAGTGGCGCATCCAGGAGAGACCCCCCTGATAGATAAGGTCCACGATGAGCTTCAGCTCGTGGAGGCACTCAAAGTAGGCCACCTCCGGTTGGTAACCCGCCTGCACCATCGTCTCGAAGCCGGCCTTGATCAGGTTGCTGACCCCCCCGCACAGGACGGCCTGTTCCCCGAAGAGGTCCGTCTCCGTCTCCTCTTTGAAGGTGGTCTCGATGACCCCGGCCCGGGTACACCCGATGGCCTTGGCATAGGCGAGGGCCATGGCCTTCGCCCGGCCGGAGGCGTCTTGATGGACAGCCAGCAGGGCGGGCACCCCTAACCCCCGGGTGTAGAGGTCCCGCATCCGGTGCCCCGGGGCCTTGGGGGCCACCAGGGCCACGTCCACAAAGGGGGGTGGGGTGATCTGCTGGTAGTGGATGTTGAAGCCGTGGGCGAAGAGGAGCAGATGGCCCGGGCGCAGGTTGGGGGCGATGGCCTCCCGGTACACCTTGGGTTGGGCCATATCGGGGATTAACAGCGCCACGATGTCGGCCCGGCGGACCGCCTCACCCACCTCATAGACCGGGAGCCCCGCCTCCTCCGCTTTGCGCCAGGAGGCACTGCCGGGGTACAGGCCCACGACCACCCGCTGCCCGCTGTCCCTGGCGTTGAGGGCGTGGGCGTGCCCCTGGGAGCCAAACCCCAGCACCCCAATGGTCTTCCCCTGCAGGGCGCCCGGGTCGGCATCGGCATCGTAGTACATGCGCGCCATGACCCCTCCTTGGGCTTAAGAGGCCTCACCCCTCTCTCGAGAGGGGCCTTCCCCCTCCGCAGCCATCCCCCGCGTCATAGCCAGGCGGCCGCTGCGCATCACCTCCCGGATACCAAAGGGGCGGAGGAGGCGGATCAGGGAATCGATCTTGTCTTCATCCCCCGTCACCTCGATGATGAGGGATTCGGGGGCGACGTCTACGATGCTGGCCCGGAAGATGTCCACCAGCTGGATGATCTCGCTCCGGGTTGAGGGGGTGGCCCGCACCTTGATGAGGGCCAGCTCCCGCGCCACGATGTTCTCCCGGGTGATGTCCGACACCTTTATCACGTCGATGAGTTTCCGCAGCTGTTTCGTCACCTGCTCGGCAACAGCGTCGTCCCCGTGGACCACAAAGGTCATCCGGGAGAGGCCCTCCTGTTCCGAGTGCCCCACCGCCAGGGAGGAGATGTTGAAATTGCGCCGCCGGATAACCCCCGTGACCCTGCTCAACACCCCCGGCTGGTCGCGCACCAGGGCGACGATGGTGTGTTGGGAGGGAGAAGCGTTGGCTGCGCTCATGGCACCGGTTCGTGCACACGCCGGTGGAGGCGGGGGTCCTCCATCAGCTCCTTCACGCTCATGCCGGGCGGGATGAAGGGGTAGACGTTCTCCTCCTGCTCCACCTGGAAGTCGATGAGGAAGGGGCCGGGGTAGGCGCACGCCTCTTCCAGGGCGCTGCGCACCCGCCCCTTCTCGGTCACCCGGACCCCCCGGATGCCATAGGCCTCGGCGATCTTCACAAAGTCGGGGTTGGCCGTATAGCAGCTGGCCACATAGGACCGACGGTAGAAGATCTCCTGCCACTGGCGCACCATCCCCAGGGAGTTGTTGTTGATGATGGCGAACTTCACGGGGAGGCGGTTTTCCACCACCGTGGCCAGCTCGCACATGGTCATCTGGAAGCCCCCATCCCCCGCCACCGACCACACCATCTTGTCGGGACATCCTATCTGAGCGCCAATGGCGGCGGGCACCTCATACCCCATCGCCCCCAGACCCCCGGAGGTGAGGAAGAGGTTGGGCTCCACGAACTTGTAGAACTGGGCCACCCACATCTGGTGCTGGCCGACCCCCGTGGTCACCACCGCCCGCCCCCCTGTAACCTCTGACAGGTGTTCGATGATCTCCTGGGGGAGGAGACCCTCGGCCTCGGGGATCCGCAGGGGGTGCTCCCGTTTCAGCTGCTCGATCCTCGCCAGCCACTCGGGATGGGAGGAGTGGGGGACCATGGGGAGGAGCTGCCGCAGCACGTGGCGCACATCCCCCACGATGGGCACATCGGCCTTGCGGTTCTTCCCGATCTCCGCCGGGTCGATGTCCACGTGGATGACCTTTGCCCGCGGGGCGAAGGCCTCCAGCTTCCCCGTCACCCGATCGTCGAAGCGCATCCCCAGGGCGATGAGGAGGTCCGCCTCGTCGATGGCCAGGGAGGCGTAGGCGGCCCCGTGCATCCCCGGCATCCCCACATAAAGGACGTGGTCCGCAGGGAAGCCGCTGAGGCCCAAAAGGGTGGTGATGACAGGGATGCCCGTCTTTTCGGCGAAGGCCCGCAGCTCGTCCCACGCCCGGGCGATCAGGATGCCGTGCCCCGCCAGGATGAGGGGGCGCTTGGCCTCCTGGATGAGGCGGACCGCCCGCCGCAGCTGGAGGGGGTTCCCCTCCAGGACCGGCCGGTGCCCGGGGATCTCCACCACCTCGGGGAACTCCGCCTCGGCCTCTTCGTTCAAAACGTCCTTGGGGATGTCGATGAGGACGGGGCCGGGGCGGCCTGTGGCGGCGATGGTGAAGGCCTCCTTGACCGTCCGGGGGATGTCCCGGGCGTGGTGGACCTGATAGCTGTGTTTGGTGATGGGGAGGGTGACCCCGACGATATCCGTCTCCTGAAAGGCGTCGGAGCCGATGGCCTTGCGGGACACCTGACCGGTGATGGCCACCAGGGGGACCGAGTCCATGGCGGCGTTGGCGATGCCGGTCACCAGGTGGGTCGCCCCCGGCCCCGAGGTGGCCACGCACACCCCCACCTTCCCCGTCACCCGGGCGTAGCCGTCGGCGGCCATGGACGCCCCCTCTTCGTGGCGGGTCAGGATGTGGCGCAGGCGGGGGTAGTGGGGTAGGGCCTGGTAGAAAGGCAAGATCGCCCCGCCTGGAATGCCGAAGAGGACCTCCACCCCTTCTCGGACGAGGGCCTCACACAGCAACTGGGCGCCTGTCTTCTTCATTCCCTCCCCCTTAAACAGGGCACAACCCTACACGCCCCTGTCCCCCGGTGTCGACGCCGGCCAGAGGCCTTTGCCGCTCCCTTTCCCGGTGACAGATTTTAGGATGCCACCAGGGAGCCGGCTCCGTCAAGGGTGTGGGCCTGCTGAGGTTCAGACATGAGTTGGGACAGGGGGGAAGAGGAGGGCCAGGAAGGCGGCCAACGCCCCCCCCACGATGGCCTGCCACTCCCGCAGCGACACCACCCACCTCTGCTTCAGCAGCACAAACAGGCCGGAATAACACCTCCCCTTCCCCTTCCACCAGGACCGATGGGGGTTCACCCCCGCCGGGGCCCCTTCCCCCTCCCCCGGCGGCGCCCCATAGAGAAAGTCCCGCAAGCGCTCCCCCACCAACAACCCAATGGTATAGACCAGCAACAGCAACGCCACCATCTTCTCCATATACTCCCGGGACTTGTTCATCTGGCGCCCCAACCCCAACAGGCCCTTCAGGTCCCGAAAGGCCTCCGCGATCTTCATCCGCTGGAGATAGATCCGCAGGGCTTCCTCCGGCTCCAGGTTGCTCATCACCCACAAGGGCTCGGCCCATTCCGGCTTCCAGAGGCCGATGAGGTGCACCCGCACCTGCCCCTTATACCACACCTCCCGGTACACGACCTTCTGCCCTCGGCCCACAGACGGGACCACCTCTCTCCCCTCCCCATCCCGGAACTTGGGCGGATGACTCCCCCGATGCAGACGGATGACAAAAGACAGGCCCGCCGCGGTGAGATACTCCAGGAGCCCCCGATAACTGAACTCCCGGTCCAGCACCAGGGGCCGCCCGCCCAACACCCCCTTCAACGGCTCGAACGCCCGCCAGTGGTTCGTGTTGCGG